>Ga0224559_1001765_pt1 | contig 11556 bp, 12 predicted proteins | sample 714S33034metaG_FD_180676 | JGI IMG/M metagenome (GOLD analysis project Ga0224559, IMG submission 180676) | Peat soil microbial communities from Stordalen Mire, Sweden - 717 S3 30-34 | ecosystem: Environmental > Terrestrial > Soil > Wetlands > Peat | place: Sweden: Norrbotten County, Stordalen... | reverse complement strand
CGCCGAAGGATTGCAGGCTGGCGACTGGGTCCTGATCGATGGCGGCGACGTCATCGTCCATATCTTCAGGCCCGAAGTGCGCCAGTTCTACAATCTTGAAAAAATGTGGGGCGTCGGGCGTCCGGGCGAATTGCGCGCCGTCTGAACCGGCCCTGATCAGTGCGGCTTACCCTGCTTTGCGTCGGCCGCTCCAAGGCCGGCGCGGAGAAAGAGCTTTCGCTTCGCTATATCGAAAGGGCCAACGCCGCCGGCCGCGCCATTGGTTTTCCCGGCGTCGAACTGCGCGAACTGGATGAAAGCCGGGCGCGACGGCCGCAGGATCGCAAATCCGAAGAGGCGAGGGCGATTTTGGCGGCCCTACCGCCAGGCTCTGATCTCGTCGCCTTCGATGAAACCGGCAAGCTTCTCGGCAGTCGCGATTTTTCCGCCCATCTTGGCAAGCGCCGCGATGCGGGTGCGCCAGCGCTCGGTTTCGTGATCGGCGGCCCGGACGGACTTGGCGCCGAGGTCCGCGAAAAGGCCGCGCTCGTTCTGTCTTTTGGGCCGATGACCTTCCCGCATCAGCTGGCGCGAATCATGGCCGCCGAGCAGATCTACCGCGCGGTGACGATTCTCTCCGGCCATCCCTATCATCGTGATTGAAGAAAATCTCGCCACCGCCGCGCTCCGGCCATGTTCCGCCGCAAAGGAGGCGCGTTGTGGGCTGCCTTTTTGAACAAAATTTCCGCTCGAGATAGCGTGAACGGAGCCGAGTTGAAGACTGAGGCGATGGACAGGCCGGGGCGCGGGGACCGACGGGCCTCGCTGGCGCTCGCGCTGACGTTCGCAGCCGTCCTCGATCTTTTGACCGCCACCCCGGCCTCCTTTGCCGGGGACCCTGCTCCGGCGCCAAATTCTCAGAATTCCGGCGACGCGTTGAGCGGGCGCCGGCTCGAACTGCGCGGCATGGAGGATACGCTCCAGTCCGCTCAGGCGCAGCGCGCGAAGATCGAGGCCGAGGTCGCGGGGATCCGCTCCGATCGGGCGAAGCTCGAGGCGGCGTTGGTCGATCTTGCAAAGACAATCGACGATCGCGAGCAGAAGATCTCGGCTGCGGAAGCGCGGCTCGATGCCCTGAAGGGAAGCGAGGAGGCGATCCGGCGCTCGCTCGACAGCCGCCGCGCGGTGATTGTGGAGATTCTCGCCGCCCTGCAGCGCATGGGCCGCAAACCGCCGCCGGCGCTGCTCGTTGCGCCGGAGGATATGCTCGCCGCCATTCGCACGTCGATGATGCTGGGCGCCGTGCTGCCGGAGATGCGCGCGGACACCGAGGCGCTGGCCTCCGATCTTTCCGATCTTCTCGATTTGCGCCGCTCGATCGCGACCGAGCGCGATGCGCTCGCTGGCGACGTCGCGAGGCTCGGCCTCGACCGGCAGCGGCTCGCCGCCCTGATCGAGGCCCGCCAGGCGGCGCTGGCTGCGGCGGAGCAGGCTCTCGGCGCCGAGCGCGATCGCGCCGCCGATCTTGCCCGTCAGGCGGCGAATCTGAAGGATCTCATCACCCGCATGGAGACCGAATCGGCCGCCGCTGCGCGCGCGGTGGAGGCTGCGCGCAAGGCCGATGAGGCGCAAAAGGCGGCGGCGGCGGCGGCCCCAGAGGCGCAACGCAAGATCGCCATGGCGCCGTTCAAGGATCCGGCGCGACTCGCGCCGGCAAGCGCATTCGCGGACACCAAGGGCTTGCTGCCGATGCCCGTGGCGGGCGAACTTCAGCGTGGTTTCGGCGCGCCCGACGGCTTCGGCGGGACTGAAAAAGGAATGCTGGTCGCGACCCGGCCGGACGCTCTTGTGGTCTCGCCCTGCGACGGCTGGGCCGCTTACGCCGGACCCTATCGCACCTATGGGCAACTCTTGATCATCAACGCGGGACAGGGCTATTATATTGTCCTTGCAGGGATGGATCGGATCAACGTAAACGTAGGTCAATTCGTGCTGGCCGGAGAGCCGGTCGCCATTATGGGCGAAAGGTCGGCAAAGACGGCTGCGGCCATTGCAATTGGAGCGGCGCAGCCCATTCTTTACATCGAATTTCGAAAAGACGGGGCGGCGATTGATCCGGGCCCATGGTGGGCGAAACCGGAATTGCAAAAGGTTCGCGGATGATGCGGAAGGTTTCTTTGGTGTTGCTTGGCGCCGTCATGGGCGCCGCGGTGGTTACGGTCGGCACGCAGACGCGGCTGCTCTCGGACGGGATGGCGCGCGCCGCAGCGTCGGACACCTACCGCAACCTCAATCTGTTCGGCGACGTCTTCGAAAAAATTCGCTCCGATTATGTCGAAAAGCCCGACGAGCAGAAGCTGGTCGAAGCGGCGATCAACGGCATGCTGACCTCGCTCGATCCGCATTCGAGCTATATGGACGCCAAGAGCTTCCAGGACATGCAGGTGCAGACGCGCGGCGAGTTCGGCGGGCTTGGCATCGAGGTGACGCAGGAGGATGGCCTCATCAAGGTCGTGACCCCGATCGACGATACGCCGGCCTCGCGCGGGGGCATTCTTTCGGGCGACATCATCACCGCCATCGACGGAGAGAATGTGCAGGGTCTGACGCTCAATCAGGCCGTCGACAAGATGCGGGGCGCGCCAAACACGGCCGTGACCCTCAAAATCCTGCGCGGCGCGAAGAAGGAGCCGCAGGACATCAAGCTGACCCGCGCGGTGATCCAGATCAAGTCGGTTCGCTCCCATCAGGAAGGCGACGACATCGGCTATATCCGCATCACCCAGTTCAATGAGCAAACCGGCGATGGCGTCGCCAACGCGATCAAGAAGTTCCAGGCCGACATCCCCGCCGACAAGTTCAAGGGCTATATCCTTGACCTGCGCAATAATCCGGGCGGTTTGCTCGATCAGTCGATCGCGGTCTCCAACGCCTTCCTCGACCGTGGCGAAATCGTTTCGACGCGCGGGCGCAACGCCGACGAATCGATGCGCTATAACGCGCATCCAGGCGACATTTCCAAAGGAAAGCCTTTGGTCGTCCTCATCAATGGCGGCTCGGCGTCGGCTTCCGAAATCGTCGCCGGCGCATTGCAGGATCACAAGCGCGCGACGATCCTCGGCAGCCGTTCGTTCGGCAAGGGATCCGTGCAGACCATCATCCCGCTCGGTCAGAACAACGGCGCGGTGCGCCTGACCACGGCGCGCTATTACACGCCGTCCGGTCGTTCGATCCAGGCCAAAGGCATCGAGCCGGACGTCATCGTCTTGCAGGATGTTCCTGACGATCTGAAGGGCAAGGACGACACCAAGGGCGAAGCCTCGCTCAAGGGGCATCTGAAGAATGGCGACGACGAAAAGGGCGGTTCGCAGGCCTATGTGCCGCCCAATGCGAAGGACGACAAGCAGCTGATCGCCGCTGAGGATATTCTGCGCGGCGTGACCCAGGCCTCCCAGACGCCCCCCAAGCCGGCGGCGCCTGACGTCAAGACAGATCAGCCGGAGAAGGTCCCGAATTAAGATTGGGCGATTCTAAATCGGGGTGAAAGCAGGAACGGGGCGCGATATTTCCAGAAGAGGAAATCGCGTTTCGTTCGGTCACGGAAACGCTTTGGGCAGCCTGGCTCTGATCGACGATACGGGCTTTGCGTTGGCGAGAATTCCGGCGGCAGCGCAAGCGGCTCAGCTTGGCGCCACCTCGGTCTTCATGAGCGGGGAGGGTTTCACGTGACGCAATTTGGCAATTATCGTCCCTGCGTCGGCATTATGCTGATCAACCATGATGGCCTGGTCTTCGTCGGACGCAGGCGCGCCAAAAAGTCGTCGGATCAATTGCGCCTCGCGCATGAATGGCAGATGCCGCAGGGCGGAATCGATCCCGGCGAGGATCCGTTCCGCGCCGCCCTTCGCGAATTGCGCGAAGAGACCAATGTCAGCTCCGTGTCCTTGCTCGCGGAGGCGCCTGAGTGGCATAGCTATGATTTGCCGGAGGAGTTCTCGCGGAAATCCTGGAAAGGTCGATTCCTCGGCCAGCGGCAGAAATGGTTCGCCCTGCGGTTTGAAGGCGATGACGACGAAATCAATCTCGAAACGCCTGCGGGCGGCCAGAAGCCCGAGTTCGACGCGTGGCGCTGGGCTCCGATCGACGATCTCGTCGATCTGATCATTCCCTTCAAGCGGCCGGTCTATGAGAAGGTGGTCGAGACTTTCACGCATCTGGCGGCGGCGCCGGCACCCGCAGGCAATCATCGCGGCTAGAGGGATTTGTAACAGGCTTAGCAGACTTTCCGCATAAAGATCGCGCGCCAGCCATCTGAAATGTTTTGATTTTTTGAACGTGGAAAAACGCGCCATCCGCGCTTTTCGGCCTTGTCTGCTCGACGCCCCGGACTCGTGCGCACCCAGAACAGCATTCGCGCCTATTTCGGCGCGAGCACCATAACCATCTGGCGGCCTTCCATGGAGGGCTCGGCTTCGACCTTGGCGATCGTTCCGGTCTCGATCTTCACCCGTTCGAGCAGGCGGAAGCCAAGATCCTGATGGGCCATTTCGCGGCCGCGGAAGCGGAGCGTGACCTTGACCTTGTCACCTTCCTCGAAGAAGCGGCGCACGGCTTTCATTTTGGTGTCGTAATCATGATCGTCGATGCCGGGGCGAAGCTTGATTTCCTTGATTTCGACGATCTTCTGCTTCTTCCGGGCTTCGGCGGATTTCTTCTGCTCAAGGAAGCGGAACTTCCCATAGTCGAGGATCTTGCAAACCGGCGGATTGGCGGTGGGGACGATCTCGACGAGGTCGAGGCCTGCATCGTCGGCGATCTGCTGGGCTTCCAGCACCGCAACGACCCCTCGATTCTGACCTTCGGCGTCGATCAACTGAACTTCATGGGCGCGGATGTCGCGATTGATGCGTGGCCCGTCCTTCTGCGGGACCGGGGGGGCTTTCATTGGACGGCGAATGGCTTGGTCTCCTTCGTGGTGATTGATCTGATCCGGCATTGCGCACAATGCGTCGCGTAACCGTCGCAACGGCGGCTGGACCCAATTAAAACATCGGTTGATTGAGCCCTGAAGTCAATGCGCGTCGCTTCAGCCATTGCATTCGACTGCACGAATATTCGCCAAGGCTTCGGAAAACTTCGCTCAACGGCCGCCGCCGCGCGCCGCCGCATAGACGCTGAGCGTTTGCGCCAATGTCTGTTCGACGGAGAAGCGCGCCTCCACATGCGCCCGCGCGCGCAGCGCAAGCCGGTCGCGCGCGGTGGCGCCGAGGTTCAAGGCCGCGCGAAGCGCGTTAGCGACCGCCTCCGCGTCGAGGGGCGTGCGCCAGCCGGTTCTGCCGGATTCGTCGACCTCGGGCGGCGCGAGTATGGTTTCGGAGGCCGCCCCTGCCGTTGTGACGATCACCGGCGCGCCCATGGCCTCGGCTTCAAGGACGAACCCGGCAAGTGATTCGAGCTGGGCGGAAATTGCGACGACGACGGCCGCGGCGAGCAGCGCGGCCGGGCGATCGGGGCTCGCCGCGCTGGTCCGCATGATCTGTCCGAGACCCGCCTTGCCAATGGCGGCGCCAATCTCCTTCGCGAAGGCGCCGCCCGGCTCGGCGCAGGCGATGATGAATCGCGTTCCGCCAAGCAGGGCCTCCGCGTCCGCCTGTCCGGTCAGGCGCATCACCGCCTCGATCAAGGTTTTGGCGGCGGGCGCCCGCGCGCCTGGCACGAAATAGACGACGCGCTCGTCCTGCGCCGCGCCCCAGAGACGGCGCACGGCCTGAACGCGCGGCGCCGCGACGGCCTTGGGCGAGAAGAGACGGCAATCGGCGCCGTCGACGACGATGTGAATCCTGTCGCGCGCCGCCGGAAACAGTGCGCTGACGCGATCTGCGGCATAAGCAGAATCTGCGATGATGACGTCGCCGCGCGCCATGATCGAATTATAGCGCAGCGCCAGCGGGCCGCCATGCGCGTAGCCGCCGCGGAAGCTTGTGACGAGGGGCGTCTTGGTCAGCCGCGTCGCGGCATAGGCGACCCAGGCAGGCGCGCGCGCACGCGCATGGACGATGTCCACCCGCTCGGTTTTGATGAGTTCTGCGAGACGGCGGACATTCAGGGCCATGCTGATCGGATTCCGCGCATTCGCGGGGAATGGCGTGAAGAGGCCGCCGCGCGCCTGCAATTCACTGACCAGCTGTCCGCCGCGGCTCGCGATCAACGCAATGGCGCCGGCTCGACTCAAGGCGGCGGCGGTTCCGATCGCCGCATGGGCGACGCCGCTTTGCTCAAGATCGGGAATGATCTGCAGCACGGTCGCGCCGGCGAGGGGATGCGCGGCCCGGTCACGAAAAGGCGAACCGCCGCCGGGCGACATCAGGCGAAACCGCGTTCACAAGCGCGATCGGAAAACGTGCCGCCCAATTTTCCACCCGGCTCTAATCTTCCCGGATCGATCGCGTGCATGATTTTGGATTGAATCCATCCAAAATCATCGCGATCAAGGAAGCTTGGTTGCAAAGTAAACTCGACCGATTCGAGAAAAGACTTCAACAATCTATCATAAACGGGCGCGCAAAGCGGTGGAAGAGCAGGGCTTTCAATTCGAGGCGCCGGCCGCGGCCGGACTGGCGTTTTTCAACATCGGTGAGGGACCGAGCGCCCGGTGCATCGCCTATCTACGGCGCGCGGCCAGTCCGGCTTCCGGGCGCAAGGGGCTTGTCTGGCTTGGCGGCTTCCGCTCGAACATGCGCGGCGAGAAGGCGTCCGATCTCGATCGCAGGGCGGCGGCCCAGGGCCGCCCCTGCCTGCGCTTCGATTATTCAGGACATGGCGAATCCGAAGGCGCTTTCGCGCGCGCGACGATCGGCATGTGGCTTGAGGAAAGCATCGCGGCCTTCAGGATGCTGACGGAAGGCCCGCAGATTGTGGTCGGATCCTCAATGGGTGGCTGGCTCGCGCTCCTCCTCGCGCGAGCGCTCGCCGCAAATGGCGAAGAAGCGCGGCTCGCCGGGATCGTGCTGGTCGCGCCCGCCGTGGACATGACCGAAAAGCTGATCTTCGAGAAGATGACGCGCAAGGCCCGCGCCGAACTGGACAAGACGGGCGTCAGGCTGCGGCAGTCCCCCTATGAGGCGCAGCCGCATCCGATCAGCCGCGAATTCATCGAAGAGGGCCGCAGCCACCTTCTGTTCGGCGGCGTAATCCGCAGCCATTGCCCGGTCCATGTCCTGCAGGGGATGCAGGACGAGGCCGTGCCCTGGCGCCACGCCCTCGCGTTGGTCGAGCATATGCCGGGCGATCCCGTCACGGTGACGCTCGTCAAGGACGGCGATCACCGGCTGTCGCGGCCCGAGGATCTGGAGCGGATCTGGGCGGCGGTGGAGGGAATGGACGATCATCGTCTCGACAAACCCGGCGCTCTCGTGTAAGCCCCACGCCTCAACTTAAAACAGCGCGAAAAACGCTCGCTGGAAAATTCCGGCGGAACGCAAGGTCTTTAACTTATGAACATCATCGCCGAACTCGAGGCCGAACAGGCCGCCAAATTGCTCGCGGGAAAGACCATTCCCGACTTCCAGCCCGGCGACACGGTCGTCGTCAACGTCAAGGTGAAGGAAGGCGAGCGCACCCGCGTGCAGGCCTATGAAGGCGTCTGCATCGCTCGCAATGGCGGCGGCCTCAACGAGAGCTTCACGGTTCGCAAGATTTCCTATGGCGAAGGCGTCGAGCGCGTTTTCCCGATCTATTCGCCGAACATCGATTCCATCAAGGTGATCCGTCGCGGCAAGGTGCGCCGCGCCAAGCTCTATTATCTGCGCGATCGTCGCGGCAAGTCGGCCCGCATCGCCGAGAAGATGGAATCGCCGGCCGCCAAGGCCGCGCGTGAGGTCGCGAAAAAGGAAAACAAGGCCGCCGCCAAGGCCAAGAAGGCAGCTCCGCCCGCCGCCGAATAAGCGCCTCGCGCGATCGCTTGTCTGGCGCGGAAAGGCTGAACCGCTTTTCCGCCCGCGGTCTGCTCTGAGCCGTTAAATGCGATCGCGATGGTTTCGGACTGAATCAATCCGACAGCATCGCGACCTAGATCGGTCCGTTCAGAATCCAGCGGTGGCCGAACGGATCGCGAAAGGTGGCGAAGCGCGTGCCCCAGAACGACTTTGTCGGGCTGGTCTCGGGCTTGCCGCCGAGGTTCGTCGCCTTGGCGAAAACTTCGTCAACTTCCTGCGCTGTCGGATATTCGAGGCTGACGGAGGTGGTGACAAGTTCGCCGGGGACCGACATGCGCGTATAGCCAAGCTCAGGGAAGGCATCCGCCAGCATCACCGAGCCGCCGTTGATCAGAAGCTCGCAGTGCATGATCCGCAGCCCGTCAAAGGCCGGCATGATGGTTTTCTGCTTCGCGCCGAACACGGTGGTGTAATAGGCGATCGCCGCGAGAGCGGGGGAAACCGTCAAATAGGGCGCAACCGACGGGCGCATTGGCGCCTCCGAACATATATGAGCTGAAAGGGTCGAGGGCAGGGTACTTCCCCGTAACAGATTCTACGAGTAAGAAACTCTGATTCCTGCTCTTTTTTTCGAAAATCGCGCATAAGGCGCAATCGAGGTCCGTCAAAAATGGCTCAGCCGCGCACGCTCTACGACAAGATATGGGACGATCATCTGGTGCATCAGGCCGAGGACGGCTCGTGCCTCATTTATGTCGATCGCCATCTCGTCCATGAGGTGACGAGCCCGCAGGCGTTCGAGGGACTGCGCCTCAGCGGGCGCAAAGTCCGCGCGCCGGGCAAGACGCTCGCCGTGGTCGATCACAATGTTCCGACCACTGATCGTTCAAAGGGCATCGACGATCCCGAAAGCCGCGTGCAGGTCGAGCAACTGGCGACCAACGCCAAGGAATTCGGCATTGAGTATTTCAACGAGCGCGATCCGCGTCAGGGCGTCGTCCATATCATCGGGCCGGAGCAGGGATTCACGCTGCCCGGCTCGACCATCGTCTGCGGCGACAGCCACACCTCGACGCATGGCGCTTTCGGCGCGCTCGCCCATGGCATCGGCACTTCGGAGGTCGAGCATGTGCTCGCCACCCAGACGCTGATCCAGTCGAAGGCGAAGAACATGCGCGTCACCGTCGACGGCGTCCTGCCGGAGGGGGTCGGCGCGAAGGACATCGTGCTCGCCATCATCGGCGAGATCGGCACGGCGGGCGGCACCGGCCATGTCATCGAATATGCTGGCGAAGCCATCCGCGCCCTCTCCATGGAGGGCCGCATGACGGTCTGCAACATGACGATCGAGGGCGGCGCGCGGGCCGGCCTCATCGCGCCCGACGAAAAGACCTTCGCCTATCTGAAGGGCCGCCCGATGGCGCCGAAGGGGGCGGCTTGGGATGAGGCGGTGGCCTATTGGTCGACGCTGCACTCCGACGAAGGCGCGCATTTCGATAAGGAAATTCGCCTCGACGCCGCAAGACTCGCGCCGATCGTGACCTGGGGCACGAGCCCGGAAGACATCGCCCCAATCACCGGCGAGGTGCCGCGGATCGAGGCCGCCGCCAGCGAGAGCAAGCGCGCCTCGATCGCGCGCGCGCTCGACTATATGGGGCTGAAGGGCGGCGAGAAGATCACCGACATCGAGATCGATCGCGTCTTCATCGGCTCCTGCACCAATGGCCGCATCGAGGATTTGCGCGCCGCCGCCAAGATGGTAGAGGGCAGGCATGTCTCCGCCCATGTCAACGCCATGGTTGTGCCGGGTTCGGGCCTCGTCAAACAGCAGGCGGAGGCCGAAGGCCTCGACGCGATCTTCAAGCAGGCTGGATTTGAGTGGCGCGAGCCGGGCTGTTCCATGTGCCTCGCCATGAACCCCGACCGGCTTGAGCCGGGCGAGCGCTGCGCCTCCACCTCGAATCGCAATTTCGAAGGGCGGCAGGGGTTTCGCGGACGCACGCATCTCGTCTCGCCAGCCATGGCGGCGGCGGCGGCCATCGCCGGTCATTTCGTCGATATTCGTCACTGGAGCGATGAAGCAGGCGCGCCGCAGGTTGCGAGGAAAAGCGCAATCGGCTAACGGAGTGGGGTGAAATCGTCGACCCGTCTCGGGCCGGCTTTGCGGGCGTGGCGGAACTGGTAGACGCGCCGGACTCAAAATCCGGTTCTGGTGACAGAGTGTCGGTTCGATTCCGACCGCCCGCACCACATTTTCGGGTTAAATGCAAAGCCCTGAACCAAGGCCCGAGCCGCCGGGGTCGATCGGACGCGGCCCGCATGTCGTCGCGATCCAGAGTCAGGTCGCTCATGGCCATGTCGGCAATAGCGCGGCCGTCTTTCCGATGCAGGCGCTCGGCGTCGAAGTCGCCGCCGTCCCGACGACTTTGCTCTCCAACCATCCGATCTATCCGACCATGCGCGGGCGCGTGCTCGACGCCGATCTCGTCGCGGATCTTCTCAAGGGATTGGAGGAGCGCGGCCTCATCGAGGCGGCGAACGCCGTTCTGACCGGCTATCTCGGCTCGGCTGAAAACGGCGCCGTCATCGCCGACTTCATCGCCCGCGCCAAGGCCCGCAATCCGGCTCTGCTCTATGTCTGCGATCCGGTCATCGGCGACGAAGGTTCAGGCGTCTTCGTCGCCGAAGGCGTCGTCGCGGCGTTCCGCGACCGGCTCGTTCCGGCGGCTTCGATTCTGACGCCGAATCAGTTTGAACTCGAGCTTCTGGCGGGCGCCTCCGCGCGCGGCGCCGAAAGCCTTTGCGCCGCGGCCGCAAGCCTTTGCCCGCAGCGCCTCGTCATCACCGGATGCGCGCTCGACGATACGCCAGCGGGCGCCATCGAAACGATCGTCTACGACCGCGGCGCGCTGCACCGCATCGCCACGCCAAGGCTGCCGATCAAACCCTATGGCGCAGGCGATCTCTTTACGGGATTGCTGGTCGCCCATCTCGTCACGGGCGGGGATCTCATCCGCGCCGCCGAAAAAGCCTGCGCCGGAATCTTCGCCGTCCTGCAACGCACGATCATCGCGAAATCCTACGAATTGCGCATCGCGCCGGCCGATTTCATGGCTTCACCAACGCCGGCCCCATCCGCCGCCGCCGCGAAGGAGTCTGATCACAAGCAGGAGCAAAATCGCGCCGATGGTGGCGTTGACGATCGCGGGCACAATTCCTGAACCGAGGTGAAGCCCGAGTCGCGGCAGCAGCCAATCGCCAATGAAAGCGCCAAGGATTCCGATGATCAGATCGGAGATGACGCCAAAGCCCGCGCCGCGCAGGATCAGACCCGCCAGCCATCCGGCGATCAGGCCGACGAGCAGGATGGTGAGGAGACTTTCGTTCGACATGGCGCGCTCCGTCGAAACCGCCCGCCCCAGGAATATCCCGGCCGGCAGGGCGGTTGGCCGGTATCGGCGTCCATCATAGGCCGGTGGAGGGGCAAAGATAGAGCATCGCTTCCGGCAGTCCGCAGCTGTCGATAGCTAATTAAGGTGGCCGGATTTGGTAGCGCATCAAATGTCCGCTTCTTCTGCTTTTGTTCTCCTGTGGGACTGTGGTCAAGGCGCTTGCCTTGTCCACATTTCCACAGGCCGGCCGC
>Ga0224559_1001764_pt1 | contig 11562 bp, 10 predicted proteins | sample 714S33034metaG_FD_180676 | JGI IMG/M metagenome (GOLD analysis project Ga0224559, IMG submission 180676) | Peat soil microbial communities from Stordalen Mire, Sweden - 717 S3 30-34 | ecosystem: Environmental > Terrestrial > Soil > Wetlands > Peat | place: Sweden: Norrbotten County, Stordalen... | reverse complement strand
TGGGAGCAGGCCGATGGGCTGCGCAGTTGTCCTGGGCTATTTTCAATGGCTCCGGGAGCAGGCCGATGGGCTGCGCAGTTGTCCTGGGCTATTTTCAATGGCTCCGGGAGCAGACCGATGGGCTGCGCACTTGTCTTGGGCTATTTTCAATGGCTCCGGGAACAGACCGATGGGCTGCTTATGTAAGGGGCTATGTGGAGGTTCAATTCTTTCTGGTCTGGTTCCCCGCCGCTTGCGGCAAGGTCGTTCATGCGGCAAGGTCGTTCATGCGGCAAGGTCGTTCATGCGGCAAGGTCGTTCATGCGGCAAGGTCGTTCATCAGAGCGTTTTTGGTAATTGTGTAGACCGAAAATCCAATGGTTTCCCACCCATTCCACAGAAAAACGCGGAATGGATGGGGAACGGAAATCTACCATAAAAACGAAAAAGCTCTAAGGTATGTTGCCGTGAAAAATGGTATCGTATACACCAATACACCCGCTGATTTATATTTTTAAGGGTTCACGCCTTGAAGTTGCGCCTCCGCGTGCGGCTCCATAAACCTAGAAGGAGTGTTTTCATGCCAGGTATTTCACGCCGTCAGTTGCTTTCCTCCGGTCTTGCTCTTTCCGCTTCATCGCTGCTGGCGCGCTCCTCCTGGGCGCGCGCGGCTACGCTGCTGAGCGGCCCATCCGCTACGGCCTCGGCTTTACCGGCGGTTGCTCCACGCGAGCAGTTGCTCTTCGACTTCGGCTGGAAGTTCCAGATGGGCCACGGTACGGACCCGGCCCGCGATCTGGGCTTCGGCAACGGCCAGGGGGACTTTGCCAAGACCGGCGATTTCGCCTTTGCCAAAAGCGGCTTCGACGATTCCAAGTGGCGGGCGCTGAATTTGCCCCACGACTGGGCCGTCGAGCTGCCCTTTGTGCGCGACGACGTGCTGAATTCGCACGGCTACAAGCCCTTGGGCCGACGCTATCCAGAGACCAGCGTGGGCTGGTACAGGCGGGAGTTCGAGATTCCGGCCAGCGACTTGGGCCGGCGCATCACGGTCGAGTTCGACGGCGCCTTCCGCAGCGTGGTCGTCTTCGTCAACGGTTGCTTTATCGGCCGCAATGACAACGGCTATGCGTCGTTTTCCTTTGATCTGACGGACTTTTTGAGTTATGGCCAGAAGAACTATATCGTTGCGCGGGTGGACGCCAGCTTCGGCGACGGATGGTTCTACGAAGGCGCGGGGATCTATCGCCATGTGTGGCTGAACAAGAGCGACGCGCTGCATCTTGGCAAGTGGGAGAGCACGGTACGCGCGGAGGTGGGCAGCGGCTCGGCGCAACTCGCCTTGGCGGCGGTGGTCGAGAATCAGGGCAAGCAGGCGGAGAGCGCCAAGGTCACCTGGAAGATTCAGGACGCGGCGGGCAAGACGGTGGTGACAGCCGAGGCCCCGGCGCAGTCGATTGACGCGGATGGCAGCGCAAAATTTGCCGCGACCGCCAAGCTGGACTCGCCGCTGCTTTGGTCCGTGGAGCAGCCAAATCTTTATTACGCGATTGTGACGGTCGAGACGGGCGGCAAGGCGCGGGACGCGGAGCGGTTGAACTTTGGCGTGCGCACGGTGGTCTTCGACGCCGACAAGGGCTTCTTTCTGAATGGCCAGCCGCTGAAGATTCAAGGCACTTGCAATCATCAGGATCATGCCGGCGTGGGCGCGGCGCTGCCTGATCGCTTGCAGAGCTTCCGGCTGGGCGTGCTGCAAGCCATGGGTTGCAACGCGGTGCGCACCTCGCACAACGCGCCGACGCCGGAGCTGGTGGAGGCCTGCGACCGCATGGGCGTGATGATGATGTGCGAGACGCGCCAGATGAGCTCCAACCCCGAAGGCATGGCGCAACTGGAGGCCATGATCAAGCGCTACCGGAATTCACCGTCGATCATCTTGTGGTCGGTGGGGAACGAGGAGTGGCTCTTGCAGGATACGATGGCCGAGCAGGGCGCGAAGATTGCTGGGGCGATGGTGCGGCGCTGCCATGAGCTGGACCCCACGCGCGTGGTTTCGGCGGCGGTGAATGGCGACAACGAAAAGGGCGTCTCTGATGCATTCGACATCATCGGCTTCAACTACGGCTTGGACCGCCCCGACAAATACCACAAAGAACATCCCAAACGGCCTATCTACGGTTCGGAGACTTCCAGCGCCATCTCCACGCGCGGCGATTATACGACCGATCCGCTGCGCAATATCGTTAACGCCTATGACTCGGTGGTCTCGTGGGGCGAAACGGCCGAGGATTGGTGGAAGTTTTACGCGACGCGCGAGTGGGAGGCGGGCGGCTTTGCCTGGACCGGCTTTGACTATCGCGGCGAGCCCACGCCTTACGGCTGGCCGTCGATCAACTCGCAATTCGGCATCGTCGATATGTGCGGATTCCCCAAGGACACGTTCTACTACTACAAGGCCTGGTGGGGCACCGAGCCGTCACTGCACCTTTTCCCGCACTGGAACTTCGCGGGGAAGGAAGGCGAAGTCATCCCCGTCTGGGTGTACTCGAATCTGGACGAAGTCGAGCTGTTCGTCAACGGCAAGAGCCAGGGCAGCCAGAAGGTTCCGCATTTGGGTCACGTGGAGTGGAAGGTGAAGTATGAGCCGGGCGTGATTGAGGCGCGTGGCACAAAAGATGGAAAGGTGGCGCTGACGGAGAAGCGTGAGACGACGGGTACGCCGGTGGCGATCCGGTTGACCGCCGATCGGACCGAGATCAACGCGGACGGCGAGGATGTGGCGATCCTGACCGTGGAGGTGCTGGACAAGGAGGGCCAGCCTGTGCCGACAGCCTCGAATCTCATCAGCTTCAAAGTCACTGGAGCCGGAGCGCTGATCGGCGTGGGCAATGGCGATCCCAACTGCCAGCAGAGCGACAAGGAGCCCAAGCGCAGCCTCTTTAACGGGCTGGCGCAGGTGATTGTGCAATCGGCACGGTGGCCGGGCGAGATTCATATTGAGGCGGTCAAGGAAGACTGGGATGGCCCGGAGCTGACCCCGGCCAAGCTGGCCGTCGTTACTAAAAAGGTTCAGCCGCGGCCGGCGGTAGGATGAATCTGCTGCAGGAATGGCGGGAGATCAGGGGGCTGATTGCAGGGTACAGTCCCCTGGCGGAGTTTCAGCAGCAAACAGAAGGTATGCAGGTATTTCCAGCTTCGTTATATTTTTTTTATTAATGTTGCAATAATCGCCCCCGTTCGTGTTAAATTACCTGTAGTGGTCTTCAAGTCGGTTTTTGGAGGCACGGATCATCGGGGGCTTTTCTCTCCGGGTCGGTTCAGAAGATGCAGAAGCGCAAGTTGTGGTCTGTTTCTAGGCAGGCTGAAGACATTGGCCAGTAAGCGAACAAGGAGCTTGAATCGTCGAGGGCGGCAGAGCCAAGCCTGAATGATTGGTTTGGATTTGCAGGCGTTCAGCGGTTGGGGTTCTTTTGAGTACACACCTGAAAGGATTTGAACATGAAGAAGAATCTTTTGATGAACACACTCGTGGTGCTGGGGCTTGCGCTCGGGGCTTGCGTCTCCGCTCACGGCATGGCGTTTTCTATCGTCCACGGCTCTACGCCCGAGATTGATCCGAGTCTGGCAATCAGCGGCCTCACGCTGCTTGTAGGTTCACTTGCTGTGATGCGTGCCAAGCGCAGCAAGTAAATGGATTGTGTTTTGAATTTGGAAGCAAGAAAGAATAGGGCTTGACCGTGGCCGGGAGTTCGCAGCCAAAGGGGAGATGTGTGTGGTCGCGCTGTCTTTTAGCGCGACTGTACATTTTTTTCTCCATTCTAGCTTTCGAACACATTTTTTTCTTCGCAGGCAGCGGCAGGACATCCGGTCACCCTGTTTTTTTTGGCATGGCCACTGACGCTTATGGTCAGATACCGATCTTTGCGCTTGTGGTATTCCTTGGATTCGGCCATTTTAGACTGAGAACTCTGAGAGAAGAGATTCCGTTCGGATCTCTTCTTTTTTTTGCGCATCTTGTCTGTATTGCGGTTGTAATTTCATTTACCATCGCTACGCGAACAGGGATGAGCTGGCAGCTTTTTGACACTTTTGGTTATGTCAAGTGCGCCTTTTATTTGCTGGCGACGATACTCTTGGCCCTTGCTTGCGCGCCGCTCCGAAGCTGGATCGCGGGGTTGCGCGCGACCGGCTATTTATGGCTATTTTCCCTGTTGACCGGTGTAGCGGGATGGGCCTTCAGCACCCCGGTGAAGCTGCTTTGGGGCGCAACCAACGCGGAACAGAGCGGTTTGTTGCAGCGAGCCACGCTTTACGAAGTGAACGCGGTTCTGAAGTACTTCATCCCTGAGACTATCTTCGATCCCGCCACATATACAATTGGGACTCCCCTCTTTCAGATCATCATTGGGTATGGGTGTTCTGGGATCGAGGGTCTGGGTGTGATGGTTGTCTTCAGCGTTGCGTGGCTCTGGTATTTCAGGAAGGAAATCCGCTTTCCGCGGGCGCTGCTGCTCATTCCATGCGCATTGGCATGCATTTGGCTGCTGAACATCGTCCGGCTTTGCACCCTGATCTTCATCGGCAATGCAGGTTATGCGGAGGTCGCCATGGTCGGCTTCCACTCGCAGTTTGGGTGGATTGCATTCACCGCTGTCGCGTTGTTTTTTTCCATGGTCACCCAGAGGCTGTCCTGGGTGCGAAAGCTTCCCAGCTCTGGAACAGATGCAATACAGACAGCCGCGGGCGCAGCGGAGGAATTGGACGAATATCGTGGTGAATCTCCGGCGATTCGCGCCTATCTGATTCCGCTTCTGGTGATCCTGGCCGCGGCATCTATCGCCAAAGCGGCTTCCGGCCACTTTGAATGGCTCTACCCATTGCGTTTTATCGCCACGGCCATCGTCCTCTACTATTTCTGGCCGGAGTTGAAGAAGCTCAACTGGCGTTTCGGCTGGCTGGGCCCGGTCGCGGGCGCGGCTGTCTTCTTGCTGTGGATCGCGCCCTCCTGGTTCGCGTCGCTGAGCGGGCATCCTCATGCAGCCAGCTCTCTAGGCTCGGATTTGGCAGCACTCTCTCCCGCGGCCCGCTGGTCTTGGATCGCCTTTCGCGTTGCCGCCGCGGTGATTACCGTGCCTATCGCCGAGGAACTGGCCTTTCGCGGCTATCTGGCGCGCAGATTCATGAGCCGGGAGTTTGAACAGGTCTCCTTTTCCAGCCTGACGGTGCTTGCGATTTGCTTGTCTTCGGCTGTCTTCGGCTTGGAGCACATGAAGAACCTGATGGACTGGCAGCATTTTCTGCTCGGGGCCGTGGCCGGTCTGGCCTTTGCCGGAGCGCTTCGCTGGCGAGGGCGCATGGGCGACGCGGTGGTGGCGCACGCCGTCAGCAACCTCCTGCTGGCTGCCTGGGTGCTTGGACTCGGCGACTGGGCGCAGTGGTAAAGCAAAGCTCCTCTTGAAGAATAGGATTTCGCAGCGCCCCTCCGGGGCGCAGTCCTATTTTGCGCTCATACCCCGGATTGCGCTACGCTCCATCCGGGGCTATTTTCGCGCCACCCCTCTGGGGTGCAATAATCGCTTTCGTCGTTCATCCGATGTGACTTGTAGTGGCAACTTGGACTGCTTCTGATCCACAGGTACACCTTAATCGGCCGAAACCCCCTCTAATTCCGCCTCTGCGTAGACATCTGTAATTTTTTGAGATTCCATCTCCCGCGCCCGGCGTGCAGAAACAGAGTCTTCCTGCTCGACAACAGACGGCCTCTGGCCTTTGTAGTCCGAGAAGTGGACGACATTGTCGTAGGCGTCTTTGATCAAATCCTGGAGGGGAATCACGCTGCCGTTGACGCGCTGTTCGTCCAGCAGATCGAGATCCACATCGGCGAAGATGATCTGCTCCTGGTTGATGGTGCCCTCGGCGGCGATTCCATCCCGTGCAAAGAAGTAGTCGGAGGGGGTGAGGATGGCGGCTTGGCCGTAGTTGGCCGCCATGTACGGCACCAAGGGCAGATTGCCGACGGTGCCGGTGACCGCGACATAGATTTGATTCTCGATGGCCCGCGCCTGGGCGCAGTAGCGGACCCGGCAGAAGCCCTCGCGGCCATCGGTGCAGGAGGGAACAAAGAGAATCTCCGCGCCCGCCTCGGCCATGACGCGCGCCACTTCCGGGAACTCGATGTCATAGCAGATAAGGATGGCGATGTTGCCGAAGTCGGTGTGATAAAGATAGAGGCCGTGGCCGCGGCTGAACTGGTAGGGGCCGCTTTCCGTTGGCGTCAGGTGGACCTTTTTCTGGCGGAAGACCTGACCATTGGGGGTGAAGAGGTGCGCGGCATTGAAGACCTTGCCGCGCTGAATGACGGGATGCGTTCCACCGATGATGTAGATGCCAGTTTCTTTGGCGAGCCGGATGAACAGCTCCTCGTACTGCGGCGCCAAGCGCGCCAGCCGCCGCACCGCCATGGCCGGCGCAGGCTCGTTGATGTAACTGAGCAACTGCATGGTGAAGAACTCAGGGAAGAGGATAAAGTGCGCCTTGTAGTCTTTGGCGCTGCGCACAAAGAACTCGACCTGGTGGGCGAAGTCAGCGAAGCAGGCGATGGGCCGGAGCAGATACTGGACGGCGGCGATGCGCACCCGGCGCGGGCGAGGCGTGCCGCGCAGAGCCTCGGCGGCGGCCTGCTCCAGGGCGGCGTGCTGCAGGCTGGCTTGCAGGCTGACCGAGGAGGTGTACTCCGGGTTCAGCCACTCCAGCACGGTGGCAAAGCCATGCGATTCCAGGTCGGGCATATAGCCCGGGACGACATCAAGGACAACCAGCCCATTGCCAAGCTGGAAGCTAAGCGCCGAATCGTGGAGCTTGCCGTCGATGACCTCGGAGACGTACTCTTTGGCGGTCATCTGGCTAGCGAACTCCGCGTAGCCTGGAATGCGACCGCCGGTGAGCAGCCGCTTGAGGCCGCGCTCCCGGATCAGATCCTTGCGAGCGTCATAAAGCGCGCTGCCGATGCCTTGCTTGCGCGCCGCCGGGTCCACGCCCATATCCGCGCCATAGAGGGTCTTGCCCAGCGGGTTGTGGGTGTCGAAGGAGCCGTCGCCGGTAATCGCCGACCAGTTGGCGGATTCGGCGTAATCGTCCCAGTCGATCAGCAGCGAACTGGACGAGCCAAGTATCTCGCCGCCGGCGCCATCCACCACGAGCTGTCCTTCAGGAAAGAGCGCCAAGTGACGCTCCAACTGATCGAGTCTCCAAGGCGGAAGGCCGGGAAAGGCGCGGAGTTGCAGGGCGATGACCGCCGGAATGTCGGCTGGCGTCATCTCGCGGACGCGAAGTTGCGGGGGCAGGCCGTTTGCGGTCGCCATGGTGTGGGAAGCTCCTGTGCTCCGAATCAGGGTACGATTCTGGAGTCTGCCCTGAGTGTAGGGAGCGGAGGAATAAAATAGGATGAAGTTCAGGGTAATTTTCGGTTAAAAAAGCATTTGCAAGATAAAAGCAGTGCGGAAGCCGGCAATTGTTCGAGGGTTTCCGCCGGAAAGGTTGCGTTTGGAATCAAGATATTAGAAACTGGGTATATGTATTCTCCGATTCGTTCTGTTGTCTGTCTCTCGCTGCTTGCTTTGCTGGCTTTCCCGCTCTCTTCGCACGGACAGCAAGCCAAGCAAATGTATGGCTTGCGCTATGCCCTCTTCAGGGGCCAGCCCAACCCCTCCGAGGATCTGCTCAACACCCTGAGCCGCGAGGCCTTCTGGGATGATTCGTCCCGTGGTTTGAATCCGTCAGGATTGCGCTTGCGTTTTGTGAAGATCGACGAACAGACTGCGGCGGAGGGCCGCATCGCGGATCGCTATCGAGTCTTTGTGGAAGGCGCTCCTGATAACAAGGTCTTTTCCTTTGCCACTTGGCCGATCAACCAGCCTCTCGCCGACGATCCTCGTGACATCTATGTGAATGGACAGGGTTTGCTGATGATTCACAAGCCCAAACCCGAACAGGAGCTGAGATTGAGCGCGCCGGGCGATGAACTGGTGGTTGTTGCGATGACTGCCATCGCGGAGCCAGTTCGCTATCTTTTCGAAAAGAAAGACCAAAAGTTGGTGATTCCAGCCACACTCGTTCCCTATCCCATGATGTCGGAAGAGCATGGCTGCCGTCTGGAAGCGAGAATCTCCATGCCCGATGCTTCGTCGGTTTTGATTGTGGCCGATGGATTTCCTGCTAAAGCAAAGATTCCATTGGTGCTGGTGTCGGAGGGCTTCTCTTTCAGCGGAAGTATGTCGGCAGATCAGGATGGTCATGCGGTGATGGCTGCATTTCCGTTTGTGCCCGGCAAAGCGCAGGGAACTCTCCGGGCCACCGCGGAGGGGCCGGATTGCCTTCCCACTGTTGTTCTACCCTGGGGGTCGTCCGCTGCGGCTCCAAATCCGGCTCCGGCGCAGAAGAAACCTTAGTCGCTTCTGAGGCTATTGCACCGTTCCTTGCGGGCGCAGGCGGCGCAGGTCCAGAGCGCACTCGACGGCATTCTGCGCCTGAAGACGGAGATTGTCCGAGGCGGCCCACAACCACAGGCGCGAGACCTGGCTGGAGTTGCGCGCCCCTTGCTCAGGACGCAGCCGGACCAGCACGTTGTTCTGGCCGGTGGCGGCCAGGTTGGAGGGCGAATCGGTCTCTTCCTGAACCAGCTCCACGTGTCCGCCGCTCAGAGCCTCTTCCAGCGCGGCAACCTCCACCGGATGCTCCAGTTCAATGGCAATCGAGAAGGTATGGCCGTGGAAGACAGGCGCGTGAATCACCTGCAAGGCCAGAGCAGGCCAGCGGCCATGGGAGAGCGCTGCGTAGTGGCGGCGAACCCGCGCCTCAATCGTGGACAGGCTGACCTTGGCGGATTCGCCCAGGCCGGCCAGTAGGTTATAGGCCGCCTGCGTGTCATATAGATCGCGCGGAAGCCCTTGGAAGCTGAGCAGGCTCACCGTCTGCTGGTGCAGCTCGTCCAGCGCGGCGCGGCCAAACTCGCTGGCCGGCTCAAGCAGCGTGGTGAAGGCGATGCGCACCGGGGCGGCCTGCTGCAGGCGCTCCAGCACCGCTCCCAGAGCCAGCGCGGCCGGGTGCGCCGGGACCACGGCAGGAGTATAAAGGTCAACGGCATCCTGCGCGGAGCCTGAGCTTTCAGACTCCAGCCAGGGAGCGCGCACCACTACGCCGGACTCCTGGTCCAGCGCGCCAGTCAGATCCAGCACCGTGGAACCGGAGCGCAGCGCATCCCGCCAATGTTTGCGGGTCAGCTCTTCCGAGCCGCAGAAAAAGGTGAAGTCCACGCGCTCAAAGGCGTCCGGGGCGATGGCCTGAACGAAGGTGATCTCGTCGCCCACCTGGTCCAACTGGCCCTGGGCCTCTTCTTCATCCAGCAAGACAAAGTTGGCCGCCGCCAGAGGCGACTCCGACAGCGCGTCTTTCACTTCCCGGCCCACCAAGGTTGAGGCTCCGGCAATGGCAATCTTGTACACAGGCATTCCTTTTTCGTTCGTAAAAATCATACTTAATTGAAAGTTTTACGTCATTCCTGAATACGCCAAGAAATACTTACAGCGGTTGAGGAAAGTGGGGCCCATTAGTGAAAAAACTCAGATCGATTCCGTGTGAGAGTGATGGCTGCCTTGCGGAGTAGTCGGCCGGGATTGGTATACAATCTGCAGGCAAGGGAAAACTTCCACTGTGCGGGAATCTCCGCCGTACAGGAACTGCCTATCCACGGGTATTCGACATTGTCCGGTCTGCGGCCATCATCGTCAACTTGCGGATGAAGCATATCGATTTCCCGGCACAGTTGTCGAATTGCCGATAAATCCTTATGTTCCGCAACTCCAAGGCGGCGATGGTGTTTTGAAATAAGATTTGGCAGCACTCCTGCAATAACATTGTGCCTGAAACGCAGCACATCATGGCTGTCAACCTGCATCCAAAGATAGGCTTTACTAAGCTTCTCCAGCCACATTTGCAGATAGTGCAACCGGTGGCTGATGGGCAGTCCGCTTTTCTCCAAAACCAGAAATGCGTCCAAGTCCGAAGCGGCTTGCGCTGAAAATGCCTCGCTCCAATTTGCCTTTGACGTCGCCATAGGTCAAGCCGCCGCGGGGTAAAGAGTATCGCCGAGCTTCCATCCTTCGGGCAAGCGCAAGCTCCCCGCGCAAATAGCCTCAAATTCCCTTTCCGTCACTTCGATCACCACGGACGAAAAGGGAATCTCCGGAGGATCAGAGCCAAAGAAAATAGGCAAAATACCGGATTCGGAAGTTTCGGGATTGACCTCCAGCAACTTCACCGGCTCGGTTTCACTGGCGGCGCGATCTTCAACCAGATGAATGATCCGGCTGATCGACGGCTCGTAGTTGCGGTGCACATCGGCAATCACCTTGGCAATTTCCCGCTTGTCCAGAATGTCCGGCATTCGACCCTCCTGTAGGAATTATAGGATGCTACAATGATTTCCGTTCGCCGGAAGAATCGTCTGCGCCAGCCGGCTTCCAGCGCCTTCGCCGCGACCACGAATACGCTGCCCGCGCCCAGATGCCGCTGAACATATACACCAGCGCCAGCGTGAAGAGCACTCCCTGAGAAAACTTGAAGACCACAAAGAGCACGACCGCGATGAGAAGCAGGATTTGAAAGGGATGGCGGCGAGAGAGACTGAGTTCCTTGCCAGACCAAAAGCGCCAGGTACTGACCATCAGGAAGCCGCTTACGCCCACGATTGCAAGCCAGATGAGCGCGACGGACCAGTTCATTACCGGATAGCCGCCGCAGAAATGCACGCTGGCGGCCAGCAGGCCGGCCGCTGCCGGAATCGGCATTCCCACAAAATACTTGCGGTCTGGACGACCCGGATTGCGCGGCAGGGGGTCGTGGCTGATGTTGAAGCGCGCCAGCCGCGAGACTCCGCCTATGAGGAAGAGGAAGCAAATAAAGGCTCCGGCGTGGAGCAGGTTCTCGTGCATCTGCAAGGGAAGGGAATCGGGCAGAAAATGAAAGCCCCAGATAAACGCCAGCAGGCTGGGCGCCACGCCAAAGGTGATGGCGTCTGCCAGCGAATCCAGCTCCTTGCCAAAATCGCTGCAAGTATTGGTCATGCGCGCGATGCGCCCATCCAGCGAGTCCAGCGGAATGGCGATCAGGATGGCGAGGGCCGCCCAATCCAGGTGCAGCCGCACGTCGCCCACGCCGGTGAGGGCTTCCATCGTCTGAAGGATGGAGATGAATCCCGCGCCGATGTTGCCGACGGTAAAGAGCGACGGCAGCACAAACATTCCACGGCGCAGCCGCGCCTTTGCCCTGGCTTGTGCGAGTTCCGCATCAGTATGGATCACGGGCGGTCTCCTTCCGGCATGAAGGCCAGCACGCTGGCGCCGCCGTTCACCTTTTGGCCCACCTTTACGCGAATCTCAGCCTCAGCCGGCAGCAGCACATCCACACGCGAGCCGAACTTGATGAGGCCCACGCGCTGGCCGCGGGCCAGAGTATCACCTTCTTTGCAATTGAAAACGATGCGCCGCGCCAGCAGGCCGGCAATATGCTTGAAGGTGACCTCGTAGC
>Ga0224559_1001763_pt1 | contig 11569 bp, 9 predicted proteins | sample 714S33034metaG_FD_180676 | JGI IMG/M metagenome (GOLD analysis project Ga0224559, IMG submission 180676) | Peat soil microbial communities from Stordalen Mire, Sweden - 717 S3 30-34 | ecosystem: Environmental > Terrestrial > Soil > Wetlands > Peat | place: Sweden: Norrbotten County, Stordalen... | reverse complement strand
CAGCCGCCAAAGGTCACGCGCAAATATGAGATCGCGCAGCGGCGCTTCACCGAGATCCGGGAGGATCTTGCGCGCCTCGTCGCGCGCGACCCGCATGAGCTGATGCGCGCTCTAGAGGTTCATTCGATCCTCGATTGCGCTGACATGGCCGCCGCTGCCTCTCTGTACCGGACCGAGAGCCGCTGGGGCCTCTACCATTTCCGTCTCGACTATCCGGAGAAGGACGATGCGAACTGGTTCTGCCACACGCAATTGTTCAAGGATGAGAACGGCGCGATCGCTTTGAGGAAACGCCCGGTCGATCCCTATGTCGTGGCGCTCGAAGCTGGAGAGAAAGACGCCTACAATCGCCTGCGCATCCCAACACCCGCATGAGGGCGTCCATGTCGTTTGCTGAAAATCCATCCGAATTTCCGGTCAAGGTCGATCATGACAAATGCATCGCCGATAAGGGCTGCACAGTTTGCGTCGACGTATGTCCGCTCGACGTGCTGCGGATCGATCCGAAAACCGGCAAAGCGCACATGCGCTATGATGAATGCTGGTATTGCCTGCCCTGTCAGCTCGACTGTCCGACGCACGCGGTGACGGTGACCATCCCCTATCTCTTGCGGTAAGATCAATCGGGCGCGAAGCGGGGCGATGCAGTGAGCGAGAGATTTTTCGAGGACGTTGAGGCAGATCTCAGCGAGATCGCGCAGCGTCTCGCAAGCGCTGACGCGGCCGAGCGGCGCGTCGCCGTGCTCGATCTCGCCGAGGCCACGGACCCCGGGGCCGAAGCGCTGCTCATCGGCGCGCTCAAGGATTTCGACGCCAGCGTGCGGCGCGAGGCGGCGAAAGGGCTCGGACAATTCGACGGGCAGCAAGCCGCCGAGGCGCTGGCGCGCGCGCTGCTCGATGACGACGCGCCGGTCGCCGCGGCGGCGGCTTTCAGCCTGACGGAGATGAAGTCGCCGTTGGCGGCGGCGCCTTTGCTCGCCCTCGTCGATCATGCGTCAGCCGAGGCGCGCGTCGCGGCGTGGCGGGGCTTGCGGAATTTGCGCGCCGAGGCTTCGCTGGTGCCTGGACTGAAGGCGCTTCACGACCCCGACCCGCGCGTTCGCCGCGAGGCTGTCGGCGTTCTCGCTTATCTCAAGAAGGACACGACATTGGCTGCGCTGATCGTCGCGGCGCGGGACGAGAATTTCGAGGTTCGCCGCGCGGCGATTTCGGCGCTGGCCTTCGCTTCCCCTGACAAGACCGTGGAGTCGATCCTGAAGGGCCTTTCCGACGCCCATTGGCAGGTGCGCGAAGCCGCCGCCCTGCTGGCGGGCAAGATCAAGGCTGGGGGCGCAACGCCGGGTCTCATAGAGGCCCTCTCGGACGAGGTCTGGCAGGTGCGCGGCAAAGCCGCCCTTGCGCTCGGGCAGCTTCAAGCCGTCGAAACCATTGCCGCCCTGGGCGGGCTGATTTTCCATCCCGCGAGCAATCTGCGCAAAGACGTCGTGACGGCGCTGGGAGAAATTGGCCATCGTGATGCCCTACCTTTGCTGAAGCAGGCGGCGGAAGACGCGGACCCCGACGTGCGAAAGATCGCTCTCTGGTCCATCCGCACGATCTTGTCGGGCGATCATCATCCGCGCGGATAGGCCCCTGCCACGCTGCTGCGCCGCTCACGAAAGGCAGCATGTCGCCGACAAAGGCCGCCCGGCCAACCGGTCTCGGACGATCAACCTTCTGTCGAGCGATTCAAGACCGCGCCAAAGTCTAAGCCCCTCGCGTCGACATTGGACCAGATTCCGCAATGCCCCCGAGACGACAAAAGCGCAACAGCCGGCGGACGCACAAATTACGCAAATCTTCTTTTCCTGTAACCCTCTTGCTCCATGGGACTCCCATCGATATCAACAGCGCCGACATTGTCCTCTCGGCTGCGAATGGGAGCGACCTATCCTTTATAAGCGCCACGAGGATGCCGACAAGTCATGCTGGCGTCGGCGAATCCTCTCCGAATGCGCTGGCGCCAGCGCCTCGATCACCCCAGCATCACTCTGGGATAAACGACGATTTTGGAATGATTCGGGCGGACAGCACGCCTGCAATCGATCGGATGAGCCGCAGCGTTTCCAGGTCCGCTTCGGCATCGAGGTCGATCAGGGTGAAGGCGTATTTGTCGCGCGACTTGTTCAGCAGATTTGTGATGTTGAGACCCGCCGCGGCCAGCGCCGCGGTGATCTGGCTCACCATTCCCGGCACGTTTTCATTGGCGATAGCAAGGCGGACGCCGCCATTGCGCGGCAGGGATAGGTTGGGAAAATTCACCGCATCGCGAATCTCGCCGTTTTCGAGAAAATCCACGAGCGACTCCGTGACCATGGCCGTGCAATTGGCCTCGGCCTCGGCGGTGGAGGCCCCAAGATGGGGCAAAACGATGGCCCGCGGCTGATCGAGGATCGCACGGGTCGCGAAGTCGGTGACATAGGCATGCAGCCGCCCCGAGTCGAGGGCGGCGCCTAACGCGGACTCGTCAACGACGCCGGCCCGCGACAGGTTGATCAGGACCGCTCCGTGTTTCATCAGCGCGAGGCGTTGTTCGCCGATGAGGTGGGTGGTCTGGTGATCGAGAGGGATGTGGAGCGTGACCAGATCCGCCCACGCGAGCAAATCCTCCATGGCCGCAGCGCGGGTGACGGACGGCAAAACCTGCCAGGCCCGTTCGACCGTGGGCGAGGGATCGAAAGCTTCGACGCGCATGCCAAGGCCGATCCCTGCATTGGCTACCTGCACCCCAATGGCGCCAAGACCTACGACGCCTAGTTTCTTTCCCGTCAACTCGAAGCCGGCGAAGCGCTTCTTCTCTTTCTCCACCCGGTGCTGGATGGCCGCATCGTCGCCCGAGAGGTTGCGTACGAAATCCAGCGCCGTGGCGATGTTGCGGGCGGCGAGGAGCATGGCTGCTATGGTCAGCTCCTTCACAGCATTGGCATTGGCGCCCGGCGCATTGAACACGGGGATGCCGCGCTTCGAACAGGCCTCAACCGGGATATTATTCACTCCCGTCCCAGAGCGGCCGACGGCGAGCACGCTCTCTGGAATCGGAACGCCATGCAGATCGAAGGAACGCAGAAGAATGGCGTCGGGGCGAGAGACTTCCGGCGCGATCGCATATTTCTCATGCGGCAACCAGGTCAAGCCCTTCGCGGAGATGTTGTCATAGGTGAGGACGTTGAACATGCAGCTACCCTCGCTTTCTCTCGAATTCGTGCATGAACGAGATGAGCGTCTCGACCCCTTCTTCGGGCATGGCGTTGTAGATGCTGGCGCGCAGCCCGCCGACGGAGCGGTGCCCTTCGAGATAGACGAGCCCCGCCTCTTTTGCCTCTGTCAGGAACAATGCCTCGAGAGAGGCGTCCGCCAAATGGAAAGGAACGTTCATGCGGGAGCGGACGGCGGGCTCCACGGGGTTCGAATAAAACGGGGAGGCGTCGATGGCCGCATAGAGATGCGCCGCCTTGCGAATGTTGCGGGCTTCGATGGCTTTGACTCCGCCCTGCTCACGCAACCACTCTAGAATGAGACCGGCAACATACCAGCTATATGTCGGCGGAGTGTTGACCATCGACCCGTTCTCCACCTGACGCTTGTAGTCGACGGTCGAGGGCGTGTCGGGCAATGTCTGCCCCAAAAGATCGGCGCGCACGATGACCACAGCGAAGCCCGCGAGTCCGAGGTTCTTTTGCGCACTGGCGTAAATCAGCCCGAACCGCCTCACATCCACCGGTCGTGACAGAATGTTCGACGACATATCGGCGACTAGCGGCAGTCCATCGGCCTCGGGCGCATCTTGAAACTCGACGCCGCCGATCGTTTCATTGGCGGTATAGTGGAGATAAGCCGCATCGCGATCGACATCCCAGAGAGCACGCGGCGGGATTGTCGTGAATTTGCTGTCCTTGCCGCTCGCCGCGACCTGCACCTGACCGAAGAGGCGCGCCTCGGCTATGGCCTTTTCCGACCAATAGCCTGTGCTGACGTAGGACGCCCGCGTCCTGCCGCGCAGCAGATTCATGGGCGCCGCGGCGAATTGCGCGCTCGCGCCGCCAGCCAGAAAAAGAACCTTGTAGTCGTCCGGAACGCCCAACAGCGCCCTGAGATCGGCTTCCGCCTTCTCCGCAATGCTAATGAAATCCTCGCCGCGATGGCTCATCTCCATCACCGATACGCCGGTGGAGCGCCAGCCTCGCAAATCCTCCCGCGCCCTTTCCAGCACCGGAGCGGGTAGAACGGCGGGGCCTGCGCTGAAATTGTAGATTGTCGCCATCGCCATCTCCTTAAATCAGGTCTGCGCGATTTTTTCGCCGCCTGGGTGGGACCGGCTCGATCCCCGTTCGGCGCGGAGCGATGTCTCTCGTTCAGATTCCGCCGCCGTCATCAAAGACGTCGCTGCGCAGTTTCGCCTGAGTGATGTTGCTTCCCGGCGGCACGCTCTGCGTCAGCCAGACATTGCCGCCGATGGACGAGCCGCGGCCGACGGTGATCCGGCCGAGAATCGTCGCGCCGGCATAGATCACGACGTCATCCTCGATGATCGGATGCCGGGGGTAGTTTTTGAGTAGAGCGCCGTGCTCGTCGACCGAGAACCGCTTGGCCCCCAGCGTAACAGCCTGGTAGAGACGGACGCGGCGGCCAATGATCGAGGTTTCGCCGATAACGACGCCGGTCCCGTGATCGATAAAGAAGCCCTCGCCGATTTCCGCGCCGGGATGGATATCGATTCCCGTCTCGGCATGCGCGGCCTCCGCGATGATGCGCGCGATGAGCGAGGTGCCCAGAAGATAGAGTTCGTGCGCGAACCTGTGACGGATGATCGCGGTGACGCCCGGGTAGCAGAACACAACCTCGTCTAGGCTTTTCGCGGCGGGATCGCCGTCGAAGGCCGCGTGAACGTCGGTTTCGAGCAGCGCCCGCACCTTCGGAAGCGCCGCCGCGAAAGCGGCTATGATCCCGCTTGCGCTCTGCGCCGCGCCGACGCCGTCGGGCTGCTGGGATGATTCAAGCTGGAACTCGCGGCGCGCCTGCTCCTCCAGCGCCCGCAGCGCCGCGTCGACGGTGTAGTCCACGAAGCCCGCGACGCCCTCCGCGGTCAAGCCCTGCGGCCCGAAATGTCTTGGGAACAGCGCCGCAACCAGCCCATTGATGGCCTCGATCACCGTTTTCCGGGAGGGGAGCTCGGGAATTGGGCCGTCCCGGCTCAGGCCCTGGTCCAATTTGGCCTGCAATTCATGGAGATCGGCGAGGACATCGCCGAAGTCAGGCGCGCGCGCTGCAGCGCTTCCGCCCTCGCGCTCAGCCGCCGCGCTCATGCGGCGATCCCTTTCGCATCGAAGAGGCCTTCAAAGAGCGCCGTCGTGAGATAGCGCTCGCCCGAATCCGGAAGGATGACGACGATCGTCTTGCCTGCGTTTTCGGAACGTTTGGCGACGCGCGCCGCAACGGCGGCGGCGGCTCCGCTCGAAATGCCCGAGAGGATGCCTTCCTCGCGGGTCAGACGCCGAGCATATTCGATCGCCTCTTCGTTGGTGACCTGCTCGATCGCGTCGACGAGCGAAAGGTCGAGCACGTCAGGCACGAATCCCGCTCCGATTCCCTGGATCTTGTGGGGACCGGGCTTCAGCGGCTCGCCGGCATGCTTCTGCGTGAGCACGGGGCTCGCCGACGGCTCGATAGCGATCGAGACGATCGGTTTTCCTCGCGTGTGCTTGATGTAGCGTGTGACGCCGGTGATGGTCCCGCCGGTGCCCACCCCCGAAATGAAGATATCGACGGCGCCGTCGGTGTCGTCCCAGATTTCCGGGCCCGTGGTCTGCTCGTGGATTGCGGGGTTTGCCGGATTCTTGAATTGTTGAAGGAGAACGTAGCGGCCCGGGTCGGAGGCCGCGATCTCCTCGCTTTTCTTAATAGCTCCGCTCATGCCCGCCGGGCCCTCGGTGAGGACCAGCCTGGCGCCGAAGGCGACCAGCAGCTTGCGGCGCTCGATGCTCATGGTTTCCGGCATTGTCAGGGTCAGCGGAATGCCGCGGGCGGCTGCGACGAAGGCAAGCGCGATGCCCGTGTTGCCGCTCGTTGGCTCCACCAACTCCTTGCCCGGACCAAGAAGGCCGCGCTTCTCGGCGTCCCAGATCATCGCCGCGCCGATGCGGCATTTAACGGAATAGGAGGGATTGCGCCCCTCGATCTTCGCCAGAACCGTAGCTGGCGCGCCATCGGTGATCCGGTTGAGCCGGACCAGCGGCGTGCGCCCGATGGAAAGCGAGTTGTCTTCGTACCAATGCGACATCGTGGGCTTCCTTTAATGGCCGCGCCAATCTAATCAGTAGTTCTATAGTGATAGTAGTTGTGCTGCGCCGATGATCTTGATCTGGATCAAGAAAGATTTGCTTATTGACGATGACTTGGGAATCGAGGCGGCCGGGGTGCGACGATGGCGCGAACTTAAGTCATTGAGAATGCACTGCGTCCCAAGGCAGTTTATCGCGACCGCCCCGTCGTTGATGTCCGGCCCATCGGTTTTTGATCGTGCCGGCCGACATCCCCGAGGGCGCGCCGAGGGAGCGGCAACCCTTGAAACGAAATTCACTTGATCTGTAGAGTTAATAAATTTATTCTCCTTCCCGCCCGGAGCGAGTGGCGCGGGGGCGCTTCTCCCCGCCGAACGCGCAACGCCGCGGCGTCTGATGGATGCTGTCCCAACCGCTCAAGGGCGCCGCGCATGAACGAGATTCCTGAAGCTTCGGCCGGATTGCGTCAGGGCCTGCCAGGTCCAGCAAAGGTCGCGGCGGATGCACATATCATTCGCAGCGACGCCGAAGCGATCGAGATCGCTCTTGGTCTTGCGAAAGAATTCGTCGAGGGATCATCCGCGCGCGATCGCGAGCGGCGTCTGCCTTACGCGGAACTCGACCGCTTCTCGCAGAGCGGCCTCTTCGCGATCAATGTGCCGCGGGCTTACGGCGGCGCCGAGGTTTCCTATGTGACGGTCGCGGAGGTCTTCAAGATCATCTCCGCGGCGGACGCCTCGATCGGCCAGATCGCACAAAATCACATCAGCATTCTCGATCTCGTGCGGTTCGATCCAAATGAGGCGCGGCGGCGCTTCTTCTATGGCGAAGCGCTGCGCGGCGTCAGATTCGGCAACGCCCTGTCGGAAAAAGGCGGCAAGCACATTCTCGACTTCAAGACGCGGATCGTCGCCAGGGGCGATGGCTTCGTCGTCAACGGCGAGAAATTCTATGCGACCGGCGCCCTGCTCGCGCATCTCGTCCCCGTTCAGGCGATCGACGAGGAAGGCCAAAGCATTCTGGCCTTCCTCGATCGCGATGCGCCGGGTCTCGCCATATTCGACGACTGGTCCGGCTTCGGTCAGCGCACCACCGCGAGCGGCACTGTGCTCATCTCGGACGTCGAAGTTCCGGCGAGCCGCATCCTGCCGATCTATCTTGGCTTCACCAGGCCATCCGTTCACGGCGCGGTCGCGCAGATCATTCAGTCGGCGATAGACGCGGGCATCGCCTGTCAGGCCGTCGAAGACACGATCCGCTTTGTCCGCGATCACGCGCGCCCCTGGTGCGACAGCGGCCAGGAGCGCGCCAGCGAAGATCTCTTCACCATTCGCGACATCGGCCATTTGCAGGTTCAGCTTCACGCCGCGGAGGCGGTCCTGAAGCGGGCCGGCCGGGCGATCGACCTGGGGCTCACGGACGAGAACGCGGACAGCGCCGCCGCCGCCTCGATCGCGGTCGCCGAATCGAAAGTTCTGACGACGGAGATTGCGATTCTTGCGACCAACAAACTGTTCGAACTGTCGGGCTCGCGCTCGACTCTCGAAATCCACAATCTCGATCGGCACTGGCGCAATGCGCGCACCCACACCCTGCACGATCCCGTGCGATGGAAATTCCACGCGATCGGCAATTACCATCTGAACGGCGTCAAGCCGCCGCGTCATTCATGGCTCTGAACTCCAGTTGGAGCCGTCGACGCCCAGTGACTTCTGAACGGCCTCGATCGAACTCTGTCGGACGCTGAAGCATGAATGCGATTTCGCAGCCTGACGCGCGGCCTGCCGCCGCGATTCCCGAATTGCCGGAGCGCAAAGAGCCGGCGCGGCGCATTCGGGACGATGCGGAGGCGCTCGCCGTCGCGCAGGAGCTCGCCGCGGAATTCGCGGAAGGCGCGGCGGCTCGCGATCGCGAGAGGCGTTTGCCCGTTGCCGAGGTCGAGCGATTTTCCCAGAGCGGCCTTTGGGCCATCTCAGTTCCAAAAGCGTTCGGCGGCGCGGGCGCGTCCAGCGCGACGATCGCCGAGGTGACGGCCATCGTCGCCGCGGCCGACGGCAGCCTCGGCCAAATCCCCCAGAACCATTTTTACATGGTCGAAGCGATCAGGCTCGACGCGAGCGAGGCGCAGCAGCGCTTTTATTTCGATCGCGCGCTGCAGGGCGACCGATTCGGCAATGCGCTCAGCGAAATCGGCGGCAAATTCCCTTCCGATTACGAAACGACGGTCCTTCCGGCCGGTGACGCCTTCGTGCTGTCCGGCCGTAAATTCTATTCCACCGGCGCCCTGTTCGCGCATTGGATCGCGGCGGTCGCCAATAATCGCGATGGCAAACGGGTGATCGCCTTCGTCCCGCGTGGCGCACCAGGATTGACGCTGCTCGACGACTGGACCGGCTTCGGGCAACGCACGAGTGGCAGCGGCACGACGATCTTCGATAATGTGAAGCTCGCCGCCTTCGCATTGGTCGAGCATTTCCGCGCCTTCGAGCGTCCGACCGCCATGGGAGCTTTCGCGCAGATCATTCACGCCGCGGTCGATCTCGGCATCGCGCGGGGCGCCTATCTCCAGGCGCTGGGGCTCATTCGCCGTCAGGCGCGCGCCTTCGTCGACAGCGGCGTCGAGCGGGCCTTTGAGGATCCCTATACGATCGCGGCCGTCGGCGATCTGCGCGTGCGGCTCACCGCCGCCGAGGCGCTGGTTGAGCGCGCCGCAGAAATTCTCGACCGGGCGCGCGCCGAGCCGCAGGCGACGCGTTGCGAGGCGGCCTCGATCGCCGTCGCCGAAGCGCGCGCAGCGACGACGGAGGCCTCGCTCCTGATCGCGGCGAAATTATTTGAACTCGCCGGCTCAAGCAGCACCTCGACGCATCTCGATCTCGACCGTTACTGGCGCGATGCGCGCACCCACACCCTGCATGATCCGGTGCGCTGGAAATATCACGCGATCGGCAATTACTGGCTGAACGGCGTGGCGCCGCCGCGGCGCGGCACGATCTGAACGGGGAATAGAACCGATGCCGAAGGAAATCGCGCTCAACGCTTTCGCGATGAATTGCATCGGACACCAGTCGTCCGGTCTTTGGGCGCATCCGCGCGACCGTTCGCGCGATTACAGGAAACTGTCCTACTGGGTCGAATTCGCGCAACTGCTGGAGCGCGGCAAGTTCGACGGGCTCTTTCTCGCCGACGTCCTTGGCGTCTACGACGTTTTCGGCGATGGGCCGGAGGCCGCCTTGCGCCACGGCGCGCAGATTCCCGCCAATGATCCATTGCTGATCATTTCGGCCATGGCGCATGCGACGCGGCATCTCGGCTTCGGCGTCACCGTCAATCTGTCCTATGAGGAGCCCTATATTTTCGCCCGGCGCATGTCGACGCTGGATCATCTGACCGAAGGGCGCATAGGCTGGAACGTCGTGACCGGCTATCTCGACAGCGCCGCGAAAGCCATGGGCCGCGCGCGGCAAACGGCGCATGACGAACGCTACGACATCGCCGAGGAATTCATGGAAGTCGTCTACAAGCTGTGGGAAGGCAGCTGGGACGATTCGGCTGTGCTTTGCGACCGTGAACGGCGGATTTTCACGGATCCGGCGAAGGTGCGGCGAATTCAGCATCACGGCGGGCATTTCGACGTCGACGCCATTCATTTATGCGAACCTTCGCCACAACGCACGCCGCTCATCTATCAGGCAGGGACCTCGCCAAAGGGCCGCGAATTCGCAGCGAAGCACGCCGAATGCGTGTTCCTGTCGGGGCCTTCGCAAAAGGCCATCGCGCCGCGCGTCGCCGATCTGCGCCGGCTCGCGCCGACCTTTGGGCGAAGGCCTGAGGATATCAAGATTTTCGCCCTGATGACGGTTGTGCTCGGCGCGACCGACGCGGAGGCGAGGGCCAAATATGACGACTACCGCCGCTACGCCACCGGCGAGGGCGCCCTGACGCTGGTCTCCGGCTGGACCGGCGTCGATTTCGCGAAGTTCGATCCGGATGAAGAAGTCCGCCATGTCACGAATGAAGCCGGCCGCACGGCGATGGAGAACATCACCCGGGCCGATCCCGACCGGACCTGGACGGTGCGCCAGGTCGCTGAACATGTCGCGATCGGCGGCATCGGTCCGATCGTCGTCGGAACGCCGGCGCATGTCGCAGACGCGCTCGAAGACTGGATCGAGGCCACCGGCATCGATGGCTTCAATCTCGCTTTCGCCGTCGCGCCGGAAACCTATCTCGACATCGTCGATCTTCTCGTGCCGGAACTGCAAAGACGGGGCCGCTACAAGCGCGATTACAGGCCCGGCGCCTTGCGTGAAAAACTGTTCGACGGGTCTGCACGCGCGCCGGTGCGCCACCCCGCCGCCGCGTATCGATTTCGTCCCTACGCCAGCGCCGCGGAATGATTGGTGCTTGTTCCGCTCGTATTGTCACGGGACCCTTAGATTTGGCGCGGGCGCCCAAAATGCTGATTTTTTCATCCCGTTAGATGCACGCGTGTCGACGGCGCGCGCAATGCCCGCCGATCCGTACCGAGAATGAACCAGAACCATAAATCGTGCGATGGTCCCTACCCCGCACAGTGGACGCGCGATCTGGGCCTGATCCCGGCGGATGATCGCGCACCGACGTCGCTGCATCTGAGAGAGCGGGCGCGCGTCCCACAGGCGATCGTTGTCGGTCCGACCGGCCCGCATGTGATATTGCGCAGATGGCGCCTTCTCGGTGACCGATTTTGGTGAAATCTGATCCGCGCGAGCATAACGGTTTCACCTTGCCGAACAGCGGGATCTTGTTGCACAATCCTAAACCAATGGATGCCGCGGAGGATTGATTCCATTCAAATAGTAATTTCCGACAACATTCATCTTCCATCGAACTGGATCATGTAGTGTGTGCGTGCGGGCGTTTCGCCAATGTCGGTCCAGATTGTGCTCGCTGAGCGTCGCCCGCGCGCCGACCAGTTCGAAGAGTTTGTTGGTCGCATGGATGGCGATGTCGGCTGCGAGAACCTTCGCCTCTGCAGCGGCGACTGACGCTGCGGCCAGACTGTCCTCGTCTGTTTCGGCCAGAGCGGCGTCAATTGTGCGACCCGCTCGCTCCAGCATCGCTTGCGAAGCGTGCAGCCGAATTTCGAGATCACCGACCTGGGCAATCGAATAAGGATCCTCATACCCATGCTCCTGATTTGCGTCCCGCCAGGGGCGCGCATAGTTCCGCACCAGATGAATCGTGTCCTTGATCGCTTCGCTCGCGAT
>Ga0224559_1001762_pt1 | contig 11569 bp, 11 predicted proteins | sample 714S33034metaG_FD_180676 | JGI IMG/M metagenome (GOLD analysis project Ga0224559, IMG submission 180676) | Peat soil microbial communities from Stordalen Mire, Sweden - 717 S3 30-34 | ecosystem: Environmental > Terrestrial > Soil > Wetlands > Peat | place: Sweden: Norrbotten County, Stordalen... | reverse complement strand
TAAAATTTTCTATGTCGTATACTATAATTTAAAAAATTAATGGATAATAAATAAGCTATTACTACTTTTTATAATATGCATGCAGGAGTTATAGAATCGTAAAATAGTACATATATTTGGGAATCATTTTTTTTGATCGTTAAAGATTATTTTTAATCTTTGAGGATTTTTCTAGTTTCATTGTATCAATTATTATTCTTAATCGTCCTGTTTTTGACTGTTATGAATCTTATCCTGTGGCATTCATAAAACCCAACCTATTTATCCTCTGATAATTCCACATCATTTCGTAAAAAAGTGGCATAGAAACCATCAGTATCTGCATAAATGGCTTTGAAACCATATTTCTCTGCATTTAACATAGTTTTTTTAATAAAATCCCTTCCCCATGCAGTAACGGCTTCTGCACATTCAATTCTGTACCATCTAAACCTGGAATATCCGTATACTCCGTACATGGAGTTTGCGAGTCGTTTAAGGGCTTGTTGTTGGACATCGAGTACCTGTTTTTCTCTTGGATTTACAGCTTTTTTCATCTGTGTTTTAAGTCTCACCCTTTCCTTTAAAATATTACCAATAATGGATGGAACAAATCCTACAGGAGTTTTAAGGAATTTATGCCCTAATTCAGGTGCAATATTACAATCATTATCATTACAATCCATCACAAGCGTGTCTGGTGAAACATTCTTTGAGATGATGATACTTGGGTAAAGACTTCTGAAATCGAATGATACAATATTCTCGTGCAATCCCTTAACAGGTGCCATAACATATCCACCTGCAGCCTTTTTGCCTCTCCTTTCTGAATACTGTGATGATGAAGGCTTATTTGGCACCATGTCTCCAATTTCATAGGCTTTTCTTATGAGGTACCATTCTACCATCTGTCCTGTAGCCATTCTGGCTATATCAAAAAAAGGTTGGCCAACTAAACGTGTGAGTTCCATACTGAGTGGCAGTAATTTTTCACCTATCTTCGTAACTGATACTGCATCGTCTAGGGAATATTTAAAGAGTGTTTCAAGCTTTTCCCCACCACAATCCCAATATTCGAATATTTCATCACCAGGAACATCTACTTTCTGTTCATCGAAAAGCTCCTTATAAACTCTTTCAAGGGTGTATCGATCTAGTTGAAGATATCTCCGACTTAATAGGTAAAGATCCACATGTATCCTACCTTTTACAAGGGCTGAGTTTGTATAACCTCTCCTCATAAACTTAAGTCCAGATCCATCAGTTCCCAATCCCATTTTCACATTGAGTTTGGTTGCTCTATCACGAATGTAGGGCATATCAAAGTTATCTGAATTGTAACCCATTAAAAGATCAGGATTTTCTGATTTAACTATCTCCACAAATCTTTCAAGCATATGGGCTTCTGTTTTAACTGTTTCAACATATTCCAGAGGCGACTTTTTGGTTGAAAGTACCTTTTGAAGTCCTCTATTGCTTGATAAACTTATCATGATTATTGGATCTTCCTCTGCTTGTGGCATCCCCTTTGGATTTCTTACTTCGATATCAAAACTCAAGGTATTTAATTCCGGAAACTCAGAATTAATTGGTTTTGGGTTTCCATTCATTTCAAAAACACATACATCATTGCTACACATAAAATTAACAGATTTATTATTTAAACACGAACCATTTACTTCAACTTCAGCCATTGGGAATATAGCTTTATCTATTAGATATCTGCGATAAAATGGGATATCATGTTCCAAAATGTCTTTTACAGATTCCAAATTCCTTATTTTATCCCTTAGTTTCGGAACATCTTGTGGGTGGTTAAGAGTAATTTTTATAAAATCTTTGATCTCGCCCATGTATCCTTTTCGTGCCCTATCCATTCTGTTAATATCAAATTCGTTTAAATCTTCTATACATTGCTCTTCATTATGGGGTATTACGTAAATGTAGGGTTCAAAACATTTATCAAGGACAATGAGTGATTTACCTTCTTCATCTCCTTTAATCTTACCAAACAACCTAATAACTGCCTTATCATTCTCTGTGATGTAATCTATGTCCAGAAGCACGAATCTTTTACTTTCCATGAATTTTTATTTATAGTGTGAAGGTTATATAGGTTGTTAAATCAGATGATTGAGTGGAGTAATATGTCTCAATATGTTCTATTAAGATAAAAAAATGCTTTAAATAATTAACAAATGGAATATGGAGTTACAATTTAATGAATTTGGTAAAATTGGATTTAAATAAACATGACGTTGATTTAGTATCAGAATTGATCTATGAAACGGATATCAGTCTTTTTACGACTTTTCTTGATAACAATAGGAAAAATGCTATTAAAAAGCTTAGAAAACTCATAATGGCTGGAAAAAATAGCTACGGCTATGAACATGTCTACATTGGAGTGGATGATAACGGTGAAATTATGGGAATTCTCGTTGCTTTCAGAGGTGATGAAATAAAATATTTTGAGGAACTCATGATATTTAAGCATGAAATGGAATTCTTGAATTTTATAAAACTTTCACTGGTCAAACCTATATACGACAAGATCACTGCTTCATCAATTGAGAACGATGATCTCTACATTGGCAATCTTGTTGTTGCAAATGGTTTAAGGGGACAGGGTATCGGAACGGAACTATTGAAGAATTCATTTCAATTGGCAAATGATAAAAACTGCAAAAGAGTTTTGTTAGATGTAACGTTTGAGAACGACAATGCTAAAAGATTGTACGAAAGAACAGGTTTCAATGTATGTGGTAAGAAACAATTCAAATGGATGGGTAAATCCGAAGGAACCTATGGCATGGAATATTCGCTTGATAAATGATCGATAAAAAAACTATTGTTTAGAGGGTAATATGGATTTATATATGAAAGAAACAGGTTCTAAAAATCTTGAGACCATCATATTTCTTCACGGCAGTACAATGGCGGGGTGGATGTGGGATGGCCAAATAAAAGAATTTGGTGATTATCATTGTATTGTACCTGATTTTCCAGAACATGGGAAAAGCATTAATGTAAAACCATTTACTATTAATAAATCTGCTGAAATGATATCAGAGATAATTCATAATCATACGAGTAATGGTAAGGCTCACCTGGTTGGAATATCAGTAGGGGCTCAAATTATTATTCAAATTTTGAGTAAAACCCCTGAATTAGTTGATCATGCCATAATCAGCGGAACACTCGTTCAAAGAACTTCGCATATTGAATCATTATTACAACTACTTGGTTATGCAATTAATGTGTATGAACCTGTAAAAAACACTGATTTTTTCATAAAAGCTAACATGCGAATGTACAACATGCCCAAATATCTTTTTAACAAATTTAAGGAATCAACCCTTATTACTAAACACGATTCATTGAGTAGGATTCTTAAAGAAAACATGATTTATAAGCGACCACATGGACTCGAAAAAATAGAAGTACCAGTTTTGGTGATGGCTGGTGAAAAAGATTATAAAATTATTAAGGAATCAGCAGATGATCTTTTGGTGTCATTAAAGGTATCTGAAGGATATATTGCTCCAAAAGTTGGCCATATATGGAATTTAGAAGATCCAATTCTATTTAATCATGTTTTAAGAAGATTTATAACTAATAAAAGTCTTAAGAACATCTAATTACAGTGGAATTAGTATTAAATTACCCATATCTCTTTAAATATTTCTAATGGTATAGAATTTATGATCTAAATTTAGAATTAATAATCAAATATTGTGGGAATAAAATTTTTTTAAGATTGAGAATACAAAGATCAGATATAATTAAATTATTGGATAATTCTAAATATTTAAAAATTTTTAAATAAGAAATGGGGGAGTTCTATGCTACCAAAAGTAATAATATTCGATAATATATCTCTTAATGGGCGAATTGATGGATTTAATATCGATAATGAACTTTATTATCATGTGGCTAATGAATGGTCTTTAGATGCTGTTTTAATGAGTAATAACACTTTATTAAAAAAATTTGATTTAAAGCAGGGCATTAAAGATGAAGAAACAGATTATAAAATAAGAGATATGGATGAAAATGATAAGAGACCATTATTAGTAGTCCCCGATAGTCAAGGGATGATACGTATCTGGAATGACGTACTAGAAACACATTTTTTTAGAGATATTCTTGTTTTATGTTCTAGAGCTACTCCCCAAGAATATTTAGACTTTTTAGAAGAAAGATACATTAAATATATGGTCATAGGCTACGATAAAGTTAATTTAGGTACGGCCCTTGAAGAATTGAACATGCAATTTGGGGTTAAAAATCTAAGAGTTGAAAGTGGAGGTAAACTCAATGGTTTACTCCTCAGTGACGATCTAGTTGATGAAGTATGTGTATTAATCTATCCTAATCTTGTGGGAGGAATATCATCTAATTCTGTTTATACCTTGCCCGATTTAATTTCGAAAGAAAAAGTTTTAGACTTGAAACTTATTAAAATGGAAAAATTAAAAAACGAGATTATTTTGTTACATTACCGAATTATGAAATACCAGTTCTAATAAACTTCTCAAAATTAGATGAAAAACAATTCTCATCAAAATCAACTTTTTATATTAAATAATTAAAAATCAAATACTTAGGAGATTTATTGTGAAAAAAATAGGATTTATAGGTTATGGAAGTATGGGAAAAGTTATTTTGGATGGTTTCTTATTATCTGGAGTAATTAAACCATGTGAAGTCATTATTTCGAGTAGAACAGGATCAAAGCTTGATCCTTTGAAAGAGGAATACCCAGAAATAGAAATTGCAGAGAATAATACTATTACATCTATGAAGTCTAATCTATTGTTCCTTATGGTTGGAACATCCGATGTAAAGGATGTTCTCGAAGAGATTAAAGAATTTACTTCCGATAATACACATTTAGTATATATATCTGCTGCTTTGACAATGGATAATGTTCATGGGATATTTAAAGGGAAAATATCCAAGGTAATGCCTTCTTTGACATCAAAAGTGCTTGAAGGAGTTACATTAATTTGTCATGACTCGGCTGTAACAAAAGCAGAAGGGGAATATTTGAAGTTTCTTTTTAATTCAATAGGAATATCTAAAGTAATTAATGAACAAGATTTTGATATTGGTGCTGATATTACTAGTTGTTCACCCGCATTTATTGCCCAAATATTCATGGAATTTGCTAGAATAGCATCAAAGAATAGTGGATTTTCAATCGAAGAAACAGAAGAGATGGTAATAAAAACATTGTATGGGACTTCAAAACTCCTTTCTGAGGGCATGGGGTTTGAAAATTTAATCTCATCAGTTGCTACTAAAGGAGGAATAACCGAAGAGGGTCTTAAGGTTCTCTATGAAGAAATTCCACAGACATTCAACAAACTTTTTAGTACGACTATTAAAAAACATGAAACAATTAAAAGTAAACTTGAAGAACATTATTGAATTTTTTATATAAATCAAGTTAAATATTCACTTGAAATTCAAGAATTGTGATAATTCCATCAATTAATTATATAAATGGGTTTGTAAAATATAGTATTCCAGAGTACAAATAGGGATAGTACCCGGGTTTACTTAATTCAGGGGATTCATATTTGAATATACTAAATTAGAAATAATCATTGAAAAGAAATTATTAGAAGGAATTCCAAAATGAAAAATATCATACTCGTCTTACTGCTTTTTGTGATGTTTATGGGAGTTGTTTACGGTGCTATGATAGGAACTGGAGGAACTCAACATTCGGATATGACCGGAAAGATTGTTGGAATATTGGTTACAGATAATAATTCTACTAATACTAATTCCATACTTGTACAAGGAGTACTCACCAACGGTGATCAACAGGGAAATGTAACAGTCAAAATAACAAATGAAACACAAGTATTACGTGAAGATGGAAATAAGCTGGACAATGTAACATTTGCAAATCTTAAACCCGGACAAAGTGTAGATATCACATTCATAGGTCCAATAATCCAAGGATATCCTCCCCAAGCAACTGGAAATCAAATAACTATAGTGAATTGAATGATAATTTTTATTATTTTCTAATACTAGTTATCATTTATTAAATTTTTAAAATGATTTCTGGTTGTATTTTATATTTAAATTATGAAATAAAATAATTTAAAATTGCAGTTTATGATTTTTTTGTAAATTCTCCGCAAGGTTTAAATATCAACAGCACTTAATCTATATCTACTATGCCAAGGTAGCTTAGAGGCGAAGCGGTGGACTGCAGATCCATTACACGTGAGTTCAAATCTCTCCCTTGGCTTGACTGAATTTAAAATAGCATTAATATACCGTAAATAATCTTGGGGTCATAGTGTAATCTGGCTATCATCTGGGACTCCAGTTGTCTTTGAAGAAAGTGCGCACTCTGAAGGAAAGTATGATGACCAATTGGAGTACTGAGACAAGAGAAATCCTAGGATCTGGGTTCAAATCCCGGTGACCCCATTTATATATTTTTAGTCTGAAAACTTATTCTAAATTAAGTATATTCCAAATTTTTAATTCTTTATAAAATTATTTAATGATCTAATAACAAATTAATGAAAAAGGTGATAATTTGGATAAGATCAATGATATTGTAATAATAAAAGGGATTGGATATGATTCAAATATTTATATCTTCGAAGATGTTATGGTAGATACTGGAACAGGAGATAACATCCAGTACATTAAAGATTCCATGAAAAAGGCAGGAATATCTGTAAATGATCTTCAATTAATTGTCAACACCCATAATCACTTCGATCATATAGGTGGAAACAGATGCTTTAATTTAGATGTAGCTATGCATAGGGAAGATGCTAAAGCAATACAGGAGAAAAATGATGAAGCAAGTGTTGCCAGTATCTTTGGAAGATCAATGGAAGGAATGAAAGTGGACAGAATCCTTGAAGAAGGAGATAAAATACATAATTTTGAAGTCCTTCATACACCGGGGCATACCAAGGGAGGAATATGTCTCTATGATGGTGAAATACTCATATCTGGAGATACTGTCTTTGCAGATGGAGGTTACGGTAGGATGGATATTGGTGGAAACCTTGAAGATATGAAAGAATCATTAAAACGCTTGAAAAATCTTAATGTGAAATACTTATTACCTGGTCATGGTCCATGGGTTAAAGATGGTTCAAAACCTATTAAAACTGCTTATAACATGTTAACAGGATATTAATTTGTTAATAAAAAAGAATTTTTTAAAAAAATTTAAAACTATTGAATCTACCTATGCTGTGAACATTTTAGCAGTTTTCTTAACAGCCTTACTTTTTACAAGTATAGAAATTCTATCTCCTTTAGCCAAAACATCTTCCTTTTTAGGGATGGTAATTTCACCCTTTTTATACAATGCAGCAATTATAAAATCGTCTGTTGGACTTACATCTTTTATTTTTTTTCCTAAAACATTTTTATTTTCTACTTTGATTTCTAATAATTCTGCATTTCCCTTACCAATGATTATTAAATCTGCAATTTTTGGCCTAATTATGAGCTTTTCAAGATAGCTGGCTGCTGTAAGTTCAGGACTTATCACATCATCAATTCCAACCTTTTTAAAAGCATCCTCATGATCAGGGTTACTTACCCTTGCAATAATTTTTTTTATATTGTACTCTTTAACTAAGATACATGAAAGTAAATTTGATTCGTCAAATCCTGTGGCTGCCACAAAAACATCTGCATCACCCACATTTGCTTCTTCAAGAGTTTTAATATCGGTGCCGCTACCGCATATTACTAATGCATCTAATTCACTAGCTGCATTGTTACATAATTTTGAATCATTTTCAATGAGGGTGACGTCATGTCCACCTGCTACTAGTGATGATGCCAGATTAAGTCCCACTCTTCCGCCGCCCATTATTACTACATACATGAATTACACCAACTTAATTTTTATTACTATCCCAATTCTAATTGTATAGTCTTTTCAACCTTATAAAATAATGATATCCTGATACAAATTACAATTTTTCAAAACGAATTATAATTTCTATTAAGCTTTAATTCTTTTGAAGAGATCAAAACATGCTTTAAACAGTACCAATGCAGGAATTATTTCGATTCTTCCAACCCACATTCCAATTATTAGTAATATCTCGGGAATGGATGGCATCGTTGGTGAGGTTATACCTACTGAAAGGCCCACATTACCCTGAGCAGATGTAATTTCAAAGAGAGAATTTACTCCACCGTACCCGTAGGCCATAAATACTAGCCATGTAACGAAAATTAAAAATAAGTATAAAAATGTGTAACTACCTGCTTCTTTTATCTCTGCATCTTGAACTGTTTTTCCTGCTATTTTTCGAGGTATAATAGAACCTTCAGGTGATAATATTTTAAGTATTTCCCAATAAATCCCCTTAACTAAAGTTACAATCCTTATAAGTTTTAATGCACCGCTTGTTGAACCTGCAGCCATACCAATTATCATGGCAACAGACAGTAATACTTTAGAAAAGTCTGTCCAACCACTCATGGTACTTATGGGCACAGTGTTTGACCCAGTACAACTAAGAGCAGAAACAACAAAGAAAACAGAATTAAGAGTTGTAAACTTAGAAACAGTTAAAAGGAGTACGGAAAATACCACAACAATAATGATCATTGCCTGAAATTGTATGTCACGGAATACATCTAGAATTCTTCCTTTAAGGGCATTATAATGTACTAGGAAGCTGGTACCGCCTATAGTCATCAGTATTATAGTTATAATTGTTACTGCAGTGCTGTTATATGCACCGATGTTATTATTTTTTACAGACATTCCACCTGTTGATAGGTTAGTGAAGCAGTTATTAATGGCATCAAAAAGTGACATTCCAGCAAGCATATAAAGCACAATTCCCACCACTGTGTAAAAAAGATAGATCCACCAGATGGTTCTAACTGTATTTGCTATGCTAGGTTTTATTTTTTCTTCACGGGCCTCTGCTTTGTAAAGCCGTGAAGCTGTTGTACCTGGGCGGATCAGTACACCAATCACCACAATCACCACACCCAGCCCGCCTACCCACTGCATAAGGCTTCTTAAAAACAGAACCGATTGTGGGAGTATCTGGACGTTAGTGTATATTGATAGTCCGCTACCAGTCCAAGCTGACATACTCTCAAAATATGCGTTTAAAAAACTTACATCTGTTGAGTACATTAAACATATACTACCCATAAGTGCAGCCCATATCCACGCAATAGCCGCTAATATCATCCCGTGTTTAAGTCTCATAGTAGCTTTTTCTGGGAAAAATTGTCTAAACAAAATGCCAACAGAAATTGAAAGGATACCAGATATAAGATATCCTCCATAATCAGTTTCACCATATATGAGTGCAACTATCAAAGGGATAAGCATGACTACGCCTATGCCTTGCATTACAATACCCAGATTCTTGAAAATCAAATAGAAATCTTTCTTTCTTAAATACCCTATCATTATCATATCATGATCGATGATCTAATATAAATTTTTAGGAAAAAAATATTTTTTTGAATTAAAATAATCAAATATTAATAATTTAAACCCATTAAATGATACTATTATTTGAGCTATTCCAATTTGTATATAATTACTGATTTATTCTTTTTCTTTGGCATTTTTGCTTCCATATTTTCTGTTTTTAAGGAGTCTGCCATATTGTTCATAAGTGGGGCCGGGAATATTATGGTTGAATTTTTCTCGATTGCAATCTGATTCAGAACTTGCATTATCCTAAGTTGTAAAGCAATTGGATGTTTGGATATAATATCTGCAGCATCACCTGATTTTGCTGTGGATAAATATTCACCCTCTGCAGCGATGATTTTGGCTATTTTTTCTCTTTCAGCCTCTGCCTGCATAGTTATAACACGTTTCATTGTATCTGGAAGTTTTATATCTTTGATTTCGATAGTGGTTACATTTATCCCCAATGGTTCACTGTGTTCGTCTATGATCTCTTTAATTTTCTGGTTAATTTGGAGTTTCAGAAAGAATTTCATCCAAGCTGAACTGTCCAACAACACTCCTAACAGTTGTCTGTGATATCTGATTTACTCCCATGTTATAATTTTAATTTCTAAAACTGCTTTATAAGGATCCATAATTTTAAAGTAAGACACAGCAGCCACATCTATTAACACATTATCTTCTGTAATAATCTTCTGACATGGTAACGATCTGGAGTGATGCCTTAAACATACGATCAATTAATGGAATTATTAACCTTAATCCTGGTTCGTTGATTCCAATGACTTTTCCAAGACGGAAAATAACACCTCTTTCGTATTGGTTTACTATCCGAATTGATAATCCTAAAAGAATCAAAATTATAATGATAATATAATAAATAGGCGTTACCCAATCCATTTTTTAGACCTCCAAAAGAAATTTTCTATTTTATGGTATGATCGTTAAATCAATTTAAACTATTAATTAGAAGGATATACAAACTATTCACTGATCCTTACTGTGTTACAATACATTGGAAAAGGAGTTTAATCAGATTTCAGGGGTTGTAAAGTTAGTGGGTGTTGGGACTTGCGAAAAAATTTCTATAAACCTGTAAATTTGAGTTAATGACTTATAATTAATTTTTAAGATCTATAAGAATAAATATAAGCGAGAGTAGATTTGTTTGCATGTTTAGTACTATAAAATCTACTCTCAGTTCTTCTATTGAATTTATACAACTTATACTAATCAAAAATTTCAAAACGTTGAAACTCCTCCAAATGTTAATCAAAGATTAAAATTGCTTGAAAATAATCATATAGATTAATTTAATTAAGTTTGTAAACATTGCCCATCATATAAGATAAATAAGCATGAATATAGTAAAAGGTAACTGGTTCTGCCTAATCAGAATCCAATAATGGTTTAGTTAAGAAGATACCTATTTAAATCTTGCAGTAAAAAGTTCACAAAATCATTAAAATCAATTATAAATCCAGGATACAGATATCCAGCAATGTTTAAATAAATTTATTGAATTATTTCAAACAGGATATAGATCGTTACGTAATACTTCTGAGGATTTGTCAAATTTCTTTGGTGTCAAAATATCATACCAAACAATTCACAATTGGATGCAAAAACTAAAAATCATATATCAAACATATAATCAGATTATTCAGGATATTACTGCTATTTAGGTATTATGTTAAAATTAAGGGCATATGGATGTACCGTTTAACATTATTCGACCATATCTCAACATACCCTAAATGAAAAAATCACACCAGATAGAGAACATACGACCATTATACAGTTTATAGAATAATCAACAAGAAATAAACCACTAAACGCTATAAAAATAGACCATGTCCCAGAATATGGGAATATAATAGACTAATTAAAGGTTAAACATCAATTATGTATATTTCATCTCTACAAAATGATAAATTGAACATATTATTAATGTCCAAAAAAACTTGTGAAGATGAAAAAATAAGATTAGAATTATATTTGAGAGGTTGAGTCAATATTAATTTTTTGAATTTTTTTTTTGGTAGTGTTTGTTTGTTTTTTAGGTGGTTGGTGTTGTGTTTTTTGGTTGTGTTTGTTGTGTTATTTCGTTGAATATTCTTTTTATGT
>Ga0224559_1001759_pt1 | contig 11580 bp, 15 predicted proteins | sample 714S33034metaG_FD_180676 | JGI IMG/M metagenome (GOLD analysis project Ga0224559, IMG submission 180676) | Peat soil microbial communities from Stordalen Mire, Sweden - 717 S3 30-34 | ecosystem: Environmental > Terrestrial > Soil > Wetlands > Peat | place: Sweden: Norrbotten County, Stordalen... | reverse complement strand
CCGGCGATGCGGCTTCGCCCGTCAGCACCGATTTCCAGCTCAACGGCCTTACCTTTTATTTCGACGCCAACTCTGGGCCTTACATGGCTGGCGAAGTCATCTTCAACTCGGAAAAGATTACCTGGACCACGCTTGAATCGGTCGGAGATTTGCTCGTAGAACTGCACGCAGATTGGGACATCTGAGCGGATTATCGCCAAGCCGGATACTTTCCCATTACCGCCAGTTCGAGAGACCCTCCGCGATCGCCGTCGCGAAAAAATCACTTGACAACAATAGTACGCAGCGTATTATTACGTATAGACTATGACAAACGACTCCCTCCTCGGCTACGCGCTCCTGGGCCTGATTCACCAGCAACCCCAGTCCGGCTACGACTTGCGCAAGATCTTCGCCTCCACGGCCTGGGGCACCTTCAGCGACAGCCCCGGCGCCATCTATCCCGCCTTGCGCAGGCTGGAGAAGCGCGAACAGGTCTGCGGAACCGTCGTAGAGTCGGCAACTCTGCGCAGGCGGCGCGTCTTCCGGATCACGCCCCAAGGCCTGGATGCCTTCAAGGCATGGCTGAAGATGCCCGTCACGCGCGACGACGTGATTCGCCGCGTCCCGGACCTGATGGTGCGCTTCGCTTTCATGGACCGGACGGTGGGCGAGGAGCGGACGGCTGAGTTCCTGAGCGAGTATGCCGGGGAGATGGCCGGCTACATCCCCAGTCTCCAGCAATACCTCGAAACTCACGCGAGCGAGATGCCGCTCTCCAGCCGTCTGGCCCTGGAGTGCGGGATTCAGGAGTACGAATCGCGGCTTCAATGGGCCAGATCTTCCATAACGCTTTATGAACAAAAAAGGAGGAACCAGGTATGAAGCTGCGAATTGCGTTGTTTTGCCTTCTGGGTGGTTTGAGTTTTACGATCCCCGCATTGGGCGTGGGGAACTTCGGATGGTGGTGGCTCTCTGGCGTGATGACCGCCGCGGTGCTGGTTCCAGTGGCGCGCTACGGGCCGCGGGGTCTTTGGGCGCAGTTTGGCTCGATCTTCTGCGTCCTGTTAGTTGTGGGGATGGGCTGCACGTTTTCAGAGGGGGTGGTGTTCTTTCCCGAAACGAAGGCGAATCTGTATACGGCAGTGCCTGGCGCAACGACGATGTATCTGATCGCGGCTGCTGTGCTGATGGTGCTGGTGAAGGTGCTGAAGCTGACGAATTCCGGGGCGCCGAAGGTTGCGATTCGCCCGGCGGCAGTTGCCGGTCCGATGATGCTGGCCTCAGCCGCATCCTATGTCGTCTATTACTTGATCTTTGGCGCCATCGTCTTTCAGCTTTTTACCAAGCAATACTATCCCCACGCGGCGGAACAGGTGGCTGCGATGGGGCTTTGGTTCTGGGGGTATCAGCTTGCGCGGGGTCTGTTGATGACCTTGGCTGTGGTGCCGATTATCTATACCCTGCGGCTGCCGCGCTGGCAGGCGGCGCTGGCGGTTGGCCTGCTGGTTTGGGTTGTGGGCGGAGCAGCGCCTTTGGTGGTGCCGAGCACAATGATGGTGGCGCAACAGCGCTACCTGCACATTATGGAGATCTTCACGCAGAACTTCTCTTTGGGGGTTACGGCGGTACTGCTGCTGCGGCCCAGGGCAGCCAAGCTGCAGGCAGCCGCACATACGGCGTACACGCCCGCAGTCTAGCAACGGCGCGCTCTGCATGCCACGATCAGTTCAGTCACGACTTTGGGAGAACGTCTATGGAGGCCGCAACAGGATTAGAGGAAGGCCGCCTCAACTCCAGATTGATTGCCCCGCGCTGGCATACGCTGGTTGTAGTGCTGCTCGTCTTTACATTCTCAGCCATAGCAGCTCTGGGCGTGCATTCGCCGAACATGATTCCGCCCATCAAGCCGCAAGTGCGCATCGCGGGTTACATCTTCGCGCTAATGTTGGAATGGCTGATTTTGGCATTTGTCTGGTTTGGCATCCGGCTGCGAAATGTGAGCCTCAGCGACCTGATTGGAGGCCGCTGGAGCAATTGGCAGGCGCTTCTGCGCGACCTCGGAATCGTCGTTCTCTTCTTCATTGCATCCAACCTCGTTTCGGCCCTTCTTGTCCAATTTCTGAAGGTCGATCCAAGCCAGGCTGTGCGCTACATGCTTCCGCACGGAAGAGTAGAGGCCGCGTTGTATCTATTGATGGCGCTGACGGCTGGCTTCTGCGAAGAGATCATCTTCCGTGCCTACCTGCAGAAACAGTTTACGGCGATGACCGGAAATGTGGGAGCGGCGGTGGCCGCTCAGGGAATCCTCTTCGCTCTATTCCACGGCAATCAAGGGTGGAAGTTCGCGGTGATCATTGCCACATACGGCTGGTTTCTGGGCGCGCTCGCATATTGGCGCCGAAGCGTCCGGCCTGGCATGGTCGCCCACTTCGCGCAGGATGGATTGGTTGGCCTTCTGGCCCCCTACCTATTCAAATAACTTCGTCAGCGCGCGGTGCTGCGCCCGCGCCAGAAATGGGGGAATATCTTCGGTTTGTCGAGTTCAGGTGGTTGAGCCTGGCGTGATGCTGGCTGCGGCCGCGGGCGTGGGAGCAGGGGCGCCAGCCGTGCTTTCGCCGGCGGTGGAAGGCGCCTTGGTTTCAGTCGGAGCGGCTGCCTTTCCGGACTCGGACGAAGCTTCGGAAGTGGGCGCAGAACTCTTCGAGGCGTAGTCGTTCACGTACCAGCCGGCGCCTTTGAAGTTAAGGCCGGGCGCGGTTGGCGGACGCTCCAGTACGCCGTGACACTCAGGGCATTCGCTCTCCGGTTCGGCCGAGAAGTTCTGGATTTTTTCAAAACGGTGGCCGCACTGGGTGCAGCGATATGCGTACAAAGGCAAGGCTCTCATCCCTCCAGGGGAAAGTGACCCACTGTGCCTATTGTATCGGCAGGGCGGCAATTGACTCCAACTGCAGCCGCCCTGCTTTGAATTGATTTGCGGTCGCCGGCCTTAATGCACGGCGATCAAGACGGAGGCCGAGTGGTTCTCCCATTCGAGAGTGAGCTTGCCGGTCGTGCCGCCGAGCGGAGTGAGCGTGTATTTCAGGTTCTCCACCATAGCGAGAGGTTTGCTCATCTTCATCTTCACCTTGCCGAGGTCCTGGGCGGCGTCGTATTCGAGACCCCATTCGCCGAGCTTCTTGCTGACAATGAGGACCCAGTTGTCGGGATCGGAGATGTCGACAAAGAGGGTGTAATCGCCCTTGGGAACGGCCAGACCGCTCACTTCGAGGTCGGCATCGGTGTGCAGCTTGGTGGCCGCATTGGCGCCGGCGCGCCACACGGGGAAATGGGTATCCTTGCCGATGAGGCCATCTTTGGTGAAGATGTGGCCTTCGCGGCCTTTGACCCCCGGCGAACTGTAGGTGATGGTGATAGTTTTCCCGCCGATCTTCGCGGTTTCGGTAGCGGCCGGGCTCTTGGGCGGGGCCTTCGGCGCTGGCTGCTGGGCGAGCAGGGTTGTGGCTGCGATGAGCAGGCCGGTACAGACCAAAAGATGCTTCATGGCGACGTTTCTCCTCTTGGCGGAGTCCCTGTTTTAGTTGAATGGCCCCGACCGAATGATTGTCGCACCGCCTGGGCTGGTTGGGAAACCGGAGCGAGGAGGCTGTTGTGACGCGGCACAAGGAAGACACATGGCTGGACCCTCCAACTTAACTTCGCTTGGTTGCCGATTTCGCGCGGCTGTGCGGGAGGAAGAGCCGCTGCTGGGGGCGGGCGCAATGCCCGTACATGAGTACGTGGATCTTTACGCCTTGTAGCCGTAAGCCAGCGTGGCGGAGGGTGCGATATACTCCAGACGCAACTGATGCGAGGAGGTTTTACGATGCGTTTTGCGGGACTTCTTAAGATGGCGGCGGCTGGGGCGATGGCCGTTGCGGTGATGGCGGCGCCGGTTTCGATGAAGGCGCAGGGCAGCGACACGGTTCTGAAGCCGGCGGACACACAAAAGCTGCTGCCGGCGGGCGTGTTTTATCGCGGGCAGTCTGCGCCGACGCAGTTGCGGAACTCCGGGGGCGTGAAGTTTGCCGACGGGTTCTACGTGCTGGCTACGCTGGTGGATACCAGCGGTTATGCGACCGACGTGCAGGCGAAGTACCAAGCCTGGTTTGTCACTGAAGTTCCGATCAAGGTTGGCGGGCAGAACCTGCCGGCGGGCGTCTATGGCACGGGATTTGTCGGCGACAAGTTTGTAGTTACCGATGTCGGCGGGCACGACGTGCTCATGGTGAATTCGGTCGAGGATGCTAAGCTCGTTCGGCCCATGCCGCTGCAGGTCATGGCCGATGCGGCGGGCGGCGGGTTCAGGCTGTATGCGGGACGCAAGTATGTAGGCTTCAAGAGGTAGGGTGCTTGCGGTGGTAAGTGGCTAGTGGTCAGAATCCCAGGTCTTCCGCTGCGGCGGGCGAGGCCTGGGATTGCGATTTTTTGATACCAGTAGCGACGTGCAACGGAAACGCGATAAACTGCTGTTCTGATCTTGGCTCACGGTCGATTCTTCCCCGCCCGCGAAAACTGGAGCAAACAGATGCCGCTAAAGCTGACGGTCAACAACGTTGTCCTGACGGTGGACGTAGCGCCGGACACGCCGCTGTTGTGGGTTTTGCGCGACGTGCTGAACCTGAAAGGCGCCAAGTATGGGTGCGGAATGGGCATCTGCGGCGCATGCACGGTGCTCTTGGCCGGAAAGGCCGTGCGCTCATGCATGACGCACGTGAGCGTCGCGGTGGGCCAGCCGATCACGACGATTGAAGGGCTATCGCCCGACGGCTTGCATCCCGTGCAGGTAGCATGGGAGGCGCTGGATGTGCCGCAGTGCGGCTACTGCCAGGCCGGCCAGATCATGGCGGCAACCGCGCTGCTGGCGCACACGCCGCATCCGACGGACGCGGAGATCGACACGGCCATGAGCGGCAACATCTGCCGCTGCGGCACCTATACGCGGATTCGCCAGGCAATCCATGAAGCCGCCGGCGCAACTGCCGCCAACAAATAGAAGGGAGGCTCTAACCATGCGCATCGATCGCAGATCGTTTCTACAGTTGAGCGCCCTCGCCGGTGGCGGTCTCGCTCTGGATTTCTATCGCTTGCCGCTGGCCGTGGCGCAAAGACCAGGGCCGCCGGATCTGAAGCCGCAGGCCTTCATCCACATTGCTCCGGATGGCCTGGTGACCATCATGGCGCGCGCCTCGGAGTCCGGCCAGGGCATGCGCAACATGCTGCCCATGCTGATTGCCGAAGAGCTGGACGTGGAATGGAAAGACGTGCGCGTGCAGCAGGCCGAACTGAACGAGAAGATATACGGCGCGCAGTTTTCCGGGGGCTCGGCAAACACGCCGCAGGGCTGGGAGCCGATGCGCCGCGTGGGCGCAGCCGGGCGGCAGTTGCTGATCGCCGCCGCTGCACAAACGTGGAGCGTGCCTGAGGCGGAGTGTTCAACGGAGTCAGGACGCGTGCTGCACAAGGGTTCAGGCAAGTCGGCGGGCTACGGCGAACTGGCGGAGAAGGCGGCGTCGCTGCCTGCGCCGGCGTTGAGCTCGGTGAAGCTCAAAGATCCCAAGGATTACCACATCATCGGCCACTCGCAGGCGGGTGTGGACACGCACGCAATTGTTACCGGCAAGCCGCTGTTTGGCATCGATGTGGAAGTGCCGGGAATGTTGTACGCGGCCATTGAAAAGGCTCCTGTATTTGCCGGCAAGGTGAAGTCCGCCAACATCGAGCAGATCAAGGCGCTGCCTGGCGTGCGCCATGTGCTGGTGATCGATGGCGGCATCACTCCCGCAGCGTTCACGCCCTGGGAGCCGGGGATGGAACCGGGCATTGCGATTGTGGCTGATACCTGGTGGCAGGCGCAGCAAGCCCGCAAGAGCCTGAAGGTGGATTGGGACCTGGGCCCCGCAGTAACCCAAAGCAGCGAGGGATTCAAGAAGCGGGCTGAGGAGTTGCTGCAGGCTACGCCTCAGACCACTGTCCGCAAATATGGCGATGTGGATACCGCGCTCAAGTCATCGGCCAAGGTGGTCGAGGCTAGCTACGAGTATCCGTTCATTGCGCACGTCACGATGGAGCCGCAAGGCGCGACGGCGCACTGGAAAGACGGCAAGCTGGAGATGTGGTCTACCAGCACTTTGCCGGTCGATGGCCGCGGACTGGTGGCCAAGACGCTGGGCATCCAGGAGAGCGACATCACCACGCACATGGTGCGCTCGGGCGGCAGCTTTGGGCGTCGGCTGCAGAACGACTACGCGGTTGAGGCCGCATGGATCTCGAAGCAGATTAGCGCGCCTGTGAAACTGCTCTGGTCTCGCGAGGACGACATTGCCCACGATCCCTTCCGCCCCGGCGGAACGGTTGGGCTGAAAGGCGGCCTCGATGCGCAGGGCAAGCTGACTGCGTGGCGGCATCACTTTATAACTTTTGGCGAAGGGAAGCGACTGGCTTCCGGCGGCGGCATCGGCGGAGATTCATATCCTGCCGGCTTTTCTCCGGCTTATGCGCTCTATACTTCCGCGCAGCCGCTCACCCTGCGCGCTGGAGCGCTGCGGGCGCCAGGCGACAATGCCTATTGCTGGGTGGCGCAGTCCTTCCTGGACGAGGTGGCTCACGCGGCCGGACGCGACCCACTCGAATTTCAGCTTGAACTGCTGAGCAACAACAAGGCTCCCTGGTCTTCGGGCGAAGGCGATGCTGTAGGCGACCACGAGCCGACCGGACAATCGGTTCTCATCCCGGAACGCTTCAAAGGCGTGCTTGAGCTGGTGGCGGAGAAGTCAGGCTGGGCTCATCGCAGCAAGCAGCCGGGGCGCGGGATGGGAATCGCGGCGTGGTTCTGCCATCTGGGCTACTTCGCCGAGGTTGCCGATGTGAGCGTGGATAAGAACAACAAGGTCACCGTGAATCACGTGTGGGCGGCCGGAGACGTGGGCAGCCAGATCATCAATCCGCGGGCGGCGGAGAGCATGGGCTTCGGCGGGGTGGTGGAGGGCATGAGCCACATGGGCCAAGAGATCACGCTGGAGGATGGCAAGATCCAGCAATCGAATTTTCATAATCACCCTGTGATGCGCATGAGGCAGGTGCCGAAGATCGAGGTGTATTGGCGCAAGACCGACTACGCTCCGACAGGACTTGGCGAACCGACGCTGCCACCGATTCTGCCGGCGGTGAGCAATGCTATATTCGCCGCGACCGGGAAACGGATTCGGACGCTGCCGCTGCAGAAGAGCGGATTTAGCTGGGCTTGAAGTAGCTCGTCATTAGCTGATCTGAAGTGAAGCCAGCCTTTCGGGGCTGGCTTCTTTGCTTTGGCGCGGAATCCGGCTATGGAGCTACGCGGCGCTGGGCTGAAGGCGGCGGAAGGGTAGATAGAGGAGCAGGAACAGGGCCAGGGCGACGGGTTCGGTGGCGAGGATGTACCAGGGCCAGGGGCCAAGAAACGTGAGCAGCGATACGGTGTCGGGCTTGGCGCGGAGAAACATGTAGTCGGTGTTGAATATGGTGTCGAAGGTGAAAACGAAGGCGGCGTATATGTTCACGGCCAGCATTGCCCAGGCAACCGACCATGGCCGCGGCCGGGACTGGCGCGACCAGACCATGTAGAGAACGGCGGCGACAATGAGGCCGTGGTCGGCAAAATACTGCACGGAGATGAAGGCCGTTGCGGATTCCGCCAGATCCGGCGTCAGCAGAGACATCGTGGCTCCCGCCAGCGCGTAGTAGTAGGCCAGATCGAAGACAGCGGGCTTGAGAGTGAGCAGGGCGACGATCAGAAGCCATAGCGAGAAATCGCAGAGTTCGAGGGGAAGGTGACCGGGGAACATTCGCTCGCTGTGCATGGCCTCATATCCGTAATACAGGGCTGAACTCAGGAAGAGCAGGATGGCGAGGACGATGCGCAGCGCTCTCGATCCGGAAGGGAGCTTGCGCTGAAGTGCAACGAGAAGGGCTGCCAGCAGAGGGACGGCGGCGAGGATGAGCAGGTGCACTAATCCAAAGAGATGAAGATGGGCAGGCATGGGCTCCGGGTTGCGCGTTGGGTTGGAGTGCGGGCTGTGGGGATTGTAAAGCGCGGAAGCGCGGACGGGAATGGGGGACGTTTCGCTCCATCTCACGGCATCCACAATTTCTGTGAGGCTGCCGGAATCGCTCTTCTATTTTGAAGGGTTTAGGCGCCGTTTCACAGTTTCACATGCGAAATGTGCGCGAGTCAGTTTGCTGCCGGCGGTTTGGGCGGAATGGGCGGCGCCACGCTCAGCGGGAGCTGCGGGAAGGCGCGCGCGGCGCGAGGGATTCCGGGAAGGGTCTGGATCAGGTATTCGACGACCGCGGAGATGGAGGTATCGTGCTGGGCGGCCCAAATCCTGGCCTGGCGGTAGGCTTCAGTGCTGACGGTTACGGTGATGTTCTTGTCGCGCATGGTCTTCCTCTCGACAAGCGACACTTCGCAGCTTGTCTAGGAATAGTGTGCGCCGGGTGGGGATAATTATCGGCAAGGCGGCCGCGATGGGGTGCCCGGATCCTTAAGGGAGACTCTGGACAATGTTTTACATGGTAATCTATTGACAAGTATGCGAACGGCGAAAACGATCTCGATTACCCTTTCTCCCGATCTGCTCGTGAAGGCGCAGGAAATTGCGGAGCGCGAGCATCGGACGATCAGCGAGCTTTTTCGGGAGGCGCTGCGCCGCTACATGACGGCCGACCCGGAGTGGGAGGCGCTGCTGCGCCGCACGCGCGCTACCGGCAAAACACTGGGCATCGCCACGGAGGCGGATGTGGAGCGGCTGTCGAATGAGTTCCGGCAGGAGCGGCTTGAGCCCGCTGCGCGCTAATGCGGGTCGTCGCGGACACCAACGTATTCATCTCTGCTTTGATGTTCGGAGGGATGCCGGGAGTTTTTCTCGACCTGGCCCTTGGCCGGGAACTCAGTCTGATTACTTCAAAGGCGCTCTTGGATGAGCTTGACGAGAAGCTGCGTGGCAAATTCGCCGTTTCAGGTCGCGATGCATTGCTGATTCGGGCAAGACTCGAAGGCAAGGCGGATTTGGTCAGCCCGGATTTCGAACTGAACGCGGTTCCCGACGACCCAGACGACAATCGGGTTCTTGAGTGCGCTGTTGCCGGCAGGGCCGATTTTATCGTTAGCGGAGACAAGCATTTGCTGCGGATTGGCAATTATGAAGGGATTGCGATTGTCACGGTTCGGCAGTTCCTGGAGGCCTGGTCTCCCACCCTTCGCTTGAGAAAAGCGAAAGATGGGGCACCCGGCTCTGGGGCACCCACATTTTCTACTCGTTGAGATGTGGGCCACCCGTCTCCAGAATCAGGGTAAGATGGGTTTGAGGAAACGCTATGCGCACCGCCATCGAATTTCCCGAGTCTTTATACCGCCAGGGTGAGCAAATCGCGCGCCTGCAAGGAGTTACCATCGAGGAGTTCGTCATTCGCGCCCTGGAACGTGAATTGAGCGCCGCTCCGGGAGGCCGCGCCGGTCAAACGCGGGTCAAGCTGCCTCTGGTTCCCTCGAAAAGCCCAGGCGTTCTGGATTTGAAGGACTACGACTTCGATGATCTGCTTGCCTGACGTCAACCTCTGGATTGCGCTTACTTCCAACCAGCATATACACCATGTGCGCGCTGCGTTGTCTGAGAGGTCTTTGGTGTTATTTTGAGATCATGGGGCTGCGGCTCCGGGACGATGAGACGCGGGCGGAGGCGTAAGGGTATGAAAGAGATCGTCTTTGAAGTTGTACAAGAGGGCGACGGAGGGTTCACGGCCGAAGCTATCGGCGAGAGTATCTTCACGCAGGCAGACAATTGGGACGAGCTGAGAGCAAACGTCCGGGAGGCGGTGCAGGCGTTCTATTTTGATTCCGCGCCTCCCGCTTCGATCCGGTTGCGGCTGGTCCGGGATGAAGTGCTGGCGGTGGCATGAAGCTGCCGATGGAATGAATTGAAGATCCCCCTTGCCCCTTGGTGGGCAGGAAGCGAAGCCAGCCTTTAGGGGCTGGCTTCAGTGTTTTGGGGCTGCAATGCAATCCCAGGTCTCAAGGGCGAGACCTGGGGCGCCCGGCGCATAGTCATTGCTGACCTTCCGACGTTTGAGCGTTTGGCCGCTTGGCCCTTTTGGGTTGGGAGGTGGTTTTCAGTCTCACGGTTGGTGGCCACTGAATCTTCCGGTACAGATTTTCTAAATTGCCAAATCGAGAAGGCAGTTTGATCCGGTCGCCGGTCTTTTTGCGGAGTTCCTCCCGGGCCTTGGAGATTAATTTGGCCACGTCTTTTGCGGTCTGAGAGAAACTGCGCGATGAATAGCTTAGATCAATCGCAGAGGAGAATAGATAAAAAACGTCACCCGCAATTTGCTCGAATCCATCTGACAGCACGGAAGCATTCCATCGTTTTAATTCTTGGATACTTCCGTCGATCATCAAGGCTGCAAGTTGGCTGTCTCCCCCGCACGAATCTACGTATTTCTTTGCGTTCGCGAGGATGAATAGGGAGGCGCCCACGTCATCCTCAATGCTGCTGGTGCCAATGCGGAAATTCTCCGCAAGAAATGCTCCCAAATCTTCGCCACACCCGACAAAGGCATAGTTGTGCACTTCGTTGATTATCGGACCAGTGGCCTTGTATAGCCGTACTACGAGTTCAGTGGCATGAACGGCAAACAAAATGTCTGCTTGGGGTCGATCATCGGCTGAATACAATTTCCAAATCCGCTGGTGCCACTCGATACTGGCATCTTCGATCCTGGCTACGATGCCATCATTGGTCATGTCAGGCCCTTGCAAAGCGGCTCGCCACATTCGATCAACAAGTTTATCAATAAATGGCCCGTCGCCTGCCCCGGCGAACAGCATCCGAACTTTATCTGTCGGCTCGCCGACCGATGGTTTTATGACCAATTTGGGAGCGTCAAATTTCATAGCTCCCACTGTCTCTTGAGAATCGGCACAGAGGATTACGCCAAAGTTGTTCTTGAATCCGGCACAGATGGTCACAGCTCTCCTTTTTGGAAGCCGCCTTGGTTTGGGGCAGGGAACGCATGCGGGGCGTTAGGATGCGGCTTCGGGAACGGGGGAATCATAGGCTGCCCCCGTCCCTTGCGTAAAGTACATACTTCCGTTTTGAAGGGGCACTTGAGAGCTATTTGCTCGTGTAAACACACGAACGCGGACCTTGCGGTCCGCGTTCGTGTGTTAATGGAATTGTTGTTGGCTGTTGCGGCACGACTGAAGTCGTGCCCTGACGCTTCTTGCCTCTTCCGTTGAGATTCTTCGCGGCTTGTGGAGCCCGGACTTGGCTGCCCGGGCCTATTGTGCCGCTTACGCTTTCGCTAGGACGCCGCCGGAGACGCGCTCTCTTAGGATTTCGTTGGCGTGGGATAGGAAGTCGGCTAGTGGGAGCTTGCCGGAGTCTACGTCCGCCAAAATGGCGCGCTGGGCTTGGTACTCCTTGTTGACGATGCCTGCCTTCGATTGCAAGAGGCGCCAGGCTTTGCGGCGCTCTACGCAGAACAAGACTAACTGACGGCTTAGGGCGTAGTAGGTGGGCT
>Ga0224559_1001758_pt1 | contig 11586 bp, 15 predicted proteins | sample 714S33034metaG_FD_180676 | JGI IMG/M metagenome (GOLD analysis project Ga0224559, IMG submission 180676) | Peat soil microbial communities from Stordalen Mire, Sweden - 717 S3 30-34 | ecosystem: Environmental > Terrestrial > Soil > Wetlands > Peat | place: Sweden: Norrbotten County, Stordalen... | reverse complement strand
ACTGATTCTTACCTCTTTGGAGAACGGTAGTTCGCACCTATTGCTTCGTGATGTGCCCGTGGGCTTGCAGCCACTGAGCGAGCCACTGGAGGATAAGCTCGATCGTCCAGTTCGGGGAAGGTGCCGGAGGAACCGGGGCCGGAGGCGTGGGGGCGGGCGGAGTAGGGGCCGGGGGCACCGGAGCGGGGCTCGGCGCAGGAGCCGGAGGTGTGGGTGCCGGAGCAGGAGCAGGAGCAGGGCTCGGTGCAGGAGCTGGGACGGGGACGTTGCCGCCCATTGCGTTGAAGTCCGCGCAGAGCGACGCCCAGTCGATGCCGTTTGGGGCCTTGGTCTGACCCTTCGCGAGCTGGTCGGGGGTGATCATCACGTACAGCTCGCCCCCGCCGTTCTGCGTGCAGAGAGCCGCGATGGCCTTCCAGGTGAGCGTGCCGAAGAGGCCCCACGAGTCGACCTTGACGCCCTGCGGGCCGTAGCCGACGCCCATGATGCAGTGCCCATTTTCGGGGTCGGGCGTGCCCACGTCCCATACGAAGCCGGAGGCCGACGGGAAGGGCGAGATCCAGGCGTCCGGCAACTCGATGCCGAAGTACAGGTTCTCGAAGAGGTACATGGCGGCCATGACCTCCTGCTGGTTCGTGGCGTCGACGGCCATCCAGCCGAGGAGCTTGGAGCCGTCCGCGAACCCATGCTGCGTCCAGTAGTTCAAGGCGGTCTGTTCGTCGCACCCCTGGTCGGTGTTGGGGTCACCGGGGATGTAGCCACCGATGGCAGAATAGTCCTTGGTGATCTGTGCGTTCGTGGCCACGAACGGGGTGCCGGTCGCGTTGCCCGTCTCGGTTCCGACGATGTGGTAGCCACCCGCGATGACGCAGTCCCCCAAAGTATCGTTCAGGTAGATGTTCGAGAGAGCAGCGGCTGCCTTCGCGCTGTAGTCCACCGAAGCGGGCGGAGTGACGGGGATCGCCTTGAAGTAGTTCTTGAGCGACAGCCTCGGGCAGCGGGCGACTGGGCGCTTGCGTCCTAGCTTGACGTTGCGGTTGAGGTGCGGGGCGAAGATCGTCTTGACGGGCATGCGGTGAGCCTCCTGACCCTGGCGACCCGATAAAAAGAAGCGTCAGCTCGTTGATCGCTCCGGTGTGACTGCCTAGTAGGGATGTCAGAGAACAACTCTCTGCGCGTCCTACCCCCAAGAAGGAGAAGCCATGAAGATCGCGTTCTCGGACATCTGCTCGGCCAACCGCTCGGAGACCATTGGGTCGAAGATCATCGACGACGAGGGCTTCTGCACGGCGATGTGCAAGGCCATCGAGGAGTACGACTTCTCGTCGTGTCGTGTCCCCGGCCAAGGCTTCATTCACCTCCCCAAGGAAGCCAACGTCTCGGTCTCGGCTGGTGTTGGCCCCCGCTCGAAGAACCCCCAGGACTACGTTCTGCGGGAGCACCGGGGTATCGTGAGCGCCTACCTCAAGAGGGAGTTCGCCGCTCCCGTGACGGGCGTGTCCCTCGTCGTCTACACGGTCGAGGCTTACCTCAAGGACCCCGACGTAACCCCCGAAGAAGCTAAGCGCATCCGAGACGCCACGCACATCATCGTGGCCGTCCTCGCGTACGCAGGCCCCGAGTCGAGCCCCCTTCCTCCCTACCGGCTGGTCTGGAATCTTGCCGGAGGCAACCTGGAGGCCCTGACGTACACGGCGGACGAAATTCGAGCGAAGGCGAAGGAAGCCATCGACTACGACAATCTGTGGGTTTTGGTCGCGGACCCCGAAGCGGTGTAGGGATACTCATGGACATCGTGTACTGAGTGAGCAACCCGCTAGAGCCTCCTCATTCCACCGAATATGTGAGCCAAGTAGAGTAGTTACGCCTTCCGCGCGGTTGGCGTCAAAGACGTAAGGAAATCATGTTCAAGCCAGGTGATATCGCACGGGTCAGACAAGATGGACGCACGGTCACCATCGAGCGAGCGGACGTCTTCCGCGTGCCGGGCGTGCCAAAGTGGCCCATCTCCACGACCGGTGGGATTTTCGACGAGACCGATCTGATCCCGGCCCACCCCAGCGTGATTGCCACGGCTGAAGGTCGTGATCTGTCGTTGGAAGCCCGGCGTGCGGAGAACAAGGTCAAGGACGACCACTTGTCCTTCGAGCTTCGGCCCGAGGTTGCAGAGATCTTGAAGAAGGCGTTCATCGACTTCAACGGTCACTGGAAGAACGGGTCAATTCTTGCCGCGGACTTCAGAAGTCGCCTCATGGAGACCCCGTACCTCGGCCCAAACGGCATAGACAAAGGGGATGCCGAGAGTCTCCTCAAAGCTGCGGCTGCCGGGGTGGCTTTGGACTGCTGGCTGCCTATTGACCTGCACCTCGAAGCATCTGGTCTACGGACGTGCTTCTTTTGCGGAGAAGAGGGCTTCACCACGGAAACGAACGGCCAGGGGATCCGCTTCGCGGGGAAGCCGTGCAAGTTTCCGAACGGCCTACCTCCGACCGAATGGGAGCTGAACGTGCCAAGCGGCAAGCTCGTGGTCGCCAACGACCTCCGGGATCTCTTCCCGCTCACGAAGGACGATGACTTCGACACCAACACCACCATAGGGTGTCGTCAAACGACCCTAACCTACGCGGCGAACGGGTTGTCCCACGCCTTCATCGGAAACTCGTGCCCCGGCGTCTTCAAGTGCGGGGACGGCCTCTTCAAGATCTCCAACCCGCCGAGTGAAGAGGAGTTCAACGGCAGAAAGTACGTGACGATCGAGCCCGCCCCCAAGTTCGAGGGGGAACGGGTTGCTGGCATCTGTACCGACCTCTGGTGGTACTCCATCTGCGACCACGAGGAGTTCAAGCGGCGTCTGAAGCACTTCAAGCTCAAGACCAAAGATTTCCAGATCGAGATCATCGACCTCAAGCCAGGCGTCTACCGCTTCCGTCACAACGAGGACGCCCGTAGTCACGATGGGCCGAAGGAGTGCGTCTACACTTGGTTCGAGTGGGTCAGGGAGCCTGACCCGGTTCAGAACTTTCTCTCGATCTACGAACAGGTCGAGGTCAATGCGAACGCCTACGTGCAGGCACAGGTGGCACGCTGGCCGACCCTCTACGGGAAAGTCAAAGACCATCGTCGTGGAAAAGAAAAGGCTGTCCCCTGGGCAAACATGACCGAAGAAGATCGTCTTCACTCATGGCAGGCAGTCGCCGATCGGGTGTTCTGCGCCATCGGGGGAGGCACCAAGTGGCACGATAAAGGCTTTCCTACGGCCAAGATTGACCCATCGGTTCCCGACGTGGACATCCCGAGCTTCCGGGCGCAGTACCACTGGTACCCGTTCTCGAAGCCCTACGGAGGCCTTTTCGAGCCCAAGACCCTGACCCCCTCGTTCGCGAAGCTCGCGTTCCGGGTTCTGGAGTCGGTCATCTCCTTCGGGATGCACGTGGGCGACAACAACCGCTGTCGTGAGGTCCCCTACGTTCGCGAGCGGATGCTGGTGGCCGTCAAACGATACCGGGAGCTGGCCAAGAAGTACCCGACCCAGGCCGACCCCGAGTACGTGGCCTGGCTGAGTCAGAAAGGCCGTGCGGAGGCGTGGGTAGAGAAGTTCGATCTCGGCCCTACTTTCACCAAGAGGCACGAGGATCACGCCAAAGCTCAGAGGTGGGTACCCGAAGACGCCTACGCGGTGGAGTTCGACGCCCGCAAGCTGAAGGACGGACACTTCGCCTGGCACCCCAAGAAGGGAGGATGGTGGGCCGCCAAGAAGGACGCACAACGATACGCCATATCGGCATGGGAGGACAACGGTCAAGCCCCCGAGCACAACTGCTTCTGGTCGTGTCACGCCACCAACACATCGGTGCCCCTCTACTCCGTCGCCCGAGTCGTGAAGGTAGGGCAGGTCTCCCACACGGGCGAGACCCTCGTAGAAGTCGCCTTCGACTACGGCACCCCGTGGATGCGTAATTCCAAGAAGCGGAAGGCGCTGGCCGAGACGGGGGAAAAGGCCGGGATTCGACTCCTGTCCAAGAAGGAGTACGAAAGCCTCCTCCCGAAGGCGACCCAGTTCTTCGAGACTGCCGAGCGCGGAGTCTCTCCCAAGAAAAAGGCCCACGTCGGTTGATCGAATCTCCCGAGCCGCCTAGTAGTTCTGAGGCCGCCAATGAAACTCGAACTGACCATCAAAACTTCGTACCTTCCTAACTGGGGAGCCTACGAAGGCGTGAGAGAACTCATTCAGAACGGCAAGGACGCGCAGACCGAGTTCGGTGCGACGTTCGAGGTCCGTTACCGCAAGGACACCGGGACGCTCGTCATCGAGAACGAGGGAACGACGCTTCCGCACGAGGCCCTTCTCTTCGGGCACACCTCGAAGGAGGGCCGTGGCGACCTCATCGGTAAGTTCGGCGAGGGTCTCAAGCTTGGGGTCCTGGCTCTCGTTCGAGCCGGCCACGCGGTCAAGATCCGCTCGGGCTCCGAGGTCTGGTCGCCCGCCATCGAGCGCTCCGACAAGTTCAACGCTGAGGTCCTCGTCTTCAACATCGACAAGGGCCGTGAGCCGAAGAACCGCGTCCAGGTCGAAATCGGCGGCGTCACCGAGGAGTCCTGGACGACCATGTCTGGCCTCTTTCTCTTCCTGGACAAGCTCCCCAAGGAGACGACCATCAAGACGGACCAAGGCACGCTGCTCCTCGACCCGAAGTACGCGCATCGAGTCTTCGTCAAGGGCATCTTTGTCCAGAACGTGCCGGAGCTGACCTTCGGATACGACCTTCCCGACGCGGAAGTGGACCGCGACCGCAAGATGATCGAGACTTACTCGCTCCACAGCCGGACGCAGTACATCTGGCGCGAGGCCATGGTCACGCGTCCTGACCTCATCCAGAACTTCATCCAGCTCCTGGAGACCGAGGCCTCGGACGTCGCGGGCATCAGCGAGTGGAACGTAAGCGGCCTCTCGGACGACGTGAAGGTCGCTGCCGCGGCCAGCTTCATCGCTCGCCACGGTGGCAACGCCATCCCGGTACAGACCCTCTCGGACAGCAAGGAAGTTGAGCACCTCGGCAAGACGGGCATCGTGTGCCCTAAGCCGCTCCGCCACGTCCTGGAGGAGAAGCTTGGAACGGTCACCGCGAACAAGGCCAAGCTCGCCAAGGAGTGCGTCAAGACCTTCGGCTGGCACGAACTCTCGACTGACGAGAAGGCCAACCTGGAGCGCGCCATCGCGCTCGTAAATGGTGTGACCCCCCTCACGCTCGACGACGTGGACGTCATCGAGTGCCGTGACCCGAAGATCCTCGGGCTCTTCTCGAACGGTCGCGTCCAGCTCGTCAAGCGCATCCTCTCGAACCGCAACGAGTCCCTCGCGACACTGGTCCACGAGGCAGCGCACAGGATCGGTGGTGGGGACGGGGAGCAGGGCCACGTCGCCAACATCGAGAATATCTGGTCAGGCATCGTCGCCCGGATGACGGACAAGGTGTCGTGAGCGACGACTGCCGGTGCGACAAGTGTGGGGGGATGGGCTTCTGCCGGGACTGCCAGAAGAAGCAGCCCTTCATCACGGAACCCAAACTCCTCGTCTTCAAGGAGAAGCACGGGGAGCGGTACTTCTATATCCCCGACGACAAGACCCTCTTCGCGGCGGCCCTCAAGGTGCTCACGCAGCGACATGGGGATGGCTACTGGTTCTATGCTCCTGAGAAGCCCCTAGCCCTGGACTTCACCGCGGAGCAGGTTGCCGCGCTGCCAGAGAACCTGCGAGTTCCAGCCGAGTTGACGCTCCGCAAGTACATGGTCGCCATGGGCCTTGCCCGACAATTCGTAACCTGCTAGAGCTGTCAACGTGATCCGCACCTTTCGCTACCCCCTTCATCCGAACGCGGTTCAAGAAGTCGTGTTGGATAGGTACCTGTGGAGGTGTCGCCAACTCTACAACGCAGCGCTCGGCTTGAGCGTGCTGGAGAGTTGCTGTGAAGCAGCTTGAAGCGAAGTCCGAATTGTCGGGCAAGGCCGAAAGCCCTCTACCACCGCCGGGACGAGCCGTACGAGGACATGTGGCTCGCTCCGCTTGAAAGTGTCGAGGAATAGACCACGGGCATCCCGAGCTGGGGCGCACACTTCTACTCGGCCGTGAGTACGACTACTGCTGAGGAGTTCGCGGGACTCTATTCGAGCCGTTCAGACCCCCCAGGGGGCGTCTACGTACTCCTTGTGGCTGGACACGAGATGGTGTTCTAGCTCCTTGCAGTACTTCTTCGCGTCACTTGACTCCCACCCGTCGTGCTCGTTCGACTGGTACTCGTAGCAGTGAACCTGCTTGAGGATGACCAGCGGATTCATTTTTCCGTGAGGCTCGGTGAAGCGGTATCTCACCATCTTCTCGAAGTTCGCTGGAAACTCGAACGTCTCGGGAGCCTTGTCACCATAACGGGCCACCAAAGACCGCATGTTCTCGATCCAGAGCATCTGACCGACCTGATCATCGGTCTTGTTGTGATCCTGGTAGACGATAGGCTCACCACGAGCCTCTTCCGCTTCGGGGGTACCCTCAGGGGCGTATCGAGCAGCGACCAAGAGGTCGATGTGCTGCTTCGAGACGAGCCAGGCAGACGCCACCTTCCACTGAGAGCTTGTGACTGGGATGCTCATACCCGAGCAGGGCGCATCAAAAGAACCGCTACTTGTAGTTGTGGTAGTCCACGAAGTACGCAGGACGTGGCACGACCGGATCTTGGATGACTAACGCGGGTACATGTACGCGAATACGAAGGGCACGTTGATGGTCACGGTCGTTGCGGTCGGGGCGTTCCTGAACGCAGCCGATGCGCTCACCCAGGACACGACGCGAACGGTCTGCTGAACCGGCATCGGAACGAAACGCGGTTGTGGGGGCACAAGCTGGAACTTCTCGAAGTCGTCCCGAACCGTCACAAGAAGCTTGAACCGCTCGGTCTTTTCGGGGTCGTTACCCGTACGGTCGGGATGCAACTCAAAGGCCGCGCGCTTGTAGTTCTTGTGGACGCGCTCTTTCAACTCCGCGAGCTTGCGCTGGCCTTCGGCCAGTGGACACCGCCGCAGAGCCTCCAGGTCAGCCGGTTCGACCCCGAGGTCGCGTAGAACGGCCTGTACCTTCAGGGGATCAATGGGGGCTGGCATAAAAAATCTCTCGGTGTAGGACTACCAGAGGACACGGACGATAGGAAGAAAATGCCCGCTGACAACCCCATCACCGTCGAGGTCTTGAAGGACGAAGAGTGGGAACAGTTATGATCGACCTTGGCATCGCCACCCTTGTCCCCGTCAAGATCAGGGGCAGGGGACGAGACGCCAAGGTCATCGCCAACGGCAAGGTCCAGCAAGTCCCCGTGAGTGGGGTCCTTGAAACTTGGATGCCCGCAGCAATGCCCGCGAAGCTGCCGCGCACCTGGCACGAGCAGCTTCTTGAGCAGCTCGACGAGACGACCTAGCGGACTGTTTCCTTACGGACTGCCTCGTTGACCTTGAGCTGGCGACCGTCGAGGTCCGCGCCGTTCATCTTGAACATGGCCGCCGCGGCGTCCTTGTCACTCTCGTACTCCACGAAGCCGAAGCCCCGCGACTGACCGGACTCCCGGTCGCTGATGACCTTCGCAGACTTCAGGTTGCCAAACGGAGCGAACGCCGCCTTCAGCATGTCGTCTGTCGTGTTCCAGGTGAGATTCCCAACGTAGAGCTTGCGTGCCATGATAGGCCGACTCTACACCAGAACAAGGGCGAGGCACGACTTTTCTTCTAGGAGGCCACGTTGAGGTCGGCACAGCCCCCAGCTGCAAGGTAGGCCGCAATCCAGGCGTCGATGAACGCCGTCATCGGGAGAGAGGGGTCGAGCTTGTCGATGGCCCGGTCAGCAGCCTCACGCGCATGGGGCGTCGGGAAGTTCTTGGCGAACCACTCGTCGTCCTTCTTGCTCACAGCTCAATAGACTCCCGGCGCTTCTCCTCCTTCTCGATGGCGACCTTGGCCCGCTCCCAGTCGTCGATGTGCAAGAGGTTGAACGAGACGAACACGGGTTTACCGTTGATGCTGCACGGCCCCGCCTTCGAGTAATCCTCCCAGATGCAGCCGATCTGCTTGAGCGAGTCTGGCTGGAGCCTGGAGAAACACCCGAGCGCGATGGGCAAGAAGATCATCTTCAGGAGGCTGACCTCCGCGTCCGTGAGGTGTGCGGACGTGAAAATGCGGTTCGACACGAAGTCGTCGACGAACCTGCGGAGCCGGTCGTCCGAGAGATACGGGAGCTTGAGCGCCTCCCTCAGGTCGTCGGCTGAGTCAGGGGTGGGCTTGCTCGGCTGCTCGGGGTCCATGTGAATGGCCTACACCGGACGCTCAGGCCAGTCGAAGCACTTCGTCCGAGTGAGCTTCATGCCGATGCCATCACGTGGCCTCCTGGGAGGCAAAAGCGACAAGGCCACGCAGAGTGCGACGAAGCCCAAGAAAACCAGGTCCAAAGAGTCCATGATCAAAAGTGGCGTGCTCGCCTATCGCAGCCGTCCAGGGGGTGGGTCGGGTGGACCAGCGAGCACGCCTACCTGAGTCTATACACCAGAAGATTATCGACGCCACCCTGGACGGTGTCGAAATCCGGCATGGTCACCGACCCATATCCCTGCCCCCTCTGCGGACGCCCCAACTACTTCCCGAGCGACCACCACATGGTCCCGAAGTCCAAGGGTGGTCGAACCACGTTGACGATGTGCGCGGACTGCTATCGCAACGCTCACGCCACCTTCACCAACAAGGAGCTGGCGCTGGAGTACAACACCGTCGAGGCCCTCCTGGCTCACCCGACGTTCGCCAAGGCCACGGCCTTTCTGCGAAAGGGCCTTGCCCGACAATTCGGACTTCGGCTTGATATCTCAACGGTCGTGACCTCAAGATCAAGATCCCCGGAACTGCGAAAGCAGGACCCGTCGAGACGATGCCGGATGGTCAGGACGAACGACCGCAAGCGCAAGAGCCGGACAAAGTACGCCTGAGCCTCACGGGTCGTTATCCACGCGGATCTTGTCCCATGCGGTCGGGGAGAGTCCTCACAGGGATCTTGGGGTTGACAACTGTAGCCCAAAGGTGTAAGATACGATTGTGAACGCTAAGAAGCTGTCAGACTGGGCGAAGGAGAACGGCGTCCACTACCGCACAGCGATGGTCTGGATGCACGAGGGGAAGCTCCCGGTTCCCGTCGTTCGGACACCTGGCGGTCACTACAGGGTCGTCTAGAACGCAGCTCTCCCGCTCACGTCAGGCAAGTCGATCCTCTACGGACGGGTGTCCTCTCACGACCAGAAGAGTGACCTCACGCGGCAGATGGCTCGGCTTCGCTCGTTCGCTAGCGGGCTGGGCCTGCAAGATGTTGAGGCTGTCGAAGAGCTGGGCTCGGGTCTGAACGGCAAGCGTCCGAAGCTTCTGAAGCTACTTGCTGACCCAACCGTCACGCGAATCGTCGTAGAGCACCGAGACAGACTTGCCCGCTTCGGCGTCGAGTACATCGAGGCCGCTCTTCAGGCACAAGGCCGCTCACTTGTGGTTGCCGAAGCCGGAGAGCAAAAGCTCGACCTGGTACAGGACTTCATCGACGTGGTGACGAGCATGTGCGCTCGAATCTACGGACGACGAGCTGCGAGCAACCGAGCCAAGAAGGCGCTTGCTGCCGCGCAGGAAGATCTGTGAGGCTCATTCGCGCCTTCAAGACGGAGCTGGATCCGACCTGCAAACAGGTCGAGCAACTCCTTCAGCACGCAGGCTGTGCGAGGTACGCCTACAACTGGGGGCTTCGCCGGAAGATCGAAGCCTACAAGGCCACGGGCAAGAGCCCTTCCGCCATCGACCTCCACCGCGAGCTGAACAGCCTCAAGAAGAAGCCGCAGGAAGACGGCGGCGTTTCGTGGATGTACGAGTCCTCGAAGTGCGCTCCACAAGAGGCTCTTCGCAACCTGGACGCGGCCTACAAGAGCTTCTTTCGCAGATGCAAGGCCGGAGCAAAGAGGAAAGGCTTCCCGCGCTTCAAGTCTCGCAAGAACGGCATCGGGAGCTTCCGACTTACGGGCTCCATTCGAGCTTCAGAGGCCCACGTGCGGCTTCCCGTGCTTGGCGAGCTTCGCTTGAAGGAGCGTGGCTACCTGCCCGTGGAGAACGTGAAGGTGCTCTCGGCCACCGTCTCGGAACAAGCCGGACGATGGTTCGTCAGCTTGCAGGTTGAGCAAGAGGTGTCAGATCCTGAACCCAAGCCTCACCACGTTGTCGGTGTGGACGTTGGGATCAAGCGCCTTGCCGTGACGAGCGACGGTAAGAACTTTGATAACCCAAAGGCGCTCGGCAAAGCACAACGAACACTTCGCATCAGGCAGAAGGCCGTAAGCCGCAAACAGAAAGGGTCGGCCAACAGGAGGAAGGCCGTTGTGCGAGTAGCTAAAGTTCATCGTCGAGTCACGAACATCCGCAAAGACGCGATCCACAAGATGACGACCTCGATAGCCAAGAGTGCGTCAGTGATTGTGGTTGAGGACTTGAATGTCTCTGGGATGCTGAAGAACCACTGTCTTGCACGAGCGCTGTCCGATGCCAGTCTCTCAGAGATTCACCGGCAGATAGCGTACAAGGCCAAGTGGTACGGAGCCGAACTTCGCAAGGCGGATCGGTTCTATCCGTCGAGTAAGCGGTGCTCCGCATGCGGGAATGTCAAGGCCACGCTGGGCCTCGATGAGCGGATCTACCATTGCGAAGCATGCGGTCTTGTAATCGACCGTGATCTGAACGCTGCGATCAATTTGAAGATGTGGCCGACAGTTGCGTCGGCATCAGCCTGCTGTCCTGGAAGCTCTGGTCATGCTCGCAAGAGCGTGACGAAACTTCTGGTTGGGCAGGAACCGAGCCGGGAGGATGAAGTCTATGACTGATTCTGACCAATTCGGAGAACGGTGAAGCGTAGCCCTTGCCCTGCCCCCTGCGCGCGTAGCTCGCCTCGGGAAAGGCGATGGCGGGTTAGGTCACTTTCACCCCGGAGAACTACCGAGGCAAAATTTGTGATCGGGCCAGAAAATGCGGCCACGGGAAAATTTGCTCAAAACGCGATCAGGGGGTGGGGGTCACTTTGGGGGGTGCCCCGTACGCCGTGTGAACGCACATTGAATATGCCACTTTCGCCTACATCGCCAGACAACGGAACATAATGGAGCGGTTCTGGGGTGCGGACGCAAGTGAGCCCGCTCAGCCGAGGGTGGTGACGAGCGGGCTCAGGGAGAGAATACACCGGGTGAGTGGGCTACTCCTCTGACGAGAGGACGATATCCTTGGACACTCTGCGCAGGGCTCGGCGGCGTCCCTTCTTGAGGCCCCACTCTCGTCGATAGCGGGTCATCGCGACGGACGGGGGCCAGCATCCGGCCCGCATCGGGCCGTCCATGCCCCCTTGGTTCTTGGTGGCGTCTCGGGTCAGGGCGTGTGCGCTCATACCTTCACCATACACCGGGAGAGGGCCTTCCAGGCGGCCTTTTCTTCGGGGGACAGGTCTTCCGACCCGTCACCGGGCTCAGAGCCGCCCTCCTCGAGGAGCATATA
>Ga0224559_1001757_pt1 | contig 11590 bp, 11 predicted proteins | sample 714S33034metaG_FD_180676 | JGI IMG/M metagenome (GOLD analysis project Ga0224559, IMG submission 180676) | Peat soil microbial communities from Stordalen Mire, Sweden - 717 S3 30-34 | ecosystem: Environmental > Terrestrial > Soil > Wetlands > Peat | place: Sweden: Norrbotten County, Stordalen... | reverse complement strand
GGTCGCCGAAATGGTCGAGGGGCGACTGCAGGTCGACGGGGCGTCAAAGGATCCCGATGACAACCACGTATTGGCTTGCGCAGTAGAGGGTGCGGTGGACTTTCTGGTTAGCGATGATCGCAAGCACATCCTGCCACTCGGCGAATATCGCGGTATTCCGATAGTCTCGATGCCGGCGTTCTTGCAGATGCTACGTTGGCGCTGAAACTTCCGCCTTCGCCCGATGCCGGTCCCGCGCAACATAGAAAAACGCCGGACTCCCCGAGGGGGGTAGCCGCATAGGCACCAAGCGGCCTGCTAGCCGATGCCCGAGCATTCCGCGCCCTCGCCCCGCCGTCGGCGCCCGGCCCCCTCGCCCCGCGTCCGCGCGGGGAGAGGGTCGGGGTGAGGGGCCATATCGCGCCGGACTCCTCAACCCAACCTTCTCAGCCCAGGGCACACTTCGGGTCCCCCACGCCCTACACCTACCCCCGCGGCCTTGCCGCGCCCTCGCTCGGCGGACCGAGGAGAAGGGGTTCCAGATTTCTCCGTCAGGCATCGCCTAACGCCTATGGCCCGCATGGGGGGGCAGATGAGCCGCCCCGTGAAGGTCATCGCCCGCATCAGAGGTAGGCTAGGCAATCAGCTTTTCTGCTACGCGGCGGCGCGGCGGCTGGCGGTCGCAAACGACGCTGAGCTGGTCATCGACGACGTGACCGGGTTGGTTCGAGACTCTACGTGCCAGTTCGCGGTCTTGACCTGGGACGTAGTCCCATTCAAGAACGGCGGGGAGATCAAACCATGACCAGCAGAACAAAGAGGCGATGTGCCGAGTGCGGCGAACGCGCGGTGGTGGGCGTTGCGCGCGCGGGGCGGATGACGACGTACAGAAACCTCGAACTCGAGGTTCCAGCACACGTCATCGTTCCCACTTGCACGCGTTGCGGAGCGGAGTGGATCGATGAAGCGGCCGCCAAGGCGCTCGACGAGGCACTCGAAGGCGTGTACGAAAGCAAATTGCGGAATCGGCTCGATAAAGCCCTGGAACGGATACTGAGCGAAGAGGGCAGCCAGGTGCGGGTTGAGCGCATTCTCGGGGTTTCGCCAGGCTACCTATCGAAGCTGAAGCGCGGCAAGCGGAGCCCGAGCGCGGAGATGGTGTCAGCGTTGGCACTCGTGTCGGCGAACCCCAAGCGACGTTTGGCTGAACTAGACAATTTCTACAACCCGTCCGGGGCCCGCAAACGCGCAGCCGGTTAGGCGCGGGCAAGCATGCGCCGACGGGGATGAGATCGGTGTCCGGCAGCGAAGTGATTCTGGCGTCCACTCGATTCTGCCCGGCCCTCAAATACCTGGGTGTTCTTGTGGTACGGTCTGGCCGTGCAAGGACGGATGACTGTCGCCCGAGATCAGGGGGTTGGCCAACCCATGCCTCGCTTGATCTTCGTCAACCGATTCTTCCACCCCGACCACTCGGCCACCAGCCAGATCCTGAGCGATTTGGCCTTCCATCTCGCCGAGGCCGGGTTCGACGTCGATGTGTTGACCAGTCGGCAGATCTGCGACGATCCCTCGCGCGTCTTGCCGACAAGCGAAAGCGTTCGCGGTGTGCGCGTCCATCGCGTGTGGGCTACCCGGTTCGGACGAGGCAGTCTTCTGCCGCGGGCTGTCGATTATCTGACCTTCTATCTCGGTGCCACCGCGAAACTTCTGACGCTGGCGAATTCGCAGGCGGTGGTCATCGCGGAAACCGATCCGCCGCTGCTATCAGTGCCCTGCGCGCTGGTCACCTGGCTTAGGCGAGCCGCCCTGGTGAACTGGACCCAGGATCTGTTTCCCGAGATCGCAGAGAGCCTTCAAGTTCCAGGCATCGCGCCGGTCGCCCCTTTGCTGCGCCGGCTGCGCAACCTTTCCCTGAAGCGCGCGCATACCAACGTCGCGCTTGGCGAAGGCATGGCCGCGCGTCTGCGCGCCGAAGGCGTCGCACCCGACAAGATCCAAATCATCCACAACTGGTCCCCGGTCGAAGTGCCGCTGCCTTCCGCCCATGCGACGGCCAACCCGCTGCGCGCGGAATGGAATCTCGGCCAGAAGTTCGTGGTGGGGTACTCCGGCAACTTTGGCCGCGCTCATGACTTCTCCGCCGTGCTCGATGCGGCGGCGTTGTTGCGCGACCTGCCCGATCTCCATTTCCTTTTCGTCGGCGCCGGCGCCCAGCGCGCGTGGGTGGAAAAGCGTGTCGCCGAGTTGGGCCTGACCAACGTCACCTTTCAGCCCTACCAGCCGCTTGATCGTCTGGCCGCAAGCCTATCGGTGCCCGACGTCCACCTGGTTTCCCTCAAGCCCGAGCTTGAAGGGCTCATCGTCCCGAGCAAATTCTACTCGGTGCTCGCGGTAGGCCGGCCCGTGCTCTTCATCGGCGATCCCACGTCGGAGATGGCCAAACGGATCGGCGAAGCGGACTGCGGCCGATCCTTTTTCATCGGCTCGTCCGCCGATCTCGCGGCCACCATTCGGCGGCTTGCCAGCCACCCCGCCCAGGTGGCCATGATGGGAGAGCGCGCCCGCGACCTGTGGACTGCGCGTTACCAGCGCAAGCGGGCCCTGGCGGATTGGGAAGCAATGTTGGCGAAGTTGTGAGACCCGCATCCTCGGAATATGTCCCCAACGTCCCTTCAATGTAGATTGGCTTGGCCTGTGCCCGTCAGGTGTGCAACGAGAATACCAGTTCGCGAAGTCGCGAACGGAAGATATCCATCGTGGCGTTTGTCTGTATCCAACGCTTTCCCCTCTCACCCATTTGCCGACGTGCCTCCGGGCTCGATTGCGCAAAGGCCCGGATCGCATCTACCGCCTCCTCTCGATCATCTGTCGCCAATACCCAAGAGCAGTCCTCACCAGCTAGCTCATATGCAAGGGCGTTTCCTGGAGAAAGGATCGTCGGCAGGCCCATGCGCATAGCTTCCCCTGCGGAATAGCCAAAATTCTCCTTCTTGGACAGGCTAACGTAGGCGTCCGCTGCGCGGTACAGTCCCCACTTCGCGTCGCCAAATACCGGCCCCTGAACCCGCACGTTACGCGCCCCACACTGCATTGCGAATGACTGCAGTTCACGTGCCGAATATTGCTCCTCAGGCCCCACGATTACCAAATGCACACCCTCCTGCGCAGCCAATGAAAACGCCTCAATCGTTTCCTTCGGGCGCTTACTGGCGTGCAGCCGTCCAAAGGCAAGCAGCATCTTGTCGTCTTTCGATATACCCAGCCGATCGCGAACTTCGTCCCGGCTTGGGCCCTTTCCAGCGCCATCTTCCACTGGCCAGTTGATAACGTGTGCCTTGTCGGACCCGATGCCGCGAAATACCTTCTGGCTTTCTCGCTGGGTTGCAAAGATGACTCCCTCGGCGCGACGGAAAAACCGTGTCCCGCACGCCAACATCCAGAGTTCCTTCTGGAGCCGCCGATACGAGAAGACATACGGGTCGAGTGACCCGTGCGGCACAACGAAGTAGGGTATCCCCAGCCGAGTCGTCCAGTCGTTGTGATAGCGGAACAGCATGTGGCACACAATCACATCGTAGTTGCGCGCCAACTCCGCTGCCTGCTGCAGCTCGCGCTGCCGAGGACAGCTGTAGCGTCGTCCGGCCAGCGAATCCGGCACCGGTACATGAACAATGCCAGCGCCATGCCGGGCCGTGGAGATGAGCGACTCAAATGTGAACGAAATGATATCCGCGTCCAGCGCGTGGGCGAAGTTCGCTACCGACACCGTGGTGCCGCCCCATACATCGGCGTAGTTCAGCGTAACGCAAAGTGTTCGCATGCTATCCATCTGTCTCCATTGATGTACCGTCAGCCTGATGTTGGGCTAGTGTCCAGTAAGAGAAATACGCAACATAATTGGCCCGCCGTCCACTCGCCAGAGTGATGGGACCAGGCTTTTCGAGGATGATGGGGTCAGGTGGCGGGGATGAGGACCGAAGAAATACATGCCACAAATCGGCGTCCGTGGCGAGCCAGGAGGTCCCCGCGAGGGGACCGACGTCCGGCCAATCATCGCCGGCTTGACGCCCCGGTCCGTGGATGGACCGCCTGCTTCTTCACCGCAGCCGAAGGCGTAGGTCCGAGGGCTTCGATGTTCGGCTTGAGTCGCGTTCGATAGGATTCACCGTCGACGACGAGATCGAAGGCGCTGCTCTTGAAGTGGTCGACGGCACTTTGGGCGAGCAAAGCATCGTCGAAGGTGGGGATCCATTCGGGTATGTCGCGATTGCTGGCCTGGTGACCACGGTGGAGAATCGCGCATTTCTCTCGACGAAGAGTTGGTAGATGTCGCGGCTCTCCTCGTGGTTCACGGGTTCAAGCGCGAGATCGTCGATGATGAGGATGTCGATGATCGCAAGTCGGGTCATGAGGGCGTCTCGCGAATTGTCCATACGGCTTCATTTCAAAGTACCGCGGGAGCGTATCGGTCATCAAGATTGGGCGGCCGGCCGAGGCCACCGCCAACCAAGGGGTACTGGTGCCGCATGAGGACATATTCTTTGGGTTAGTAGAGCACGGCTTCCTGGTCCGTTTCTCGATGACGGACAGCCCCGCCGCATTCCGGCAATTCAGCAAGCTCCGGAAGCTCGTTCAATGCCCGAATCACGGAGCAAGGGTGTATGATTCGAGCCCGAACTTTGGGAGAACCGCACTATGTATTTGGATTCGGGTACGCGGCTGGGCTGCGGGAAGGCAGTACAACCACGAGGCCGCCTCTGGGTGGAATGCAAGTTCTGCTCAGACACCCGAGCCTCGCTCTCTGTCAAGGGGGACCTCGGGTATGCAGCGGTGCCTAGCGATCTGCTTGAAATGTTGATCCAGTGGCTCTCCTTGACTGCTTGGCAATCGTCATGCACGACTTGAAGTTCTCGATAGTCATCCCCTCCTACAACCAGGGCCGATTCATTGAGAGCACCCTTCTCAGTGTGATCGGCCAGGAGTACCCGAATCTCGAGATTATTGTCATGGACGGCGGGTCAACCGACGAGACCCTCTCCATTCTAACAAAGTACGCGCACCGTATTTCAATCTCAGTTTCGGAGCCCGACAACGGGCAGTCCCACGCAATTGCAAAGGGGTTTAGCCGCGCCACCGGGGACATCTACTGTTGGCTGAATTCTGACGATATATACCTTCCCGGCGCGCTGCAGACCGTGACCCGGGTGTTCACGGACACCAAGGCAGACATCGTCTACGGAAACAAACAGATAATTGATGAAAGTGGCACTCTGGTATCGCGTAGGTTCGTGACACCATTCCTTCCCAATTTCATGAGGGATGCGTATCTTTGTGGCGGCTTTGGTATCTACCAGCCAGCAACCTTCTGGCGTCGAGAGATCTATTGTCGCGCAGGAGGAGTTGATCAATCCCTGCGTTTCTGCATGGACAATGATCTCTTCAACAAGTTCACGATAGTAGGCGGTCAATTCCAATTCGTCGACAGTCCGCTGGCGGCGTTTCGTGTGCACGGCGATTCGAAGACATCGACACTGCGGCCGATCGCCGAGGCCGAGCGTCTTCTATTGCATAATCGCTATGTCGTGGACAGGGGCGTAAGGTTTCCGAGTCTCAAGAGATTCGGTGCACGCCTCTACCGGTTTGCCTGGTTCTTGAAGAAGGGCAGGTTGCTACAAGTGCTCTGGATGCGGTACGTGGACAGACTAAAGTGGGTACCATAGTGACGTTGCCGATGCTGCGCCGTTCAAGCACAGGAATACAGGAGGGAATCATACTTCTCGCGGTATTTCTGACTCCATTCTTCAGCACCATCGAAGTGATTGGTCTTCTGGACCTGAACGTGGATCTCTCAGGCGTCGATATGTGGATGCTAAAGGTTCCGAAGGACATTCTGGTCCTAGCGTCCATCTTGGTCGGGGCGGCACACGGATACTGGCGCGACTCTCCCGTCTCCTTGGGCTCTTTTGTCCTTCTTTCCATCACCGTTGTCGCTTCTGTCGCCGTCTCTGCCGCATATATGCCCCTAGAGGCGTTCGCGGCAGGATTTCGCTGGCTCTCACCGATTGCCTTCTATCTAACACTTGGCCGGCTGCGGGGGGGGTTCTTTGTCAAGATGTCACGACTGCTTCAGTTGTTACTCGGCATCGCGATAGCGCTGCAGCTATATCAGCTTCTGTTCATGGCTGGGTACTATGGTCAAACTCAATCGGGATTTAGTGTGAGAAATCCAGGTTTCTACCTTTTTCCGTCCACGATGGCGGCGTTCGCAATGGCCACGCTCTACTTCACGACAAGATTCGAAGCGTCTCGCAAGCGTCGAGTGCTGGTCCACTTCGCTACGATCCTCTCCGTTGGCCTGACCGCAAGTGGCACCGGAGTCGTTAGCCTTGCTTTGTTCACGATGTCGTTGCTGGGGAAGAGGGAGCATGTTGCATTGCGAGTTATCGCCGCCACTGGCATCGGCATTTCCGCGGTACTGCTTCTTCCCGCACTAACGAATCGAGACGATATCATGGAATCTCTCGCAACGCGGATTGGTATTCTTCTAGAACAGATGGACATCTCGACCGTGGTATTCTCGAAGTCCTTTGGAGCCGGCACGAATGTCCTCGTTGCGCTGGTCGGTCTACAACCGGATCGGCTCGACAAGGTGCCGGCGATCATTGCAGATTCGATGATTTCTGCATCCATACTGAATGCCGGATTCCTCTTTCTGGTAGTGGTCGCCTACGAAATCTTCGTAAGACCCTCGCGTGCACAGCAAGGGCCCAATCTGCTGTACCTGTGCACCTTCCTTCCCTTCTATATCACCACTGGACTTTTTGAGTCATTTCCGGTCAACATCTTGATGTTCCTAGCTCTCTCGACGATTCTGTCAACAGAATGCGCACCAGATAGCTGTGTTCTTTCGGTAGACGCACGCGCTAGCGGATAGTCCGAAGGGAGGCGACCGTTGAACGAATTGGGACGAGACGATTCGGATTGCGAAAGGTAGTTCACCATGACGTTGAGTCGGGATATCCGTGAATTGATCAGACACGCTATCACCAGGTGCGGCCTGGGGCCGCTGCATCTGCGTTTGAGGAAGCTTCGAGGGCAGCAAGTAGATCATCTGTTCCGTCCTACTCTTGATGCTCGATTCACTGCGATTTACGAAGATCGCGTCTGGTTGAACGGCCGCAACGATGGCTCGTTATCAGGGCTAGGCTCCGAACTTGCGAGTACCGGGTCAGTCCGTAGGCTGCTGCCGGGGCTCTTGAAATCACTTGAGACCAAGGTGCTTATCGACGTTGGATGCGGTGACTTCACCTGGATGAAGGAGTTGGCCCTTGACTGCAAGTACATTGGAATTGACATCGTATCCGATGTTATTGAATGTAACCGGAGGTCGTATGGGGCAGAGGACCGGATGTTCCGGGTTCTGGATGCCACCTCCGCGCCCATACCTAGCGTGAGTTTACCGGACGAGGAGAGACGGGGCGTCCAACTATAGAGAATTGCAGACAATTCTCTATAGTTGGACGTATATACTAAACTTAGAGAGCTACTCCAAGGTGGTCTATGAGGCTCTGGATCTCCGGATCAATGTCCTCGAGTTGAGTGGTCGTGCGCAGCGACTTCTTGGAGGTCGTGCGGACGACGGTTGCCTTCATGATCTGCGCAAGGCTGTCGAGCAAGGCCTCTTGGCAGCGAAGATAGCCTGCGCGCTGAGCGCGAAGATGGAGAAGTCGGGCGAGCAGATAGGCGACAACGCACATGAAGACATGGACCTGGAGCTTCTGGTCGGTCCAGTGGTACTGAGGCCGAAGCATCACGTGCATAGGATCCTTGAGATGAGCGAAGACCGCCTCGACATGAGCCTGGCCGCGGTAGGCGCGGATGATGTCCTCGGCAGACCAGGTGCTTCTATCGGTCATGAGAATGATCCGACCAAGCACGTCGCGTGACAGATTCTCCATAGCTTGGGCATCGACATCGTGCTCAAGCGAGAGCTGCCTATCTCCAGTGAGTTTCCATCGAATGACCTGTTGCAAATGCTGGCGGCCCATCAGTCGGGTTTCGATGTCACGCACAATGGTCTCGCGTGAGCGTCGTTGTTTGCCCCCTGCCAGCGTTTTGGCCAGACGGTCGAGCCACTTGCGTGCAGAGGCTACGTGCTGCAGGACCCCTCGTATCTGTCCAGCACGAAACGATTCAGACACCACGACAACCACGGTGCGGAGAGAGCCCCAGATCTTTCGTTGGGTGCGGTAGGCCTGGACGGATTCCTCGTCGCTGAGCTTGATGGACTCAAGGTGCGAATTTGCTTCGGCGATGAGCGAACGTTGATTGGAGACAGCGAGAGATGCAACGTAATGAATCGTCGAGGTATCCACGCGCTCCTGGTTTGCCCGAGAGACATTGCCCTTGTCGTACACCATGGTTAGGGACTGCAGGTCTCGGCCAATCTCGACGAGGCGCTCTTGCATCGTCGGAAGGAGGTCGGCAAACGACCGCGCATCGTGGACTTCACCGCCGTACGTGCGGTGAAAAAGCGGAATACCCTCATCGCGGGTGCACAAGAGTGCGACGCCAAGCTGGCGTAGGTCATGGCGCTTCTGTTTATTGTGGCCTCGGGCGGGAAGCTTAGGACGGGAGTTCGTGGAATCGATGAAGGTGAAGAAATTGGTAGCGTCGTAAAGGACGGTGTCGAGCTTGAGGTCGAAACGCTGCAAAGCGCGGCCTACGATTTCGCGTTCAATAGAGGCAAGCATCTCAACCGGGAGTTGGTCCATCTGATCCCAGAAGTGCTGACTGGAAAGCAGGTCGACGTTTGTGTTGGTGAGTTCGCCGAGGGTGGTTGAACGTGCCCATTCGGCAAAGGCACGTTTGCTCGTGCCATGACAAGCCCTGCCGACACAGCCTAACTCGAAGGTCTGGCCAACGCTGAGGCCATCGTGATTTTCGGGGCGGCGACGTGGGTCCGGCAGATAGCGCGGGGCATGTCGGTCACGGCGACCGCCACAAGCCAGGTGGCGATCGATGGTGCCGGCGAGGTCGAGTTCGCGGGCAATGGCGAGGATAGCCGCGACAGCGCCATGGGAAAGGGACTTGATGCGAAGGGAATCGGCGGCTTGAAGGCGAAGGAGCAAATCATCGGCCTTGCCGAGGTGGGCAAGCACGAAAAGCCGAGGCTTGCCATTCACACGGCGGGATTCGACGATGCGCCAGTAGGTATAGCCGCGAACGTGGACTCGCTGGAGGCTGGCCATAGTTAGTATATACAATATGCCAAATGCCAAGGCAAGCGAAAATGCAGAATCCATAGCATTCGCATTACCGTCGGTGCTATGCGAGGCGCACATAACGCAAGGCCGGTGATTAGCGAATTGCAGTTAGTATATACACCGTGAATCCACAGATCCGCACCCTACTCTCCGACGGAGAACCAGTAGTCCCGGACGGCTGCCTACAGTTGGAAACGGCGCTCTTCCGGTAAACTCACGCTAGCGCCGACACTGTCCTTTGTCGCGAGGTAATGTTCCATTTGTCCTTCCGAGATATTCATCGATTGCTTGACAACATAAGGAGATCGGGTGCGCGGCATCTGATAGCAACCACGGATGAAGATGTTCGAATCAATGCCGATATCACATCGGGCGACTTCAGACTACTTAGTCTAAGGAGGGCACCGTTTAGATTCCCGGATCCGCATGTCTCAATTCCAGATAGCACCTTGGTTAGCGACAGAATGCTTGCCGTTTGGCGCCTAGCGGATCTGCCACCCGGATAGCGTGGCTAAGGCGAGGCGCCGCTCAGGAACAGCCGACTGCAAAGCCGACAGGCATGATCAAGGTGATGCAATCTTCCAGGTTGCCTGTGCTGACCCGATCTTGTAAGCATGTGTCTTGACCGAGCAGACACATACCCCCGTCTCAGGCCTCTGGTCACGCGTCCGCCAGTTCAGGTCGGTACTGCGCCTGAAACCGTTCGACTATCGCAGTGAGCAAGGACGTGCGAACGAGCGCCATCGGCGAATTGCGTTGACAGCGCTGACCTCGCTCGCCGCGCGCGGGATCGGCGTCATGACCGTTCTGGTATCGGTGCCCCTCACGATCAACTACCTGGGCAGCGAGAGATACGGGCTGTGGATGACGATCAGCTCAGTATCGGCGATCCTTGCGTTCGCCGACCTGGGGCTAGGGAACGGACTGGTCAACGGCATAGCGGAAGCCAATGGTAAGAACGACCAGGCATTGGCCGCATGCTACGCCGCGAGCGCTTTCTACCTCCTGGCTGGAATTGCTGCGGCACTCATGCTCCTGTTCGCTAGCGCCTATCCGTGGATCGATTGGAGGAGTGTTTTCAACATCAGCTCACCGCAAGCCCTGGCCGAGGCGGCTCCGGCGATGCTGGTGTTCGTAGGTGCGTTTTTGTGCAATATACCACTTGGCATCGTCGAGAAGGTGTTGGCAGGGTATCAGGAGGGGTTCCGCGGTAACCTTTGGACCGCAGGTGGCAATCTGCTTGGACTAGCCGGTGTTCTCGTGGCAATCCATCTTCAGGCTGGCCTTCCGTGGCTTGTCGCAGCGATGAGCGGAGGCCCGGTCCTAGCCGCAGCCGCCAATGGCGCCATCCTGTTCTTCTTGCGCCGTCCCGCCATTTTACCGCGCTGGCGCAATGTTCGGCGTGATGCGACTAAACGCATCCTGCGCCTTGGCCTCCTCTTCTTCGTGATGCAACTCGCGAGTTCTGTGGCCTGGGGTGCGGACAACTTCGTGATCGCGCACGTGCTAAACCAGAACGCAGTGGCCGAATACTCGACCTCACGGCGCCTTTTCACCATCAGTCCTATGTTGGTGGGCGTTGTGCTGGCTCCCCTGTGGCCTGCCTATAGCGAGGCCGTCGCCCGCGCAGACATGGCTTGGGTCCGCAAGACCCTGGTGCGGTCCCTGGTCGCTACGTTCGTTGTGGCCGGCGCAGTCTCCATGTTTCTGGTTCTGTTCGGCAAGCCGATAATGCGGTTCTGGGTCGGAGGTGCGATTGCGCCCTCATTGCTATTGTTTGCTGCTCTGGGAATCATGACTACTCTCGGCCAGACCGGCGCCGCTGTCAGTTCGTTTCTCAACGGGGTCAGTGCAATGCGAATACAGACCGTGTCGAGCGTTCTGATGGCCGCCACCAACCTTCCAATCAGCATCTATCTTACCCGTAGGTTCGGTGTTTCGGGTGTGGTTTGGGGTACTATCGTCTCAGCCACACTATTCAGTTGGATGCCAATGGCCATGTACGTGCCGGTTGTCTTGGCTCGCCTGCAGTCAAGGGCAAGATCGCCCGTAGCAGAGAGACCGGGTCCCGATGCAAGATAGCCGTGCTGTGGAAAAGTGTCCATCCGCTGGTTCGCCCCCGAGCCGCAGCCTGATTGTGGTTGACGGAAACCACGAGGGGTGGTTAGGCCGCCGCCGCTCTGGGCTCGCGGGCAGCAGGGGCCTGGCTGCCCGCCACTGCGACAGCTTCACGTGCGGCTTTCCAACGGCTGGGCAGCAGGTCGGGTAGTTCCTTCAGGCGGATACGGCGAGCGGGGCGCCAGAGTTCGTTCCATGTCCGGCGCTGAAGTTTGGGGTTTGAA
>Ga0224559_1001756_pt1 | contig 11594 bp, 13 predicted proteins | sample 714S33034metaG_FD_180676 | JGI IMG/M metagenome (GOLD analysis project Ga0224559, IMG submission 180676) | Peat soil microbial communities from Stordalen Mire, Sweden - 717 S3 30-34 | ecosystem: Environmental > Terrestrial > Soil > Wetlands > Peat | place: Sweden: Norrbotten County, Stordalen... | reverse complement strand
GAACGGGAAGCACGAGCGCGCGGTTCTAGGCCAACTGTTGAAAACTGGGAATAGCACTAGTTGAGAGCAAATCTTCGCACTTGGGAGCGATCCGATGAGAGCCTGCCCTCGAAACGTGCTTTGGCGTTAGCCCAGAACATGCCTGACTAGCTCATCCCACGAGATTGATCTAAGCTTTCTCTATGACAAATTGGGCAGCGTATATGGCAAACACTCGAGGAATAGCGGTGAGCGTTGAGCCAACTTACCTTGATACGAGATCATCGCCGGACAACTCGCAGTATTTTTGGGCTTATCGAGTAACCATCGAAAATCAGGGACGGGAAACGGTGCATCTCCTGAGTCGGCACTGGATGATCACGAATTCGCGCGGCGAATTAACTGAGGTCAAGGGACCAGGTGTTGTCGGGGAGCAACCGGTCCTCAAGCCGGGAGAGAGCTTTGAATATACCAGTGGTGCGCCTCTCAACACGCCGTCGGGGATGATGGGCGGGGCTTACCGGATGGAGGGTGAGAGCGGTGAGCGCTTTGATATTGAGATACCGACGTTCTCGCTGGATCGTCCGAATCGGGGCGTACCTCTGAATTAGGAAACAGGGATCGTTGGTTAGGGATCGAAGATGAGGGTTCGCGCTTCGCGCGAATCAGTATTGGTGCGCTGGCCTCCTGAAGAAAATCCAACTGAAAGAAACTATAACTTCTTACTGACAGCCATGATCGCGTGGTCCAGCTTATTGGCCGCTTATCTCCGCCAAGGCGCGAATCGAACAACTGGAATGCGAACTTCGGTGTTCCGGTAGGGTCATCTATCCAAATATTGTCCGGTCAACTGTTGAAAACAATCCATTCCATGAGTTGACCAATGAAAGAACGCAAACCGGATTGTCCGTCATCTGAGCAGACACTGAACTGTCATTGGATCCAACATCTTATTATTTATCATGGTCTTAGGTGCATGAATCAATTGAAATATAATGTTGCCGGGGCAACGCTGAAGTATTGCCTTCAAAAAACTGTTCAAGGCATCTGCCAGCACAATTGCCAGAATCAGCAGTCGACAGAATCGGCGTTCGATCCAAGCGGAAGCAGCGGGCCGAACCTTGACATCTGGACGAAACAGGTCTTTACTGGGTTGTTGGTTGTGGTGAAGGAGTTCACCCTTAACCGCTGTCCATTCCAATAGGCCGGACAGATGATAACTCCTGACAGGGAATCCTGTTGCGGAGTTGTTTCCCGGCCGAGTTCCCTGAACGACAATTTGGGAGTTTTCGTTCATGACGAACACTTGGGCTCTGTGTGCGCTCTGGGTTGGGCTTGCGTTGGCGGCGACGCTGTTGGCGATCTGGTTCAAGATCTCGACCGCGCTTTCTGAAATCGTGGTGGGCACGGTGGCCCAGCTCGTCATCGGTGTGTTCCTTACGCAGGGTGGGCTTGCTGGAAACACGCAGTGGATCACGTTTCTGGCGGGAACCGGGGCCATCGTCCTGACGTTTCTCGCTGGCGCCGAACTCGATCCCGCCATCTTCAAAACAAAGTGGCGTGAGGCTGTGGTCATCGGCCTGGCAGGTTTCTTTGGCCCCTTTCTCGGATGCACGGCGATCGCGCATTACGTGCTGCACTGGGCGATCATGCCCAGTTGGCTTTGCGGCGTTGCCCTTTCGACAACTTCGGTTGCCGTTGTCTATGCGGTGATGCTGGAACTCGGTTTCAATGTCACTGAGTACGGCAAAGCGATTCTGGCGGCCTGCTTCATCAATGACCTGGGGACCGTGATTGCGCTGGGACTGATCTTTTCCCCGTTCACCATCAGGACTCTGATTTTTGTGGTGGTTTCCGTCGTGGTCTTCGTTGTGCTGCCATTTCTTACGCCGCGCTTCTTCAAGAAATACGGGGGGCGAGTCTCGGAGCTTGAGGCCAAGTACCTTCTGTTCTTCCTCTTCGCCATGGGCGCCCTGGCGGTGTGGGCAGGCAGTGAAGCAGTGCTTCCGGCTTACATGATCGGCATGGTGCTGGCGGGAACGGTCGGAAAAGACCACTCGCTCATCCGCCGTCTGCGCACTCTCACGTTTGGACTGCTTACTCCGTTCTATTTCATCCGGGCCGGATCTTTTGTTTCTGTGCCTGCATTGATCGCCGCTCCTCTCACGCTTCTCATCCTGTTTGCGGCGAAATCAACCTTCAAGGCAGTTGCCGTTTATCCAGCTGTCAGGGTGCATAAATACGATGGCAAAGCCGGAGCTTACTACACCCTGATGATGTCGACCGGCCTCACATTCGGTACCATCTCGGCACTTTTTGGTCTGAATCATCAGATCATCACGCAGGTGCAGTACTCCTACATCGTGGGCACGGTGATCGCCAGCGCCGTGATTCCGACCCTGATTGCGAACTCGTTCTTCCTACCCCATCATCTACTTCCCCACACGCTCAAGAGTAAGAAATCAGAACAGGCAGTTCAGCGGCCAGTGCCCGCTGAAGAAGGTTAGGTGACCGTTATGGGAAGCCCGGTTTTTGTTGGAATTCAAAGGATATTAGTTGCATTCGACGCGTCTCCACATGCGGAGCACGCCCTGGAGGTCGCCCTGTCAATGGCTGGCGATATGAAAGCCAAACTGTTCGTTCTAGCTGTCATCCGACCGCCGGAACCTGCCGAAAGCGCGGAGTTTCACGCGGTTCTTGAAGAAGGGCAGGAGCGCTTTGAGCGCAGTTTCGTCCCGCTTCGCGAACGCGCGAGGCAAAAGGAGATTGACCTCGAAACTGAAATTGTCCTTGGCCATCCGGCGGAACAGATCATCCACAAGGCGGAGACCATCCAGGCCAGCGTCATCGTCATGGGCAAGCGCAGCCACACGATTCTCCATCGCTGGATGTTGGGTTCGAATTCCGAACGCGTTCTGAGGTATGCGCACTGCCCGGTGATGATCGTCCATTGATCGGAGATTCCGATTTTGAAAATCGTAAATCATCTCAACGGCGTGGCGCTGCATCGAGCGATCAATCGATGCTCGCCTCGATTGCCGCTCACACGCAACTCATTGAAGTCCTAACAATTGACGGCCTCATGGCCGGGAAAGCGGTTTCATCATGTCTGAAGTTGTAAAACTTGAAGCGCTCGAGATCCTCGACTCCCGGGGGAATCCAACCCTGGCAGTTACGGCAACACTGGCAAACGGCGTGAAGGCAACAGCGAAAGTGCCTTCCGGCGCATCGACGGGCAAGCGGGAGGCCGTCGAACTACGAGACGGCGACAAGGCACGGTACGGAGGCAAGGGCGTACTGAATGCGAGAAACCACGTAAACGGTGAGATTCAAGAGGCCGTTCATGGATTCGACGCCAACGACCAGAAGGGATTGGACAAGAAGCTTTGTGACCTCGATGGCACACCAAATAAGGCGCGCCTTGGCGCCAACGCGATTCTCGGCGTCTCGCTGGCTGTGGCGAGAGCCAACGCTGAGGATCATGGGCTGCCGCTCTACGCAAGCCTGGGAGGCGAGTCGGCCAATCTCATTCCGGCGCCATGGTTCAACGTGCTCAATGGTGGAAGCCACGCGGACAGCAATGTGGACTTTCAGGAGTTCATGATTTCGCCGGTGGGCGCACCTTGCTACAGTGAAGGACTGCGAGCGGCGGCTGAAACTTTTCACGCACTGAAGGCAGTTCTGCACAAGAAGGGATACAACACGGGCGTCGGCGATGAGGGCGGATTCGCGCCGCAATTGAAGTCCAACGAAGAGCCCATCGAACTGATTCTCGAAGCAATCCAAAAGGCCGGCTACAAAGCGGGCAAAGACATCGTCCTCGTGCTCGACCCCGCCACCAGCGAGCTGTTTGAAGACGGCGTCTATGCGTTCGACAAGTCGGATAAGAGCAGGAAGTTGCCCGAACAGATGGTCGAATTCTGGAGAGGTTTGCTCGACCGGTATCCCGAGATATGGGCGATTGAAGATGGGGTTGCCGAAGACGACTTCGCCGGCTGGCAGCTAATGACCAAGACACTCGGAGACCGGATTCAGTTGGTGGGGGACGACAATTTCGTAACCAATCCGACCATATTCCGTCAGGGCATCAAGGACGGGATTGCGAACGCCATTCTCATCAAACTGAACCAGATCGGCACCTTGACCGAGACGCTCGAATGCATTCAGATTGCGCGTGAGAACGGATACGGCGCAGTCATCTCTCATCGTTCGGGCGAAACCGACGACACCAGCATCGCCGACCTGGCCGTGGCTGCGGGCATGGGCCAGATCAAGACGGGTTCAACCAGCCGCGGCGAGCGCATTGCAAAATACAACCGCTTTCTGGAGATCGAGCACGAGCTTGGGACAAAGGCCCGCTACGCCGGCGCTAGCGTGTACGAGCGGTGGCACAAGACAGTGAAGGCATAGCAGGCGGCAAGGAACTGGAGGGTGTTGGAGTTCACCCTGAACCACTCACTTGGGCAGATGACTCCGCAAAGCTGGACACAACTTGGAGGAGTCATGTCCGAACCCGGACCTGCGATGGGAAAAACACGAAGCCCCGGGGCACTGAACGATGCACAGCAGCGACGCCTGAGCATCACTTGCAAGTACATCGACAACTTGCTTTGCGACATCGAGCACGCCCTCCATACCGCGGCATCGCGGTCTCCGTTTCCGCGTTTCGTTGTAGACGTGACGTCCGCGCAGACCGCAGCGATAGAGGATCATATTGCCCGTCTGCGAGCTCAACTTCTGCGCACCTTGGATTGGCAGCACTTGAAACCTGAACGAGCAGAGATCACAGTCACGCGATCAGCCCTGACGGACCTTGCTTTTGTGGACATCGCGATCGAGGAACTAAAGCCCAGATATATGCGCGGCTGCGGAGCCGTTCCTGAGGATGCGGTGGACGACCTTAATGGAGTGGTCCAAAACCTTCGCACCCTCACTGGAGCCATGGAACGCTACATTCGGCGGGAGATGAGCACGAATCTGGAAAACTGTGCAATGGATGAAGTTGGCGAAGACATTCGGCACCCCAGATCGGATCACTAATTGCGGAGATCATTCAATGAGGACACACAAACGGCTCGCTTCCTATCAATCGATTGTGCAAGTGCTTTCGGAACCGGGGTGCCCATTTTGCCGCTTCCTGAAGCAGTATCAGGCGGATCGTCTTCAGAACCACTCGAAAGAAGATATTCATCGGCTGTGCAACTTTCATGCCTGGGGTCTGGCGGCAGTTCAGAACGCGCCGGAAGCGGCGCAGGTGTTCATCAGGCTCGTCGATGAACCGCCTTCACTTTCCACGTCAAACGCTGAATGTGATATTTGCAGGGAAGTTCTCGCTGAGGAGGACCTGCGCCTCCGCGAATTCGTTCGTTGCCTCGCTCAGCCAGATGTATCTGATTGGCTTCGAGGAGCCGCGGTGTTGTGTATCCCACACGGGTTGAAATTGCGCCGGCAGGTTCCGCTTGCGCTTGGCTCACGAATCGACGCCATCATCGAAAGAAATCGGCAGCGGCTGGAGCAGGAACTCGAACATCTCCGCGATGAACCAGAACAGGATAAAGCCGGGTGGGGCGCGCTTGGGCGCGCCGCCGAATTCCTTGTTTCGCAGCGCGGTTTACATTCCTGAGGGAGGACCTATGTTGAGTGCCGGAAAGGCAGTGAAGGTTTCTATCTATTTAAGCGAGGGGTCAAAGCATCATGGTGTCCCAACGTACTCGAGCATCCTCGACTTTCTCTTTTACCGGGGCGTCTCTGGTGCAACCGTTCTGAAAGGGATAGCCGGATTCGGTGCGGATCACCACATGCATTCAGCGAGCATCGTCGAAATCTCAGACCATCTTCCGCTCAAGATTGAGTTCATCGAGTCCCGCGAGAAGGTCAATGAACTCCTCGGCAAGTTGGAGGAGCTGGCCGGGACCGGCATGATCGAGATTCAAGAGACCACTCTGGCAAAGCCGGCCCAGGTCTCAAAGCAGAAGATGGCCGCCCCTCCTGCGCACTTGAAGATCGAGGGCAAAGCCAAGATGATGCGAATCTACATCGGGGAGGCGGATCGCTGGAAGGACAAACCCCTTTATAACGCGCTTGTCGAAGCCATGCATGCCAATGACATTGCCGGCGTAACCGTCTACCGCGGAACTCTCGGCTACGGCGCTCACCGGCGGATTCACAAGGACAAGGCTCTTCACTTGTCGCACGATTGTTCCATCATGCTCTCGGCCGTCGATACGGAGGAGAAGCTTCGGTCCTTTCTACCGCTAGTGGAGCAGATGGTGGAAGAGGGTCTTGTCGTCCTTTCAGACGTGGACATCATCAAGTACTCCTACCGCGCACTGGACGTCGATTTGCCGGAGCCGGTTTCGGGTAGCGCTCAGTTATAAGCGGAGGCTCAACGATGAAAGACCAATTTCAGGCGCGCATGTTACGGATTCATTTCGGAGAAGGCGACAGATGGCAGGGCAAGTCACTGCATGAAGCGATTGTGGCCAAATGCATGGAACTCGGGATGGCCGGCGCGACCGTGTACCGAGGGATTGAAGGGTACGGGGCAAGCACCAGAATTCACCATGCCAGTCATTGGACATTTTCAAAAGACGCACCGATCATGCTGACTGTCATCGACCGTGAGGAACAGATCGAAAAGCTGATTCCCCATCTCGATGTCATGGTCGAGGAGGGGCTCATCGCGATGTCCCGTGTCGAGGTGATTCGATACTCACGGACTTCAACTAACGAACTGGCGAAGGTCTAACAGGACCCATGTGAAAATGATGGCTCACGCCGCGATGCGGGAATGCAAGAGCAGTTCGACGGTGCAGGATTACGGCAGCCTTTCGACTGAGACATCCGTGTGTATGGATGGAGCCTCCCGTCTGTTGCGACTTGGCGGACTGGCACAGGAACTTAGGGCCGAGCCTGTAGCCGAGGAAGCGCGTGAGCTTGCAGCGCGGGTTTCCGAAGGACGTTTCTATGTAGCTTGTGTCGGTCAGGTTAAGCGAGGCAAATCTACCCTGCTCAACGCCCTGGTCGGCCACGCAGTTCTCCCGAGCGGGTTTATCCCGGTCACGGCAGTGCTCACCGTGATTCGGTTTGGCGACGAACCTCACGCGCGCGTTCGCATGCGAGACGGGTCCTGGCGGGACGTTGCGATGACCGACTTGAAGGAATACGTGACCGAAGAACTAAATCCCGAAAACAAAAAGGCCGTGGACGGCGCGGAGGTATTCGTGCGCAGCCCCTTGTTGTCCTCCGGCATGTGTTTTGTGGACACGCCGGGTTTGGGTTCGGTCTTCACTGGAAATACGGCAACCACGCAGGCGTTCATTCCTCACATAGATGCAGCATTGGTTGTGGTCGGAGCCGATCCGCCAATTGCAGGCGAGGAGTTGGCGCTGGTGGAAACAATTGGAAAGCAAGTTCAGGACTTCATCCTGGTGATCAACAAAGCCGACCGCACCAGCGACCCGGAGCGTGAAGCGGCGGCCAAGTTCACGCGCGAGATTCTGGAGAAGCGGCTGCATCGCCCAATGGGCGAGGTTTTTGAGGTTAGTGCCGCCGAGCGGATGGAAAGCCGCGGTCCGTTGCGGGATTGGGAAAAACTGCTGGCGAACTTGCATGGCCTCGTTGAAGACTCGGGCAGAAATCTCGTTCGCGCCGCTGGCGACCGGGGCCTCCAGCGCTTAAGCGAGCAACTGCTGGCTATGATCGGTGAGGACCGTGACGCGCTTCAGCGGCCAATCGAAGAATCCGAACGGCGCATCGAGCTCATGAAGGAAACGATCAACGAGGCGGAGCGCTCCATGCGCGAGTTGAATTTCCTGTTTATGGCCGAGCAGCAGCGGATTTCCGACCTCTTCGTTGAAAGGCACCGCGGTTTTTTCCGTACCGCGTGGACGGAATCTGAATCAGAGTTCGATGAGGAGCTACCGTCCATACCCCTCGGCTTTGGCCCGCACTATCGGCGCCGAGTGATGCACCTCGCCCAGGAGATCTCGCGCCGCAGGGTTATGCCTTGGCTCAAACCCGAGCAGGAAGAGGGCGAGCGCCAATATCGCGCCGTGGCCCTTCGATTTGTGGAGATGGGAAACAACTTTCTGAAAAAGCTCGCCGGTGCTGGCCTCGGCGAACTGACACGGATGCCCCATGCACTCGATCCGGAGAAAGGCCTCCGAGTCCGTTCCAGGTTCACTTTCGAGGGCTTCATCGGAATTGCGCAACCCCCATCGCCGCTGCGCTGGCTCGCCGACATCTTTTTGCCGTTTGTGGGTGGACGCAAACTAATCAGGACCGATGCTCGTGAATTTCTGCGGCACCTTTTGGAAGTGAACAGCTCGCGGGTACAAAACGATGTTCTCAATCGCATTCAGGAAAGCCGGGATCGGCTGGAGGTCGAGATTCGAAAACTGCTGCATGAAGTCAGACGCATTGCAGAACAGGCGCTTAACCGTGCGCGGAAAGTCAAGGAAGAAGGAACTCCCGCAGTACAGTCGGCAATTGAACGGCTCAACCAATTAGAACGGGACGTTTCGGCACTCGTCAGTTAAGCCAATCCAGAGCAAGAGGTCCCGCAGCGATGCCCTCATCTTCCGCCCAACGCGAACCGACGATTGAGTTTTTGAAATGCGTTGAACGTGAGGAGGAGTTGGTTAGGCTTCGGGACGAGGCTAAGATTCGAAAATCTTTGCTGGTCTTCGGGCCGGAAGGAGTGGGCAAATCGCGTTTGTTGCACACCTTCGTCGCGAACGAACCGCTTGCGCTCTTCGTTGGCCAGACGCGGTCGCCACGCGAGCTGGTGCAAACATTGCTCCAGGCATTGCATACCGCTGACGAGAGAGTCGCGGCTCCAGAGGACCACGGCGCTCTGTCCACGTCCTCGATGAAGGGCATTGTGCACCGGGCGCTTGATATGCATCCCTTTCTGATGGTTCTCGACCATCTCGATGCACCCTCCCGCGGTGTCACAGGGATGATCAAGGACTTGCACTACTTCGGGCGTACTCCCGTGATCTTCGCGTCGCGATCTCCGCATATGGAGGACATAGGCGCACTGCGCCCTCTGTGTGCGAGCAAGTCGGAGCGTCTGGGAGTAAAGAACTTGCCACCTCAGATCGCATTGGAATTCGCGCAACGCGAAGCTGAAAGAATTGATCTCTGGGCCTCCAATCTGGAATCAATCCTGCCGTCGCTTGTTGACTGGAGCGATGGGAATCCCGGCGCAATTCTCAATATGCTGAAAATGGCACGCCTCCCACAATACCGAGCGGGAGATCAGATCAAGTCTCACATTCTTTACGTGGACTATCGCATGGGACGCAGATAGCCTAGCCATACGCTTGAAATGGTGGATGGCGACGGCCTCTTTGCCGTTGTGGATGAAGCCGAGTATCAACTGCGTCCTTCGGGTGTTGATCGGTTCACCACCATGAACGGTCAAACGGTCTCGTTCCCGCGCGATGCAAGCGGCAAGGTGACACGATAGCCACACCGGCAGCGGGAGCGAGGGCCAGCCGGGCACGGACACCAAATATTGCCAGCAGTGATCCTGCAATGGAGCCGCACAAGGATAGGACTGTGCTTTCGGTGAGCAGTTGACGAATGACACGGCCGCGGCTGGCGCCCAAGGCATTGCGTACGGCGATTTCACGCTTCCTTGTGGCGCCTCTCTTGTTCTCTATTGATCTGATTCCCCTTATCTGACGAGAATTCCTCCGACGCGTCACCGGAGGGGCCCCACACTCAATGAACCGGCTTGCGAGCTGTCAAAATCTCGGTACATCTTCGGTACAACTTCACAAGAGAAAGAATGGTCTTTTCGTCCCTACGCGACTCCAAACAAAGCACTTAGAGTTATTACTTTCAGAGTTCTGGACCAGGGGGTCGGAGGTTCAAATCCTCTCTCCCCGACCAATATCTTCAATAACTTACGTCGGCAATAAAACGGTTGACACACATGTGCGTCAACCGTTTTGTTGCCGAAATAATCTAATGATTATAAACAAGTTAGGGACGAATGCGGCAGCGCCCTCCGCCACCAACGACTTCAGAAACACAATCAGAAATGACCCACTCCGAGACCAGAGAGGGCATCGCCGTTTTGCCACCCAGGGACATTCCTTGGGTCGCCGGTCCGTTTTCTCCGCCTTCCGCGAAAAAGGACTCGTCCGGGATTTGCCACTGGGCGTATATTGATGTGTTGCCCGAGGGGCAAAGAGGGAATCCCGGCTGAAGATGAAATCGACCCTTGGTCAGTGGATGACCGAGACTTGCAGCGTTCAAAACGGAGACGCGACCCTACGCGAAGGGGGACCGATGCCTCGCATGCGTGCAATTCGTTTCATGGCTGCTCTTTCTGTTTTCACTGTGCTCACGTGCTTTGCCGCGCGCGCTCATGCCCACGCGGTTCTGCTCATGGAAGAGCCTTACGGCTTCTATGGAACCGTCATTCCGACTGGGCACACCGCACTCTACTTTGAACAGGTTTGCGCCGAGACCCCAATAAAACTGAGGCGTTGCCTGCCCGGAGAGTTGGGTTCGGTCATCACCCGCTACCCGGGCATCGCCGGGTACGACTGGGTGGCCATCCCGCTGCTTCCCTACTTATACGCAGTCGAAACTCCCGCTGAGGTCCCCGCCCACGCGGATCGGCAAGCGGTGTGGAGAATGCGCCTCCGCTACCACGAACGGCATTTGCTCAGTCTTGGAGAGCACTTGATTGCGGGAGACCTGTTGAGAGGTGGGTGGGCCCTGCTCGTCGGCATGTCCTATGAGCGGCGCATCTACGCCTTCAGCTTTGAAACGACGGCCGCGCAGGACGACGCCCTCATTTCCCAGCTCAACGCCGGCAAGAATCGATCGCATTTCCATTACCTTTACAACAACTGCGCCGACTTTGCCCGTATTGTACTCAATATCTACTTTCCTCATAGCTTCCGGCGCAATGTGTTCGTAGACGCCGGCATCACCACACCCAAATCCATTACCCGCGAGTTGCTCCGGTATGCGCATAAGCATCCCGAGATGGAGCTTAAGGTGTTTGAGATTCCCCAGGTGCCCGGCATGCGCCGCGGAAGCAGGCCCAACAAAGGCATAACTGAATCGCTGGCCACCACTGCCTACGCACTACCCATTGCTGCCGCGAATCCCTACGTCGCCGGAGGGTTGTTTCTTGACTACCTGGTCCGCGGCCGGTTTCACGTGGTGTCCAGAAATCATCAGGTTCTTGCTCCTGACAACCTCGTCGCGATGACGGCCTGGAACCCCGCCTCCCATGACTCCCGCAGTGTGGGCACAGAGGCCGCCGGAGCCGACGAATCCGCCCTCGCTGAAAGCAACCGCTCAGAACAATCAATCAATCTGCATGAACCCTTGGCTTCACCAGAGGATCCCGACAGTCCCTAGCCCCAAGGAACCTCTGATTAAGTCGCGTTTTCAGCGGCCCGTTCCCTCAGGGGCTAAAGCCCGCGTTCTTTTTGTTGCATTTGCGGCACGCGACCCAGCCCAGAGGGCGCCCCGGCACCCCAGTCGTGCCCTTTCAAAACATTTACTGATTCAGAGGTTCCCTAAGACCAACCCAGTTACCGGCCACGTTACTTAGATCGATTGTATGCACCAGGGCACAA
>Ga0224559_1001755_pt1 | contig 11595 bp, 10 predicted proteins | sample 714S33034metaG_FD_180676 | JGI IMG/M metagenome (GOLD analysis project Ga0224559, IMG submission 180676) | Peat soil microbial communities from Stordalen Mire, Sweden - 717 S3 30-34 | ecosystem: Environmental > Terrestrial > Soil > Wetlands > Peat | place: Sweden: Norrbotten County, Stordalen... | reverse complement strand
CTGATCGGTCAGAAGACCGGCCTTGGCAAGAGCAGCCTCTATCATTTCTTCCCCGGCGGGAAAGAGGAGATGGCGGCGGCCGTGCTGGCCGATATCGACGCCTGGTTCGAAGCCAACGTCTATCGGCCCTTGCGCGAGGCGGATGATCCGCGCCGCGCCATCGCGGAGATGGGCAGGTCCGTCATCGACTATTTTCGCTCGGGCCGGCGCGTTTGCCTCGTCGGCGCATTCGCGCTGGACAATGTGCGCGATCGTTTTGCCGTCGAAATCCGTAATTATTTCGCCGCCTGGACGCAGTCGCTCGGCGCGGCGCTGGAGCGGGCGGGGCATGATCGGCAAATAGCGCATCAGCGCGCGGAAGAAGCCGTCGCCAATATCCAGGGCGCGCTCGTTCTTTCGCGCGCGCTTGGCGACCCGAGCGTCTTCGCGCGCGCTCTGGCCCGCATCGAGGCGCTGCTTCTGGCGTAACCAGATCACGATGCTTTTGGATGGAAACATCCAAAAGCATGAAACGTGATCGATTGTTGAGAAGAGAGAGGGATTTGATGCGAAAAAGCGGATTCCACTTTTTCGCATCCCGCTCTAGCGCCTGGCGCTTTTCAACCCGCCTTGGCCGGGGCGAGGCGGGCCGGGTCCGTCGCGGGAATTGCGCCGCTTTCGATCGCATGTTCCAGCCGGTCGAAGGCGGCGAGCACGAGGTCGGTCGGGATCTTTTCGACGAGACGGCAGAACGCGGTCTCGCCGCTGTCGAAGCGGCTATTTTCCGTGAGCTTGTTGATCGGCGTGCCGCCGCCGCAGATGGAAAAATATTCGCAGGATTTGCGGCAGATCTCGACGCCCGCGGCGATGTCGCGCGCCATTGCCTTCATCGTCGCGCCATTCAGCATGGATTCGAGCGAGTCGGTCAGGACATTGCCAATGATGAAATCATTGTAGGTGGCGTTCTTGAGGCCGAGAAGCTCGGGCGAAAAGCTCGACGCCGAGCCGTCGCAGGCGACATTGAGCATGCCGAACGGCTGCGCCTGCACATTGGCCACATCGGCCTCGTCATCGGCGTCGCCGGATGCGGGCCTGAAGATGCGCGGCAGGATGTCGTCGATCTCGCGGATCGAGCGCACGCGGCCGCTCTCGCGCGCCAGCGTCCAGAACCGCTCGAGGAAGATGCGGAAGCGGTCGGCGAAGTCGGAAGCGGCGAAAAGTCCGGAGACGTGATCGCCTTCGGATTCCTCGACATTGAAGCAGATGTCCTCGACCCCTTCGGCGAGATAGAAGTCGAGCATCTCCTCGGGCGAATGCAGGCTTTCGGCCGAAAGCACCGAAATGACGTGGAATGGCACGTTTTCCCGCCGCAGCAGCCGTATTCCGGCGACCGTCCGCTCGAAGGTGCCGCGTCCCGAACGCGTTACGCGATTGGCGTCATGCAGCGCCTTTGGGCCGTCGATGCTCACGCCGACGCCGACGTCCCATTCCTTGAACAAGGCGCACCATTCCGGCGAAATCAGCATGCCATTCGTCTGGAAAGCATGACGCAGCGCGAGGGTGGGCGGCTGCAATGCCTCGATCGCGCGGAAGGCGGCCTCGTAATAGGAAACGGGCAGCACCAGCGGCTCCCCGGCGTGCCAGATGACGGTCAATTCGTCGCCGGTCCAGCCAGAGGCGAACACCTTGGAAAAGAGCGCCTCGATCGTGCTCAGCGCCATCGTCGCTTTGGAGTCGCGGTCGGGCAGATAGCAATAGCGGCAATTGATGTTGCAAAACGGCGTTGGCTGCACGACCACCGTTTCGATGAAGGGAGCGCCGCGTTGCTTTGGCATGGTGCGCTCCGCCGCTCCAGATAAGGATGCGCTTGGACCCACGCGATCCAAAATCGTCAAGGTAACCGATTGCAATAGTTGAAAGCGGGATGCGGACTGAAAAGTGCAGAGGCCTTTTCTCAGCGCGCGCCGTTAGGCTACCAGTTGCGGAAGTTTCTCCAGCCGCCATTGCGCCAGCCTCCGCCATTGCGCCAGCCCCAGCCGCCGTTGTGCCAGCGCGGCCGCCAGCCGCCGTTGCGGAAGTTGCGCCACCAGGCTTTGAGGACGTTGGGAAAGTCCGCGCTGATGGAGGCGCCGTCCGACTGGCCGACGACGTCTGAAACGCCGTCGCGAATGGCTCTAAGCCTTGCGGCGACGCCCGGGTTTTGCCCGGACGCTGCGGCGGCGCCCTCCGGCGAGAGCGGCAAGGCATTCGCGGGCGCGCCCGCCAGGCTCACGGAAACGCCGAGAACGCCCGCCGGCAGCAAGAAAGACAGCGTCTTCAAAGTAGGATTTCGCATAAGGCCCCCTCCCCTGAGAAATTGCGTCAATAATGACTCGGTGGAAGTCGTTGTCAAATGACGAAACGGTGGGTCGGGCCGGTTTCAGAAGGAGGCCTCTGGCGGGTCCATGCCTCCTGTTTCGCCAAGCGCGAGCTACGCGGAATCGCGCCTAAAGCAGCGCCGCGAGCTGCGTCAATACGGCCTCCCTGGCTGCCTCGCTGGACGCGCCAACGCCGCGTGGCAGCGCCAGCACGGGCGCGCTGGTGAAATTTTCAAGGCTCGCGCAGGTGGCCTTGAGATCGACCGAGGATCCCGGCGTCTCGTCGACGATGAGCGCGCGCAGCGTGAGGCCACGGCATTTTATGGCGTCGAGGCCGGTCAGCGCATGGCTGATTGCGCCGAGATAGGAGCCGGCGACGAAGAGCAGCGGAATGCCGAGGGCGCTCATCAGGTCGGCCTGGGTCTGCCGCGCGCCGACTGGCGACATGACGCCGCCGGCGCCCTCGATCAGCAGCACGTCCGTCGCGGCGGCGATGGCGCGCGTGCAATGGGCGACGACCGCGACGGCGTCGATGGCGCGCCCCTCGGTGGCGGCGGCCATGTCGGGCGAGAGCGCCGCGCGGAAGCGCCAGGGCGAGATTTCGGCAAGGTTTTCCTCCGTCGCGGGCAGTCCCAGCGCTTCGAGCAGGACGGCGGGGTCGCTGCCGGCGGGATTGTCGGAATTATAGCCGCTGACCAGGGGCTTCAGCGCCGCCACCGCGCGCCCCTGCGCCCTGAGGCGTCGAATCAGAGCGGCGGTGACGAAGGTCTTCCCGACGTCGGTTCCGGAGCCGGTGATGAAAAAGGCGCTCATCTTCAAGCTTTCATGATGGCGCGCACGGCCTCGGCCGCGCGGGCGACGTCGGCCTCGCTATGCAGCGCGGTGAAGGCGAAGCGCAGCCGCGAGGAGCCGGGCGGCACCGTCGGCGGCCGGATCGCGATGACGAGAAAGCCCTCGTCGGCCAGTTTCCGCGAGGCTTCCAAGGCCGCTTCCGGCGCGCCCATGACGACCGGGACGATGGCGCTTTGCGCTTCTGGCAGGTCCAGAGCGGCGGCGAAGGCGCGCGCCCTTGCGAGCGGCTTTGCGACGAGCTCCGGCTCGCTTTCGATGATGTCGAGGGCGGCGATCGCGGCGCCCGCCATGGCGGGAGGCAGGGCTGTCGAATAGATCAGCGTTCGCGCGCGGGTCTTGATCAGGTCGATCACGGGTTTCGAGGCGCAGAGATAGCCGCCATAGCCGCCGATGGCCTTGGAGAGCGTTCCCATCTGCAGGGGAACGGCGGGATCGCCGGCGTCCGCGACCGCGCCGCGGCCGCTCCCGATGACGCCGAGACCATGGGCGTCGTCGCTCATCAGCCAGACGTCGTATTCGGCGCAAAGCGCGGCGAGCTCGCGCAAGGGCGCGCGGTCGCCATCCATGGAGAAGACGCCGTCCGTGATGAGCAATGCGCGGGCGTATCGCGCGCGATGGTTGGCGAGCAATTCCCTTGCGTACGATACATTATTGTGCGGGAAGGATATGGTTTTGGCGGGCGAGAGCTGCGTTCCGGCGAAGAGACAGGCATGGGCCAGCGCGTCGATCAGGATGAGATCTTTCGGCCCCGTCAGCGCCGGGACGATGCCGAGATTGGCGAGATAGCCCGAGCCGAAGACGCAAGCTGCCTCCGTTCCCTTGAGTCGGGCGAGACGCGCCTCAAGTTCGCCGAGGAGCGGATGATCGCCGGTGACGTGGCGCGAAGCGCCGCCGCCCGCGCCGTAGCGATCGAGCGCGGCGATGGCGGCGGCCTTCACGGCCGGATGATGGGTGAGGTTGAGATAGTCGTTGCAGGAGAAGGAGAGCAGGCGCCGGCCCGCGCGTATGACGTGGAGCCCGTCGGCGCGCTCGCTCGCGACGAGCGTGCGGCGCAGATGGGCGGCGTCGAGTTCGGCCAGCTTGTCCGAGGCGAAGGCGTCGAGGGAGTTCATGGCGGGGTCCGTTAGTCATCAAAAGATTTCGGCAGCTCGCGGCCGCAGCTGTCGTATAGCTTCTCGAAGAACGGCCTGAGCGATTTGCCAAGGGGATCGCCCGGAGAATGCGAGCCTTCGGCGATAACTACATCCGCGATGCACGGGCCTGCTGGACCCTGAAATGCGGTCTTTTCGTCGATAGGATCGTCTAGCCGACAGCCTTTCAGATCCTCCATTCCCGCGATCCACTGAAAAGGCGGCTCGATGTTAATCTTGGTAAGAAAATCGCTGTATTCGCGTAAAGCTCTCTTAAAATCGGTTTCCATTCGCGGAATTAGCTGGGCCGCCCCCCGGCCATTCAGGTAAAATGAATCGACTGACCACACTTCGCCGCTCTTAAAGAAGAATACAATGGCGCACGTTTCGTTGGGCGCGTCCGGCAAGGGCGTGTAAATGCCGAATCCGTCGTCGTGGCGAATGAGCCCAAGGGTCTCCCAACGGTAAAGGCCGATGGGATTGAGACAGGGTTGCGTCGCCGCTTTAATTAATTGTGTTACCAAGAATGTCTTCTTAGGCTCAATGCTCGGCATCACCCTGAACCAAATCACTGCGCCTTTGGATAACTTGATCTGATGCGCTGAGCGTAGCGGGGTTGAGTCCGAAATCCCGAGCGCTTCGCCCGCTGCCCTAAATCGACCCCGCCCGTCTTGCGGTGCCCCACGTCGAAAGGGCTCTGGTTTCAGCGGCTGGGGTAAGGTCGCCTTGAAGGTCTCGCTTTTTAGCACAGCTCTTATTGCGCCTTCGAGCTGTTTCGTCAGTCCCTCTCTAGCCTGCCTCCGAATCGCGTCGTCTGCATTATCCGGGCAGAAATACTGGATTGGATGGCGTAAATGGCGCATGTCGAACGGCATTGTCTCTGCGGTCGGTGCTCCAAACGCCGTGTTCATAACGGGCACGATGCGTTCGTTGCCCAGCGACTTCAGCGCCCATCCATACTCTATAAGCACATTGGGATTTGGTGTAGGGCGTCCGTCGTTTCGACTGCCGACAAAAGTGAGGTCGGGAACGAAAACAGCGGCCTTGTCTATCTTCGAAAAAATGGTCTGAACGATTGGGGGTGAACCGGGCACGCCCTTTGTGTCTTTATCTATGGCGAGTTCATCGCGGATTGCTTCATCTATAGCCGTGTCCTCGCCAATGCGGCCTACCGCCCTTTCTAACGCGCGCTCGACGAGATTTCGGCCGCTTGTCGTCGGAGTGTCGGCCTGCCAGGAGAAGAAGATGGTTGGCAATCACTGTCCCTTGTTATGTCGTTTTTCGAGTTTCGGAGGATTGATCTTTGACGCAGGGGTGGCGCGGGGCTAGGCGAGGTTTTGCGCAATTGCGCCGGCGACGCAATTCGAAAGTCCATTGCAGGAGGCGAATCGTTGAGCGTTCCCGACTGGTTCGAAACCGGCCTGCCGCATATCTGGCTGCCCTATACGCAGATGCGGACCGCGCCGCCGCCGCTGCCTGTGGTCGGCACGCAAGGCGCGCGAATCACGCTCGCCGACGGCCGCGAGCTGATCGACGGCATCGCCAGCTGGTGGACCGCCTGCCACGGCTATAATCATCCCCATATCGCCGAGGCCGTGACGCGCCAGCTCGCCGCCATGCCGCATGTGATGTTTGGCGGCCTCGCGCATGAGCCGGCCCTGACTCTGGCGCGCCGGCTCGCGGCCATGCTGCCGGCGCCGCTGACCCGCGTGTTCTTCAGCGACAGCGGCTCGGTCGCGGTCGAGGTCGCGATGAAAATGGCCGTGCAGGTCTGGCTTAACCGGGGCGAAAGCCGCCGCACGAAGTTTCTATCGTTCAGGGGCGGCTATCATGGCGACACATTCGCCGCCATGTCCGTCTGCGATCCGGAGGAAGGCATGCACGGCCTGTTCTCAGGTGTGCTGGCGAAGCAGGTCATCGTCGATCTGCCGACGGACGAGCCGCGCGAGGCGGCGTTCGAGGCGGCGCTCGACGCTCATGCGCCGACGCTGGCGGCAATCATCGTCGAGCCGTTGGCGCAGGGCGCGGGCGGCATGATCTTTCATTCGCCGGAGGTTTTGGGCAAGCTCCGGCGCGCGGCCGACAGGCATGGCCTGCTTTTGATTTTCGACGAGGTGTTCACCGGCTTCGGCCGCACCGGGACGCTATTCGCCTGCGAGGCGGCGGGCGTCGTTCCCGACATCATCGCGCTTTCCAAGGCGTTGACCGGGGGGACCATGGGGCTCGCCGCGACGGTCGCTTCAGGCGCGGTGTTCGAGGCCTTCGCCTCGGATGATCCGACGCATGCGCTGATGCACGGGCCGACCTTCATGGCCAATCCGCTCGCCTGCGCCGCCGCCAACGCCTCGCTGGACCTGTTCGAGAGCGAGCCGCGGCTGGCGCAGGTCGCCGCCATCTCGGCCGCGCTGCGCCGCGACCTCGAACCTTGCCGCGAGCTTCCCGGCGTCAGGGACGTGCGCGTCCTCGGCGCCATCGGCGTCGTGGAGTTGGAGCGAATCGACGATCTGGCCGATTTGAAGCGGCGCTTCGTCGAGGCGGGGGTCTGGGTGCGCCCATTCCGCAATATCGTCTATCTGACGCCGGCCTTCACGGTCAGTGAGGCCGATCTGAAGCGTCTGACGGACGCCGTGGTCGCGGTGCTGCGGGCGCAGGCTGGTTAGTTCTTTTTGTCGCCGGCGTCGCCTGCGCAAACGATCCGCGTTTCGGTGCGGGTGACGCCATAGCCTTCATCGAGCGCGACTTTCCGCGCGACGCAACCTTCAGCCGCCTGGGGCTCCGCGACGGAAGGATCCTGCGTTCCCATATAAGCGGCGAAGATGATGGCGAGACCGAGTGCTAATCCAAGAATTGAACCCAGTCTAACCATGTCTTAACATCCGATCCTGAAGCCGCTTCGAAGCGCTCGACACATAAACAGTCAAGCTGTGCAAACGGTTCCGCTTGCGCAGCGCGACCCTGTCGAAAAAAGCGGGGCGTTGAGCGTGCAACTTGGTAGCGGAGGCCGCGGCTGCGAACTAGTGCAGCGGCGCAACACCGTTTGGTTTCGTTCAGGCGGATTTGTGGTGAAGGACGGCTCGAACCGGACATGCCGCTCGGCGGAAAGAGCCCTCAAGGGCTCTTGCGGCCCGCCGAAGCGGTGGGCATGCGCCCACGCCGGAATTGGGCGTGGCGTTCGGATTGCTCGATGAGAGTGAGACCGATGGCGGAGCCGGAAATTGCGCCTGCTGCGTATTAGCAACTCGGAGTCGCCGCAGCCGGCGTCATATCGCAAGTCCCGGAAGGGCGCGGCGGCGTTGGGCGTGGAGTTCGGCGGGACGTGCGACTCTATTCATCCGCTCAAAGATCTTGAGTTTGGTTTCATAGTGTCGTTTCATCTGTTGTTGCACGAACATCGATTCCATTTCTTCAAGAACAATGATCTCCATGTGCTCTTTTGAGCCCGGCAAAATGCGGCCTTTGGAGTACAGTTCTTGCAGACCGTGAAGTCTATCGAAAAAGTCGAGACGAATATCGTGACGTTTCAGCATAGCCGTGTGTCCTTGATGAGCTCGAAACATGCCTTTTTGAAAATGATTTCCGGCAATAAAACGAGCCCTAGAGTTGCAGGATGAAATCTTTTTTTTCGTTGAATCAGAGGCTTATCTAGCAATTGAGACAATCTGTCATAATCGGGCGACTGTCAATAAGGGTTAACCGAATCGGCTTTTGTTTTCTTGATGATGCGGGTATATGCTTAAAATTCAACTGCCGATTGCACTCGCGTTGCTTCCGGATATTTGCGAGCGTGCGGCATTTTTGTATGACGCTAATGGCGCGCTAACATTTCCGCTCCAGTCTTTGAAACTACCGGGGCGGCCAACGCGAAGCGCCGGAGAAGGCGCAGTGTTTGCGCCGCTCCGTTCGCTCTTTCTTGTGGAAAGATTCGCAGCATTGCCGCTGCATGTGCAGGGTGGGGGCGCGGACCGAAGGACGCGTCGACGCTGCGCCCAACGTTAACTCAGCAACTTGTGCTGGCCGAATGGTGGTCGCCGTGCTCCGCTACACGTATAGCAACCTGGCCGGCGCGCCTCATCTCGTTTTGCACGTAAAGCGACTCCAGCGTCTCAAGCGCGAGAAGCTCAAAATGCCTGGGCGATCCCGGCGCGAATTTGCCGGCACAATATAGATTCTGGAGTCTGTGCAGTCTGTCGAAAAACTGGAGGCGCATATTTTCGCGACGAGGCATGGTATTACTCCAAATCTGCCGCAAATTAATAGCATATTACCAACAAATAGATGATAACATCTTGTGTATTGGAAATATCTAGCGGCGGAAAAGTGACATATTTGATCTTCTATTTACATTTGGCCCTGTGAGCCTTGCTGTATCGGTAGAGATATGGTATCCTAGTTTCGTTATTGCCTGCTTACTTCGCAAGAAGTACGCTTTGTTGGCGCCGTATCAGACCTAGGTCAATAGGTGAAGTTACGTAGCGCGTGCGACGGATCGTTACAATATAGCATTTATCGCTATAATGTATCATTAAGGTCTACTTCGCAAAATTTGGTATAAAACAAGCGCGCATCGAAGCTCAGGCCAGACCGTCAGGTATTCCGGAACAAAGAACGAACTTGCGCGTCCGCCGGACCTCGGCTAGCCCTTGGCCATGGTAAGAATCGTCGCTCCACCGCCGCCCGCCTCTGGCGGGTCCGAATCCGTCAATCTGCGCGATGCGCTCGAGGAGCGTTATCTCGCCTATGCGCTCTCGACCATCATGGGCCGGGCGCTGCCGGACGCGCGGGATGGGCTGAAGCCGGTGCACCGCCGCATCCTCTATGGCATGCAGATCCTGCGGCTCGATCCCGGCACGGCCTTCAAGAAATGCGCGAAGATCGTCGGCGATGTGATGGGCTCGTTCCATCCCCATGGCGATCAGGCGATCTATGACGCGCTCGTGCGCCTCGCGCAGGATTTCTCCTCGCGCTATCCGCTTGTCGACGGCCAGGGCAATTTCGGCAATATCGATGGCGACGGCGCCGCCGCCTATCGCTACACCGAAGCGCGCATGACGGATGTCGCGCGGCTGCTGCTTGAAGGCATCGACGAGGACGCGGTCGACTTCCGCGACAATTATTCGGGCGACCAGCAGGAGCCGATCGTGCTGCCCGCGGCCCTGCCCAATCTGCTCGCCAATGGCGCGCAGGGCATCGCCGTCGGCATGGCGACCTCGATCCCGCCGCATAATCTCGCCGAGCTCTGCGACGCCGCGCTTTATCTCATCGCCCATCCGCAGGCGACGACCGACCAACTCCTGAAATTCGCGCCGGGGCCGGATTTCCCGACCGGCGGCGTGCTGGTCGAGCCTGCCGCTTCAATCGCCGAAACCTACCGCACCGGGCGCGGCTCGCTGCGCCTTCGGGCGCGCTGGAGCAGGGAAGAGGGCGCGCGCGGCGCCTGGGTCATCGTCGTCACCGAGATTCCCTACATGGTGCAGAAGTCGCGGCTGATCGAAAAGATCGCCGAGCTTCTGAACGAGAAGAAGCTGCCGCTCGTCGCCGACATCCGCGACGAATCGGCCGAGGACGTTCGCGTCGTCATCGAGCCGAAGAGCCGCGCCGTCGATCCGGCCATGCTGATGGAGCATCTCTTCAGGCTCACCGAGCTTGAGACGCGCTTTCCGATGAACATGAATGTTCTTGTCGATGGCGTCGTCCCGCGCGTGGTCTCCTTCGCCGAGGCGCTGCAGCAATGGCTCGATCATCGCCGCGACGTGTTGCTGCGCCGTTCGCGCCACCGGCTCGCCGCGATCCTGCACCGGCTCGAAGTTCTGGCCGGCATGCTCATCGTCTTTCTCAATCTCGATGAGGTGATCCGCATCATCCGCGAGGAGGACGAGCCGAAGCCGAGGCTGCAGGCGACCTTCGCCCTGTCGGAAACGCAGGTCAATTACGTGCTCGATACGCGGCTCCGCAGCCTGCGCCGGCTGGAGGAGATGCAGATCCAGCGCGAGCATGACGAACTCATCAAGGAGCGCGCGGACATCGAGGCGCTGCTCGGCGACGAGGCCAGGCAGTGGAAGACGATCACCGCGCAGATTCGCGAGCTGAAGAAAAAATACGGACCGGAGACGAAAAACGGCCGCCGCCGCACGAGTCTGGCGGAGGCGCCCGATCTCGGCGACATCGATCTCTCCAGCGCCTTTGTCGAGCGCGAGCCGGTGACGATCGTCGTCTCGCAAAAGGGCTGGATTCGCGCGCTGAAGGGCCATGTCGCGGACCTCGGCGCGTTGCAGTTCAAGGGCGATGACTCGTTGAGCGTCTCGTTCTTCGCGGAGAACACCTCGAAAATCCTCGTCCTTGCCGGCGATGGCAAGATCTTCACGCTCGACGCGGGAAAGCTCCCCGGCGGCCGCAGCCAGGGCGAACCCTTGCGCCTCCTCGCCGACATCGCCGAGGGCGAGACGATCAGCGCCGTGTTCCCCTATGCGCCCGGCGCGAAGATGCTGGTCGCGGCGAGCGACGGACGCGGCTTCGTCGCGCCGCAGGACGACATGTTGGGCGGCACGCGCAAGGGCAAGGCGCTGCTTGGCGTCGAGAAGCCGGCGACCGCGGCGATCATCACATCGGCCGAGGGCGATCATGTCGCGACCATCGGCGAGAACCGCAAGCTTCTGGTGTTCCCGCTGGATCAGGTTCCGGAAATGGCGCGCGGCAAGGGCGTGCGCCTGCAGAAATACCGCGATGGCGGCATAGCCGACGCCAAGGCATTCTGGCTGAAAGACGGGCTGACCTGGAAGGATTCGGCCGGGCGGGTGTTCACGGTCGGCGCTGCGGATTTGCGCGAATGGATCGGCAATCGCGCCGAGGCGGGGCGGCTGCCGCCAAGAGGGTTCCCGAAGAATAACAAGTTTGGGTGAGGGGGCGCTCCCACCGCCTCATCCTGATGAGCAGGCGGAGCCTGCGTCTCGAAGGATGGAGTTCAGGACGCGAAGGCCGCGCGCAACGCCGGTAGTGTCTCAGTTTAAAATTTCATGCGGTTGGGCTTCTCTCAAGGGACATTAGCCTTACGGAGAAATTGCAATGGTTTGGCTATTAGTTTTCAGCATCTATGTTGGTCCGTACGACGCCGTTGATTGGAACGGCCCATGGAAATTGGGCACTTCGCGCGTGATGGGTTCGCCATTCCAGTCCGAAGCGGAATGCCGCAACTCCGCCGTCCAATTCATAGGAAAGATGCATGAGGGCATGCTTGCCCCCATGCGCTTCAAATGTGTGAGCGTCGAAGCATCCCTGCCGAT
>Ga0224559_1001753_pt1 | contig 11598 bp, 11 predicted proteins | sample 714S33034metaG_FD_180676 | JGI IMG/M metagenome (GOLD analysis project Ga0224559, IMG submission 180676) | Peat soil microbial communities from Stordalen Mire, Sweden - 717 S3 30-34 | ecosystem: Environmental > Terrestrial > Soil > Wetlands > Peat | place: Sweden: Norrbotten County, Stordalen... | reverse complement strand
TGATCAGCTTGACGGAATTGTCCGCTTCGAGCAGGCGCAGCGCGTAGGCCAGCGCCATTTCGCCGTACTTGTGGTGGTGGCCGTAGGATTCGCCGTCAGTGGCTACATGAACCAGCTGCGGCAGCGCGTTGTCTTTGAAGCCGCCCTTGAGGTGCGCAGCGAGGCTCTCACCTGAGTTGAGCAGCCCCTCGAAGGCAATAGCCCGCGAGACGGGGCCGTTGTAGAAAAAGACTGCAATCGAGACGCCGGAGTTGAAGCGAACAATGTAGGGACGCGTAGTATCCACGGTAGCGCCGGGTGTCTCTGTCCAGCTTGCGCCGTCTTTCAATAGGCGGAATCGTTTGCATTGGTGCGGTGCGAGTACGGTGAACTTGATGCCGTGCTGGGCAAACAGTTCGAGCGAATCGTTGTCGGCTGCGGTTTCAGCCAGCCACATGCCCTCGGGCGCGACGCCATAGTGGTGCTGATAGTCGGCGATGCCCCAGCGAATCTGAGTGATGCGATCGCGACGGCTGGCCAGCGGCAGGATGAGGTGGTTATAAACCTGCGCCATGGCCGAACTGTGACCGCGATAGGATCTGCGGCTGCGGCGCTCGCCGTCTAGGATCATGCGGTAGGTGCGCTGCGCGTTCTCCTTCAGCCAGCTCAGCAGCGTAGGCCCAAAATTGAAGCTGATGCGCGCATAGTTGTTGACGATGCGCGTGATCTGATTCTTGTTGTTGACGATACGCGCCGCGCCGTTGGGAGCATAGCACTCCGCGCAGATACGCTCGTTCCAATCGTGGTAGGGGGCGGCTGTGTCCTGCGTTTCGACTGTCTCCAGCCAGGGATTCTCGCGCGGCGGTTGGTAAAAGTGACCGTGAATGCAAATAAAGCGTTTACTGACGGACATGCAAACCCCTACCCCTGCCGGTGAACCGGGCTGTTCGACTATTGTAGGCTTTATCGCCCAGCTGCCGTTGCGCCTTAGCCAGATTCCTGGTTCGCCACTGGCGTCCTTGAGTTACAAAATGGATCGGCACCCGCGTGTTCCTCTTTTGAAAAAGGTTTCGGGCATAGGCGCGTCATGATGCGGTTTGGTCAGAAGGTCGCGACAGGATTATTGTTGAAATTGATCGTAAACTTCTAGTTGATGCAGCCTGAATGAGCGAAACGTATGGAACTCCATTTTCAAATCTTGACGCTGTTACTCTTGATCGCCGCTGTCGTTGCAATGCTGACCCGCCGGCTTCGCCTTCCCTACAGTGTAGGACTGGTTGCTGCGGGAATTGTTCTCGCGACCTTGCCGTTTGCGCCGAATATCCAACTTACCAAAGATCTCATTTTCACAGCACTGCTCCCTCCGCTCCTTTTTGAAGCTGCATACTGCATCCCTTGGAATCATTTGCGCCGGAATTATCCAGTGATTATTGTGCTGGCGACACTTGGAGTGATGCTCTCGGCATGCGTAACCGCAATCGGGATGCATTATCTGGCGAACTGGCAATGGATCAGCGCTCTGGTCTTCGGCGTTCTGATTGCCGCAACCGATCCAGTTTCCGTCATCGCAACCTTCAAGGAAGCAAAAGTTCAAGGTCGCTTGCTGGTGCTCGTTGAGGCAGAGAGTCTTCTCAACGATGGAACGGCCGCTGTTGCATTTGGCGTTATTCTTGCATTGGCCGCTGGCCAGCAACTCACGCCGATTGCAATCACCGCCATGCTTCTAAAGACCATTGCCGGCGGCATTCTTTGCGGCGCGAGTGTCGCATTGGGAGCTCTTCTGCTTGCTGGGCGAACGGACGATCACCTTGTAGAAATCACTTTTACGACCGTCGCCGCCTATGGATCGTTTCTTCTTGCCGACCATTTGGGTTTGTCCGGCGTTCTGGCGACTATCACGGCCGGGCTGGTTATGGGTAATTTCAAGTTGCTCGACGCGATTTCCGAACGGAGTAAAGAATCTGTTCATGCATTCTGGGAATATGCTGCTTTCATAGCGAACTCCCTGGTCTTTCTCCTGATCGGAATGCATGAAACCCGTCAGAATTTTGTTGCTATATGGCTTCCGGCGGTGATTGCGATAATACTGGTAACTCTGGGTCGCGCGGCTGCAATCTACCCCTGCTGCTTCCTCTTTTCTCGTTCCTCACTGCGTATTGCCGGAAATCATCAACACGCCCTCTTCTGGGGCGGTTTGCGCGGAGCTGTCGCGCTGGCTCTTGCTTTAGGGCTTCCCCCTGATATTCCGCTGCGTGAAGAAATTATTGCAGTCAGTTTTGCTGTCGTCGCCTTTTCTGTCTTTGTGCAAGGCCTGACCATGGTTCCGTTTTTACGCAGGATGGGGGAGATTCCGCGTTAATGGAGTACTTGACGAGAAGGCAACGTGGCAATACAATTGGCATCCCTGCGGAAGTAACAGTAGAGACTGTCAGGTCTATTACGAGCTGGAACGTCCGGCGGGCGCTGTGTTCTTTGCCAGATCGCAGGCCCGCCAAAGATACCAGCTGGCCACAGAACGGAACGGCACCCAGCGTTTTCCCCTTTTGAGAAGCACTTCGGCCTTGGGCAGATCTTCCGCGGCCAGGAGACGGGTTTTCGGTAAGCGCAGAAAAGTGAGCGCGAAGCCCTTGCGCACACCGTAGTCACTGACCGGCAACACGTCTGGCCGGCCCAAGCGGAAGATCAGTAGCATCTCCACCGTCCAGGGACCGATACCGCGCACTTCTGTGAGCCGCTCGACAATCTCCGCGTCAGACATTTTGCGGATGGCCGCGTGGGTAGGGACTGTGCCATCGAGGGTCCGGGCGGCGAGGTCCTTCAGCGCTTTGATCTTGTTGAAGGAAACCCCGCAGGCGCGCAACGGCTCGTCGGGCGTGTTGAGCAACTGTTGAGGCGCGGGATCGCCGCCAAAGAGCTCGCGCACGCGGCGATGGATGGTGGCCGCGGCCTTGCCGTGTAACTGCTGGTAGAGGATCGACTCGAGCAGCGACTCGAAGGGCGAGGGCGAGGGCGAGGGGTCGAGGCGCAGAGTGAAGGCGCCAGCCCGGTCGATTAGCGCGCCCAGCTTGGGGTCGTTCGCGTGGAGATGCGCCAATGCCTCGGCGGGATCGAAGGGAAGTTTGTGGCTGCGACCGTCGTGAATCATAGAGGAATAGTGTACCGTGTTGGGAGTTTGTTGCGGTGCAACGTTGCAAATCCTGCTTCAGGCTGCACTTGCTTACCCTGTCCTTGTAGAATCCATGGCAGAGACGGACGAGGAGCGCCATAGCCATGAAGATGCGGCCAGGAACACAAACGGGATTTTTGCTGTGCGGCAAAGAGTGGACGGAAGGCGAAGTGCTTGAGGTGCGCTCGCCGTGGGACCAGGGACTGGTGGGACGAGCAACCGTGGCCACGCGTGCCGACGCGCGCCAGGCCGTTCACCATGCCGTAGCCAGCTTGCGTCGTACCCGCGCCTTGCCGCGCTGGAAGCGGCGCGAGATTCTGGAGGACGTGGCAGCCGCGCTGATTGAACAAAAGGAAAGGTTTGCACAACTAATTGTTGCCGAGGCGGGCAAGCCGGTTCGCATGGCGCGGACTGAGGTGGATCGCGCCGTTCTCACTTTCAAGACCGCTGCCGAGGAGGCCGCGCGGCTGGGCGGCGTGAGCATTCCGCTGGACCTGATGGAAGGCAACGAGGGCCGCTGGGGGCTTGTGCATCGTTTTCCCGTGGGGCCGATCCTGGCCATTTCCCCATTCAACTTCCCGCTGAACCTGGTAGCGCACAAGTTGGCGCCGGCACTGGCCGCTGGCTGCCCGGTAATTTTGAAGCCGGCTTCGCAAACTCCATTTACCGCGCTGGCGCTGGGCGAGGTGATTCTGAAGGCCGGCTGGCCGGCGGAGGCTCTGGCCGTGCTGCCGCTGAGCAACGCAGACACCGCCTGGCTGGCCGAAAAGGAAGACTGCATCAAGCTGGTCAGCTTTACCGGCTCGGCCAAAGTTGGCTGGGAGTTGAAGTCTCACTCTGGACGCAAGCGCGTACTGCTGGAGTTGGGCGGCAATGCCGCGCTGATCATTTGCAGCGACTGGACCGATATGGATGAGGCGGTTATCCGCACCTCGCGGGCAGCTTTCGGTTACGCGGGCCAGTCTTGCGTGAGCTTGCAAAGAGTGTTTGTGGAGCGGAGTATTTATCAGACCTTTTTGTGGAAGGTGGTAGAAGCGACCGACAGGCTAATTGTTGGTGATCCCTCCAGTGAAGCCACCGAGGTAGGTCCGCTCATTCGGCTCAGCGAGGCCGAGCGCGTGGAATCATGGATCAAAGAGGCTGTCGCGGGCGGCGCCAAACTAGTGGCCGGCGGAGAGCGACGCGGCTCCATCGTGACGCCGGCGATTCTGACCGGAACCAGTCCGGGCATGAAAGTACGCGATGAAGAGGTCTTCGGCCCGGTGTTAGTGATTGAGCCCTATGACGACTTTGAACAGGCAATGGCCGACGTGAATCATTCGAAGTACGGCCTGCAAGCAGGGCTGCTTACCCGCGATGTTGGCCGTATCCTCACTGCCTATCGCGAACTTGAAGTGGGCGCCTTGATCGTGGGAGACACGCCAAGCTGGCGCCTGGACCCCATGCCCTTCGGCGGCGTCAAAGACTCTGGAGTGGGACGTGAAGGCATCCGCTCGGCCATCGAAGAGATGACCGAGTCACGCATGCTGGTGATCGCAGGGATATATAGCCTAACGCCGCTCGTCAGATAAACTGCCGCGCTGTACCAAGAGGCTAAATAATACCGTTAGCTTAACTTCTTTTACTTGGCCTTAGCTTTTTGTGCAGCCCAGCGCTTGCGCTGCGCATCCGCAATCCGCTTACGCGCCTCGGGACTCAGCACGCGGCGCTTCTTGGTCTTCTTGGGAGCCTTGGCTGCCTTGGCGGGTACGCGCTCTGCTACTTTAGCGGCGACTTTGCCGGTGCTGGCCAACAGCGAGCGAACTTGTGTGAGCTTTGCAATTTCAGAGTCGATTTGTGCAAGAATTGATTCAATAGCCATGACTCAAGGATAACCCACAAATCCACTTTTGCACAGTTCCGCAGAACTATTCGCAATTCGATAACGAAGCAATACGGCGCATATTATTCCGGTTTGCCTACGGTTTTTTTCGTGTATGCTTTTTGCAAAAGATAGAATGCTAGCTTTTTTCTGCCCTGGTCGGAGATAAGTCCCTTGCGGTTGAAGTCATCCTGTATTCCCGCGAGCGGTCTGTTAGGAGAACGAAAATCCATCAGGATCCACGGGCTCATTCCTCTAAGTTGTGGAATGCGGTTGAACATGCCGAATTGATGGCGATAGATACTGGCCTGATATTCCTCGGCTCAACTAAATGAATGACAAGCTGTCGTTTCATTCCAGAGCCTCGGAGATTAGTAATTGTATTGGAGCCGTTGCCGCGTTTCAACAAATGCGGGCATGGCCCAATATGGACTCCTTAGTGTATCGCCATACTCGGATACAGAACTCTATCCTCCGATTGTGCAAAGTATCAGAATAAAGTCAAAAAGGGGCAAGCATTGCCGCCTGTCCCCTTTGATAGTGAATACAATCCAGTTCTACTGTTCGACTACATCCCCAGATACTCGACGTGCACATAAGTCCCGAGGCGCACGTTGTAAGCCAGGTACCAGCCATCGTGATCGGGGTCGGGATAGATCACGATATCATCAGAGTCCCATAACCAGCCATCACAGAAGGCAAGATCAGCAGCCGCAACGTCCCAGTACCAGTTGTTGAACCAGAAGCGGCCGGGCCCGCCGCCGCCAAGATGCCAAACGTGTCCGCGACCAAAGCCGCCGGTAAAGCGGCCATGCGCAAAGGGATGGTCAACGTGATACTTTGCATCAGCGCGGCCGGTATCATGACCGACCCAGGTCTTGCCTTCGACGCGCGGGACGTTGGGGTGGCCGCCCTGGTCGCCAACGTTATGCTTGGGCTCGGCGGCACGGGGTGTGCCGGTAAACGCTTTGGGGCCGTGGGATGGGATCGCCTGATGTCCACCGCCTCCCGATGGGTGGGATTCCGCCCTTTTATGCTGAGCGAACGCTGGAACAGAAAGAACCAGCAACGTGGCTAATGCAAGTTGAATGGTTTTCATCGATTCCTCCGGATGCCCCCAGGAAGAACAGCGAAGCTCTGCCGCCCATGTCCGTGGCGGGGCTATTTCCAAGAACATTAGATACAACCCGACCTAGGCTGGCAAGTTGCGGCGAGGAAAAATGCAGCAGCCCCTGTCTTCAACAGTAATCAGGCCCGCCGCCACGCATAGAGCGGGAAACGGTTTGCCAGCTCGGCTACCTCACGGCGAATTTTCTCCAGGGCCGCATCGTCGTTACGTTGCTCGAGAGCCCTGGTGATCCAAGCGGCAATCAGCCGCATCTCCGGCTCCTTCATGCCGCGCGTTGTCAACGCTGGCGTACCGATGCGAATGCCCGAGGGCTTGAGCGGCGGGTTGGTGTCGTAGGGAATGGCGTTCTTGTTGACCGTAATGCCGGCCTTGCCCAGGGCCAGTTCGGCCTCGGAGCCGAGGATACCCTTCTGGAAGACATCCACCAGCATCAGGTGGTTGTCTGTGCCGCCGGAAACGATGCGGAAACCGGCCTCTTTGAGTGCCGCGGCAAGTACCTTGGCGTTCGCCACAATCTGCGCCGCATAAATTTTGAACTCGGGCCGAAGCGCCTCGCCGAGAGCGACTGCCTTGGCGGCCACGATGTGCACCAGCGGGCCACCCTGCTGGCCAGGGAAGACCGCCCGATCCACCGCTGCTGCCAAGGCCTGCCCGCAGAGAATCAGTCCGGCTCGGGGACCGCGCAGCGTCTTGTGGGTAGTAGTGGTGGTGATGTGCGCGTGCGGCACAGGTGAGGGATGAACGCCGCCCGCCACCAACCCGGCGATGTGCGCCATATCGAAGACGTACGTTGCGCCGACTTTGTCGGCGATTTGCCTCATGCGCGCAAAGTCCCAGAGTCTGGGGTAGGCGCTGCCTCCGCCGATGATGACCTTGGGCTTTTCGCGCACGGCAATAGACTCCAGTTCGTCGTAGTCGATCATCTCTGTGTCGCGCCGGACAGTGTAGAAGGTGGGCCGGTAGAGCTTGCCGCTGAAGCTCAGCTTATGCCCGTGGGTCAGGTGGCCGCCGTGGGCCAGGTCAAGGCCCAGAATGGTGTCGCCCGGTTGCAAGACTGCCATGTAAGCCGCGGCATTGGCCTGCGAGCCGGAGTGCGGCTGCACGTTGGCATGCTCGGCATTAAAGAGCAGTTTGGCGCGGTCGCGCGCCAGATTCTCCACCACATCTGTAAACTCGCAGCCGCCGTAGTAGCGCCGCCCAGGATAGCCCTCGGCGTATTTGTTGGTGAAGACGGAGCCGGCCGCCTCCAGAACCGCCTCGGAGACAAAGTTTTCGCTGGCGATCATCTCCAGCCCTTCGTGTTGACGGAGGGTTTCGTTGGCTAATGCTGTGGCTACTTCGGGGTCGGCTTGCGCAAGGGTGAGGGAGATGCGATCGGTGGTCATACTGGAATTTTAGACCTTTTATCCGCTGCTTTGACAGGCCCGATGGATCGTTCGTTTTGGATTGGGATGTGGATAAGTATTGATTGAGTTCTTGCCGTTTTTTACTTACTCAGACTCGGGAAAGCGGAATCTGCTATTGTTTTCGATAATTGAATGAGGCGGCCATGAGTATTGATTTGAAGCGAGTTGTTTTAACGATAGCCTTTAGTCTGGTGTGGATTGCGGCCAATGCGCAGACGGCGGGAATTGACCCGGCCTTATTGGCTAAGGCCAGTGGCGGTGATGCTGCTGCACAGGTGGCCATGGGTGAGCGTTACGCCGCAACGGCGGTTGATTTGCACAATGTTACCCAGGCTGGCGAAGCCTACAAGCGGGCGGCGGAGTGGTATCGCAAGGCAGCGGAAAAGGGAGACATAGCCGGCGAGGTTCATTTGGCCGCTCTTTATCGCGACGGAGGCAAAGGCTTTCCGCGTGACATGGCGCAGGCCGCGGAGTGGTACCGCAAAGCAGCCGAGCAGGGAGATGTGACGGCGCAGGGTACCTTGGGCGTGCTTTACTCCATCGGGCTAGGCGTGCCGAAGAATGATGTGGAGGCCTACTACTGGCTTGATCTTGCAGCGGCGGTTAAGGGACCCAATCAGGAGAAGTACGCGGGCAACCGGCAGACGGTCGGAACGCACATTACTGTCGACGAACTGGCTGAGGTGGAAGAGCGTGCCACCAAATGGCTGGCCGCGCATCCGCGCTGAGGCTTTACGGGATTAGAAGTGTAAATTTTTTAGCGCGAGACGGATCCCTCTTTCGCTTCGGTCAATTTGGCGGGAGCCGTAGTCAGGCCCGCAGCCTTCTCTTCGCGCAGGGCTTTAAATGCGCGGTAGACAAACCAGCCCATATACCATCCATCGATGTACTTGTATGGTGTCTCGCCGGTTGTGTAATGGCCGCAGGGCAGTATGCGCGGCTCAAAGTTGAGACCGATGCGGCGAAAAGCCTTCACCACCTGCAGCGAATACTCTTTGGGAAAGGTCAGGTCGTAGTTGGCGTAGACCAGCAAGACGTTTTTCCTGGGTCCGCCGGCTTCGGGACTGACGATTTTGTCGTAGTAGCTGCATGGGCTGACCGCTGCCCACAAGGCGCGAATTCGCTCCTGCGAAAGACCTGCCTCCTCCAGCGCCTGCTTGACGTGGCGTGTGCTTTGGCCGGCCCAGACCACGTCTCCAAAGGATGTGGATGCGTGGTTGAAGGCATTGACGCGCAGCCGAGCATCGTGCGCACTGGCCAAAAAGGCATAGCAGGAGCCGAGGCTGGTTCCCAGCACGCCAAAGTGCTCGTAACCCTGCGCCTCGAGCCAATCCAGGCAGCAGCGAATGTCTACCACCGCCTGGCGGCAGGCCGAGAGCGTACGGCCAATGTTGGAACTGACAGCGTAGTCGGAGCGTTCAAGCTCCATGGGGCGGCGAATGTCGTGGTAGGGCTTGGAGAGCCGAAGCGCCGAGATTCCCATCTTGTTGAAGATGGTGCAGAGCGAGTTATGGCTGAAGGCGTCGGCATTCCACTGCGGCATTACGATGATGGCTTGTTTAGGCCGCTTGGGATCCTTGTGCGCGGGAGCCGGATACCAGCGTGCATTCACGAGATCGTTTTCGGGGTAAGGGGTCCGCTCCGGCGAGGTGAAGCGCAAAAACTGAGCCGTTGGAATTTTGCCTTCTGCGGCCAATTGCTTAATTGCCGCGTCTTGAGCCAGCGTCTCGGGGCGAACGTTGGTGGGAAATAGCTCAGGATGGCGCTCTTCAAGGCGAAAATCGGTGGGCCGCTTGTAGCTGAAGAAGGTTTCACTGTTGCGAATGAGCAGCTGGTTGATGAGCACCAGCGAGGCCTCGGCCTGCGCGGGGTCGGCCATGGTCTCCGGGGTGGGAATTGCCTCCTCAAAGCCGTGTTTGCGCAGAAAGGGCACAATCCACTCGAAGCCCCACTCCAGCGGGCGCACTACGCGATTTTCATCGCGCGTGGTCAACCGCGTCTCCCACTCGTACATCCAGCGTGCATATGTTTTCTTGAACATTGGTTGACTTCAATTTTATCAGTGAGGGATGCGCGGCAATTGTGACCACGCTGGAGCGGCCGGCACACGATACCATGGATTGATGGAGCAGCTAACCACGGGCGGACGCCGTATAGCATTCTTCGGCGGCAGTTTTGACCCGCCCCACCGGGGCCATCTGGGTGTGGCGCGGGCTGCGCAGGCCGCGCTGGGCTTGGACACCGTGCTCTTTGCGCCGGTGGGCACACAGCCGCTGAAGCCGCAAGGTTCGACGGCCAGCTTTGAAGACCGGCTGGCCATGACACGGCTGGCGGTTGATGCGGAACCGGGGTTTGTTGTCACTCTGGCCGATGCTCCGAAGGCGTCCGGCAAGCCGAATTACACGCTGGAGACGCTGCTTGCTCTGCGCGCGGAGTTCGGGCCGCAGAGTACGCTGTTTTGCCTGATGGGCGCTGACTCGTTTGCCGGTTTCCGGTATTGGCATCGCGCGGCAGAGATTCCTTTTGCTGCGCCGTTGATTATCGCTTCGCGGCCGGGCGAGTTGTTTGACGGTCTTGAGTCCGCTCTGCCGAAAGGTCTGGTGTTAGAGAATATGGCAATGGCGGAGGGAGCTGTGCCGAAGGCTGAGGTATGCACCTATCTGCTGCGCAACCAGGCGGGCGGCAGCGTGCCTTTCTACCTGTTGCCCGGCCTCGATATCGCAATCAGCGCTTCGGAGATTCGAGAGCAGATGCGGGCTCGCCGGCAGGCGGCGGACGGGGGACTGAGGCCGGAACGTGCGCTGCTTCCTGCTCCCGTTTCGGATTACATCCTGGCCCACGGGCTCTACCGCTGAGCGGCGCAGAATCAAAAAAGGCGGCAATATTTCTGAAAATGCCGTACGATGAAGCTCGGAGTGTTCTCTCAAAGAATGACGACTGATACAAAACAGCAAACCCGCATTTTCGTGCAGACCGCCGCGGCGGTTTGTGAAGAGAAGAAGGGCGCGGATACGCGCATCCTCGAGCTTGACCCCATCGACTCAGGGCTATCGGACTTCTTCCTGGTCACCTCGGCATCGAACGACCGCCAGGCCATCGCCATTGCCGACGAGATCGAGCACCGGCTCAAGAAGGAGTTTGGCGTTGTGCCCAACTCCATCGAGGGACGACGACACGGCGAGTGGATTCTGCTCGATTACGTGGACTTTGTGGTGCACGTCTTCCTTGCGGAGCGGCGCGCCTTCTACGACATTGAGCGACTGCGCAAGTCCGCGCGCCCACTGAGCCCTGCCGAGTTCGACGCCGAGCTGAAGGCCGCGCTGGCCGCAAAGACGCTGGCCGCACGTGGCAAGGCTGCCGCAAAGGCCAAGCCCGCAGCGCCAAAGGTTGCGCCCAAAGCGAAGAAGGCCGTAAAGAAGAGTGCGGTCAAGTCCGCAACAAAGAAGGTCAAGATAGCAAAGCCTTCCGTGAAGAAGGCTGCCGTCAAGAAGATTGCAGCGAAGAACATCCCGGTAAAGAAGGCCGCGGCGAAAACGGCTGTGGTAAAGAGAGTCACAAAGAAGACTGCGGCGAAAAAGAAGAGGAAATAGTTCGTCTGGGCTTCCGTCAGAAAGAGCCATTTTTGGTCAAGAATGGCTCTTTTTAGGCTAAAAAATGAGCATAAACCGTGGTTTTTCTGCTACCGATTCGTCAATAGGAAAAATATTAATTGTTTATTTAGAGCAAGTTACGAGCAATACTGGGGCTGTAAAATGATTTCCACAGGATAGGGGGGTGGGGGTCGAAGCTCAAATCATCCCAAACAGGCCCGTTGGAGAGAGCTGTTCCGATTTCAGAATAGCTGATAGCCGAATAATGATCTGCAAATTGCCTATATACGATTGCCCTGGTGCTTCCCCACCCTATCGCCAGAAAAAATGAAAGGATGAAGCACGAAAATATTTCAGGCCAAACGGCCGGTTCCCTTGAAGAGAGTAAATTAACGAAGATACAAAAAGGCCGCGGCATTAAGCCGCGGCCTTTTTAGCGTTGTTAGTGCAGCGTTTAGAACTCGAAC
>Ga0224559_1001752_pt1 | contig 11613 bp, 6 predicted proteins | sample 714S33034metaG_FD_180676 | JGI IMG/M metagenome (GOLD analysis project Ga0224559, IMG submission 180676) | Peat soil microbial communities from Stordalen Mire, Sweden - 717 S3 30-34 | ecosystem: Environmental > Terrestrial > Soil > Wetlands > Peat | place: Sweden: Norrbotten County, Stordalen... | reverse complement strand
AAGACCGGACGTTCCAGAAAGAATTTTGATAGCATCGTGCGTCTCCGTTAATTCGATTTTGCCGGCGGCGGTAACGCATTCTTACTTTCACCGCTGTTTTTTCCGCCGCTGGTTTCAAAAGGAACAACCTTTACGGGAGCGCCGGGTTTCACCTTTTGCATACCTTCGATAATCACCCGTTCGCCGGGCGCAAGACCCGATGAAACAAGCCACTGATCGCCGATGGCCCGATCCAGCGTGAGCATCCGCAATTGAACATTGCTCTGTGCGTCCACGATCAATGTGAGCGGGTTCCCTCTCGGATCGCGTGACACGGCCTGCTGGGGAATGAGGATGGCCTGATTATTGACACCTTCTTGCACTACTGCCCGGACAAACATGCCCGGCAGCAGAACGGCTTTCGGATTAGGAAAGACGATCCGCAGAATGACCGATCCGGTTGTCGGATCAACCGTGACGTCTCGGAATTGAAGGGTTCCCTCCAATGGGTACACTGTACCGTCTTCCATGATGAGTTTAACCTTTTTCTGATCTGCTCCACTTTGATCCAGACGGCCTTCCTTCAAACCACGCCGCAATCGCAGCACTTCGGCCGTGGATTGGGGAACATCCACGTACATGGGATCCAGTCGTTGAATTGTTGCCAGGACCGTGGGTTGCTGCGCCGTCACCAGAGTACCCTCTGTTACGTTGGATCTTCCGATGCGGCCCGAAATGGGTGCAGTAATGGATGTATATCTCAGATTGATACGGGCCATATCGACATTAGCCTTTCCAAACTGTATATCCGCCTGAATCTGTTTCAGCGCGGCAGCCGCATCGTCATAGTCCTGCTGGCTGACCGCTTTCTCGGCCAGCAATTCCCGCAGGCGATCAGCCTTCAACTGGATTGCCGACAAATTGGCCTCGGACCTGGCAAGCGCGGCCTTGGCATTGTCGAGCGTCGACCAATAGATGGCCGGATCGATCTTAAAGAGCGTCTGGCCGGCTTTGACATCGGCGCCTTCCGTAAACAGGCGCTCCTGGATGATACCATTAACCTGAGGACGCACTTCAGCTACTAAATTGGCGGATGTCCGCCCGGCCAATTCGGTCGTGATAACCACCTGCTTCGGCTGTATCGTCACAACGGCAACTTCGGGAGTAATGTTTGGAGGGCCTGTGGCCTTCTTTCCGCAACCGCCCAGAATCAAACCCACAGCTAGAACGCTCGCGGCGGCAATCAGCCATCCGGCTCTGTTATTGTTTTTCATTCGGCACCTCTGTTATTTTAATATAAATATCGCAAATATAATCCACATACGACAAAACTACGGCCAAATAGTTCCCATGGCTCTTTGCAGCTTCGCATAATTTACATTATAATCGCCCAAAGCATTGGCGTATTCCGATTTTGCTTTTGTCAATAAAGTTTGGGCATCAAGAACCTCCGTTGAGGTAGCCACTCTTTCTTTATATCTTTCCTCGGAAATGCGGAAATTCTCTTCTGCCTGTTCAATAACTTTCTGCCAAACAACAATTTGACTTTCCGTTTCCTGCAAGATCAGGTAAGCATTTTTTATTTCCAAAGTAACTTGGTCATTTAATTCTTTGGACGCTTCTATAGCTTGGTTCTCTTTGGCTTTACTGGCATCGACCCTGAATTTCGTTTTGCCCCATTCCCAGAAATTCCAACTGGCCACCGCCATCACGTACCAGCTTTCCGCATCTTGATAGTCACTACCGGAAACAGATGGATTATCGCCAAACCTTGAATAATTGCCAACCAGACTTAAAGTGGGGAAATAATCGCTTTGCGCTATCCGAACTAATTTTCCCGCTTGCGCCGCCTTGAGTGATGATATTTTGAGCTCCGGACGTGCTTGCTGGGCAACATTCAAACATTCTTCAAACGATTGATTGAGTGGATGATAGGCTAGAATGTCCACTACTTCTACCGGCGCAAATATCTTGCGTTTCAAAACCGTATTAAAACTGGACTTAGCCAGTTCCACCGCATTTTTTGCTCTGATCAAGGCTTGCTTTCCATTAGCTAACTCAACCTCGGCATGCAGTAAATCATTTTTGGGGATCATACCTACCTCGAAATAATTTTCAGCAACATCGCGGTGCGCGCTGAGCATCTCGACCGACTGTCGCGCCGCATCCTGAATCCTCTGCGCCCGCAGAATGTTGAAATAAGCAATTTTTACTTCCTGTACCACGTCTTGATATTTAGCCGTTTCCTCTAAACGGGCGGCATCTTCGCCAATACTGTTTGCCTGATAATTAGCCAGAATACCGCCGCCTGCAAACAGCGGCTGCTTTGCTTCTATGGCCCAGTTATAATTATTCTGAGTTCCTGCTATCAGCTCCGTGCCGTTTGGAATAATAGTGTTTAATGGCGGGGGAACATCAACAAACTTCATAAAAGGAGCTTCGTTCAATCGTGTATAGCTGTATGAAGTGCTGAACTTCGGCAAAAATCCGGTAAACGCTTCCCTTTTCTGGGCATTGGCGCCCTTGGACCCTTCTTTGGCAATGTTTATGACTATGCTGTTTTTCAAGGCGATATCAATGCTCGCCTCCAACGTCAATGGCTCTTCGGCAAAAACCAGATGTGGGAAAAAAGCAACTGTGAAAAGCGTTAAGATCATTATGCACCAATTTTTTTTAATCATATTTTTTCACTCCATTTAAAAAAATGTCCAGAATAAACCCCTTTTTAGAACGGAGGGACTCTTTTGCCGGCACTAACATCCATTCCATTGATGATGCTCTGATCAAGTGAAATAATGCCGAAGCCATCTCATGTGGCGGCAAGGCACGTAATAAGCCTTTTTTTATACCATCTTTTAATAAATTTTCAATGAAGTTTATATGTTTGAAATAATCATCAATAATTTTTTGGCGCAGCGATGTCATAACTTCCGATAAAGCGGCATTTTCTCCTTTTATAAATAATCGGCAAAAATCTGTGTTTTTCTCAATAAACTGCAAGTGCGCATCAATCAGCGCTTCAATTTTACCGGTTATATTTTTGGCCGCGTTCGTTGCTTTTCTAATGTCAGCGTACATCAAATCGAGTTTTTCGCTGATCATCGTCGTGTAAAGATTCTCTTTGCCTTCAAAAAACTGATAAAGAGATCCGATGGAAAAACCGGAAGCATTGGCAATTTCCGCCACAGTGACGTTATGAAATCCTTTCGTGGCGAATACTTTTTCCGCCTGTTTTAGAATTTCCGCCCGGCGCATATTAAACTCGCGCTTTTTTCTTTCCAACCTTTCCATTTATCAGAACCTTATATTTTTGAATTAGCATTCAAAATTTGAACATAGGCTCAAATTATAGAATATTTATTATTTGTCAAGGGGAATGTGTAACACCTAGTAAAAAAATCTTGACAAATGAGAAAATATTAATACAATTGTTTCAATCGATTGTTTAATTTATATGAATTCTAAAATTAAAGAAAAGCCTAAAGTTGAATTGATTCTTGAAACCGCGGGAGAAATCTTTGCGGAACAGGGTTACAATAAAACCACGATAAGGGGCATATGCAAACGTTCCGACGTTAATCTTGCGGCAATAAACTATTATTTCGGCGACAAAGAAAGATTATATTTGGCCGTTTTAAAATACTATCATGAACTTGCCATACAAAAATATCCCCTTACTTTCGGCATCAATGAAACGGATACTCCCGAAGAAAAACTCAGCAATTTTATTCATACTTTTATCTGCCGTTTTTTGGAAGAAGGAAAAACAGCATTATTTGGCAAACTCCTTGCCCGTGAATTTACCGAATCTACCGGGGCGTTGGATGTTTTAGTGGAAGATTTCATCAGGCCAACGTTCATTAAATTATCCTCCATCATTAGAGAAATTATGGGCAATAAATCTCCTGACAAAAAAGTAGAACTTTGTGCTATGAGTATTATCGGCCAATGTCTTTATTTCCGCAATGCCCGGCCTGTTGTTTTCCGGCTGCGGCATAAAGAAGGATATACTGACAAAGACATAAAAGAAATAACCAAACATATAATAAATTTTTCACTAAAAGGATTGGTAACAACTAAAACATAAAAAAGGAAATTTAGTATGAATCAAACATCAAAGTTTGAAACGCCCACTGGACCCCATTTAACCAGGATTCAAAGATTCTTTCATTTTGTCCGCCGCCACTGGGTAATAATTATTGTAACCATTGTCATTGTTGTTGCGGGCATAATATTCATCAGATCAAATATGACAGGTAAAAAATCTCTCAATGGTGAGCGTCCACAGCCTGTGACCGCCGTAATGACCAATAAGGCGGATTTTGATGTATATCTAAAAGGGTTGGGTACTGTCATTCCCACAAACACCGTGACTGTCAAATCTCAGGTCAGTGGCCAGCTCATGAGTGTGCGCTTTAAAGAAGGACAGCATGTCAATAAAGACGACCTCATTGCAGAAATTGATCCTCGACCATTCCAGGTTCAACTTATGCAGGCCGAAGGGCAGCTTGCCCGTGATGAAGCATTTCTGAAAAATGCCAAGTCTGATCTGGCGCTTTACAAGCAGTTGATTGCCCAGGATTCCATTGCCGCGCAACAAGTCACGACGCAGGAAGCATTGGTGAAGCAGTACTTGGGCGTGATTGAAACAGACAAGGGTCAAATTGCCAACGCTAAACTCCAGCTTATTTATGCCCGCGTTATCGCCCCGGTTACAGGACGCGTCGGTTTGCGGCAAGTTGATCCCGGCAATATGGTTCAGGTTACCGATCCCAACGGTATAGTGGTAATCACGCAACTGCAACCGGTCACGGTCGTATTTTCACTGCCTCAGGACAATTTGACTCTTTTGTTAAAACGCTGGAATGCCGGGGCAACCAATTTACCTGTCCAAGCTTTTGATCAGGAAGGCAAGGTATTACTGGCCAGCGGCAAACTGCTCGCCATTGATAATCAGATCGATACTACAACGGGAACAGTTAAATTGAAGGCTATATTTGATAATAAGGATAATCAGCTCTTTCCCAACCAGTTTGTTAATGTCCGGCTGAAAGTGGATACTCTTCATGATGCAACTGTAATGTCTTCTGCTGCAGTGCAGCGCGGAAGTATTGGCACTTTTGCTTATGTGGTCAAGGATGACAAAAGTGTAACCGTGAGGATGTTGAAACTAGGTCCGGCTGAAGGCGATAATGTAGTTGTAATGGAAGGCCTGGCTCCTGGAGAATCGGTGGTGACCGTCGGAGGTGATAAACTGCGCGAGGGTACCAAAGTTGAGCTTATAACGCCGGACAGTAAAGGGGCAGCCGTGCGCAAGGGAAAAACAAACGCTGCGGCTGGACAAAAAAAACGGCCGTCTTCAGCAGCAAAGTAGGCTAGGTCAACCTTGACTTTCGTTCACATAATTCTTGCCCCAAAATTAAGATAGGCAATATATGAATCCTTCACGTCCTTTCATCTTGCGTCCCGTGGCTACATCACTGTTCATGGCAGCGATCCTGCTTGCGGGTATTATTGGTTATCATGTATTGCCGATTTCCGCGCTGCCTCAGGTTGATTACCCTACTATTCAGGTTGTGACACTTTACCCCGGGGCAAGTCCGGACGTTGTTACTTCCTCAATTACTGCGCCAATGGAACGCCAATTCGGCCAGATGCCGGGCTTAAACCAGATGTCTTCGACAAGCTCGGGTGGAGCATCGGTAATCACTCTGCAATTCAGTCTCAGCCTGAATATTGATGTTGCGGAACAGGAAGTGCAAGCAGCGATCAATGCGGCCACTACTTTTCTGCCGACAGACCTGCCGATGCCGCCGATCTACAGCAAAGTCAATCCGGCTGACGCGCCGATTATGACTCTGGCGATAACATCCAAGACATTGCCGTTACCTAAAGTTCAGGATCTCATCGACACGCGTGTCGCCCAGAAGATATCACAATTGCCGGGTGTAGGACTGGTCAGCATAAGCGGCGGACAAAAACCGGCAACACGCATTCAGGCCAATCCCAAGGCACTGGCAGCCCATAATCTCACGCTGGATGATTTGCGCACGGCCATCGGCAATTCCAATGTCAATCAGGCCAAAGGCAGTTTTGACGGCCCGGAGCGCGCCTCAACAATCGACGCCAATGATCAGATTAAGTTAGCTGCGGAATACGAAAAAGTCATTGTGGCCTACCGCAATGGCGCGCCGGTGCGTATAATCGATGTAGCGGATGTCCGTGATGATGCCGAAAATGTAAGCCTGGCGGCCTGGCAAAATCAAACACCGGCTGTCATAGTGAATATTCAGCGTCAGCCGGGCGTCAATGTCATCGAAGTTGTCAACCATATCAAGAATATAATTCCGCAATTGCGTTCATCGCTCCCCGGTTCGGTTGACGTTATCATGCTGACCGACCGTACCACAACTATCCGTACATCAGTGAATGACGTTCAGTTTGAACTGTTCCTGGCCATTGCCCTCGTCGTTATGGTCATTTTCCTTTTTCTGCGCAATCTATCCGCAACGATTATTCCGAGTATCGCCGTGCCGCTATCACTTGTCGGAACATTCGGGCTCATGTACCTTTTCGGCTTCAGCATCAACAATCTTACTTTGATGGCTTTAACGATATCGACTGGCTTTGTCGTGGATGACGCCATTGTTGTCATAGAAAATATAGCCCGTTATATCGAACAGGGCTTATCCCCAATGGAGGCCGCCCTCAAGGGTTCGGCGCAGATTGCCTTTACAATCATTTCGCTTACTTTCTCCCTGATCGCCGTTTTGATTCCTCTTCTTTTCATGGGAGATGTTGTGGGCCGGCTTTTCAGGGAATTTGCGATCACCTTGTCCGTCGCCATATTAATTTCGGCCGTTATTTCATTGACGCTTACACCGATGATGTGCTCCAAACTGCTTAAGCATGTACCGGAAGAAAAGCAGGGACGTTTTTATCATCAAAGCGGCTTGTTTTTTGAGAGGACAATTGCCCGTTACGGTAAGATGCTCACGTGGGTTCTTGATCATCAGAAGGCCACCCTGCTGGTGGCTATTAGCACGCTTGTTCTGACAATCCTTTTGTATATCGTCATCCCCAAAGGTTTCTTTCCTGTGCAGGATACGGGCATGATCATCGGCATATCTGAGGCTCCGCAATCGATTTCGTTTTCCGCCATGGCCGCACGCCAGCAGGAGTTGGCTAAATTGATTCTGCAGGACACGGCGGTAGAGAGCCTTTCCTCCTTCATTGGTGTGGATGGAACAAATGTAACATTAAACAGCGGACGAATGATGATTAATTTGATACCGAAGAATAAACGCAACCTTGATGCTTCCGGCGTTATCCGCCGTTTACAGAAAAGGCTTGCCGCGGCGGAAGGTATAACCCTATATATGCAGCCGGTGCAGGACCTGACGATTGAAGACAAGGTAAGCCGCACGCAGTACCAATTTACACTGGAATGCGCCGATCCTGATGAACTCGGCCTTTGGACTGGCCGCCTCGTCGATCGCATTTCTCACTCACCACACCTTTCTGATGTGGCCAGTGATTTACAGGATGAGGGCCTGCAGGCTTATGTGGACATCGATCGCAATGCGGCCGGCCGTCTAGGCATTACGACTGCTGCCATTGATAATATAATTTATGACGCTTTCGGCCAGCGCCTTGTTTCCACCATATTCACCCAATCAAACCAATACCGCGTGGTTCTGGAAGTAAAGCCTGATTATAAAAAAGGACCGGCAGCCCTGAACGATTTGTATATAACTTCCCAGTCGGGAACACAGGTTCCTCTGGGAGCAATCGCGCGGATATCGGAAAAACCCACGCCGCTTGTTGTCAATCATCAGGGACAATTCCCCTGTGCCACAATTTCTTTCAATCTGGCGCAAGGGGCATCACTGGGAGATGCCGTCTCGGATATCGAACAAGCCGAGCGTGAAATCGGCATGCCGATCAGTGTCAAGACCGGTTTCCAGGGAGCGGCGCTGGCCTTTAGGGCATCGCTCACCGGCACTTTATTTTTGATCCTGGCTGCTATCATCACAGTGTATATCGTCCTGGGAATTCTCTATGAAAGTTATATCCATCCGATGACGATCTTATCCACTCTGCCTTCCGCCGGAGTCGGCGCGCTGCTCGCTCTCATGATTTCCGGAAACGACCTGGGAATAATAGGCATCATCGGCATCATTCTGCTCATTGGGATAGTGAAGAAGAATGCCATTATGATGATCGACTTTGCCCTGGACGCCGAACGCAAAGAGGGCAAACCGCCGCGGGAAGCGATTTATCAGGCATGTCTGCTGCGTTTCCGGCCGATTATGATGACCACAATGGCTGCGCTGCTTGGCGCGCTGCCGCTGATGATCGGTACCGGAGTGGGATCGGAGCTTCGTCATCCCCTGGGCATTACTATGGTGGGAGGACTTATTTTGAGTCAGCTACTGACACTTTTTACAACTCCAGTAATTTATCTGGCCTTTGACCGCCTGAGCCGTCGAATTCGGGCCAAAATAGGACGTCTTCCAGTAATTGCTGATAAAGGCGATGAGACTGTATCATGAGCATCTCCACTCCTTTCATAAATCGTCCTGTAGCAACAACTCTGATAACGCTGGGTATTGCCCTGGCCGGCCTGGTTGCCTTTAACCTGTTACCAGTAGCGGCACTGCCACAGGTTGACTTTCCCACAATATCCGTTTCCGCATCGTTTCCCGGAGCCAGCCCGGAAACAATGGCCGCTACTGTGGCCACGCCTCTGGAGCGCTCGCTCGGTCGCATTGCCGGCATCACGGAGATGACCTCATCAAGTTCGCTTGGATCGACTCGGATTACTTTGCAATTTGATCTTGACCGGGATATCGATGGGGCGGCGCGTGATGTGCAGGCGGCCATCAATGCGGCGCGCAGCCTCCTGCCTTCGGGATTGCCCAGTAACCCTACATATCGTAAAGTAAATCCAGCCGACGCCCCCATCCTCATTTTAGCTCTTACCTCGGATACAATGACCAGAGGCCAGCTCTATGATGCGGCTTCCACTATTTTGGCGCAAAAACTGTCTCAGATAAAAGGCATCGGTCAGGTTAATGTCGGCGGCAGTTCGCTCCCGGCTGTGCGGGTGGAATTAAATCCGGCCATGCTCAACCATTATGGGATAAGTCCGGAACAAGTGCGCTTGTCCATTGCCGCTTCCAATGCCAACCGTCCCAAGGGTTCCGTGGAAGCAGGCGATAAACACTGGCAGATCTATGCCAATGATCAGGCAACAAAAGCGTCCGATTATATTCCGCTGATTGTGTCCTACCGCAATGGAGCGGCAGTGCGTCTTTCGGATTTAGGCGAGGTGGTCGATTCAGTAGAGAATGTGCGCAATGCCGGTTTATACAACAGCAAACCTTCCGTTTTGCTGATCATATCCAAACAGCCCGGCGCCAATGTCATCGAAACGGTAGATCGCGTTAAAGCAATTTTGCCGCAGTTACAGGCATCCATACCGGCAGCGATTAATTTAAAGATAGCTTCTGATCGAACCCCGTCAATCCGGGCATCATTGAATGAAGTTGAACGCACCCTGCTGATCTCTATCGCGCTAGTGGTTCTTGTTGTATTTTTGTTTTTGCGCAATATTTATGCGACATTTATTCCCAGCATTGCCGTGCCGGTTTCACTGATCGGCACCTTTGGCGTTATGTATCTTGCAGGCTACACATTGGATAGTCTATCGCTCATGGCGCTGACTGTTGCCACCGGATTTGTTGTTGATGATGCTATTGTTGTTCTGGAGAACATCTCCCGCCATATCGAGGCAGGTATGACTCCTTTTCAGGCGGCATTGCTGGGAGCAAAAGAAGTCGGCTTTACCGTGCTTTCGATGAGCCTCTCGCTTATAGCCGTATTTATCCCCATCTTATTGATGGGTGGAATTGTGGGCAGACTTTTTCGCGAATTTGCCGTTGTGCTTTCCGCGGCCATCATAGTTTCTCTGGCTGTATCTCTGACCACCACGCCGATGATGTGCGCCCGCCTGCTGCGATCGAAAGAAGAACTAGGCTCTGGATGGTTCTATCGAAAAAGTGAGCAGCTATTTGAGGCTGTCCTCGGTTTTTACCGGCGCTCACTTGGTTGGACACTGAGGCACGGCCGGCTGATGATGGCTATACTATTTGTTGTTATCTGCCTGAATGTTTTTCTTTACATCAAAATTCCCAAGGGTTTCTTTCCTCAGCAGGATACCGGAGCTCTGGTCGGCACGATCCAGGCTGACCAGAGCATTTCTTTTCAGGCCATGCAGCGCAAGCTCATCAATATCATGGACATTATTCGTGCCGATCCGGCAGTTAGCAGCATAGCCGGTTTTACAGGAGGCAGTAACTCCGGTTTCATGTATGTTGCTCTGAAGCCGGTTCGTGAGCGCAAGGCTTCCCCCGATCAAATAATGGCAAGGCTGCGTCCCAAGCTGGCACACGAGGCGGGAGCAAGACTTTTTCTTCAGTCGGTTCAGGATATCCGCGTCGGCGGCCGGGCGGGCGGGGCTACCTATCAATATACTTTACAAGCCGAAGATCTTGCTGAATTGCGGCTATGGGAGAAGCGCATCAAGGACGCATTTAATGAACTTCCCGAATTAACGGATGTAAATACTGACGAGCAGGATAGAGGATTGCAGACTTCCATTGCCTTCGACCGGGATGCGGCCTCACGCATGGGAATCACTCCGGCGCTTCTTGATACGACATTAAATGATGCCTTCGGCCAGCGTCAGGTATCCACAATTTATAATCCTCTCAATCAATACCATGTCATTATGGAGGCTTCACCTCCGAACTGGCAAAGTCCGGAATCTCTCAAAGATGTTTACCTGATTATTCCTCCCAATGCGGCGCTTCCTAATGGTGCGCAGGTGCCCCTTTTGTCCTTTGCCAAATATAGCTTGACTAATACTCCGCTCGCTGTCAACCATCAGGGGCAATTTGCCGCATCCACAATTTCTTTTAATCTTCCGCTGGGAGTGTCGCTTTCTCAGGCAACAGTGGCGATTCAGGGAACAATGTCTCGTCTCGGCGTTCCCAGTTCCATCAGGGGAAGCTTTCAGGGAACGGCCAAGACATTTCAGGAATCATCACAGAGCATGCCCTGGTTAATTCTGGCGGCGCTTATTGCCATATACATTGTGCTGGGAATACTCTATGAGAGCTATGTCCATCCGGTCACGATTTTATCCACACTGCCCTCCGCCGGTGTGGGGGCATTACTGGCCTTAATGATATCCAATACTGAGTTCAGTATCATGGCTTTGATCGGAGTTATTCTTCTGATCGGCATCGTCAAGAAGAATGCCATTATGATGATTGACTTTGCTCTGGACAGGGAACGCAAAGAAGGGAAAAGCCCTGAAGAATCAATATTTGAAGCCTGCCTGATGCGATTTAGGCCGATCATGATGACGACGATGGCGGCGCTTTTCGGCGCCTTGCCTTTGATATTGCTCACCGGAGAAGGTTCCGAATTGCGTAGGCCTTTGGGAATTTCTATTGTGGGCGGACTGATTGTCAGTCAGATTCTCACACTATATACAACTCCTGTCGTTTATTTATACCTTGACCGTTTCCGGCTGTTTTGTTTAAGAGTGTTGAGACGGAGGCC
>Ga0224559_1001751_pt1 | contig 11614 bp, 10 predicted proteins | sample 714S33034metaG_FD_180676 | JGI IMG/M metagenome (GOLD analysis project Ga0224559, IMG submission 180676) | Peat soil microbial communities from Stordalen Mire, Sweden - 717 S3 30-34 | ecosystem: Environmental > Terrestrial > Soil > Wetlands > Peat | place: Sweden: Norrbotten County, Stordalen... | reverse complement strand
GCCGCTCGGCGCCCTCATTCGGTATCTGGGTTGGGCAGGATGATGTCGCGAATCATGCCATTCATCTCGGCGCAGGAGGCGATAAAGCCGCGCAAAGTCCTCCGCGTGGCGCCAAAGCTGTCAAACTCCTCATGGGATAAGCCGTTCTCGGTGTAGGCGCGCTCGAAGTCGGGAAACTTCTTCAGCAATGTCTCCACGATCCGGGCGTCGACCGGCTTGTCCATCCGCGGCGTCACTTCAATATCGCTGGCGTTGAAGCGCCGCTGCCAGGCGCAAGGCGGAGAGATCACCACATCCCCGCCGATGAATTCGCTCCAGTGCATATGGTTGCGGAAGGCCGCCGAAAGCAGCCGCAGCCGGTAGCCGCGCTCGCGGTATAACTTGTAAGTCTTCTTGAAGACCGCGACCCCGGCCCACTCCAGATAGCCCGGATCGACGGAGAGCTTCTGCTTTTCCATCAGCACTTTCAGCCAGTCATCCAGCCGACCCACCATGATGGTGCATACCGGCCCCATGGTGGAGATCTCCAGCCCCTCCGCTTCGCGGCGCTTCAGGCCCCGCTCCACGGCTTCGGCGGCGGCGACGGCCTGCGGCAGCGTAAAACTGGCGGTGGCGTTGATGCTCACTCCGCGATAGGTGGCTTCTTCCATGGCCACAATGCCCGCCCGCGTGGCCGCGATCTTCACAATCATGTTCGGAGCCAGCTGGCTGAAACGGACGGCCTGCGCCACAATCGCTTCGGAATTGCGATACGTCCGCGGATCGGTCTGGATGGAAAGACGGCCATTGCGACCCTTCTCCCGGTCGAAGATCGGCTTGAGCAGCCGCGCCGCATTGGCCGACATCTCTTCCACGATCATCCAACTGATCTCGTCCTCGGTAGCCTGCGGGTGCTCGACAGCCAGAGCCTGAATGCGGCTCTTCCAGAGCGGCATCTCCTTCTTGAGCACGGAAACCGCGATGGAGGGGTTGCAGGTGGCTCCCACCGCCCCGTTTTCGATCGAATAGGTCAGTTCCTCGATGGACGCCGAGTCGTTCCACAGGCAGGTGGGGGTAGTCTGCGTCATGTGAAAGAGTGGACTTTTGTACCGTCGCTGCGCTTCAACCTGAGACATGCATCCTCCAACTAATGCACACGTGTGCAGAGAAACCGTATCACTGTTCCGTATTTTTGGTCAAGAGGCAAATCACTGCCGTACGGCGCAGGACCGACGCACACCGGCGGAATTTTTTGGGGGTTGACAGGACCACCCGCAGAAGACGATTATATGGTGTTTGTTGCACACGTGTGCAATAAGCTCGTGGAGATGATGATGAGTAAATTGCTGGTCCGCCCTGATGCCTTCCAGAATCGGATAGAAAATTTTGGCTATGAGTTCCTGTCCTTCCAGGTTCGCAAGATGGCGCAGGGTCAAAAGTACGACGGAGAGATTGATGGAACCGAGTTGGCAATCGTGGTGCTGGGTGGCATCTGCTCGGTGAAGAGTTCGCGAGGCGAGTGGCAGCGCTTCGGCGGGCGGAAGACGGTATTCGGTGGTCTTCCCTATACGCTGTATCTGCCGCTGAGGACCCGCTTCACCATTACCGCCGAGACCGATTGCGATCTCGCCCTCTGTTATAGCCGCGCCGAGGAGGAACATCCTGCGTCTCTGGTGACGCCTGACCAGGTGGGCATCGAGATTCGTGGCGGCGGCAACGCCACGCGCCAGATCAACAGCATGGTGCCGCCGAAGTTTTCCGCGCATCGCCTGATTGTGGTGGAGGTCTTCACGCCCGCGGGCAACTGGTCCAGCTTCCCGCCCCACAAGCACGACGTGCATAACCCTCCCGCGGAAGTGGACCTCGAGGAGATTTACTACTACCGGATCGAGCGCCCGGAGGGCTTTGCCATCCAGAAGGTGTACACCCCCGACCGTCATATCGACGAAACGATCACGGTTCGCGACGGAGAATTGGTTCTGGTGCCGGAAGGCTATCACCCGATGGTGGCCGCGCATGGCTACAACGCGTATTACCTGAACGCGCTGGCAGGCTCGGCGCGTTCGCTGGCCGCCTCCGACGACCCCGACTATGCATGGGTCAAGGAAACCTGGCACGATACGGATCCCAGAGTGCCGATGGTGAAAAGGTAAGCGCAAAAAGATCGCATTGATTCGCTGAACTGAGGAGGCACATGGCAACGCTTCGCATGACGATGGCTCAGGCGCTGATTCGCTTTTTGAAGAACCAGTATGTCGAGCGGGATGGACAGGAACATTTATTCTTCGCCGGGGTGCTGGGCATCTTCGGGCACGGGAACGTGGCTGGAATCGGGCAAGCCCTGCAGCAGAATCCCGATTTCCCTTATTATCTGGTGCGCAACGAACAGGCTGGTGTCCACATAGCGTCGGGCTTTGCCAAGGCCAGCAACCGGATGCGCGCCTTTGTCTGCACCTCGTCCATCGGCCCCGGCGCGACCAACATGATTACCGGCGCGGCGCTGGCCACCATCAATCGCCTGCCGGTACTGCTGCTGCCGGGCGACATCTTCGCCCGCCGCAACGTGGCGCCCGTGCTCCAGCAACTGGAATCGCCCGCAACGCAGGATACCGGCGTCAACGATTGCTTCAAGCCGGTCTCCCGCTACTGGGATCGCATCTACCGGCCCGAGCAGTTGATCACCGCGCTGCCGGAAGCGATGCGCGTGCTCACCTCTCCCTCTGACTGCGGCGCCGTGACGCTGGCGCTGCCGCAGGATGTGCAGGCTGAAGCGTACGACTATCCGGAAGAGTTGTTCCGCAAGCGGGTGTGGCTGATTCGCCGCGGCCAACCCGACGAAGTCTCCATGAGCAGGGCGGTGGCGGCGATTCGCTTGAGCCGCAAGCCGCTGATCGTGGCTGGCGGCGGCGTGTTGATGAGCGAGGCTTGTGCCGCGCTCGACAAATTTGTTGCGCAAACCGGCATTCCAGTGGCGGAAACCCAGGCGGGCAAAGGCTCGCTGCCGTGGAACCATCCGCAATCGATGGGAGCCATTGGCGCCACGGGCACTCTGGCTGCCAATCGCCTGGCGCACTCGGCCGATCTGGTCATCGGCATCGGTACCCGCTATGCCGATTTCACCACGGCATCAATGACCGCCTTCCAAAATCCTCAAGTCCGCTTCGTGAATATCAACATGGCGGAGTTCGACGCTTACAAGGTCGCAGCCATTCCCGTGGTGGCCGACGCGCGCGTTGCGCTTGAGCAACTGGCCACTGCGCTCGCCGGCTTCCGGGTCGGCAAGAAATACGAGGCCGAGACAGCCGCACTGAAATTGCAATGGGAAGCCGAGGTAGACCGGCTCTTCGACCTGAACAACCCCGGACGGCCAGCGCAAAGCGAAGTCATCGGCGCCCTCTGGGAGGCGTCCGGACCGCGTGACGTGCTGCTCTCGGCCGCGGGTAGTCATCCTGGAGACCTGCACAAGCTGTGGCGCACGCGCACGCCCAACGGCTATCACATGGAGTACGGCTACTCCTGCATGGGATATGAGATTCCCGGAGCCATCGGCGCCAAGATGGCCGACCCAACCCGCGAGGTCTATGCCTTCGTGGGCGACGGCACTTATCAGATGATGTCCAGCGAAATTGTGACCTCTGTGCAGGAGGGCGTAAAGATCATCATCGTGCTGGTGGACAATCACGGCTTTGCCAGCATCGGCGCTCTCAGCCGCTCGCTGGGAATGAGCGGTTTTGGAACCAGTTACCGTTTCCGCTCGCCAGCCTCCGGGCAGTTGAACGGCGATCCGCTGACCGTGGACTTCGCCGCCAATGCGCGCAGCCTGGGCGCTCATGCCTTGAAGGCCGCCACGCTGAAAGAATTCAAGGAAGCCTTGCGCAAGGCCAAAACGCTGGATCGCACAACGGTCATCGTCGTGGAAACGGATCCGGCGGTGAGCGTGCCGGGATACGAATCCTGGTGGGATGTTGTGGCGCCTGAAGTCTCCGAAATGGAGAGCGTGCGCGCCGCAAGGGTCAACTATGAAAAAGCGCGCAAGCGCGAACGCCATCATCTGTGAAGCACTCAAGAAATCGGAAAGAGGAGAATTCATGAAGAAGTTAATGGTTGGCAACGCCCCATGTTCCTGGGGCACGCTGGAAAACCAGGACAAGAGCCAGCAAATCCCGTTTAACCGTATGCTGGACGAGTTGGTCGAGACCGGCTACACCGCAACGGAGTTGGGCGACTGGGGCTATATGCCCACGGATCCGGCCACTCTGAGCGCTGAACTCACGCGGCGCAACCTCGTCATGCTGGGCGCATTCGTGCCGGTTGCGATGAAGTATCCCTCCACCCATGCAGCCGGCGTGGCAACCGCCGTAAAGACGGCGCGCCTGCTGGCCGCCGTGGCCACCTCCCCGGCGCCCTTTCTGGTGCTCTCGGACGACAACGGCACCGATCCCGTCAGAACCAAAATGGCCGGACGAATCACGCCGGAGTTGGGGCTGAGCGCGGCGGAGTGGAAGACCTTTGCCGGCGGCGCTGACAAAATCGCGCGCGCGGTCTTTGAGGAGACCGGACTGCTGACGGTCTTCCACCATCACTGTTCAGGTTACGTGGAAACGCCGGATGAGATTGCGACCTTCCTTCAGTTGACCGACCCGCGCTACATGGGATTGGTCTTCGATGTGGGCCACTATTACCACGGGACCGGCAGAGAAGATTGTGATGTTACGGCGGCTCTCGACCGCTTTGCCGACCGGGTCTGGTACATCCACCTCAAGGACCTCGAGCCCACTGTCGCCAGGCGCAGCCGGGACGAGGAGTGGGATTACTTCACCGCCATGCGCAACGGCCTCTATCCCGAGTTGGGCAAGGGCTGCGTTGACTTCCCGGCCATGCTCCGCTGGCTGAGCGCGCACGACTACAAGGGTTATATGCTGGTCGAGCAGGACATCCTGCCCGGCATGGGCACGCCCAAGGAGAGCGCCGCTCGCAGCCGTGAATATCTGCGCTCCGTCGAAAAGTATTTCGCCTGAGCCAGTAGAGATGCAGCGGCAATGAAACGCTGCTAGGACACAGGACTTGAAAGGGCGCTCAAGCCGCGCCCTTTCAAGCGTTGGAATATGGGGCGAAGCAGGCTTCAACATTCTCATGATTTCTTGACAGATACCAAGGGAGCACAATGAGCACATCAAAGCTGAACATCGGAATCATCGGTGCCGGGCGCATCGGGCGGGTTCATGCGGAAACGCTGGCCTTCCGTTTGCCGGAGGCGAAGATCGTCGCCATCACGGACGTCAACCGCCAGGCCGCGGAAGCGCTGGCTGCCCGCTGCGGCATTCCCAAGATTGCAGCGTCAAGCGCCGAGATCCTCGCCGATCCTCAGATCGAGGCGGTGCTGATCTGCGCCTCAACCAACACCCACGCCGATCTGATCGTACAGGCCGCCCAGGCCGGCAAGCACATCTTCTGCGAGAAGCCAATCGCCTTCAGCCTGGAGCAGATTGACCGCGCCCTGGCTGCGGTGAAAACTGCTGGCGTGCAACTCCAGATTGGCTTTAACCGGCGCTTCGACGCCAACTTCGCCCGTGTCCGCAAGGCAGTGGCCAGCGGTGAAATCGGCGCGCCCAGCTTGATGCATATCATCAGCCGCGACCCCGCACCTCCGCCGCTTTCTTACGTCAAAGTCTCCGGTGGCATCTTCATGGACATGACCATTCACGATTTCGATATGGCCCGTTTCCTTATCGGCGACGAGGTGGAAGAAATCTACACCGCGGCTGGCGTGCGGGTTGACCCGGAGATCGGCAAGGCTGGTGATCTTGACACCGCGCTGATCGTGCTGCGTTTCCGCAACGGCGTCATCGGGACCATCGACAACAGCCGCAAGGCCGCTTATGGCTATGATCAGCGCGTGGAGATTCTGGGCAGCGAGGGAAAAATCGCAACGGAAAACTGCTATCCGAATCAGGCCGTCGTCAGCGACGGAAAATCCGTGCACAGGGACCTGCCTCTCAATTTCTTCATGGAGCGCTATACCGAGAGCTTTGCCACGGAGCTGCAATCCTTTGTTGCCGCCGTGCGCGAGAAACGGACGACCGTGGTGACCGGCATCGATGGACGGATTCCCGTGGCTATGGCGCTGGCCGCGCGCAAGTCGTACGATGAGCGCCGTCCCGTTCGTCTGGAAGAGGTTGGCGGATGACGCGATCCAAGCTGATTTCCATCGTCACCGACGTGCATCTTTGGGTGCCCGTCGGTGTATTGATTCTCGGCATCTGTCTTCTGATGAGTCTGAGGTGATTTCTTGAGCGATACTGTGACCGCCGCACGAGGACGATCGACACTCTCCCTGCACAAGCTCGGCGTCTTCTGCGGACTGGCCGCGGCTGTCTGGCTGGGCACCGCCGAAGCGCCCACCAAACTGGTGAACGCTGGATTCTCGCCTTTTCTCCTTTCCATGGGCATGGTGATGGGCGCCTTCGTGGCGCGCTGGACAGTTCCCACGCTGCTGAAAGGCACTGGCTTTCTCTTCGCCGATCTGCGCGACAAACCCCACCTGATCGTGTGGGCGCTTTTGGCGGGTATGTTGTGGGCCGTGGCCAACACACTGACCATCTTCGCGGTGCGCAACGTGGGCCTGGCCATTGCCTTTCCGCTGTGGAACACCAATAGCCTGGTGGGCCTCTTCTGGGGATGGCTGCTCTTTAAGGAGTTGCGCGGTTCCGGCATCAAGGAATGGGCAAAAGTGTTGGGAGGCGCCGGCGCCATCGTCGGAGGTGCGGCTGTACTAGCCTTTGCCACTGCGCGCCAGTCCGATACGCCGGGCAAAGCGGCCGTGGGTATCGTGGCTGCGCTGGGCGCCGGCGTTCTGCTGGGCACCATGTATATTCCCTACCGCAAGGCCTACATCAGCGGCATGAATCCGCTCTCCTTCGTGACCATCTTCACCTTCGGCGAGTTGGGCACCGTCCTCACCCTCAGCGCAATCTATATGGGTGGCTTCGGGCAGGTGGTCAGTGAGCTGCACCGCGCCCGGCCCATGCTCTTCTGGCCCTTCGTCGGCGGCTTCTGCTGGGTGATGGGCGACCTCTTCCAGAACTTTGCGGCAAAGTATATCGGCATTGGGCGCGGAATCCCTCTTTCCAACACCAATCAGCTTTGGGGGTTGGCATGGGGCGCGCTGGTCTTCGGCGAGTTGGCTGGGTTGGGCCTGTACTCGAAAGGGCTGATCATCACAGGATCCCTGGTGATGATCGCCGGCGCTATATCCATCAGCATGGCCGATCCAGGCGTTTCGGAGCTGGTGAATTGGAAGAAGGCCATGCACAGGGAGTGTGACCGCTACGGTTTGGATACCCAAAAGGTAGCCTTGGTGGTGGCGGGCGACGACCCGCTGGCCGAGCATCCGCCCGTGCGGCGCTGGTGGGAAGCTGTGATCGTGACCGTCGCGGTGGGAATCTTCGTCTGGCTGGCCATCGGCACGCGTAGCCAGCACCTCGCCGTCAGTATGCCCTGGATGATTGTGCTGGTAATCGGCACCATCGTGCCCTTGGGAGTATGCGGAACCATGTTGTGGCGGCGAACACGCTTCTCCTAAGTCTTTGACCGCTTGAAGTTGTACCAATGATGGGTGCCCCAGGTCTCGATTTTGAGACCTGGGAAACCTCGGCTTCAATGATGCGAAATCACGCGGTCAGAGACCTGGAAACTTGTTGATAAACCTGGTTCTGTGTCAGGGCACGACTTTACAGACTGCGGAAAAACTCGTGGAATGTGTTTCAAAAAGGCGTTTTGTGTCAGGGCACGACTTTAGTCGTGCCATAAGTACCGCAAAAACTACCGGGCCTTTAGGCCCTGAGGAATACTTTTCCGGAGTTCGGATATAATTCAGACCTTTTCCGCTGCCTATTGAGAAGCCCTTCGAGGGAATAGATACTCCATCCTTCGCGCTTTTAGCAGAGAGTGGGAATCAGCCTCATCCCGTCTTCACCCGCGCCGTTGACTCCCTCACAATCAGCTCTGCCTCCACCTTGATCCTGATCTCCAGTTCGTCCCCTGACAGCAGCTTGAAGAGATTCTCCATCGCCAGTTGTCCCATGCGCCGCATGGGCTGGCGGACTGTGGTCAGCGGCGGCTGTGTGTACGAGGCAAAGAACAGATCGTCAAAGCCGATCACGGAAATATCTTCCGGAACGCGCAGCCCGTGCAAGCGAATCGACCGCAGCGCGCCCAGAGCCGACATATCGTTGTAACAGCACACAGCAGTCGGTGGATGGGGCAGCGCCAGCAACTGATCCATTGCGCGCATGGCGGCTTCCGGCCGGCCATCGCCATGAACCAGCAGTTTCTGGGTAAACGAAATTCCGGCCGTCTCCAGAGCCTCCCGGTAGCCAGCCATCCGTTCCGCGTCTGATTGATAACCGAACTGGTCGCCCATATAGGCAATCCGCCGATGTCCCAACCCGATCAGGTGGTTGGCCGCCGTCCGCCCGCCTTCGAGATTGCAGATCATCACCGAGTGTACAAATGTTCCGGGGTGCTGGTTATTGACCAGAACGATAGGAACCATCAGCTCCGACAGCAGCGGAAGATATAACGCGCCCACGCGCGATGAGGTGACGATGATTCCATCCACCCGCCGCTCCGCGAACGTCCTCACCACTTCTCTCTCGCGCTGGGGATCTGCATTCGATTCCGCCAGGAAGACGCAATACCCGCGGTTATGGGCCTCTTGCTCAATTCCGCTGAATACCTCGCTGGTAAATGGATCGGCGACCGTCGTAACCACCAGGCCGATCGTCCGCGTCTGCCGGGTCACCAGCCCGCGCGCCACGGCGCTGGCCCGATAGCCCGCTTGCTCCGCGATCTTCTGGATCTTCGCGGCTGTTCGTGGATTCACCAGCGGGCTGTTTTGCAGAGCGCGTGAGACCGTGGGGTGCGATACATGGGCAAGCCGTGCAATGTCCTTGATTGACGGTCGGCGAGCGGATCGCTTCAAGCCGTCAGCACGCGCAACATTCGAAACCCCGCCAGTATCTTCGTCAGGCATAGTCGAAAACATTATCCCACATCCCTATTTGAGCTGTATTTTCGCAACCAGCCAGCCTTGACAGCCTGTAAGTCTGTGGTATGATTCTTCCAGTGCGGCAGATATGAAGAGAGCCGCCCTCCAGTGCACAGGCGTGATCTGTGTCCTGGAGGGCGGCTTTTTTGTGCACGGTCGGCATAGATACCCATTAGAGCGATGACCGGCAAAATTGGGCAGTGACGCCGCGGTGATTGGCTATGCCAGACACTGCCCCGTTCACTCTTCGCCCGAACTCAGCGCCGGGCAGTTTCAACAGAACAACAAGAAATTGGGATGAAAGAGATGGCTTCAGGCAAGCAGAGCCAAACGATAGCGAACCATATAGAGGCTAGCGGAATCTCACGACGGAGGTTTCTTGAACTCTGCGCAATGTTGGTGGCTACGGCGCCTTCTGGATTGGCGCTGACAAAGTCCTCTTCCGCGCTTCAGGTCGCGCGAAAGATTGGCGCATCGAGGCGTCCCTCGGTGATCTGGTTGCACTTTCAGGACTGTACCGGGTGTACGGAATCGCTGTTGCATGCCTCCCGGCCTGATATCGCCGATCTGATCTTCAATATCATCTCCCTCGACTATCACGAGACGCTCATGGCTGCCTCCGGTTATCAGGCCGAGGCCGCGCTGCGCCAGGCGGTCGACGAAAACACTGGCAAGTTCGTTCTGGTCGTTGAAGGGTCCGTTCCCACCAAAGAGAACGGCGCTTACATGAAGCTGGCCGGCCAACCGGCGCTTGAAGTCTTGCGAAACGTCGGCTCAAAAGCGGCGCTTGTCGTGGCCATCGGTTCCTGCGCTTCCTGGGGCGGAATTCCCTCGGCGGACCCCAACCCCACGGGCGCTCTGGGCGTGGATTCCATTCTCACGAACAAGGCCGTGGTGAACCTGCCCGGCTGCCCGCCCAACCCCTACAACTTCTTGTCGCTGGTGCTGGAATACACTGCCATGCGCCGGCTCCCCGCCCTGGACGAGCACCACAGGCCGAAGTTTGCTTATGACCGCCTCATTCATGAGGACTGTCCGCGGCGTGGTCACTTCGATGCCGGCAGATTTGCCAATGTCTATGGCGACGAGGGGCATCGCCAGGGCTGGTGCCTGTACAAGCTGGGATGCAAGGGCCCGGTCACTCATGCGCCCTGCTCGGCTCTGCACTTCAATGAGCTTCCTGGCGTCTGGCCGATCGGCATCGGCGCGCCCTGTGCCGGATGCACTGAAAAAGCCACAGCGTTCCGCATTCCGCTCTTCCAGACCGTCGACATTCATGCCATCACTCCTCCTGAAACATTTCCCGTCATCAACACGCCAGCCGGATCGGTCGGAGTTGCAGCCGCTGCAACCGTTGGCGCCATCGTCGGGGCCGCTGCAACCGCGGCGGTGATCGCGTCCCACCGGCTGCCAAACGGCAAGGGAATACACGCTCTCCAGAAACCGGAAGATATCTCCAAGCCCAAAAGCAAAGATATCGATCCGAAAGGACGCTAGCCATGGAGATCACTCGCCGCGATCTAATAGGGAGCATGGCAAAAAGCGCGGCAACTGTCTTTGCCGCCGGCAGCGTCTCTTCCGTTGCGCGTGCTGAAAGCTCTCCCTCGGAGGAAAAGCCGCAGGCATCGAAAACAGCAATTGCCATGCTTTACGACGCAACCCAGTGCATCGGATGTCAATCCTGTGTCGCCGCCTGCGCGCAGGCAAACAGCCTGACACCCGACACGAAACTCGACCGTCTCCACCAGGCCCCGAACGATCTGAATGACACCGCAAAAAGCGTAGTCAAGCTCTACAAGCCGGCCGATGGCTCGCCGTATTCCTATGTCAAACAGCAATGCATGCATTGCGTGGATCCACCCTGCGTGGCGGCCTGTTTGTTTAAGGCGCTCAAAAAGGAAGCGGGAACAGGAATTGTAACCTGGGACGGGAGTCTCTGCGTAGGTTGCCGCTACTGCGAGATTGTTTGTCCCTATCACATCCCCAAGTTTCAGTGGCATGGAATCAATCCAAAGATTGTCAAGTGCGAGTTCTGCAAGGAACGCGTGGCTCATGGCAGCGATCCGGCCTGCACCTCGGTCTGCCCCACTCATGCCGTGATCTTCGGCAAGCGAACCAGCCTGCTCGAAGAGGCCAAACTGCGCATCGCGAAAAACCCCGGAAAGTATTACCAGGAGCGCGTCTTCGGAGAGCACGAAGGAGGCGGAACTCAGGTCTTCTATCTCACTCGTGCGCCATTTGAAAAACTCGGCCTGCCGAAACCGGGAAACGAGTCGATTCCCGGAAAATATTTGAAATGGCAAAAGCGGATGTATAGCTACTTGCTCTTCCCCGCTGCTCTGTATGCCGTAATTGTCTTTGTAACTCGAAAGAATTGGGATCGCCACGAAAAGCATTTGAAGGAAGAAGAGAAAACTACCGGGTTGAGGCCGCAACTATGAGCAAGGCGTGGGAAAGAAGCGTTCCCGTTTTTGACATTCCGATTCTCACTCGGCCGTTCATCGCGTTGTGCGTCATGGGCATCGTTGCCTGCGGCTTGGTGCTCTACCGCGAGGTCGTGGGCCTGGGCGCCGCCAGCGGAATGAA
>Ga0224559_1001750_pt1 | contig 11620 bp, 5 predicted proteins | sample 714S33034metaG_FD_180676 | JGI IMG/M metagenome (GOLD analysis project Ga0224559, IMG submission 180676) | Peat soil microbial communities from Stordalen Mire, Sweden - 717 S3 30-34 | ecosystem: Environmental > Terrestrial > Soil > Wetlands > Peat | place: Sweden: Norrbotten County, Stordalen... | reverse complement strand
AACGGCAGCATTCCCGCCTCGCCCACTATCAACACTCTGAGCAGCAGCTTTACCTCGCCTTACGGTGTTGCTGTGGATAAGAGCGGCAACGTCTACGTCGCTGATATGTACGGAGATGCTCTAAAAGAAATTGTTGCGGTAGGCGGCAACATTCCGTCCTCGCCCGCCATCAATACGTTACTCGACGGCTCCTCCAGCACAATCAATAGTGTTGCCGTGGATACAAACGGAAATATTTATCTCACCGACTATACAGGCGGCCACATGGAGGAGCTGCAAGTACAGGCGGTGAACTTCGGTGCGGTCGCCATCGGCCAAACCAGCGCGACAATTCCGCTAACCTTCACCCTGAACGGCTCCGGTTCTCTTGGCATCCCCGTGGCGCTCACCATGGGCACTCCAAACCTGGAGTTCGCAGTCTCCAGCGGAGGCACTTGCGCCGGACTGACCTTTACCTCCGGCGAAACCTGCACGGTGAATGTAACCTTTACGCCGAAGTTCACTGGAACACGCTACGGTGCGGCGGTCCTTTATGACAGCAGTTCGCCCGCCAGTGTAGTTGGAACAGCCTATCTGGCGGGAACCGGCACAGGCCCGCAAGTAGCCTTCCAGCCGGGAACGCTTTCTAACCAACTCCTTGCCTCAAACTCATCCTTGAACTGGCTGGGTGGAATCGCCGTGGACGGCAGGGAATATGTCTACCTCGCCGATGGCTTGAAGGCCGTGTGGCTGCTGACTGCGCCGTCCAGCGGCACAAACTACACCTTATCCCTGCTGGGCGGTGTGAACGGTTCAAGCGTTCCAAACATCTCCTACGACTGCCCGCAATATACGGCAGTGGATGGCGCGGGAAATATCTATGTTGCCGATTACGGGTGCAATACGAACACCCCTGCCGTCTATCAGTTGGCCTTGCAGCCCAATGGAAGCTATGTCAAGAATCTTCTCGGCAGCAGTTGGGTCGAACCCATGGGTGTCGCGGTTGATAGCGTCGGAAATATCTACGTTACCGATATCGGTACCGGCTTTGTGTCTAAGCTTACGCTGAACAGCGGCAGTTATACACCGAGCGTCATTGCCAGCGGGATTGCCAATGTGAACGACCTGGCAGTAGACAGCAACGGTAACGTTTTTGTCGCCATAGATTGGGGAACGGTGAATGGGAGCTTTCAGCTCGGCTCGATTATCAAACTGACGCCTTCAGTCAGCAGCTACGCCAAAAGCACGATCGTCAGCGGGTTGTACGCACCGAGTGAGATTTCCATCGACGGCAATGGAAACCTGTTTGTCGCCGATAATGGCGGTCCGCCCAACACCGCGTACAAGCTGACGTTGCAAACCGACGGAAACTATAAACAGTCGACTATTCTTCTCTACACGCAACTGAAGTCACCGGTGGGCATTGCAGTGGATGGAGCGGCGAATCAGTTCATCGTGGATGCGGCGACCAACAATGTCTTCAAGCTCGATGTTGCGGATGGTCCCACTCTGACCTTCCTCACGGCCACTGCACATGGCTCGACGGATACGGTTGATGGCACGCTGAAAGCAACGATTCAGAATATCGGCAATGCACAGTTGACTTTCAGTTCGATTGTGGCGAGCACGAACTTCAAGCTCGACAGCGGAACGACGACCTGCTCCACCACCACTACACTGGCCGTCAATGCCACGTGCGTGGTTGGAGTGATTTTCACGCCGGCCACGTCCGGTGCGCTGATCGGCACGGTCACGCTGACCGATAACGCTGCGAACGCTACACAGACGATTTCTCTTTCCGGCAGCGGCTCAGTCCTGCCTCCTGCCCCGGTGATTGCTTCCGGACCAGTGAGCACGACCATCGCGGCGACGGCAACCTTCCCCTTCAGCGATACGCAATCGGGAGTAACTTTCCTGTGCAGCCTAGACAGCGCTGCATATGCTGCTTGCACCTCTCCCGCTAATTACTCATCCCTCGCTCTCGGCACACATAACTTCTCCGTCGAGGCAGTGGACACATCGAACAACATCAGCGCCCCGGCTACCTACTCATGGACAATCATCAACCCGCCGCCCGCTCCGACACTTATCTTGTATCCATCCAGTTCTACGACCGCAACCACGGCCACCTTCAATTTCCTGGACGGACAGCCGAACGAGACCAATCAGTGCAGTCTTGACGGCGCGGCCTACTCGGCGTGCGGCGCTACCGATGGGAACCCGAACGGGACCATTATCTACACTTCGCTTGCTATCGGCGCTCACACCTTTGCCGTTGAGGCGATGGATAGTTATGGCAATATCAGCAGTCCAGCGACTTATAACTGGACGATTACCGCAGTCCCAGTGCATGTAACAATCAGCACTTCTCCCTCTGGATTTTCTTTCACCATGGACGGCACAAGTTACACCAACTCGGCATCCTTTAGCTGGACCCCAGGATCAAGCCACGCCATCGCCACCACCGCATCGCAAACCCCCGCCGGAATTCAGGGCACGTTTGTCTCATGGTCGGATGGCGGAGCGATCTCTCATTCGGTGACCGCGACGGCTGGCGTTACTAGTTACATAGCTACCTTTACCGCATCGTATCTGTTGACAACCGCGGTCAGTCCAACCGGTAGCGGAACGGTCTCGCCTGTCTCCGGCACATATTATCCGGCGGGCACCGTGGTGAATCTGACCGCCGCGGCGAGTGGTAGTAATACCTTCGGCGTGTGGTCCGGCAGCGTTGTCAATCCCTCCAGCGCCGCAACGGTCATCACCATGAGTGCGCCCCAGAGCGTGACTGCCAACTTCTACCCATCGTCGATTGCATTGCCGGAGTGGACATGGATGGGTGGCAGCAGTACGGGCAATCAGTCTGGCGCTTATGGCACGCTGCTGACGCCATCGCTCAACAACCTTCCCGGAGGGCGCTCAGCCAACGTGAGTTGGACCGACAGCAGCGGCAATTTCTGGATCTTCGGCGGCAAAGGCTACGACAGCGCCGGTAAAGTCAGCTATCTTGGCGATCTGTGGGAGTTCAACCCGACAACGGGTTGGGCGTGGATGGGAGGCAGCAAGACGGTCAATTCGGCCGGTACGCTCACTGGCGCCGGAGCAACTCCAGGTGCGCGCCAGTACGCCGTGAGCTGGACCGACAGCAGCGGCAATTTCTGGCTACTTGGCGGTTATGGCTACGATGTCGCCGGCACTCTTGGCATTCTCCACGATCTCTGGGAGTACAAGCCTTCCAGCGGTTGGACGTTTGTCAGCGGCTACAGCACGGTGGGTAATTCGACTGGCGCAGGCGGCCAGATGGGCATTTACGGAACGCTAGGAAAATTTGACGCGCTGAACCTCCCCGGCAGCCGCGAGTATGCGGTTGGATGGGCCGACAGCAACGGCAATCTCTGGCTCTTTGGCGGACAAGGCAGCGACTCGAAAGGCACACTGGGCTACTTGAACGACCTTTGGGAGTTCAGTCCTTCTAAGGGCACAGCGGGCCAATGGGTTTGGGTCTGCGGAAGCAATGTAGCCAGCAAGACCTCGGTGTCTTACGGATCGAAGGGTTCGCCCAGTACCACAAACCTACCCGGAGGAAGGCTGAGCGCCACTAGTTGGGCTGATAAGAGTGGCAATTTCTGGCTCTTTGGCGGGGAAGGCTACGATGCCAATGGCGTCTTCGGCGAAATGAACGATCTGTGGGTGTTTACCCCGTCGAACGGATGGATATGGGTGAGCGGAAGCAGCACTACCGTTGCCTACAGCGGCCAGGCTGGCGTCTACGGCACTCTGGGAACGCCTGCAGCCACGAACATGCCCGGAAGCCGTCAGGACGCAACCGGCTGGACCGACAGCAACGGCAATCTATGGCTGCTCGGCGGATTGGGCCTCGATGTCAACGGCAACTCCGCTCCGCTTGGTGACCTTTGGGAGTTCAACACTTCCACAAAACTCTGGACGTGGATGAGCGGAGGCAACACGACCAACTTTCCAGGAGTTTACGGTACGCCGAAAACGCCTGCTGCCGGGAATATGCCCGGGAGCCGCTACTTCGCATCAAGTTGGATTGACAGCAATGGAACACCCTGGCTCTTTGGCGGCTATGGCAAGGACGGAAACAGCACCAATGGCTACCAGAACGACCTTTGGACCTATGGCGCTCTGCCAACTGTCGTGCCACCTACTGTGGCTACACCAGTGATTGCTCCGGCCACGGGCACATACGACAACTATCAAACTGTCACCATAACTGATCAGACCGCCGGCACCACGATCTGCTACACCACGACCAGCGGCGCCACGCCAGCCGCCTCAAACGGAGTCTGCACTACCGGAATGACATACAGCGGATCATTCAGCATGAGCGCGGGCCTCAACATCCAGGCTATTGCCACGCTGGCCGGCTCCACCAACAGCGGCCTCGCCGCGGCCACTTATACATTGCAGGCCGCGCCGCCCGCGTTAAACCCGCCCGGTGGCATTTATGTCGGCGCTCAGTCAGTTACGCTCACAACCGATACCACCGGCGCGCAAATCTTCTACACCACCGACGGCAGTACGCCTTCGACCTACGTGGTGGGACCAACCAAACTCTATAGCAGCGGCTTCCCAATCTCAGTCTCGACCACCGGCACCGTCATCAACGCCATCACCGTCGATGATGGTATGCAGAACAGCACGGTATCCACCGGGACATACGTCCTGCAATATCCATCGGCTTCCCTCACCGCTCCAGCGGCCTTCACGGCCGCCTCTGGCGCAACCAGCGCTGCGCAGGCGGCTACGCTTACCAACTCCGGCACGGCATCGCTGACCGGCATTACCCCCACCATCACCGGAACCGGCGCCGCTGACTTCGCTATCACCACCGGTTCGAACGCCTGCGGAACAACGCTGGCGGCAGGCTCCTCTTGCTCCATCTACATCACTTTCTCTCCGGCTTCGGTTGCCAGCTTTACAGCAACGCTCTCGGTCGCCGATAACGACGCCAAATCACCTCAAACCGCAGCTCTCAGCGGCGTTGGAACTACGCCTCCAGCGCCCATCGCCGCACTCACCGCTCCAGCGGCATTCACAAGCACAACCGTTGGAGCAACAGCAACGGCGCAATCAGCCACGTTGACCAACTCCGGCAATGCGCCTTTGACCGGCATTACCCCCACCATCATTGGAACTAACCCCACTGACTTCGCCATCACCACCGGCTCGAACGCCTGTGGAACAACGCTGGTCGCAGGCTCCTCTTGCTCCATCTACGTCACCTTCACCCCGGCCTCAGCTTCCAGCTTTACGGCAACGCTATCGGTTGCCGACAACGCCGCTAACTCACCCCAAACCGCAGCCCTCAGCGGCGTTGGAACTGCTCCCATCGTACCCACCTTCACCATCGCCTCGCCGACCGGCACGCAGACGGTTCAACCCGGCGGCAAGGCAACTTACACCATCAACGTGAAGCCGGTGAATGGCTCATATACCAGCGCAGTCACACTGACTGCCAGCGGATTACCCGCCGGAGCCTCGGCCACCTTCGTGCCATCCACGGTTACTCCGGGTGCCGAGGGAGCCTCCTCGGTGTTGACCATTCATACCGCGGCCACATCTGCCTCGGCGACCCCGGCCGGCTCCCTATGGCCGCTGGCCACTCCGGCACTGGCCTTGATTGGACTCTTCTTTGTGCCCGGTAATCGCCACCGCCGCTGGCTCACGCTGAGTGTTCTGTTGCTCTGCTCGCTGGGCGCGCTCACCGCGCTTTCCGGCTGCGGGGGCGGCTTCTCACTGCCCGGAGCAATCTCCACAAACTACACCGTCACTGTCACCGGAACCAGCGGCTCCGCCGTGCAAACCACCACCGTGCAACTCACGGTGCAATAAAGAGGCCTCATGCGAATCGGGATCAATGCCACCATCGCTCTCTTCCTGGCCATCGCCGCGGCCTCTCCGGCCATGGCCGTTGCCCAGACCACGCAACCCGCCCCAACCGCGCCTTCGGCGCCCGCTCCCAGCAAGCCCTACCGCTCAGAACTGGCTCTCGATTACAGCTATCTGCGCGGCAATGCCCCTCCCGGCGGCTGCAGCTGCTTCAACCTCAACGGCGGCAGCGCTACCTTCGCCTGGTCCGTCAAGCCCGCCGCGCAGTTTGCCTTGGTGGCCGACATCACCGCCGCCCACGCCGGCAGCGTCACCAACTCCGGCTATAGCCTCACCTTGAGTGCGTACACCGTGGGCGGACGCTATCTGCCCCGCATGGGCCACTTGCCCATGCAGCCCTTCGGCCACGTGCTGGTAGGCATGGCCCACGGCAGCGGGACTTTAGTTCAAGGTAAGAATCCGGCAACCGCCAACGCCGGGGCAGCCTTCGCGGCCAACCTCGGAGGCGGCCTCGACCTGCGCGCCAGCAAGCGCGTTTCAATTCGCATGATCGAGGCCGATTACCTCGTCACCACCATAGACAACGGCGCAAACAACCACCAGAACATCCTCCGCATCAGCTCTGGTGTAGTCTTGCGCTTCTGAGGTTGAAGTGCATCGAATGTCGCATGAATGAACCTGTTGTCGATGGCAGTATCGAATTAGGACGTACTCTTCGCGAATTGCAGCAGCAAGTGGGCTTTGTGCAAGAAGATTGCGCCGGCATCCGCCAAATTTTATATGTCACAGCATTGCCGAAAGCGAGGCCGGGTACGCAACTGATAGAAATGTCCACCTTAGAAACGGCCGAATCGGGTAGATCCGGTCATTGATTCTGTTTGGTTTGCAGAAGCGGTGATCCGATACCGCCAAGTACCGGCATGGGAGAGTTCAATTGTCCAGGTACGCCAGAATCCATGTCCAACCAAGCGGCGAGAATCGGGACTGATTAATACCGTATTGTGTTGCCAGGAAAATTGTAGAAACCGGACCATCGGCAGTCACGTCAGATACAGGTTCTGGCCGGCGGCTATATCGAAACCAGTATTGCTGTACCCAGAGGCAATGCCCTCAAGTGGCTTTTTCCTAAGGAATATGCCACCTTGCGGACTCTCAAGAAGGGCCTATTTACTATGGTTTTGCCTAGATTCCGACAGCGGTTCGAGTTGGGCTTGCGACTCCATAGATTCAGGAGCTTACAGGCCTTTCGAAAGCCTCCCAGGGACACGCTCATGAGCATATGCTCGGGCAGAACCGCGACAACCCTCATTCCATCGCTGAGAAGAACAACACGCGAGTTCTTTGCGCGATCAAACTGCGGACGCCGCCAATTTCAGAAAATGGCAATTGCTGATGCCGAACTGCGCAAGTTTGCCGGTTGTATTTACATCGGCTCTCGTAAAACTTTTATTATTGAAACCTCCAGTAATGCGATGCTACTATTCCGCTGCGCGCTTTATGGGCTATCTGTTGTTTTGAACAAAATGAAGCGCGTCAGCCGGTTGCTGGCCAGATGTGGTTTCTGCGGTCAGCGTAGGTTCTGTATCCGGCAATAAATTCTCCCCCGGTTTCATTGTGCTGGCGAGTAGTTTGGACTCGAACTCAGCGGAGCGGTGAGGTTCTTTTTCAGTATTTTGTATTTCATTTTCACTTGTGGAGCAACGCGCAATTGCATCTTGTTGGATAACTGTGCAGAGCTGGCAGGTTTGAGGCCGACGGCCTTTCGGCCGTGGGTTTTGAGAATCAGACACGCATTTCAGGAGGATATTTTCATGGCAAGATTTTGTGGAAATTGCGGGACATCGCTCCAGGACGGAGCCGGTTTTTGTGGCGAATGTGGAACAAAGGTTTCTGTAAAACCGGCGGGATTGCCTGCCGCGCCACCGCCTCAACCGGCCAGTTTTAGTTCACCGGCGGTCCCTCCCGCCGCCGCCCCGGGCGTTCCTCTGGGTTTCCCCCACCACCTCCTCCTGCCCCTGTTTACAGCCAGCCCATGCCTCCGGCTCCGCCTCCCGCACCGGCGCCGCCGTCATCGTGGAACCCTGTTGCTCCGCCTCCGGTGCAGCCGCCCGCGTGGAGTCCTGCTGTTCCGCCGCCGATGCCGCCGCCCGCGTCTCCTGTGCCTGGCTACGGAGCGGCGCCGGCTCCGCCCGCAGCCTCCGCTCCTTCGGACAATCCGTATGCAGCAGGCCCATGGGAGGGACTGCCCGCTTCGTCACCGATCTGGGATTTTCAAAAATCACTGGTGCCTACGGGCGTAAGCCTTACGGCGTCGATGGGAAGCAATCCCAGCGGGTTCATGAAGGTGCTGGCATGGACAATTCGCTCCACCTTCCTCGATCCTCGCATTGCCCGGCAAGCCGCGCTGGATAAAACCGGCAACATGGCGGCCATTGGCGCGTTTGCGCTCTCCATGGTTCCGGCATGGCTCTATCTGCTCTTGTTCGGTAACCCATATCTCTTCAACTCGATCTACCACGCCGTAATCATCAGCACCGTGGTTCTTTCAATCGGAGGCATGGCCGCAACCATTTTCATTCTGGCTTTGCTTTCAAATAGCCTGCTGGGAGTAAAACTGAGCGCCGGCCAACTGATGCGCGCTTTGGCTTATGCGCAGGGAGCTGCCTTCTTCAGTTTCATTCCGATTCTCGGCACGCTGATCCACTTATGGACAATTCCAACGTCGATTGCCGCCGTTCGCGAGATCAGCGGTGCAGACACGGTCAAGGCGCTCATCTTCATCATCATTGGCGGAGCCATCACGATGGCGGTCATGATGCTGCTTTCACCAATTCTGGTCAGCACGCTGGTGAGATTCTGAGCAGAGGGAGCCTGGGATGACGCCTGAGCAAGCAAGCCAAAGCTACGTCACCCTTCGCCAGCAGCGGGACGCGGGTCAACTGCCCGACGCGCAGTTCCGGCAAATGGTGGCGCAGATGGTGGCAACCGGCGCCGACGGAAGCGCCTGGCAATTGAATGTGGATACCGGCCAGTGGGTGGCGTATCAGCCGCCTCAGCCGGTGCAGCCTTCAACCCATGCGGTGCCGGCCAATCGCTGGTGGTCCATTCTCCTGATGATGGTCAGCCCCGGCCAGTTGCTGGCGCAGGGACTGGGCAAAATCTCGTGGCCCTTTGCGCTCTCTGTCTCCGGCGCGGCGTTTGCGCTGTTTTTCTTCCAGACCGGCCTCGACCGTTTGCATATCAACACTGTCAGCCTTGGCCGTTGCGGGCTGCTGGCGCTGCTCGGGGCAGCCTATGGAACAGCAGGCATCGCGGCCATCGGGCTTGTGGCATGGGCACTGTCAAAATTCATCGGCGGCGACCAGCCGCCAGGCTGGGTGATTCGCGCCGTGGCGTTGAGTTACAGCTCCGCATTGGTCTATGGAGCGGCAGGGCTGGTCTTCAATCTTGTGTTCAAGTGGAATACCTCGCTGGCGTTTGGAGTCACCGGTGTGTTGTGGGCGCTGGGTCCCATGATGGCGGTCTTCCGTCAGCTATCCAAAGGCAAGATTGTGGGCAGCGTGATTTTGGCTACATTCTGCGGGGCGTTAGTGCTGCTGGGCTGGGGAGCGCTGGCAACGGGAAGCGTGGGGAGGTAAGCGATGGAGAATCCAACCAACCGGGGCGGCAGCACGATTCCAGCGTTGCTCTGTTTTGCCACGCTGGCAGGACTGGCCGCCTTCCGCGCAACTCCGACGCTGAAGCCGGTTGCCGTGGCAGTGATCGGCGGCCTGGCGGCTGCCTGGTTGTGCCTGTGGCTCTTTAGCCGCCTACTCTATATTTTCAACGGCTCCGTCCGGCAGAAATATGGGTGGAAGGGGGTCAGGCAAGCCGTGGGGCGGAATTTTCTGCTTCTGATTCCATACACGGTGCTGGCGATTCTGGCCGACAGGGTACTGGGCTGGAACGTAACCCTCACTTTTGCGTCGGCGGGCATCATGACATCCGGAGCCGCTGTGGGAGCGGAGTTGATGGGCATGGGCGGCGGCAAGATCGCCAACATGCTGTTGCCAACCCTCGGCGGCATGGGTTTCACCATGCTCTGGATGGTGGCCAGCTCGTTGCTGCGGACCGTGGTGAGGTGATGGCATGAGGGCAAGCCGGAAGCTGTTATCGATCCTGTTCGCGCTGATGAGCGTAGCGCCGATGCTGCACGCCGCCAGCGATCCACGCGGCACCTACAACGGCACGTTAACGTGGACCTACACTTACGGGGAATCCGGGCAACATCGCAACACGTCTGAACCCTTGGTGATGACCGTGGCAGATGGCCCGTCGCCAGGCAGCTACCGCGTCGAATTGCGCGCGACCGCCAACAGTGCAGCGTGGAAGGTGTGGGATCCGGCCGGCAACTCCACCGTGCATGAGTCGTGGACCGCGACCAGCTTCGAGCTGACCCAGACCAGCGGAAACCATTCATACAAGTTATCGGGCGCCATCAGCGGATCGCAGTTATCCGGCACCTATGCTGACAACTATAACGACACCCTGATGATGGGGTGCCAGTTCAGTGCAACCAGGAGCGGTGGTGGCTTTTTCGGCGGTGGCTCAACCGGCTCCGCCGCCGGCAGCACGGGACAATCCAGCGGCCATATGGTGCATACCGGCCCTGGCAACGACGAGGACGATTACACCTGGGTTAGCGGCGATGCGCCTCTGGGCATCTCGGGCGTGAACGGCGTGCCGGGACCGGCCGATCTTCCTGAGTCGGGGACCGGAATTCTATTGCCGGGACTACTTACGGCGCTGGGAGTCGGCCTCAAGTCCATGCTCGATTCCAGTGTGACGCCGCCGCCGATGGTGGACTACGGAAGCAGCGACTCCGGCGCGCAGGATGCTTCTGCTGCGACGGATCAGTCCGCGCCTGCCGCACCGGAGCCCCCCGACCCTGGCTACGGGCCGGATTACACCAAGGCGATGCAGGACGCGCAGGATGCCAGCGACAAGTACAACGCCATGAAGCAGCAGTTGGCCGACTTCGAGAAAGGCGCCGACACCAGCGATCCGCAGTACGCCGTCCTGAAGCAGCAGTACGCGGACTATCTGAATTACTACAAGCAGAAGGCGGACGACTCCTCTGCCAGTGCCGACGGAATTGCCAAAGCTGTAGAGCAGGAGCGCAACACCAGGGTCCTGAAAGATTTTCAGGGCAACGATGTCAAGCAGGTAGTCTACGATCCCGCCACCGGCCAGTGGCACGACAGTGAAACCGGCAATCTCTTCGATCCCGACAAGTGGCAGCAGGTACAGGACCAGGCGTCGAAGGATGCAGCCTGGGCCGCGTCCGACCTCAACAAAATGGCCGCGCACCAGGACAGCTTCAGCAAGAATCTCGACCAGATAGGAATAGACGAGAAGCACAAGGAGGCCGAACTCAACTACCTGGGCAAATTGCAGAAGATGGCCTTTGACGCAAATCTGACCGATCCCGGCGGAGCGCACGATGTCTTTGTCACAACGCAGAACATGATGAACGACATAATGGACGGCAAAACCGTCACCGTGCCCACGATTCTTGCGACCCGCCAGTTTCTGCACGACAGCCTGCTCGGCAATGCGGCCCCGGAGTCGATCCTCTCGCTGCCTGAGAACCAGGCCAATCTGAGCGATATCGCCACATCCGCGGCCTGGAACTCGATGCATGAACTCATCACCGGCAAGGACAGCGACGGGCATTTCACGGTGGCCGGAGTCATTGGATCGATCGGCCTGCATGTTGCCGGCGGGGCGATTGCAGGGCCGGCGT
>Ga0224559_1001748_pt1 | contig 11646 bp, 6 predicted proteins | sample 714S33034metaG_FD_180676 | JGI IMG/M metagenome (GOLD analysis project Ga0224559, IMG submission 180676) | Peat soil microbial communities from Stordalen Mire, Sweden - 717 S3 30-34 | ecosystem: Environmental > Terrestrial > Soil > Wetlands > Peat | place: Sweden: Norrbotten County, Stordalen... | reverse complement strand
AGATCCGCAGCGGTGGCACTGGTGTGCGCTCGGCGGACCCGTATCACCTTGCCGAATATCCATGGCGCCTGGAATACGGAACGCCAAACATGGTGGGAGTGGCGTCATTGTGGGCCGGACAGGAGTGGCTCGATGCGCATGGAGTCATGAATATTTACCGAGAGGAAATGGCGCTTGCCAGAAAACTCGCCGATGGGCTGCGCGCCATCGAGGGCGTCAAGCTCTATTGCTGCGACAATCTCGACAACCACCTTTCGACCATTCTCATGAACCTGGAAGGTGTAGATCCAGGTGATGTAGGAGTCATGCTCGACGTCGACCATAACATTGCGACGCGCACCGGCTTGCATTGCGCGCCGCTTGTGCATCGACAGCTCGGAACCGAGAAATCAGATGGTGGAGTCAGGTTCTCTGTGGGAGCGTTTAACACCGAGGAGGAAATCTCTGCGGCCATAACGGCTATCGCCGACATCGCACAATGGTCATGTGAACGTAAGCCAAGAAACCAGAATCGGGCCAATTCGTGATTCAGTGAAGTATGCAACTGGAGCGAACCATTATAGAGGTGTTATGTCCAACAAGCGCTGAAGAGTGGGCCAGATTTACAGTATGGGTCCATGTAGCGATGCAATGGGTCAGCCGGCGGTCAATGGCACCTCTTTCGATATGAAATTGATAAGTCATGCTACCTGCCTTCGAATTGAGGCCGCTGTAGCGTCTTTTGCGCACAGCCAACTGGAGGCTTTAGGAGTCTCCGATGAAGACGCGGACAGGACATACGTCGATATACAATTGGCGGCTTCCTCTGAAGCGTATACTTTTTACACTCTTTCCGCTCTAGGCAACTTTCACTACGCTCGTAACTCAGACCATGCGGTAAGCCAGCTGTTTGAGCATCCTTAGATGCTTGGAATTTTGCATCCGATTCTGGTACCCAGAATGAGGGAGTGGCCGACCTGAACGTCGGGCCATTCCTTTAATGCCGATAGCACTTCACAAGGCACAGAGACGTCCCGTTTTCCCTGGTCTTGACAGTGAACTCCCAACGAGGTATCCCCTGGATACTCAGAGTGCCTTCTGCCTAGTTGATTTCAGAGAATTCGAGGTGCATTTGTTACTGGTCACGAAGCCCACACTTCAGACATCAATAATTACGAATCATAGTGGTTTTTTATGCGATCAAGAGAATCCGCATCTCCGCCAATAATTCGTTTAATGGCCGTAACTTAGCAACATGCTTAAAACTCTCGGCAGTTGCCCGCAAATTCGCACATTTTCACGCTTGACCCGAACCGGAGAATTCTCTCCGTCTGTGCGTCCCAGCATTATTTCCAGCTTAATTTTCTGATCGCGATTTCGGCAGTTCCGGTTCGAGTCGAAGTAGAACCGGTGCGCTGCACCACAACGTGCATTTGCTGTTGTTCTGTCTTTTCCTTTACACGCCTTGTAAGAGATAGTCTAAAATCAATAGAGTCACAGATACGAGTGAGGCGGAAATATGGTCCCTGATTGCTTCTTAATTGATCTTGACGGAACCATATGGCTTGGCGACCGTCTCATTGAGGGTGCATGTAGTTTTGTAGAGTGGATGGTTGCTTCAGACAAACGGTTCAGGTTTATCACCAATAATTCCTCAAACTCCGCTTCAGAATACATAAAGAAGTTATGGAGGTTGGGCATACAATGTCCCGAGGATTCAGTATTTTCTTCGACCAAGGCGACCATTCGATATTTACGGGACCGAGGCATCGACTCGGTCTATCCGCTCGGAACGCCAGTTTTTGTAGAGGAGTTGCAGAGTGCCGATATTTCAGTTTCAGAGGATGCGGATTGCGTTCTCCTCGCATTCGATAAGACTTTAACCTATGAAAAAGCAGACCATGCCTTCCAGTTGATTCGGAACGGCGCCAAGTTTATCGCGACACATCCGGATGTGCTTTGTCCTACCGCGAATGGCTACAGTCTTGATTGTGGCGCCATGCAGGCTATGTTTGAGCGTGCAAGCGGCAGAAAGGCTACAGTCCTCGGCAAGCCAAGTCCTGAATTCGTAAACCTCGCATTGGAGGAGTTGGGGGCCTCCCCTGCAGAAGCAATTATTGTTGGGGACCGGATTTACACGGACATGCGCATGGGGATTGATGCGGGCATCAGGACAGCCCTTGTTCTATCCGGCGAGACAAAGAGCACGGATGAGTTACCGTTTGTTATCGATTATATCGTCAAGAACGTTGGTCATCTTCCGCGCGCACTTGAATCAGGCATTTCAGAAACGATGGGCGAGAATAACCTTGATGCTTCATCGCACTGTGAAAGCAGCACAACGAGTGTGGTGCATTAACTTAGTGGCAGGGGCCTAACTAAGATTACGTTGGTGGTTCATTATTGCAAGGCGGGATCGGGACACTTTTACAGTCAGAGCGACAAGATCCCGCCCTCTTCTAATCAAATTGGATTTGGCTGAAATTCTACCTGAACGCTGCATCCCCGATTTACCCTATGCTGCATAGGTACCACTGTGTGCTTAGCCTACTAAATTTCTACATTGAGGAAACGCGGTGATGCGCAACTTTGCGGCCGCATAAGGTATTAATGTGATTGTTTCTTCAGGCTGATCGCTGGTTACGGGACTTTGAGGCGGCGGGTTGGCGACGCCATCTTCGGCGCGCCAGTCGTTAAGCTTACGAGCCCTTACACTAAGCCGGACGGGATTATGGCGAGTGGAGAATGGCGCTTCGCCAACCTCTGTCTCCGTAACCGCAATGCTCTTTTCCGGCGCATCACTATCAATCTGCAACGCATAGTTCCATGCTGTAGTGGGAAATACCTGCCAATCGGCAGTCATGCCGCGGTCGCGCAGTTTAACCCAGCTTTCGCCGATACCGTAAGAGAAGACCAACGGCCCGCGTTCTACAGCTACAGAGTTGTTTGACCAATGGGAAAGATACGGACTCATCGGAAAGTTGATTTCGACGCGGTCGCCGGAGGTCCACAGACGCTCGATGCGGGCAAAAGAGCCTGCCTCCGGTACAGGCTGAGGTTGGCCATTGACTGTGATGATGGTGCCTACAGCCCAGGCGGGGATGCGAAGCTGAAGCGGAAAACTCAGCGGCAACGCAGGGTTTACAACGATCCGCACTGAGCCATGGAATGGATAACCGGTCTCTTCGACGACATGGAGATGTGTGCCGCGCATAACCGTGCGCAACTCGCAAGGAGCATAGACGGCGGCGACCAAGCCATCGTGCGCGGTTGCCTCCTGCGCACCAGAGAGCAGAAAGAGGCAGGCGGCAAACTTGGGCCAACCCTGGTGATAGTTTGCCGTACAGCAACCGAAGTTCGGCTCAAGGCCAAAGAGGTTCGATTCCGGCCCGTCGCTGACCCAGGGTTTGTGATGCAAACTGCACTCCACCTGGTTCGGTTCCTGATTGTACTGGTGCGCCCACATATCGTCGGTGAATGTGCCTGGCAGTGCATTGAAGGCCAATCGTTCAAGCCGGTCGCCAAGCGAAGCATCGCCCAAGATGGCAAGAGAGTGTTCGAGCGAAAACATATATTCGACAACACTGCAAAGTTCCGAGCCTTGCGAAGGGTCAGGTCCGGCCAGATGTTCGTCGCAGGAGAACATTCCATTGGGCAGGCCGTGATATTTGTCCAAAACGGAGATCATCTTGAGTACGGAAGAGCGGTCGGCCTCCACACCAGAAACCAGCGACCATACGGGTCCGGTCTTGATCGCCTGGCCATTGTTGACGCCATGAGTAGCCAAAGACAGATCTTTCAGCCCGTTGCCCTCGTTTAGTTTTAAATATTCTGCTGTTATGCGTTGCGTAAACTGGAAGTCGGCGTACTGCGCAATCCAGTTATAACCTTGCTTATGCAACAGGCGCGCCAGATCGAGTAGCCACGCCTGCCCGGTTCTGTTGTAGAGCCATATAACGCTGAGCAGTTCATCCTGCCAGCGGAATCTTCCCCAATCGCGAAGCGGCCGCCGTGGCAACTCAGCCAACTGATATTGGAAGTACTTATTCATCGCCGGAATTACGCGCGGGTCGCCGGTCAGCTCCTGGTATTGGGTGAGTACTTTCAACATGACAATGCGTGGCCACCAGTCGTCGTTGGACAAAGGACCAATCATACCGCTGGCAGTTTGGTGGTCCAGCGTCCAATCGATAAATCGCTGCGCTTTTGCCTTGAGACGAGCGTCGTCGAGCAACCACGCTAGCGGCACAAGACCGTCGAGGAAGTAGGGGCCGCGTTCCCAAGATTCGCCCCCGCCTCCAAGCCAGCCGCTATCGGGACCGACATCCGCCCAGGTTTCGTCCAAATGTCCGCTTAGTCCGCTGGCCTGAATCTGAAGTTGGCTTTTGAGCCAGCCGCCAGGCCGGATGGAACCCAATGGCAGAAAGTAAAACGCATTGGAGGCAAGAGGCGCTCGATTCCTGACCGCCGATTGTGTTTCGTGTGTCGTCTGTGCCGATGCTAAAGATGATTTTCCGTGAGCCGAAAGAAGGCCACCAACAGGAATAGACGATGCCAAGCCGTAAAAGCCGAGCTGGCTGAGAAAATGACGGCGAGTCAAAGATATCTTTGATGATGGCAGCACTCTCGACTCCAAAGTCAGGCTGCCGCTATCGTAATCATCCCGAGATTCTCGTGCATGGTACATCTGGTCTATTCCAAACCCGTTCGCGAAGGTTATAGTCCCTGGCAGCCGCTTTCGCATGCAAGCGCATCAATTGTTAACTTCTATGATGCCGCGATGGATGGCAGTCGTGGCGGCCTCAGTACGATCAGAGACTTCCAGTTTTTCAGTAATACTATTGACGTGATTGCGGACCGTATTGCCACTGATGTTAAGGGCGTTGCCAATCTCCTTGTTGGTGAGCCCGCGGGCGAGCATATTCAGCACTTCGAGTTCGCGCGCTGTGAGATTGGTGCGCATCATGCGCTCAGCCAGCCGAGCGGCGATGTGCCGGGGAAAGAATCGTTTGCCGGCATGAACGGCTCGGATTGCCACGATCATGTCCGACTGCGGCGCGTCTTTTAAAAGATAGCCTTGAGCTCCCGCCTGCACGGCGCGATAAATGTCTTCGTCGGTTTCGTAGCTAGTGAGGATAATGGCACGGACATCAATCTTGTTACGCTTGATCGCATGCAGTGTCTCGATTCCATTCATGCCGGGCATGCGCAGATCGAGCAACAGCAGGTCCGCAGGATTGGCGCGGAGCATCTCCATAGCCTCTTCGCCGCTTGAAGCCGAGCCGACAACCTCCAGTCCCGCTTGAGTACTGAGCATGCTGGTGAGACCGGCAACCACCACTGGGTGATCATCCACGATCAGAATGCGAATTGGTGCGCTTCTTAGGTCGGGCATTGATCCAATGCTCCTTCACATATCTCCATAAATGTTTTGGCCAGGACGTGAAAGTGACGCGAGGCGGCAACGGAGCGGTGATCTCCATCCGCGTACCCTCGCCCGGCCTGCTATGTATCTGGAAGACAGCCGAGACTCCTTGTGCACGCCGGCGCATACCGCGAATGCCGAAACCTAATAGACTGTTACTCTGCACAAAGCCCGCACCGTCGTCTTCTACCTGAAGTTGAACCGAGTTTTCGCTGTAGGTCAACCGGATAGTTATGATGCTTGGATGTGCATGCCTAACAGCATTGGCAACAGCTTCCTGGCCAACACGGTAAAGAGCATCAGCAATACGCAACGGCAAGGTACGCTGGTCACCGACTTTTTGGAGAACAACCCGAACTGAACATCCTTCCACCATACGCCGGGCACACAGGTCCAGAGCAGAGAGAACATCCTCTGACTCCAGTTCTTCTGTGCGCAATGAAGCGATGCTGCGTCGCGCCTCTTCGTGGCTGTGGCGGACTAGGTTGCTGGCTAACTCAAGCTGTTCATGAAGAGGTGACATTTCCACAGTCAGCCCATTGCGAATCGCCTGCAACTGGAATCCAATTCCAGCAAAACTTTGAGCCAGGGTGTCGTGCATCTCATGAGCCAATCGCCCGCGTTCTTCCACGATAGCGCGGAGACGCCACTGCTCTGCGCGGTTATACAAGAAGACAGCAACAAGCGCGAGCAAAAGAGAGACGATAACAAAAACAATGACGTGCCCCGTACTCCACCACGGCGGGCCGGCGAGTACATCCAGGTCCTCGTTGGAACGCAGCAGCAGGACGAAAGGAGTGAGGTTCTGTGTAAATGCCGGATCGACAACACAGATGCCGCGCAGGCGGAGGCTGCTATCTGGTTTGAGCCTGCTGAAAAGATAGTCGCTGCGCCCAGGATTCAAAATAGCGCGAAAGGATTGCGACCCTTCATTAAGATCGAGAATTATGGAATTCGCCGGCCCTCTCTTTTTGCCAACAAGCCGTCCCTGCACCTCAATAAACATCGCATCGAATTTACCAGTCGATGCCTGAAACGCGGTTACCGAAACCGGCGGCAAGGGAGTACGCTCCCAAAGCACCACGACGGTAGCGTTCTCCATTGTCGAGCTGAAGTCACCGGGATGCACTTCGCCAGTGATCTCAACCTCGTCTCCCATATTGAGCGGTGGTGCATTGGACTGCGATATATAGACTCCGCCGGTTGAGTCCTGAACGAAGAGCCGTGGCGCGGTCAGGATGACCACCCCCCGGATTGTAGCTAAATCTGGCTTGGCGAAGGAACTCATCCGCAGGCTTGCAATGCTCTGCACATTTTCACTGGAACGGATTATTGGTTTTTGCTGCCCTAGGGGAGATCTAAGCCCTTGAAGTTCAGATTCTTCCAGCGCTGCATTCCTCGGTTCAGAATCTCCCCGATGTACTGTGCCCTGTAGCATTTCTACGAGATCCTGATGCGTTGCCTGACGGACAACGACATTGCGCCAGATTCCGCCGGAAAAAAAGGAGCGCAGGCCAACCCGGCCTGTTTGAAGACAATCCTGATCGTTGATTGCGAGGGAAGTTGGTGCCGCTTGCGTAGGGGTCGTGACAGTAGCGACAATCTGACAATCGAAAGCCAGCAATTTCAGATGGTACCAGCGGAAAGGTTGAATTTCGCCGGGAGCGGGGATCTGTTTGTGGATCTCCAACCAACCGTGTTCCGCGCGGCCCAGGACCAGAGAGTTGTCTCTGGTGCGCATTCCGGCGTAGTAGCCGCTATAGGCATCCACCCCTTCTTCTTCATTGCTGGAGCGAATGGTAAGTCCGGTATCTCCAATGATGCTCAGCAGTGTTATATCCGCTTCAATGGAATAGTTGTGCCAATATGGCGACCCGGTCAGCAGTTTTGCGCCCCGCTGATCAGAATTGTTGCGCATCTCGCCATTCACCAGTTCCCATGTTCCGCCCATCGCCTTCCATTCATCGGCAGAGCCTTTGGCAAATGAGTCGTGATAAGGCAGTCCTCGGCTGGGACTATTCTGGTACGCGTACAACGCCAAGAACACCAGAGCCGCCAGCAGACCGACAAGTAGCCCAATCAGTGTTCTGCGCAGCACAGGAGGGCGTTTCATCGGGTTGAACTCCAGTTCCAGTGGCCAAGCTTCCAATCCAAAGAGAGCATCTGGCGCACCTCCGGCGTATTCATGTTTTCGCGTGAAATCAGCTTCGGATGGAGATAAACAATTGCGGGCACTGGTTGTCCGAGCTGCCTGGCATGGATAAGCTCGACAGCTTGCTGCCCCATGGCCCGCGTATCGGACTGGATCACGCTATCGATTGCTATCTCTTGCTCGAGAGGGTACAAACGGGAAATATCAAAGCAGATGATCTTTACATTGTGCCTGGTGGGCGTCGTTTGAAGCGATGGCAGGGCTCCAAAAACAGTGGTAGAAGTGAGAGCGACAATCACATCGAGGTCTGGATTATTCCGCAGAGTTTCTTCAGCCACTTGCTGCTCATGAGGTATATTGAAAGACCCAATCTGCCTATCTGAGATACGAATGCCTGGGTAATATTTGCCGAGAAACTCCTCGAAGGAGCGGGCACGAATCATGATTCCTGTAACGTTTGGATTTATGCCCAGAAGAGCGACGGTTCCGTGGCCTTTTAACAGATCAGCGACACGCTGTGCTGCCATCCGGCCACCCTCCGCATCGTCATTGAGAATATAAAAAAGGTTGCCCCCGGCAGGAATGGCCAAGGGAGAACCGATGATGACGGTAGGGATTCCGTGAAGCAGAGCGCGACGTACGGGACTAATGAGGGACAATGCCTGATCTGGTGCGAGGACTAATCCCTGATAGTTGTCATTCACTACCCGCTCAACTAAAGCAATTTGACCCTCGACATCATCTTCCCGCGCAGGGGCATTCCAATAGATGAATGCTCCGGTTTGTTCCGCCGCAGCTTCTGCTCCGGCATGTGCGGGATCCCAATGGCTGCCTTCTGTCTGTGGGATCACAGCAATCGTGATCTGTTTACGGGAGCGGCAAGCGCTAGACGAAAGAATAAGCGCACAGGCAAGAATGGACAATCCAAGGCATACCCAGTTTCTCTTGTGGCCGATCCCGTATTGACAGAGCTTAATCATTAGCTGGCAGGTTGGAGTCTACGCCGCAACCCTGATTCTCAGCAAGTACACCGCGTACATTGCATTTTCTAGTCCATATGTACTATGTAAGCGTAGTCGCATTGGCACATGCGCGCCTTATCCATGCTGAGTAGTATTGCGGTGGAAATCAGACCGAGAGAAATCCGCTTTCAAATACAAGTTTTGTTTACGGGGTAAACGGCAACGTTGACCTGCAGGTTAAGAGCTTGTGTTCAAGCGGTTTTTTCGTGTTTATGACACTTAAGCTCCGCACAACCTGTTTTGGAGGCAGTATGAATTTGAAGAACTGGAATATGAGGCTACGAGCTGGAACCATACAGCTGTTCATGGCCGGGCACGATGATGTGTCCATCCAGGAGAGCACAAACAGGACGAAGAGCAGCATTCGCCATTCCGAGTGGATTCGTCTGGCAATGGCGCTGCTGATGGTTCTTCCTGCGCTAGGCGCCTTCGCTCAATACGAAAATGGTAGCTTGGTTGGAACCATTCGCGACTCCAGCGGGGCCGCAATCCCCAACGCGAGTGTCGCGGTCACTAACAATGCGACCGGAATTGTTACGAATGTGACGTCAAACGCCTCAGGCGACTATGAAGTCCCGTCATTGCGCTTTGGCATCTATACTGTCGCCGCAAAAGCTACCGGTTTTGCCGACGCCGTTGCCAAAGATATCACCATCACGGTCGGCGGGCGCGTGCGCATAGACCTGAAGATGACTATTGGCGCAGCCCAGACGACAGTCGAGGTGACAGGAGTCGCGCTCCAGCTCGAAACTGAGTCCAGCCAGCGCGGCCAGACCATCACCGAGTATCAAGCGCAAGCTCTACCACTGGTAACCAGGAACTACGCGGACCAGATTAATTTGGTCACCGGCTCGCACATGGCGCCTGCCGAAGCTACGACAACAAACCTCACCAGCCTGACACGCGCGGGATCGTACAGCCTGAATGGCCAGCGCAGCATGTACAACAATTTTCTGTTGGACGGCATGGACAACAATGCTTATGGCGAGAGCAACCAAGGCTTCGACAACCAGATTATTGAGCCCGCGCCGGATGCCATCGCCCAGTTTGAAGTAGTGACCAACAATGAGAGTGCGGAGTTCGGCCGCGCTTCTGCTGCTACTATCAACGTCGCCACCAAGGCCGGCTCCAATCAATTCCACACTACTCTCTACGAGTTTATCCGCAACACGGATCTGAACGCGGCCGGTTTCATCAAACCAATCATCGGTACGTTCCCGTTTGTCAAGCCTGCCTTCAATCGCAATCAGTTTGGCGCGGCCGGCGGCGGGCCGATTATTAAGAACAAGTTCTTCTTCTTCCTCGACTACGAGGGATTCCGCCAGAAAATGACGCCCACAGTGGTTGAGACTGTTCCAACAACGAACGAAATCAGCGGTATTTTGGCCGTTCCGGTGCAGGATCCGTGGAGTCCAGGCACTTACCTGCCCGCAGGCACATCGATTCTCAGCAATCCCGACATCGATCCGACTTCCAAGGTAATTCTTGGATTCTGGAAGACCCTGTTACCCGGAAAGTGCCAGGCTAACGCCGGATCCGCCACTACGGGTCTGCAAGCGAACGACTGCCCAACCAACGCGGCCTTCACAGATAAATCCGACAAGGGCGACCTACGGCTTGATTACCAGCAGAGCCAAAATAGTTCCTGGTTCCTGCGCATTAGCGATCGCAAAGAGACGGCCATTAACTATCCCGCTCTGCCGTTGCCGCTGGATATGCAGACCGTCGGCCACATCTACATTCATTCCGAGCAGGTTGCGCTCGGCTACACGCATCTGATCGGCTCCAACAAGGTTATCGATGCACGCCTTGCAGTGTCTGGAACGAGGGCCGGTAAGGCGTCGCTTTCGGTAGGAAACACACTTTTCCCTCAAGGCGATATACCAGGCCTACCGACCGTCGCCAGGGTTTCCGGCGGTTTGCCCTCGATGAGCGTCTCGGGTGGTTTTACCGGCTTTGGACGTCAAAGTACGAACCCTCAGTGGCAAGATCCGTCAGAAGTTGACCCCAAAATCAACATCTCCTGGGTTAAAGGAAAACAATCATTCAAGTTCGGATTTGAGTTCCAGCGCATTTGGATGGGATATGAAGACTCGAACCCGCTCTATGGCTCTTTCGCCTTCGGCAAAGGCTATAGCGTCTGCCCGGCAACGGTTGGAGGAATTTCCAACGCTACCAATTGTCCTACCGGCACCAGCGCCGTCGCGGACACTTACTGGGCCGACTTCCTCTTCGGTGCAAACAGTAACTATTCTCTAGCAACCTACTGGCTCAGTCTCATTAACCAGAACAGGGACAGTGCATATGCCCAGGACGACTGGAAGGTCAACTCCAAGCTGACCCTGAATTTGGGAATGCGCTGGGAGTATGGATCACCCTGGTCGGCACGAGACCACATGGTCTCAAACTTTGACCCGGCCACTCAGTCAGTGATCACTCTATATCCCAACTACACAAGCAGCGCCACCAGTGTTGCCGGCAGCATCCGGCCCTACGGCGGCGGAGGCGGCCGCGTATACAGAAATACCCTGGTGAATCCGGACTTGGCAGACTGGGGTCCGCGCTTAGGCTTTGCTTATGCGCTGTCACATAGTATCGTAGTCCGCGGCGGCTACGGCATCAGCTATGTCCACTACAATCGTTCCGGTCCGGCCGACCTTACCAACGACTCCGCACCGCAGGATCTTTTTGTGTCGGTAACTAACCCATCAGCTACCGCAGGCGGACTTGGCGCTACTCCGGGATACCGGAGGCTTTCTGCCGGCTTCCCTTCAGACCTGCTCACCAATTTCAGCGCAGGCACTGACAATATCGTCTATCTCCCCAAGGACACAAAGGACAGCTATGTCGAAAGCTACTTCCTGAGCGTTCAGAAGTCACTTGCCAAGAACATACTTTTCGACTTGGCGTTTGTGGGCAATCATGGCGTGAAATTGCAGGGCTTCATCAACGCCAACCAAATGAATCCGTCGAACGGCTTCAAGCGTCCTTACCCGCAATGGGGAGGGTACTTGTACGGTACAACCACCTATAACAACGGCGACATCAGTGACGCCCTGAACGAGTTC
>Ga0224559_1001747_pt1 | contig 11649 bp, 10 predicted proteins | sample 714S33034metaG_FD_180676 | JGI IMG/M metagenome (GOLD analysis project Ga0224559, IMG submission 180676) | Peat soil microbial communities from Stordalen Mire, Sweden - 717 S3 30-34 | ecosystem: Environmental > Terrestrial > Soil > Wetlands > Peat | place: Sweden: Norrbotten County, Stordalen... | reverse complement strand
TGAAGATCGCTTCAGGAGTCTTCACGGCCACCTCTTCAATCTCCATACCGCCCGCCTGCGAGGCCATGAAGACCAGCTTGCCCGTAACGCGGTCGAGCACAATGCCCAGATATAGTTCGCGGTCGATGCTGGCCGTCTCTTCGATCAGCAGCCGCTGGACTTTTTGTCCCTGCGGCCCGGTCTGGTGCGTCACCAGCGTCATGCCGAGGATGTTTTTGGCGTACTGCTCGGCCTCCTCCTGCGTTCGAGCTACCTTCACGCCGCCGCCCTTGCCGCGGCCTCCGGCATGAATCTGCGCCTTGACGACGACGCCCGAGGCGCCACCGGCAAAGAGTTTGCGGGCCGCCGCCGAGGCCTCTTCCAGCGTGTTGGCCACTTCGCCTCTGGGTACGGCAACGCCGTATTTAGTCAGGATTTCCTTCGCCTGATATTCGTGAATCTTCATGTGGGTAGGGACCGTCCATTCCGCTGTGATTAGGATTCAAAACCAGCCTCAGTGGATTCCGGGAAGTTGAGACAGTGACAGCGGTATTGAAATACTACCCTGCCCACTAAAGAATGGGCAACTAATTCACGCATCAGACCCGGCCGCCTTGAATCGTTACCATAGAGGGTATGACTTTGTTGAAAGAGCTTTTGAAGCCGCTGGCCGAGGACGGCGCGGCGCTGACCCGGGAACAGGCGGCGGGCGTGCTGGAGGAGATCCTCTCTGGCACGGTGCCCGAGGTAGTGACCGCGGCGCTGCTCGCAGTGCTGTCGACCCGTGGCGTACAAGCGCCGGAGCTGACTGGCTTTGTCGATGTCATGCGCAAGCGGGTTACGCCGTTGCTTTTTACGGATGCAGAGCGTGATGAACTTGTAGACGCAGTCGGCACCGGCGGCGGCGGGCCGCTGACCTTCAACATCTCCTGCGGCGCGGCGCTGGTAGCATCGGCCGCCGGGGCCAAAGTCGCCAAGCACGGCAACCGCGCGGTCACCTCGCTCTGCGGCGCGGCTGACGTGCTCGAGGCTCTCGGCGTGCCCATCGAATTAGGCCCTGAGCTGGCTGTTGAATGCTTGCGCCAGACCGGTTTCGTTTTTCTCTTCGCGCCGCTCTATCACCCGGCCATGAAGACCGTGGGACCGCTGCGCCGCGCGCTCGGCTTCCGGACTATTTTTAATCTGGTTGGCCCGCTGACCAACCCGGCCGGTGCGCGCAATCAGGTCATCGGCGTGCTCTCGCCCAGCAAGGTGCTTCTGGTTGGCCGTACGCTGGCCGCTCTCGGAGCCAAACGAGCCTTCGTTGTCCACGGGACTGATGGGATTGATGAGCTGACCACCACTGGCGAGTCCATCGTCGCCCGGGTCGAGGAAACCGAGACGGGCGAATCCAAGCTCAAAGCCGCTCGTATCACGCCAGAGATGGCCGGGGTGCCCCGCACCACGCTCGAGCACTTCACCGGCGGCGATGTAAAGACCAATTCCGCCCTGCTCTACGACGTTCTGACCGGCATCCCCGGAGCGCGGCGCGACATTGTCTTGCTGAACGCCGCCGCTGCTCTGGTAGCTGCTGGTCTGGCAGGCGATCTAAAAGAGGGCGTACGCCAAGGCGCTGAAGCTATCGACTCCGGCCAGGCCGCTGCAACCCTCGCCAAGCTGAGGCAGTTTGGGAAGAAACACACGCGACCTTAGCGCAGCGGCGCCAGCGTCAGCGGATCTCCCTCACCGCCAAAGTACTTCTTCAGCGCCTCGTTGAAGACGGCTGCGTCTGCCGCGGCGCGGGCAAACAGCGTCATCGAAGAGCAAAATTTCAGGTCGTCGGGATAGCCCAGAATCCGTTGAATCGGTCGATTCTCAACCAGATTCACCAGTCGCGCGCACTCGGTCAGTCGCGGGCCGAGAACCGGATGCCGGAGATAAGCCATCGCCTCTTCCAGCGAGCCAATGCCGTAAAACTCCGACTGCGAACTGTGCCCCAGGCCCTTCATCTGCGGAAAGATGAACCATATCCAGTGGCCACGCTTTTCTCCCGCGCGCAACTCAACCAGAACCTGCGGATAGACAGCGGCTTGTGCGCTTACAAATCGTTCGAGGTTGAAGGGGTCAGCCACGCTGTTCACCTTCGAATAGAGGGTATTTCAGGAGCTACAGCAGCCCTTTGGTGTCAGCCAACCGGTACGAAAAAAGCCAAGAGGCGAGCGAAATGCCCAGAGCCAGCGCTACCCATCCAGCCTGCTCAAGCGGACGCCAGAAGCTGGCAGCAACATTCGGCGAAGAAAGAGTCAGCAATCTCAGAACGGGCAGGCCAAATCGGACCAGTTCAACTGCGCCCCAGCCCGCGACTCCTGTTGCCAACAGGATGTAGGCGATGGCCTGCTTCCACGGAAAGGGAATGGACACAGGCATGGCCGCGTCAAGCCGCACGCGCTCCATCGTCGAGGATAGAAAGCCCGAGGTAGGCAGCAACTTCTCTTCGCCGGCCAGAATGGCTTCGATCTCCGTGTCGATCTTCGCGCTATGGTCCGCCCTAGTGTGCTTTGCTTCCGCGTAATTTCTTTTAGCTCGTTTCAATGTGCGCCCTCCTTCCTGGTCTCCAACGTGAATACCTTGCGTGTTCCGTAATCCTCTTCTATATCCATCAAGTGCGGAAATCGCTGTCGCAGCAGCGCCCGTGCCCGGCCAAGCCTGGCCTTCATTGTTCCTTCCGGCACTCCCATCGTGCGTGCAGCCGCGGCCACATCCATCTCGTGAAAATAGTAAAGAACCACCGGCTCGCGGTAACGCAGAGGCAGGGCCAGTACAGCGCGCTGCACGGCGTCTCGGCTCAACCGCACGGCCAGTTCACTGTACTGCGAAGCCGGTCCGTATGGTTCGCGCGCCTGCTCCAGCGGCAGCGTTTCCACTGGAAATCGCTTCAGTTCCGAGCGATAGACGTTAGCGGCCAGCGCAAACAACCAGGAGGAAAAGCTCGCCTCTCGCCGCCACCGCGCCAACCCGCGCCAGGCGCATAAAAAAGCCTCCTGGGCCATCTCCTCGGCGCGTCCCCGGTCGCGGCAATAGCGCCAGGCCATGTTGATCAGCGGCCCCTGCCAGCGGCGGACAATCTCCTCAAAGCCGTTCACATCGCCGGCCAGCACGCGCTCTACAGCATACAGATCTTCGGCGGCATGGGTTGCGGCATTCATCTTGAAGGTTGTGCCTCTGCTATAGGTAGGACTGGCACTCTCCTGCGTTGGTTGCATTTTCTCGCAGATCGCCCACTTCCTTAAATTATGCAACCGAATCTTCAGGCTGTCTGTCCTACTAAGCGCAAGGGGGATCTCCCCGGCAAGGAGGAATATATGAACGAAAATAATCTTGGCGCAGTGATTCCGGTCCTGGGCGTCTTTATTCCGATAGTCGCCATCCTGTCTGTGTTCACATTTACCACATTCGCTGTCTGGTTCGGCACTCGGCAAAGGGAGCGTGAGGCCTTCTACCGGGCTGAGACCCTCCGGCGGATCACCGAAACGTCGGGCGAGGGCGCCCGGGCAGCAATTGAACTGCTGCGCGAAGAGGAACGGATGAAGCGGATCAAGGCCCGCGAAGGCTTGAAGACCGGCGGCGTCGTCAACCTCGGCGTGGGCGTTGGCCTGGTGATCTTTCTGCGGGCAGTGCTGGGCAACGGAGGGGTCTATCTCTGTGGCTTGATTCCTTTCTTCATCGGCCTGTCTCTGCTGATTTATGTCCTGTTTTTGGCTTCGCCGATTGAGCCGGGGCCGAAAGCTTGAATCTTAGGCCTGTACGGGCGCATCTAGATATTAGTTGTTTGAACAACTATTCCCGGCCCGGGTTCCTGGGCCGGGATTCGCCCGGAGGATCAGCCTATGTCAACGCCCATCCCGCGTCAGCCTGTCTTCTTTCTGCCCCACGGCGGGGGCCCTTGCTTCTTCATGGATTGGACTTGGGGACCTGCTGACACCTGGAAGCGGACTCAGCGCTTTCTGGAGGGGTTCGCCCAGACGCTGCCTACGGCGCCTAAAGCTATCGTTGTGGTAAGCGGCCATTGGGAGGAGTCTGCCTTTACAGCCAGCGCCGCTGAGCACCCCACACTCATCTTCGATTATTCCGGCTTCCCGGAGCATACATACCAGCTCACCTGGCCCGCGCCCGGCTCACCGGAACTTGCCGAGCATGTAGCGGACTTGCTGGGCAAAGCGGGGCTTCCGTCTGCTGTTAACGCCAACCGGGGCTTCGACCATGGCGTCTTTGTACCTCTCAAAGTGGCTTTCCCCGAGCCGCGTATTCCGGTGGTCTCGCTCTCTCTGGCTTCTTCTCTTGACCCGGCGCTGCACCTGGCCGCCGGCCATGCGCTCGCTCCGTTGCGCGACGAAGGAGTGCTCATCGTGGGAAGCGGCATGAGCTTCCATAACCTGCGCGGCTACTTTCAGCCGGAGACTGTGGAGCGTTCGCGGGCCTTCGATACATGGCTGACCCGCGCCGTCGAGTCGCCCGCCGCGGAGCGCGATGCCTTGTTGACAGGCTGGCGCAAGGCTCCGTTTGCCTCCTATGCTCATCCCCGAGAGGAACACCTGATTCCCCTGATGGTGGCTGCGGGAGCCGGCGAAAACGCAAAAGGCATCCGCGTCTTTGCCGATGAGCCAATGGGCGCGGCCCTCAGCGCTTACCGGTTCAATTGATAAGAGAAAGCTCCACGCTCAGGGCTCTTCACCGAACTGGCACAACTCCGCCTTTGAGGAAGGTCTCTCCGGCTCAACCTCTTTGGCCTCTTACGCGCTTTCTGTGAATATGCCTTGGGCTTAATCCTGGCTTCCGCTCTGGTACCAGCGCCTTCTGCGTCCTACCTTGATCCCGGAATCGATAAGGATGGCCAGCAAACCGAAAACCATGCAAAGATCAGTGCGCGCCTCGTGAAAAAAGCTTAGCCAGCCATATTCCTTGAGAGTTTGCAGCGGAAACGGGCCCAGCGGCCTGCCCAGCAGAATGGGGATCTTGGTAGTAACCAGAGCCGTCAAGATGACCACCAGCAGCGCTAATGCCGCATCCCCGGCGTAGAAGTTCAGCAGGATGGTGGCTCCACCGCCAATCTCGATGCCGCCTACCACCTGTGCCAAGTAATGAGGATACGGGAGACCTATCGTCTCAAATCGCCCAACGCCAAGATCCTCCGGTCGCAAAAACTTGAGACTGCCTTCCAACAGAAACACCAGGCCTGTAAGCACCCTGATCAGAATCATCGGAAGGTTTTGGCGCACTGCGACCTCCATTCGTTGGCTGCCTCCGGCCGTCATCTATTCATTACGCACCGGGGCTGGAGAGCAGACCGGACATGAAGAAGAATACCGCAGGCGCCGGATGGCGCGTAGAGAAATAGGCATTTCCTTGGCAAATTCATCCATTCATCCTGTTAGCAGCCGTATGTTAGCCCGTAAACCGGGCCGGACAAACCCGGCGCCAGCTTGTAATTCCTTGCTGTTGGGACGCCAGAGTTTCATTCACCCTCTCTGACGCTTCCTCTTGTGCCCGAAACCGCCCTCGGGAGGGAGTGCCTTCGGCGTCAGTTCTGCGTCTAAAAAGGAACGTTGCGCACTTCGGCGACAGGGAAACCCGCCCTAACCCGCCCGCGTCCGTTAGACTGTTGAGTAGGTTCCAGTTTTCCGGGGTCCCCAGTGGCTGGGTTCCCAGGAGGTGTTCGTTGCTTTCTGGGGTGTAGTAACAGGTCTTCGCCGTTGGGGTGGTAGCCGGGTCTCCAGCGACAGGCCTTGGCCGCTGGGGTGGTAAAATTGGTCTTTCCTATAGGCAGGATCAGATTTTTCAGCAGTGAGGGTGTCGATATTCGTCCCGTGAAGCCGAACCTGATGGCGAACTATGAACAGCACCAGTACGTGTGCTCAGCGCAGGGCTCACGCCCGGTGAAGATCAAGCACATTTCCGTCTCTCTTGCCTCCCGGACCATGAGCCGTCTGGCGCGCACGATGCTTGTGCTTGCCCTGGCGCTTTCAGCCGGCGCAGCCCTGGCCCAGCAGTCGCTGACCATTGAGTCCATTCGGGTCATTGGCAACCGGCGCATCCCGAAAGAAACCGTGCTGGCCCGCCTCTTTACTCACCCCGGCGACATCTACGATCCGATCTCCATTGAGCGCGACTTCAATTCGCTCTGGAACACTTCGTACTTCGACGATGTGCGCATCGAGCGTGAAGACTCGGAGAAGGGAATCATCCTGAACGTATTCGTCCGGGAGAGGCCCACCATCCGCGAAATCAACTACAAAGGGCTCAACGCCGTTTCCCAGTCTGACGTCCTCGACCGCTTCAAAAAGGAAAAGGTCGGTCTCACGGTTGAGAGCCAGTACGACCCTACCAAGATCAAGAGGGCTGAAACCGTCCTTAAAGACATCCTCTCCGAGCACGGCCACCAATTTGCAACCATCAAAACCGAGGTCAAGACCATCCCTCCGGCCTCGGTGCAGGTGAACTTCAACATCAAAGAAGGCCCCACGGTCAAGGTGGGCCAAATCAAGTTCACCGGCAACCAGCATATCGGCAAACTTCCGTTGCGCCGCTCGATGAAGAACCTTAAGCCTATCGGCATCCCCCATTCAATCATCTTCGAGAGCCTCTTTTCTCAGACCTTCGATGCCTCCAAGCTCGAGGAAGACACGGAGCGCGTCCGCCAGGCCTACCGCGACAAAGGCTATTACAACGCCGCCATCGAAGAGCCCAAAACGCAGATTCGCGACCAGGGCGGGCTCAATTGGTTTACCTTCCGGCCCAACAAGGGCAAGCGCATTGACATTCTCATGCCCGTTGAAGAGGGCGCCCGCTACCGGCTCGGCACTATTACATTCACCGGCAATAAGGCTGTTACGAATGTCAGGGCCTTGCGCTCCACCTTTGCCGTCAAAGACGGCGAGTGGTTCAATGCCACGCTGATCGGCAAGGGCCTGGAAAACCTTAAAAAGGCATATGGCCAGTTGGGATACATCAACTTCGGCGCCATCCCCAAGCCCGTCTTCGACGATCAGAAGAAGACTGTTTCGCTCAATATCGACATTGACGAGGGAAAGCCCTTCTACGTCTCCCGCATCGAGTTCCAGGGCAACCGCATTACTCGCGACAAAGTCATTCGTCGCGAGCTGATGCTCGAGGAAGGCCAGGTCTACAACTCGCAACTCTGGGAGTACAGCCTGCTCCGCCTCAACCAGCTTGAGTACTTTGAACCGCTGAAGGTCGACCAGGATTCCGAAGCCCATCAGGATGCCGAGGCCGGCACTGTGGACCTGCTGCTCAAGGTCAAGGAAAAGGGCAAGAACTCCATCGGCATGAACGGCGGCATGAGCGGCCTCTCCGGCGCCTTTCTGGGAGTCAACTACCAGACCAACAACTTCCTCGGCCTGGGCGAAACCCTCAGCCTGCAGGCCAACCTGGGCAACGTAGCCCGCACGTTCATGTTCGGCTTCACTCAGCCCTACGTGCGCAACCGCCCGCTCAATGTGGGATTCCAGCTCTACAACAACAAGCAGGATTTCAACTCAGCCAAAAATTATCAGGCTACCACTGGACAGTCGGCCAACCTGACCTCGGCGCAGCAATCGCTGACCCAGAACTACAACCAGTCCGCCACTGGCATGAACTTCTCGATCAGCTATCCGCTCAAGCGCCATGCTTTCCAGCGCGTCGGCTTTACTTATTCGTGGAGCAAGTCAGATATTACCGCCTTCTCCACTGCCTCGCAGACCTATTTCCAGACCATCAGCTTCCGCTCAGGCATCCAGGGCGCCAACGCGCTGCAAGGCATCGTCAACAGCCTCGCCTCTTTCACCTACGTCTACAACACCGTTAACAATCCCATGCGCCCGCGCAGTGGCAAGGAGTACACCGCGGCGCTGCAGGCCTCAGGCATCTGGGGCAACGTGCGCTATATCGCGCCCATGGTGGCTTACAAGCAGTTTCGTTCCATGCACTACCTGATGCCCTCGGCCACGGGACGAAACGTCCTGGGTGTGCGCGCGCAGTTGGGCTATGTGCAGGGCTACGGCGGCGCCGTGGCTCCGCCCAACAACCGCTTCTACTCTGGCGGTGAGGGAGATTTACGCGGCTTCGACGTCCGCGCAGCCACTCCTTACGGCTATGTTCCCACCCGCGTCAATGTGCAGTTGACCACCCCGTCCGGCGCTTGCGTTCCGCGGGAAGCGTCCAATCCGCAGTTGAACCAGTGCGTTCAGGTTCCGTTGCCTGTTTACGGAATTGCCTCCATCGGCGGCGATACCAGCTTTACCGCCAATGCTGAGTACCGCATTCCCATCGCCGGCCCGGTGACCTTCTCCTTCTTCGATGATTTCGGCATCAACACTGCCCTCAACAAAGGGCAATTGAAGCAGAGCCCCGAAGGCTTTGCCGCACTGACCTCGCCGATCTATGGCTGCCAGATCATTGTCACTGCTCCAGACGGGACCAGAACCAACATCTGTACGAGCAATATTCATGGTTCAGATGTCGGCTTCCAGCGCAATATCCATCCCATCGCTGGAACCAACTTTGTCCCCCGCATGTCTACCGGTATCGAGCTCTCGGTCATCATGCCGGTTGTCAACGCTCCTTTCCGTCTCTACTATGCCTATAACCCGCTGCGCCTCTACGAGAGGCCCTACTGCAACCTAGGCCTGGGAAGCAAGAATCAGAGCTGCACGGCACAGTTGATTACTCGCGACATGTTCCCCACGGGCGGCGCCGGCGACTACACCTTCGATGAGGTGAGTTCTGCTTACGGAGCTCAGAATGTCTTCCGGGAACCGCGCAAAACCTTCCGCCTGACGGTCTCCACCACCTTCTAGCGCAAGCCATCAACTCACAAGCTTCCAGGGCCGCTCGACAAGAGCGGCCCTGTTGCATGGCCAGAATGCCGCTCTTCGCACTCCATCCCTCTCGCACTGCTTGACAGATGTTTTGCGCTCTGGCAATCTGGCTGCCATGCAAACACTGGGACTTTCACAAGAGAGCAGGCGCTCTGACGGAAGGCTGAAGAGCATCTTCTGGCCCATGGTGGAGAACGCCTGGGACGTGGATTACCTGGGGCGGCAAGGATTTTGGATTTGCGTGATCATCGCGGGCTTTCAACTTGTTGTTGCGCTGGCCAATGGGAGTCCCGTCATGATCATCTCTGGTGCGGCCGGAGCGCTGGTCTTTCTGATTGGCGGCATGGGAGTTCGCGAAAGCAACTGGCCGGCGGCTGCTCTGCTCTTCAGCATCTTCTCGCTCAATCTGCTTTATGCCATTGCGAGCTACCAGTTCCCGGGAGTTCTGACCCTTTTTGCCGAATGCATCCTGCTCTCCAACCTCCGTGCTGCCTTTCTGGCTTCGGAATGGAGGCCGTCAGCCGAAGACGAAGACAAGCCAATGCGCTTCAAGGAAACTATCGGAGACAAATTGGCCGACCAAATGCCCGCCAGAACCTGGCCGATTATGCGTATTCCCTTCTATTGTCTGGCCTCTCTTCTGCTGCTCCTGAGCCTTGCCGGGCTGATCGTTCTCCTCGCACAGCGCTTCGGATTCATCTCTCATGCCGGGGTCGTGCAGCCTTGATCCATAGTGCTGAACTCTCAGATTGTTGGAATTTACGGAAAATTTCACGCGCCTCCTGTTTGACGCTCCCACTTGCGGCTCCTATAATTCATCTAGTTCCTGCTGACGTTTCCATCCGCGTCTTTTCCTGTCTCTGCTCCAGCCGGTTCAGAGCCCACGCAAAATGACCGTGAGGTTTCTCAGGAGGCGCAAACCTGCTTTCGCGCTGAAACGCGGACAGACCTACAGGAATTCCGAAGGAGCTTTACACTCGCATGAAGCGCTCGCTAGTACTTATCGCCACGCTGGCCTCGGGTTTTGCCCTGAGCGCCGCCGCCCAAACTTTGCCTGCTCCCGCCGTTGCGGCGCCTGCCGGTCCAGCCAAGATAGCCGTCATCGCCTTCCAGGTGGCCGTTGCCCAAACCAACGAGGGTCAGCGCAACTTCTCCGATCTGCAGAAGAAGTACGATCCCAAGCGCCAGCAGCTCAAGGCACTGAGCGATGAGATCGACAACCTGACCAAACAGCTCCAGGCTCAAGGTGACAAGCTCAGCGACGCAGAACGCGCAAGCCGCGCCAAGACCATCGACGACAACAAGAAGAAGTTGGAGCGTCAGGCCGAGGACGCGCAAAACGACTTCCAGTCTGAGATGCAGGAACTCTACAACGGATTGGCCTCCAAGGTGTATGAGACTCTGGCCAGCTACGCGCAGCAGCAGGGCTTTACCCTGGTGCTGGATGTCGCCCAGCAGCAGAATCCCGTGCTCTACGCCAGCGAGTCTACCAACATCACCAAGCAGATCATCGACGCCTACAACCTTTCGTCGGGCGTGCCCGCTCCTCCGGCCCAGCCGGCAACGGGAGCTGCACCGGCCTCCAGACCGGCAGCATCGCCTGCCAAACCGGCCGCCAAGCCCCCCGTCGCTCACTAATCTAAATACAAAGGCATCGCCTAGAGCCCCGCATTGCGGGGCTCTAGTTGTTACCGCTGCAGTTTTCAAGCGATTCCTTTAGACCGTATTTGACCATTTGCAATCTCATGATGGTTTCTGTAACTTCCGTTCACTTTCCTGTGGAAAAGTTTGTGGATTACTTCCGCGAATCCGTGGAAGTTTTTCCATTTTCTCCTCTTGCCAAGGGTTGTTCATTTCTGATAGGCGGCATAACTCTTTATTTATCAATCATTATTCACGTAATGCCCTGTTCCCTGTGCAGTTGGCCGCGGTGATTCCGCCCGTTTAGCTTTCCCCAGGGTTATCCACAAATCCTGATGAATGTATTGTGAATCAAATCACAAATAAGCGCCTACTTCTGCGAATCTTCGCCAATCCGCAGAACCGCCAAAAAGGCTTCTTGTGGGATGTCCACCTTACCGATTCGCTTCATCCTCTTCTTGCCTTCCTTCTGCTTTTCCAATAACTTGCGCTTGCGGCTGATGTCGCCGCCGTAGCACTTGGCCAGCACATTTTTGCGCAGCGGGCTCACCGTCTCGCGAGAGATGATCTTGGCGCCGATGGCAGCCTGAATCGCCACCTCGAACTGCTGCCGGGGAATCAGTTCCCGCATCTTCGAAACCAGCGCACGGCCCCGCTCATAGGCAACGTCGCGGTGGACAATCACCGAGAGCGCATCCACCGGTTCGCCGGAGACCAGAATGTCAAGCTTGACCATGGGCGACTCCCACTCCCCGGCTAGCTGATAATCCAAAGACGCATAGCCACGGGAGATCGACTTGAGCCGGTCGTAAAAGTCGAGCACAATCTCGTTGAGCGGCAACTCGTAGGTCAACAGAACACGGCTGGAGGTCACGTACTCAAAGTTCAACTGCTTGCCGCGCTTTTCTTCCACGAGTTTGAAAATGCCGCCTACATACTCCTCGTTCGTGAGAATCTTGGCCGTGATCACCGGCTCGCGAATACTTGCGATGTTGGTTGGCTCGGGCCAGCGCGAAGGGTTGTCCACCTCCATCACGCTGCCGTCGGTCATCAGGATGTGGTAGCGCACGCCGGGCGCGGTAGTGATCAGGTCCAGTTCGTACTCGCGCTCCAGCCGCTCCTGAATGATCTCCATGTGCAGCAGGCCGAGAAAACCGCAGCGGAAGCCAAAGCC
>Ga0224559_1001746_pt1 | contig 11658 bp, 10 predicted proteins | sample 714S33034metaG_FD_180676 | JGI IMG/M metagenome (GOLD analysis project Ga0224559, IMG submission 180676) | Peat soil microbial communities from Stordalen Mire, Sweden - 717 S3 30-34 | ecosystem: Environmental > Terrestrial > Soil > Wetlands > Peat | place: Sweden: Norrbotten County, Stordalen... | reverse complement strand
AAGTCGCGCCGTGGCCGGACACCGACCGCACCGAGCACCATCCAGAGGACGAACACGAAGAAGACCATGCCACCAGTCTGACCGCTGGCGCTGGCACTGTCACTCTATTATGCGAAGCTCTTTAGTTAGTCGTCGCGCCGCCTGTAGCGGGGCTCATCGCCTCAAGACAGCCTCCTGAGACAAGAGCCGTCGACGCGAAGATCGAGGCGATCTAGCCCAGGTCAGCCGCGATTGCCTGCAGGTGCCAACGTGCGCCGCTGTGAGAGATATCGAGCTCGAGTACCTCGCTCAGCAGGTGGGTGGCAGTGTCGTACTGTCCGAGCCCTGACAGGGCCAGAGCCTCGAGATAGCGGCATTCGACGCGGTTGCGGTGGTCGAGGTCGTCCTCGAAGACGAGGAAGGTTGGCAGGGAGGTGGCGAAGTAGTCAATTGTCTGTGGCTGAGCTGCACGCTGGCGGGCCGATTGGAGGAGCCGCTCGAAGAGGTCGGTAGCGCCGTCCTCATCGCCTAGGGCTCGCAGCGCTCTGGCCTGCCAGTATGTCGGCTCGCCGAGCGGCGCACGTGCGTCGCCTTGAGGCGCGGCCGCAGAAGCTAGCCAAGCCGTCGCGTCCGTCTCGCGACCAGCTGCCAACAGTGCCAACGCCAGGTGGAAGTGGACCTCGTTTTCGGTGGCGAGAGGGTGCTTGCCCTCTCCCAGGTTCTGTGGGCGCTCCAGTGCCGCCTCGAGACACCTGATGGCACAGTCCGGATCAGAAGAATCGAGCGCAACTTGCGCGAGCCGAAGGTTTGCCAGCACCCACTGTCCCGAGACGAGTCCCTCGCCGCCCTCCCACGGGTGGAAACGCCTGGTACCGAGGACTGCAAGCGCCTCTTCATGGCGTCCGAGCAGGTTCAGGAGGGTCACGTGCTCAATGGTGAGGTCGTCGCGATGTTCGACGAGCCGGCGATTTTCGTCAAGCAGGCGGATGCGTTTTGCCGGTGCGTCACCACAACGGCGGCGCAATTGGTCAAACTCGTAAAGGACCCTGGTGTCGGAGGGATCGGCATCCAGCGCCTGGCGGTAACAGGCCAATGCCTCCTCAGGGCGGCCAAGCGCGTTGAATTCGGCAAGGCCGAGGTTGCGATGCACGGTCGGGAAGCTGGGATCGAGTTGAGCCGCTTGACGCCATAGGTCAATCGCGTCCTCGTATCGGCGCCGGTCATAGAGGAGGTTGCCCAGGTAGTAGGGGGCACGGGCATCCTCTGGCCGCAATGCCATCGCAGTCCTCAGAATCTCGATCTCCTCGAGGCGCGCAGGGAAGCAGTATTCGGGGGACATGACAGACGCCTGCCGGAACTCCGCGGCTGCTTCCGGGTCGTCAGCGCGGCTCTGTAGCCAGGCAAGCGTGTAACGGACCATCGGTTGGACCGACTTGGCCGAGCCCACGGATATCTGCCGACGCAACACCTCCATCGCTTCGTCGAGAAGACCCGCGGCCGCATAGTCGTGGGCGACGTCGAGCGCAGTCTGCACGCCGCCGGGCAGAGGACCGTTAACCGACGGTCCCACAACGACCTGAGTGTCGTCCGGCCACTCACCTTCGGTCGCAAGCCGACGGCGCTGGTCCAGAGCGACCGCGTCGAGGGGATCGGCGCCAAGTACCGCTTGGATGTCGGTTCGTGCCTCAGCTGGCCGACCTATGCGCCGCAAGATTGCCGCTCGAAGGCTGCGAGCCGCGGCGAGATCACGATTGCCATCGATGACCCGGTCCAGCAGGTTGACAGCCGTTTCGAATTCGCCCTGCCGGGCGGCGAGCTGGGCGCGGGCGAACGCGGCCGGCCCGCACCAGGGGTCGGACCACGCAGCCTTCGCCAGAGTGTTGTCGGCATCCTCGAGGCGGTTGGCGTAGCGCAACGCCAGGCCAAGGCCGTACAAAGGCTCGCCATCGTAGGGGTTCGGATTGAGCTGGGTGAGTGTCGCAATCGCGGTCTTGAAATGGCTGGCGGCGACCTGGAACTCGCCTCGGGAGAGGTGCCACCAGCCCATCGCGGTATTGGACCTAGCGTCCCCGGGGCGCCGGCGTAGCGCCTCCCGCCAATAGTCCTCGGCGTGGCGAGTGGCGTGCCGGTACTGAGCGAGATGCAAACCGGTCAGGTAAAGCTCCTCGCTCGACGAAATGTCGGCAGGCAGGGCTGGTTCTCGTGCCGGTCGGGGAGCCTCGCCCGCTGCAACCTGCTCGGGACGGTAGACGACGAGCTCCCGGCCGTCGGCGCACACCGACAGGCGGAGACTGGTCGCCTCGGTCCCGGCCGGGAGCGGGACGTCCTCGACGACCAGCGGTTGACCAGGAGCGAGGTCGGACGTCCGCTCCCACACGAGCTCTTCGCCTATCAGAAGCCGGACGGTGGCGTTCGGCCGGTCTCGCGTCACAGCCGTCCCGATCCGGGCCAACCCGTCCCGCACAGTCAAGTGCAACGCGCCATCCAGGTTTGCCGCGTGCGCCAGCCCGATCCGCTGTATCGGGTACCAGTACTGGCTGAAGGTCTTCGTCTCGTACGGCATGAGGAAACTGAAGTCCGGCTGGTTGTCGGTGTAGACGCCGGCCATCAGCTCTACGTAAGGGCCGTCAGCGTCAGTCAGCTCCCGGTCCCAGGCATAGCCGAACTGGCTGTTACCCCACGTCCACTGCTTCTTTCCGGGCGAGATGCGGTGATCGGCCCAGTGCACGAAGCCCGCGTCCGCGGCATGGTCGTATCCACCGAAGAACTCGCCTTGTGTACCGGTTGCCATGTAGGAAGTCGGAACGGGAATGTTGTGGTACCAGGAGAGATCGGCCTCAGCTGGCCGACGCGATCCGTAGTCGACTCCGTAGTAGTGGCCATGGGCGATGGGAAACGTCGAAACCGCTCTCTTCGCGTGGTCGAATACGTATCGAACATCCGGCGGGAAGAAGGACTGGTAGCGATCGTGGACCCGGGCACAGACGTTTGCCCACCACAGGAACGTGTTTACGATTGCCGTTCGGTTGAACAGTCGGACGCGGAGCTCGACGACTGAGGAGTTCGGGCGCAACGTCACGCCGTGCATGCCCTTCATGCGTCCCATGGGCTCGTGTTCCGAGCACCAGATCGTCCGTCCACCGTCGGGAAGGTCCTCTATCGCCCAGTCGACCGGCATGAAGCTCGATGGCCGGTGGTGTTGAGGCCAGTTGAACTCGACGCCTCCAGAGATCCAGGGGCCGAGTAACCCAACTAGTGCCGGCTTGATGACGTTCTGTCGGTAGAAGAAGTCGTAGCCGTTGGTGCGGTCGAGCCCGACATGGATGCGTCCGCCGATTTCTGGCAGGACCATGAGTCGCACGTACTCGTTTTCCAGGTGAAGCGCTGCCCAGGTCTGATCAGTTCGCTCGTCTGACACGCGGTCGATCACTGGATTTGGGTATACGCGGCCTGACGATCCCTGGTACACGCGCTTTTCCAGGAACATCGGGTTGCGGTCCGCCGCCAGCACCGGGTACGTCGGGATTACGACCGGCTCGTTCCAAGCTGCTACCGGTTGGCAAAGCAGCGACTCAGGACGCTCTGGAAGGTCGATCACGCTCTTCCTCTCCATTCGCTTTGTGGGTTGACCTGTGCGCTGGCAACCACCGAGCCTCCAAAGTGCACGACGACAGACGTCGTCGCATCCGGCGCGTCAACAGCCAAGCCGAGCTCGAAGGACGTTCCAGCAGAGGCCTGCCCGAAGGGGATCGCACGAAGAATGGCCTGACTCGGATCCAAAAGTTCGATGGTGACAGGACCAGTCGAGAAAGCTCCGAGCCTTCCAGTCACGTTCAGCCGCAACCGATCTGAGACGGCGATCAGCGGCTCGAGTAGGCAAGCTCCTGGTTGGACGTCGTGCACCGGTCCTTCGCCGGAGCAGCCGAGTACATCGGTGGCCAGTTGCGTGGATGATCCGGGCGACATGGTTTGTAGGGGTCCAAGGACCTCACACTCGACGACGCGGTTGCGGGGCCGAAGGCCACCCAATTCAGGCAACGGCTTGGATAGGGGATGCTCCATCCAGACCTCAACCCTCGAGCCCCGGTCCGGGTACGTGGCACCAGGCTCCGGGACGAATCGCAAAGCGGTCAGGCGACCGTCATTCGCATGTGCCAACCACCCTGAGGCGGTGGGAAACCCCACCTTGCCGACAACATCCTGCGGTGGCACCCACACAACCTCGGCGCAGCCGTGATCGACCTTCAAATGCCCTGTGCCGGCAATTAGGTGTTCAACCGGAACCTCCGGGTCCTGCCCGGTGCTGATCCAGACGCCGAGTCCGACTTCAGTCGCTTCCACCGCGACCCGTCGGGCGCCGGGGAGCTGCACTACCTGCCAGATGGCCCACCGGACGTCCCGGTCGCTTGTGTTGGTGAACGTGCTGGTGAGCCGGTATCCAGATTTCCCCCGGGTCACCTCGACCCGGCGGCGAATGCTCAACCCTGTCCGGGGGTCATGAGGACTGCGCATCTCGACGGAGGCACCGCGATCGTCAACATTCCAGCTGGCAATGTAGGGCCCGCCATCCAGCACGGCGTCGGGCGGTCCGGGCCACTCGTCGGGGCGGAACCAACCCTGGGGCGCCGGCCAGGTCTTGTCTCCGCCCCAATTCAGCCAGCTCCCGAGAGCACCATTCGACGCCTTTTGGATCTCGGCGATCTCACGAGTCGGATGGACGGCGTCGTCGAGCAGCTCCCGGTTGCGGAAGAGGTGCTCACCTGCTCTTGTCACAAGCGATAGCACGCGGCCCCCAAGGGCCGGAACCACGCCTACGCGGACGTCGTCAGTTTGCAGCCACAGGACCCGGGCACGTCCGCTGTCGTCCACCTCAACCCGGGGCGTTGCAGAACCGTCACTTGGCGACGGAATGCCGGTCATCGGGTTCATCGGCGGGGATTATGACGACCTTTCCGGCGCTTGCGCCCGCGGCGAGGGCGTACGCCTTGTCGGCGTCGCCGAGCCCGAAGCGATCGCTGACGATGACATCAGGATGAAGTTGCCAGCGCGCCAGATCGACGGCAAGGCGCTCCATGTCCTGAAGAGATGTCACCCACGAGGCGCAGATTGTGAGCTGTTTGTGCAACAGCAGGTCCGACACCTCGGTGTCCAACCGGCCCCCTTCGCCAACGAGAGAGACCCTGCCCCACTCCGCCGCCCCGGCAATGGCTGTAGAACGTCCTTGAGCACTACCGGAGCACTCGATGACCCGAGAGCATCCCTTGCCGACTGTCACTTCCTGTACCGACGAATTGACATCGTCGTCGGCTGGAAGGACTGCGTCGAAGAGACCAAGTCCTTCTGCCCACTTTCGTCGTAGCGGGCTGGCCTCCACGCCGTAGACATTGCGAGCGCCCAATCCCCGCCCGATCATCGCGGCAGCGAGGCCGACCGGTCCGAGACCGACAACAAGCAGGTCATCGGCACCGCTGGTCCCGATGCGGAGGAGACCCTGATGAGCGGTGCCAAAGCCACAACTGACGAGAGCACCGTCGACATAAGAGAGGGCGTCAGGCAAAGCAATGCAAGTGCGTTCCGAGGCCAGGAGGTACTCCGCGTGGCCGCCGTCGCGCTGCCAGCCGTACGAGGATCGTTCCGGAGAGGAGCAGCTGATGTAATAGCCCGACCGGCAGTTGGAGCACTGACCGCATCCGACGATGTGATACAGCAGAACGCGGTCCCCGATACCGAACCGACTGCGTATCGAGCCGACTGAGACGATTTCGCCGGCCGGTTCGTGGCCGGCTATGACGCCTCGGTAAGCAGGGCCGGAAACTCCCACGTAGCTCTTATAGCCACGGAAGATGTACCCAATGTCGCTCCCGCAGATGCCCGAGGCCTGGACCTTGACCAGGACCTCGCCATCTCCGGGTTCGGGAACGTCATAGGTCCTAGTCTCGGTCGTGCTATTGCCCGGCAGCACGATTCCACGCATGGTCGTCTGCTTAGTCATCCAAAGTTTCACTTTCCTGCTGCTGGTGTCGACCCCTGCTTCGCATCCGTGCTGACGCTGGACTGCAGTTGAAAGCTGCTTGTCGGCGAATCTAATCGGGTCATGAACATGGTGACCACGCGGCCTGGAACTGAGCGACCTTCCGATAGCCAGTGAGCCGGCGCCCTCTTTTCGTGGCCACAAGAGGCGACCGTCACCCGCGCGTGCGAGCGGACGAGGTCGTCCGGTGGCGCGGGGCTATCGATGTCCGTCAGGTGCTGTTGGAGGTACCCACAGGCCTCCGCTGGTGGCTCCGAAACTGCCGGCGCGAGGTGGCCCAAAGGCCCGGGCCTTCAAGCCCAGATGGCTGCCCCGTTGTCGTTGTCGAAGAAGTTGAGCCGCTCGGTGTCGACGGCGAATGTGGCACGCGAGCCGGCCTTGAGCTCGCTGCGGGGCGAGACCCGGGCGACACCAGCGGCCCTGACCCCACCGGACTGGAGGCTCTGGAGACCTTCGAGCTCACCGGTCTCGGCTGCAGCCTGGGCGTCTTCTGAACGCACACGCGTCGCGTCGAGCAAGAAGTGCACCTGCAGCTCGTTGCCGAGGGCCTCTATCAGCTCCACGTCGGCGCTCAGGGTTGTGCCGGGCGCCGGCACCGGTCCCAGTGCCGCGTCCAAGAGGTGCTCGGGGCGGATGCCGATGACGACCTTGCGGTCCTTGTAGGAGCGAAGAGCCGGGCGGGCGTCCAACAGCGCCTCGGACAAGTTGAGCGACTGGGAGCCCAACTTGACCTGTGTGGCGTCTGAGGAGATGGAGGCCTCGTACAGGTTCATGGCGGGCGAGCCGATGAAGGCGGCCACGAAGAGGTTGTCCGGGTGCTCGTAGAGCGACTGGGGCGAGTCGCACTGCTGGAGCCGGCCCATGTGCAAGACCGCCACCCTGTCGCCCATCGTCATCGCCTCTACCTGGTCGTGGGTGACATAAAGGGTCGCCACACCCACGCGCCTTTGGATGCGGGAGATCTCGGCGCGCATCTGGACGCGCAGCTTGGCGTCCAGGTTGGAGAGCGGCTCGTCCATCAAGAACACCGAAGGCTCGCGCACGATCGCGCGTCCCATGGCGACACGCTGGCGCTGGCCACCGGACAGCTGTCCGGGCTTTGAGTTCAAGTAGTCGCTCAGGCCGAGGAGCTGGGCGGCCTCGCGGACCTTGGTGTTGATCTCGGCCTTGGGGAACTTCCGCAGCTTCAGAGCAAAGCCGATGTTCTGCGCCACTGTCATGTGCGGGTACAGGGCGTAGTTCTGGAACACCATGGCCACGTTGCGGTCCTTCGGGGGCAGGTCGTTGACGGCCTTGCCGCCCATGCGAAGCGTGCCCGAGGTGATGTCCTCGAGTCCCGCCACCATCCGAAGAGCAGTCGTCTTGCCCGACCCGGACGGCCCGACGAGGACCATCAGCTCGCCTTCTGCAACGTCCAAGTCCAGCTCGGACACCGCAGGTAGCCCGTTCGGGTAGACCTTGCTCACCTTTTCCAGGTTCACAGTTGCCATGGCGTCTCCTTGATGGCCACCAAACTACAACCACTGTTCATCGCTGCACTCTGGCCGAACCGCCACCAGCGAGGTCCCGGACCTGCTGGAGCGTCGCCATCGTCGTGTCGCCTGGGAAAGTTGTGAGCAGCGCGCCGTGCGCCCAGCCGAGCTTGAGTGCCTCCTGCGGTTCCTCACCCGCCAACAGGCCATAAAAGAGGCCCGCCGCGAAACCGTCCCCTCCGCCGACGCGATCGAGCACGTCGAGGTCGCACGTTGGTGCCGTGAGTATCTGGCCGTCGATCGAAGCAACTGCTCCCCAACGGTGTCGGCTGCTCGAGATGACGTCTCGCAACGTGGTCGCGACGACTTTGATCTGCGGGTAGCTGGCGAGAACTCCATCGATCATCGCGACGAAAACACTCGAGTCCAGACCGGATGCGCGGCCAATATCGGGGCCGGGAATGCCAAGCGCCTTCTGGAGATCCTCCTCGTTCCCCACCAGAACGTCTACGTTCTCGACGATGCGACGATAGATCGGCACGGCCTGCTCGCGGCCGCCCCAGATGTTCCACAGCTTCTGGCGGAAGTTGAGATCGAAGGAAACGACGGCACCGGCCGCTTTGGCCTCTTTCATGCCCTCGATGATCAGCTCGCTGGTCGTGGCGGACAAAGCAGCGAAGATCCCGCCGCTGTGAAACCAGCGCACGCCACCCCGGAAGATCTCGCTCCAGTCAAAGTCTCCCGGCTTGAGCTCAGCGGCGGCCTCGTTCGCCCGGTTGTAAAAGACGACCGGACCGCGAACGCCAAATCCGCGGTCGCTGTAGACAGTCGCCATGTTCGGTCCCCTGACGCCGTCGTGTTCGAAGAGCTTGTAAAACGGTGTTACTCCTCTTGCCCGCACCCCATCGGCGATCAGGTCTCCGATCGGGTACTCGACCATGGCGCTCACGATTCCCGTCTTGAGCCGGAAGCAGTCCGCAAGATTTGCGGCCACGTTGAACTCGGCGCCGCTCACGTGGATGTGGCACTCCCGCGCCTTGCGGAAGGGGATCACTCCGGGATCGAGACGATGGTTGAGCGCCCCAAGAGCGATGAAGTCCAAGTCGGCACGCGGTTGGATGTTCAGTCCGTACCTCATCGGCCTTCACCCGGCGCGCCAACGATCTGGACATCGCTGACCATACGCTTCCTCCTGCCACGGGTCCCCGGGCTCCTTCGCTCCTCGCCGACTGTGTTCCTCATGTCATCGTCCTTGCATGTCCTCTGCTGGGAGTTAGGTACACCTAGATTCGTCTCTCAGTTTCGCCTGTCAAGTCGTTCCCAGCGTTTGCAGTGTGTTCGCCAGCGCCGTCGGCTCGACGAGACAGGCTGTGTCAAGAAGGCTACGCGCGATGACTTCGGTCGCTGCGACATCCCGCGGATTGCGGCAGCAGACCCTGGTGGTTCCGTGTGCTCGTTCAGTACGGCGAGGGCTACTACCCATGACGACGAACCGACGGCTTCACCAATTTCATTGTCAACTGCGACGTCAGTCGCGCTACTCCCAGAAGGTCGGCCAGATGGTCGATGAGAAACGCCTCATGGGCCACCTGGTCGCTCACGGCGACCCGGAACAGGTAGTCGGGCACGCCGAAAATCCGTCTATTCGACGACCTCGGCCAGCCGTCGCGGTTCTCTCGAGGCGTTGCGACCGTGCCATCACCGAGATTCGGCCACCGCCGGCGTAGCCACCGAAAGCAAGGCGGGACACAGACCCTCCTGCTCTGAGGGCTCAGACGGCTTCGATTATCCGGCTGTCGTGTGTGACGGCTATGCGCTGGCCCGGTTGCAAGACCAGGAAATCGTCATCCCACTCGGCTGCCAACAGTTTCCGGACGAGATCGGGATCGCCCCTGAGCTGCTCGAAACGCCAGCCGTATTGTTTCGCATCGCTGGCCGCCTGCTCCCTGAACTGTCCGGACTTCCCTAATCCCGTCTCGACGTACGCCGCGCGGGAGTAGTGGCTATGCCACTGCCCAAGAACCTCCATAAGGTATTGCGCGTTATCTTCGCCGTATTTGGCGACCATATAGTCGTAATCCTGGTCCATCGAAGTCAACACGCCCATGGTCAATCGGCGGCCGTTTGTACCGACCTGGGCTTCTCGCTCCATATAGTCATCCGAATAGTAATAAGTACCCGGGGTCGCGGAGAATTCGGCGTCGTAGCGCTGCCGAGATCCGAGGTAGAGCGTAATGCAGTCGTGCGCGCGCGCCACGGCGACTGGCAGGTCCCGGGCCTGCAAACCCTCGAGAGCGAGGTTGCAAAGACCGTAGAGCAGGACGATCGCCTGGTATTTCGCAGCGGGCGTGGCGTCGATCTGGCTCTGCAGCCGGCTGAGCCTGGAGGCGGGCCTATCGTCGTGCAGCGCCTGCTCGAGGAGCTCGACGTCGATGACGTGCGGCGCCAGTGCGGCCTCCCGATAAAGGGTCCGCGCCATGACCTCACAAGCTATTGCCCGAATCCGCATCGACCCACCATTCCCGTCTCGGCTGTTTGTTGTCGATCCGCTAAGACTGCGTTAGTTTCCACAATACTGGCTGACAGCGTGCCCCTCCACGTGGACAGAACGTTGTCTATAGCTTGAGGACCCGACGATCATGCCATCGCGTCGATTACTCGATAGACGCGCGCCTGATGGCAGGCTGTTCGTGCTCGGCGGTGGCATACCCGTAGTCTCCGGGAATTCTGGCCATCCGAGTTGTCCTCCGATGCTCGAGAGCGGACTTGCCGCCAACAAAGCGCGCCACTCGCGTTCGTCGTGACCGTCACACGCGAGTGCGTCGACATTGCCCCGCGCGCACCACCTCACTCGACCGTGAGGCGAGCCGATTTCGTTGATCGGTCTCGGCGTCACCCCTCCTACAGACAGCGTTGACCGTCGACCTCGAAGAGCCAACCGTAGACTGAACTTGTGATCACTCCTCGGCCCAGAATCGAGGTACCGCGACCAGCATTCCTGTTTGATCTGGACGGGACACTCGTGGACTCCGTCTACCAGCACGTCATCGCCTGGCAAGAAGCCCTTGCGGAGTCCGGCGTGCCGCTCTCGGTGTGGAGGATCCATCGCCGGATAGGAATGAGCGGAGGATTGTTCCTCAACGCCTTACAGCGTGAGACCGGAGTCCAGCTCGACACCGAAGCGCTCGAGCGGCTGTCGTCACTTCATGCCGAGTACTACCTACGCCGCGCAGGTGGGGTGGTACCACTTCCCGGCGCGATTGAGCTCCTCGGCTATCTCAGGGATCACGAAGTGCCCTTTGCGATCGCAACTAGTGGGTCACGCCTGACCGCCTCGTCGGCGATCGAGCTGTTGGATTTGCCGCCCGACACCGTCCTTGTGACTAGGGACATCGTGGAGCGGGCCAAGCCCGACCCACACCTGTTCCTGGCTGCCGCGAGCCTGCTCGAGGTCGATCCCCGCCACTGCTTCGTCGTCGGCGACAGCGTGTGGGACCTTCTGGCCGCCCAGCGGGCCAGCTCACTGGGAGTCGGTCTGCTCTCCGGCGGCTACGGGCGAGCCGAGCTCCAGGCAGCTGGTGCGTACCGGGTCTACGCAGATCCCGAGGACATGCTCGACCATCTGGAAGAGGTCGGAGTTCGCCCCGCCACATAGCCTCAGAAAGCCGGTAGTTCTCCAGCTATCAGTAGGCAGAGTCTGCCCTCTAACCGATCGGTCGCCAAACGGAGAGCACCATGGGGGCCTCAAATTCTCCGAAGGAATCAGCGTCGTCGACAATGGCAAGTTGGCGCACAATCCCTGTCCTTACGGTAAGGAGGTCAACGCTCGCCTTGCCGGCCGAGGTCATGTGGACAAAGGTGACCGTGGACCCGCTGGGGCTCGGAACCGGGTCGGCGTCCCCGGTATCGGCATCGGTGAGTTCTCGCTCGTGCTCCCCCGCCGCGTCGCCGAGCCAGATGGTCCCGTCGGCGACAATGCCGTTCATCTGTACTGACTGCTGCATGCGCACCTCGAACAGCGCGCCTACTGTACGCGCGAGAGCCGGGTCGAGGATGGTACTAGCGGGAGTTTCCTGGCTAGCTCAGCGGGTGAGGACGCAGTCCCAGCTCAGAGGGGTAAATCGGTGCTGGCCGCGTATTACCTAAGAACTCAGCTGTGGGGCGTAGGCAGCCAGG
>Ga0224559_1001744_pt1 | contig 11662 bp, 11 predicted proteins | sample 714S33034metaG_FD_180676 | JGI IMG/M metagenome (GOLD analysis project Ga0224559, IMG submission 180676) | Peat soil microbial communities from Stordalen Mire, Sweden - 717 S3 30-34 | ecosystem: Environmental > Terrestrial > Soil > Wetlands > Peat | place: Sweden: Norrbotten County, Stordalen... | reverse complement strand
ATGGCGTCCTGATCAAGTTCGCGCAGCACTTTCGCCGGGCTGCCGACGATCAGCGAATTATCGGGAAAGCTCTTGCCCTCGGTGACGAGGGCATTGGCGCCGACGAGGCAATTGGCGCCAATCCTCGCGCCGTTCAGAAGCGTCGCGCCCATGCCGATGAGGCTGTTGTCGCCAATCGTGCAGCCATGGAGGATAGCGCGGTGGCCGATGGTGCAATTTTCGCCAATCGACACGGGAAAGCCCGGGTCGGTATGCAGGACGCTATTGTCCTGCACATTCGAGCCCGGCCCGATGTAGATTTCCTCATTGTCGCCACGCAGCACGACGCCGAACCAGACCGAGGCGTCGACGCCAAGACGAACCTTGCCGACGACCTGCGCGCCAGGCGCGATCCAGTAGCGGCCGTCGGCGGGCAGTTGGGGTCTGACCCCGTCGAGAGCGTAGAGCGGCATTGGGGGAGGCTCCGGCGAAGGGGCGTCTAGAGCATATTCCGATCAGATTGATTCAATCTGATCGGAATATGCTCAAGCATTTGAATTTGGAGCGATTTCTTATCGACCGAATGATCCATCCGGTCGGAAAGCGCTCTAGCGCGGCGTCAGAACGCTTCGAGATCAAAATCGAGAATCGCCATCTGCAGCGTAAAGCTTTTTCCCTTGGGATCATCAGCCGAGATGATGCCGAGGAAATCGTCGCCGTGATTGAGTTCGACCGAATCGGTCTTCTTGGCGCGCGGAACGATCTTCAGCTTGTCGGTTTCGAACAGGCGGCGCAGATAATCCTGCAGCACCGGGCGCTCGACGGGTATCGGCATCTCGAAGGCGAAGGAGCGGTCGCCATCCTCGTCATCGACGACGATCGTGCCGATCTGACGCTGTCCGAAATGCACGTCAGCGTCGTCCGGGTTGCGCTTGCCTTGCGTCACCTTGATGTCATCATTGCCGAAGGCCTCCCGCAGAAACCCTTGCAGCTTTCGCAATTCCGTCTTGTCCAAGGGATCCTCCTCAAGAGGTTGGGAGAAGCTGGCTTTGCCAGAAAAAACCCGCCGCCGCAACCGCGTGGACGCTATCGCGTCCAGTAGAAAGCCAGATTGGCGCGGATGCGCTCCAGCGGCGACGGTTCAAGGCTTTCCGGCAGGACGAAAGCGCGGCCAGCGATGAGTTCGAAGCTGCGGATATAGGCGGCGGCGGCTTCGAGGATTACGTCGCCTGGAATTTCAGGGATCGGCTCGCGATAGGGATCGCAGCGCGCCCTGACCCAGTTGCGGATGAAATCCTTGTCGAGACTGTCGGGCGGCCGGCCCGTGCGCAGGCGCTCGGGATAGGTTTCCGCCAGCCAATAGCGGCTGCTGTCGGGCGTATGGATCTCGTCGGCAAGGACGATATGGCCCTCGGCGTTGAAGCCGAACTCATATTTCGTATCGGCGAGGATGAGGCCGCGCGACGCCGCGATTTCGCGGCCGCGCCAGAACAGTGCGAAGGCCTTTTGCGCGACGTCGTCCCATTGCCGTGGGGTGAGAATCCGCCGTTCGACGATCTCCTGCGCCGACAGGGGGGCGTCATGGGCGTCATGCCCCGCCTTGGTCGTTGGCGTGATGATTGTCCAGGGCAGCTTCTCATTGGCGCGGAGGCCATCGGGAAACGCGATCCCGTACATCTTGCGCGCGCCGGCCTCGTACATCGGCAGGATCGACGTCGCCGTCGAGCCGGCGAGGTAATCGCGCACGATGATCTCGACCGGCATCATCTCAAGGCGCTCGACGACGACGACATTCGGGTCGGGATTGGCGCGCATGTGATTGGCGCAAATGTCGCCGGTCGCCTCGAACCAGAAGCGCGCGATATCGGTCAGCACCTGCCCCTTGAAGGGGATCACGGCGAGGCCCTGGTCGAACGCGCTGATGCGGTCCGTCGCGATCAGGATGCGCTCGCCATTGGCGAGATCATAGTTCTCGCGCACCTTGCCGCGATAATAGCCAGGCAGCTCCGGAATGAAGGCCTCGGGCAAAACGTAATCGCGATAAGGAGCGAGAGCGCTGGCGTCGATCATCGGGGACGCGGCCTCAGGCGATTTCCTTGGTCCGCAACGCGCGCTTGCGATCGTTCGGGTCGAGGTAGGTCTTGCGCAGACGGATCGACTTCGGCGTCACTTCCACAAGCTCATCGTCTTCGATATAGGCCAGCGCCTTCTCCAGCGTCATGCGGATCGGCGGCGTGAGGCGCACCGCCTCATCCTTGCCGGCGGCGCGGATGTTGGTCAGCTGCTTGCCCTTCAGGACGTTGATTTCGAGATCGTTTTCCCGCGTATGTTCGCCAACGATCATGCCGCGATAGACCTTCCAGCCCGGCTCTATCATCATCGGACCGCGATCTTCCAGCTTCCACATGGCGTAGGCGACCGATTCGCCATTATCGTTGGAGATGAGCACGCCATTGCGCCGCCCCGTGATTTCGCCCTTGAAGGGCGCATATTCATGGAACAGGCGGTTCATGATCGCGGTGCCGCGCGTATCGGTCAAAAGCTCGCCCTGATAGCCGATGAGGCCGCGCGTCGGCGCGTGGAAGACAAGCCGCAGGCGATTGCCGCCCGACGGGCGCATCTCGCTCATCTCGGCCTTGCGCTCCGCCATCTTCTGAACGACGACGCCGGAATGCTCCTCGTCGACGTCGATCACGACTTCCTCGATCGGCTCCAGCAGCGAGCCGTCCTCGGCCTTCTGGAACACGACCTTCGGCCGCGACACGCTGAGTTCGAAACCTTCGCGGCGCATCGTCTCGATCAGGATCGCGAGCTGCAATTCGCCGCGCCCGGAGACGATATAGGAATCGGAACCAGCCGAATCCTCAATGCGCAGGGCGACATTGCCCTCGGCCTCCTTGTAAAGCCGGGCGCGGATGACGCGGCTCGTCACCTTGTCGCCTTCGGTGCCGGCCAGAGGCGAATCATTGACGGAGAAGGTCATGGACAGGGTCGGCGGATCGATCGGCTGCGCCTGCAGGGGCTCGACGACTTCGGGCGCGCAAAGCGTATCGGCGACGTTGAATTTCTCAAGGCCCGCGATGGCGACGATGTCGCCGGCCTCCGCCTCGTCGATCGGCGTGCGCTCAATGCCGCGGAAAGCGAGAATTTTGGACACGCGCCCCTGTTCGACGACATTGCCCTGGCGATCGAGAACCTTAACCGCCTGATTTGGCTTGATGCTGCCGGCGAACACCCGTCCCGTGACGAGGCGGCCGAGATAGGGGTTGGCCTCAAGCAGGGTGCCGAGCATGCGGAAGCCGCCTTCCTCGATCCGCGGCTCCGGCACATGCTGAAGCACAAGATCGAACAGCGGCGCCATGCCGTCCTTCGGACCATCCGGGCTGTCGGCCATCCAGCCCTGTTTTGCCGAACCGTAAAGAATAGGAAAATCAAGCTGCTCGTCGGTCGCATCAAGCGCGGCGAAGAGGTCGAACACCTCATTCACCACCTCGGTGATGCGGGCGTCGGGCTTGTCCACCTTGTTGACGGCGACGATCGGCCGGAGGCCAATCTTCAGCGCCTTGCCGACGACGAACTTGGTCTGCGGCATCGGGCCTTCCGAGGCGTCGACGAGAACGATGGCGCCGTCGACCATCGAAAGAATGCGCTCCACCTCGCCGCCGAAATCGGCGTGGCCGGGCGTGTCGACGATGTTGATCCGGGTGTCTTTCCAGGCGATCGAGGTCGCCTTCGCCATGATCGTGATGCCGCGCTCTTTTTCAAGATCGTTCGAATCCATGACGCGCTCGATGACCCGCTGATTCTCGCGGAAGGCGCCGGATTGCTGCAGCAAACGATCGACGAGGGTCGTCTTGCCGTGGTCGACGTGGGCGATAATAGCTATGTTGCGCAGCTTCATTTTGGTGCCGTATCTGAAGGATTTAAGCGAGGCGCTCCGGCGCAGGACGCCAAAACGGAGCTAAGCCGCCCCGCGCGGGCCTTCGGCCCACGCGCTTTAGGCTGGGCCGACCCGCTAACGTAGCGACTTTTTGCTTTGCAGCAGTGCAATATACGAAAGCCGCGTGTTTGGGAACACTTATCGTCACAGGCCAAAATCTTCGATGTCGAGCGCGGGCGGCGACGCCTAAACCGGCGGACAATCGGGATGCGGCGATGGTCCGCAACTTGCTCCGGGAAATCCGGAAACGAACAGCTGGCGGCGGCCGGCGGAAAGATGGAAGAATGGATCGTCTGACGCTCTTCGGCCTTTTCGCCGTTTCGGCCATGCTGGCGACCTATGCGCTCGAAAAACGCAGTCGCTGGTACATTCTCGCCTTCGCGGGGGCCTGCTGCCTCGGCTCGATCTACGGTTTCCTGCAGGGCGCGTGGCCGTTTGGCCTCGTCGAGGCGGTGTGGAGTCTCGTCGCGCTGCGCCGCTTCGCGACGACCAGCTAGGCCCGCGTCCCTATTCGCCGACGACGCGCGGCGAAAACGCCGTGCGGCGCGCGGCGAGAGCGATGCGCCGTTCCGATATCGCCTGCCGGACCTGGCCAAGCCCGAGACTGGCTGCGGCGAGGCGACTGCCGCTCAAAGCGTGATTGAAATCATGCGCGAGCGCCTCGGCCAGCAGGCCGTCGGCCTCTTTTTCGAGTTCATCGAGAATATCCGCGTGCGAGGCCGCGCGCGCCGCCGCGATGATTTCCAGCAGCCGCGCCAGAATGCGTTCGAGATCGGTGTTCTGCTGGCGCTTGAAGCGCGATGCAACCGTCGCGATCGCAGTTCCGCACAAGCTCAGCAGCATCGCGCCGATATAAATGAGATCGCTGTATTTATCGAAAAAGCTCTGCTCTTCGTCGCCGAGATAGGCGATAGCGCCCGGATGCACCGGCAGCGCCGCCCCCTTATCGGTCGAAGGCGCCTCGATGCGGTTCGCAATTGGATGCTCCGCCGCGAGCGTTGGCTTGGCGTTCAACATCAGCTCGGTCAGCTCGGCGACGACATCGTTGCCGAGGCTGCGCCGGGCGACCAGCCGCGTGCTATCGCCGAGCGTCTCGAAGCTTTCCGCCGGTTTCGGCTGCGCCCCGCCGAAGGCGCCGCGCAAGACCTCGACCGATTCGAGATTGGGCGAACGCTGCGCGATCGCCTTGGCCTCGTCTATCGGAATGAAAACGGGCGGACCATGCCCCGCCTGAGACATGGCCGTGACCGCCTCGGTAAGATTGGCCGAACCCAGCGTCCCGATCGCCAGCACGGCGTCGACGTCGCGCCTCTCGATGGCGGCAGGCAGTTCGGCAAGCGTCAGTGGCGCGCGGCCAACCGAGGCCAACGGAATGTCGCTTTGCGCCAGCGCGGCGTCGAGCAGCGCCTGATCTCCATCCGGCCGTCCCGCCTGTTCGGTCTGCAGAACGCCAATTCTGTGGCCCCTCAGATCCTCAACCTCATGCAGCGCCGACCCCGCCGGCGCGAGCAGCACCGCAGCGTTGCGGCGCATGATGAGGACTGTCTGGCCATTCACCGGCATGCCGGCGTCGCTGCGGACGATGGCGAGATCGGCGCGCTGATCTTCCAGAGCGTGACCGCTTTCGGCGAGCGAGTCGACGAGCACGAGCTTTAGCCCGAGCTGCTCGTGCGCACTGGCGAACTCGAGGGCGGCGGCGCGCAACACTTCCTGATCGTCTGAGCCGCGCGGCACAGCGACGCGCAGGATGCACGGGCGCTGGTAAAGATAGAGCGCGAGCCCACAAGCGCCGATCGCCGCGGAACCAGCTAAAATGGCCAGAAGGGTGAGACGCCGCATCCGCTTCTCCACGAGGATCAAAGGCCTGTCATCTCCTTGTCGCCCGAGCCATTCAGGCAATGAAACGCATCAAATCAAGGCGGCATAAAGGACGCTCCAGCTTGCCGCCGCCTTACTCCGCCGCCCGCGCCAGCCGATGCGCCGCGTCAGCGTCGGCCGCATCGACTTCAGCCTCAGCAAAAACCGCGCCGATCAAAATGAGGCATGGCCCTGACGGCGCCTGCGCGGCGGCCTTGGCGGGCAGCGTCGCGATCGTTCCGGCGATGCGTCGCTCGTCCGGGCAGGTCGCGCGTTCGACGAGCAGCGCCGGCGTCGCGGGATCGGCGCCATGCGCGAGCAGCCGCTCGGCCATGGCGTCGAGCATTCTCGCGCCCATATAGACGACACTCGAGGCGCCCGGATCGCAGAGCGCGCGCCAGTCGATGTCCTCGGGCAGCTTGCCATCATGCGCGTGGGCGGTGACGAATTGCAGCCGGCGCGCCCGCGCGCGTTCGGTCAGCGAGACCTGCAGCGACGCAGCAGCGCCAAGCGCCGCCGTGACGCCGGGCACGACCTCGATCGCGATGCCGGCCCCGCGCAGCGCCGCGATTTCCTCGGCTGCGCGCCCGAACACCATCGGATCGCCGCCCTTGAGGCGAACGACCCGCTTGCCCTGCAAGGCGAGTTCGATCATCAGCGCGACGATATGATCCTGCTTGCACGAAGGCTTGTAGCCGCGCTTGCCGACGGGAATTTTTTCCGCCTCGCGCCGCGCCATGTCGATGATCGCCGGCGCCGCGAGATCGTCATAGAGGACGACGTCAGCCGATTGCAGCAAGCGCAGCGCCTTCAGCGTCAGCAGTTCGGGATCGCCCGGCCCGGCGCCGACGAGGGCGACGCCGCCCTCCGGCGCGCAACGATCGCGTCCGGCCTCATCCAGCAACGCCGTGAACAGCCTTTCGTCGGGAGGCGCGGAGCCGGCTCCAAGCGCCTTCGCGTTGAAGAGCTCCCAGAAGCGGCGGCGCAGCCTCGGCGACGGCGCCAGCGCCTTCAACGGCGCGCGCCAGCCTTTCGCCGCCGCCGCCCAGAGCTTGATCGCCGCTGGCAGCACGGCTTCGATTCGTCCCCGCACCGCCTGCGCCAGGATGGGCGAGGCGCCGTCCGTCGAGATGGCGATGACGAGCGGCGAACGGTCGACGATGGCGCCAAACTGGAAATCAGAGAACGCCGGCTTGTCGATGATGTTGGCGGGTGCGCCGGCGGCCCGCGCGGCGGCGCGAAAGGACTCGGCCTCCGCTGCGGACTCGACATCCGCGATGGCCAGCGCCGCGCCCTTCAGATCTGCGACTTGAAAGGCGCGATGCATGAGGCGCACGGACGGGCGGCGGCGCGCGAGATCAAGGAGGCCCGCGCAGGGCGCCTCGCTGTAAACCTCAATCTCGGCCCCTGCAGCCTGCGCCAGTTCAGCCTTCCAGAGCGCGGCGACCGAGCCGCCGGCGAGTACGACGCGGCGACCATTGAGGCTGAGGAACAACGGCATCGCCGCAAGTCCCGCCATGATCCGGCCCCCTTCATCGCTATCTGTCGGCTGCGGTAAAGCTCTGGCCATAAACGCGCTTTCGTCCTAGTCTCGCCAAATTGAACCGAAAAGCATAGCATGAAATTAATCGCTGATGGACGCACAGACAAATTTCACGCCAGAGCGCGGCTTGTGAAACGAAAAGAATTTCGATGCGGAAAAGAATGTTGCGCTCAGGCCCGGCGGACATGATGCGGCGCGCCGTCAAATTGCGCCGCGCCGCTCTCTGGGTTCTGGCTGGCGCGCTGCTTTGCTCTGCGCCCGCACGCGGCGAGCCCAAAATGTTCAGCCCCGGATTCTGGGATCCGCGCGCGCGCCCCACGAAGCCGGATCTTGCCGGAATGCGCGCCCTGCGTTTCCTCACCGACGACGAATATCCGCCGTTCCATTTCGCGCTCGCGGATGGTTCGCTCGCAGGTTTCGACATTGATCTCGCGCGCGCCATTTGCGAGGATCTGAAACTTTCCTGCACGATTCAGGCGCGTCGCTTCGATACGCTCATCGACAGCCTCGACGCCGGCGAGGGCGATGCGATCATCGCCTCGATCCGGATCGACGAGGCCGCCCGCGCGCGGCTCGATTTCACCGCGCCCTATACAAAAAATCCCGCGCGTTTTGTCGCCCTGACGGCGGCGCCGCTTCGCGACGCGACTCCCGAGACCCTGCGCGGCAAGACAATCGGAGTCATCGCCAAGACCGCGCATGAGGCTTTTCTCGCAACCTATTTTCAAGGCGCGACGATAAAGACTTATGACACGCAAAAAGCGCTGACCGAGGCGCTTGGCGCAGGCGAAGTCGACGCGTTCTTGGGCGACGGCGCGGCTCTGAGCTTCTGGTTGAACAGCCCGGAGGGGCGCAAATGCTGCGTCTTCGTCGGCGGCCCGTTCCTTGACAGCCGCTTCTTCGGCGAAGGCGTCGGCATCGCGGTGAAGAAAAACGACGCGCCCTTGCGGGAGGCGCTCGACTACGCGCTGGCCGATCTAGCGGCGAAAGGCGTCTATGCGGAACTCTACCTTAAATATTTTCCGCTCGGATTTTATTGAGGCTCCGCTCTGAAATTTTTGCGTCGAGCGATCTAAAGATATTGCGCCAGTTCGGCAGCCGCCTCTTTGGCGGGCCGGTCCAGATTGAAGGCGCTGACGAACCGGCCGTTCTTATCCATGAGATAGACGATCCCGGTGTGATCCATCGTATAATCGGCGCCTTCGCCGCCTTGTTTTTTGTAATAGACCTTGAAAGCCTGGGCGACGGCGCGCGTCTGCGCCGCGTCCCCCGAAAGGCCGATGATGCGCGGATCGAAGCTTTCGAGATAGTCCTTCATGCTCCGCGGCGTATCGCGCTCCGGATCGATGCTGACGAAGGCCGCGGCGATTTTCGCGTCTGCGCCCATTTCCTTGAAAGCGGCGGAAATCTGCGTCAGCGTCGCCGGGCAAAAATCCGGGCAATGCGTATAGCCGAAGAAAACCAGATAGGGCCGCCCCTCGAGATCGGCGTTGGTGACGGTGCGGCCGTCCTGCGCGGTGAGCGCGAAAGGTCCGCCGATGGCGGCGACGCCCTGGCCGCCGCCGCCCGCATCGCGGAACGCGAAACCGGCGACGAGCGAAAGGCCGACAATAAGGCCGAGCAGGATCAGCAGAAATTGGCGGGTTGCTTTGGTCATGGCTCTGCCTATCAAACTCGCGCGGCTATTCCAATCCACGAAGCGTTGATCTTGCACGCCGTCCAGCGTATGTTATAAAGTAACACACAGAGGCGGGATCATGGGACCGAGGCATTCGCATCACGTGATAGAGGGCAGGAGTCCGGCGGCGCCGGGCTTTTCGCTGCTGCGCCTGTCGGCTTTCACGCGCGTCAGCGGGGCGTTCGCGCTCGTCGCCGCCTTGTGGGCGGCGGTCTATTGGGCGCTGCATTGAGGAATCTTTAATGAGCGCCGCCATCCGCTTCCGCGATCTGACCCTTGGCTATGACCGCCATCCGGCCGTGCATCATCTAGACGGCGATGTCGAGGCCGGAGCGCTGCTCGCGATCTGCGGCCCCAATGGCGCCGGAAAATCGACCCTGCTCAAGGCCATAGTCGGTTCATTGAAGCCGCTGTCGGGCGCCCTCGCCCTGCCGCATGTCAAAACGCGCGACATCGCCTATCTGCCGCAGGCGGCCGACATCGACCGCAGCTTTCCTATCAACGTGTTCGACGTCGTCGCCATGGGATTATGGGCGCGCTGCGGTCTGTTCGGCGCAGTCGCGCGGCGCGAACAGGCCAAAGTCGAACGCGCCATTGCGACGGTCGGGCTCGAGGGCTTCGAACTTCGCGCCATCGGCACGCTCTCCGGCGGCCAATTGCAGCGCATGCTGTTCGCCCGCCTCCTGCTTCAGGACGCGCCGATCATTCTGCTCGACGAGCCCTTCACCGCCATCGATTCGAAGACCGTCTCCGACCTCCTCGCGCTCGTTGCGCGCTGGAACAGCGAGAAGCGCACCGTGCTCGCCGTGCTGCATGACGAGGAGATCGTGCGCGCGCATTTCCCGCAGACGCTGCTGCTGGCGCGGGAGAAGATCGCCTGGGGCGAGACCGGCGACGTGCTCACCCCGCAAAATCTTTTGAAGGCGCGCGCGATGGTCGAGGCCTTCGACAGGGAGGCGCCGCCCTGCGCGCACGCCGCCTGACCCGGCTTGCGTTTCGCCATTCAGCGGGAGCCGCGCTTGTATAATTTTCTCATCTCGCCCTTCGTCGAATTCGAATTCATGCGCCGCGCGCTGGTCGGGGCGCTCGCCCTCGCCATCGCCGGATCGCCCCTCGGCGTCTTCCTCATCCTGCGCCGCATGGCGCTGACGGGCGACGCCATGGCCCATGCGATCCTGCCGGGCGCGGCGCTGGGCTATCTCGCCGCCGGCCTCTCGCTCGGACCCATGACCATTGGCGGCCTCATCGCCGGGCTTCTCGTCGCGGTCGGCTCAGGGGTCGTCGCCAGAGCAACAAACCTGCGCGAGGACGCCTCAATGGCGGCATTTTATCTGATTTCGCTCGCCCTCGGCGTCACCATCATTTCGCTGCGCGGCTCCAACATCGATCTTTTGCATGTGCTGTTCGGCAGCGTGCTCGCGCTCGACGACGCCACCCTTTTGCTGCTGGCCGCGATCGCCAGCCTCACCCTGATCGGCCTCGCCCTCGTCTACCGCCCCCTCGTCATGGAGACGGTCGACCCCGGCTTTCTCGCCTCGGTCGGACGCGCGGGCGGACCGACGCAGATCATTTTTCTGACGCTGGTCGTGCTCAATCTCGTCGGCGGCTTCCATGCGCTCGGCACGCTGCTCGCCGTCGGCATGATGATGCTGCCGGCCGCCAGCGCCCGGTTGATCGCCAAAGACATCAGCGCCATCCTCGCGATCGCCGCGGCGCAAGGCATGCTGGCGAGCTATATCGGCCTCGTGATCTCCTTCTACGCGGGCCTGCCATCCGGCCCGCTGATCATACTCGTCGCCGGCGCGTTCTATTTGCTCGCGCTCATTTTTGGTCCCGCCGGCGGCGTCCTGCGCCGCCTGCCGCGCCGCCACCTCGAAGCCTGAAATTCGCCGACCAACCAAACGAAAAGGTAAACCCATGCCAAATCGACGTAATGTTATAACTTTTATGGTCGCCGCCGCCGCGAGCCTTCTCGTCTGTCTCTCCCCGGCGCGGGCGCTGACGCCGGCCAAACTGCCGGTCGTCGCGACCTTCTCGATCCTCGGCGATCTCGCGCGCAATGTCGGCGGCGATCGCATTGAGGTCATCTCGCTGGTCGGGCCAAATGGCGACGCCCATGTCTATCAACCGTCGCCCGAGGACGCTAAAAACCTCAACGCGGCCAAGCTAATTCTCGTCAATGGGCTGGGCCTCGAAGGCTGGCTCGACCGCTTGATCAAAGCCTCCGGCGCGACGGCGCCGATCGTCGTCGCGACCAGGGGAATCGCGCCCCGCAAAATGGAGGAGGACGGCAAGATCGGCCTCGATCCGCACGCCTGGCAATCGATCCCTAACGCGGAAATCTATGTCGGCAATATCCGCGACGCCCTGATCGCCGCCGATCCCGCCGGCGCCGACGCCTATCGCGCCAACGCCGCCGCCTATCTCGCAAAACTCGCCGATCTCGACAGGGAAGTGCGCGCCGCGCTCGCGACAATACCGGCGAAGCAGCGTGAAATCATCACGACGCATGACGCCTTCGGCTATTTCGGCGAGGCCTACGGCTTCAAATTCATCGCGCCGGAAGGCGTCTCGACCGAGTCGGAGGCGAGCGCCCGCGACGTCGCCAAAATCATCCGCCAGATCAAGGCCGAGAAGATTCCCGCCGTATTTCTCGAAAACGTCA
>Ga0224559_1001743_pt1 | contig 11665 bp, 8 predicted proteins | sample 714S33034metaG_FD_180676 | JGI IMG/M metagenome (GOLD analysis project Ga0224559, IMG submission 180676) | Peat soil microbial communities from Stordalen Mire, Sweden - 717 S3 30-34 | ecosystem: Environmental > Terrestrial > Soil > Wetlands > Peat | place: Sweden: Norrbotten County, Stordalen... | reverse complement strand
ATACGCAGGCCGACACACTCACAGCCAACAACCTGCCGGTCAACGGGGAGACGCTCTATGTGCGGCTCAGGACAAGTTTCAATGGGGTCGTGACGTATAGCGATTACACATTCACGGCATTCACCAAGAAGTAGCACAACACTTGGACCCAGGCGTTTCTTGGAGCCTCCCACCGTAGCCGCAAAAACTGAAATGCGGCGACGGTGAGGCTCCCGCGACCCAGCGGAGATACTCCCTCTCCTTGCATCAACACGGCGTGGTTTTGCGGGCTGGCCGCGCTGGCCTTTCTGGGAGCGGGTAGCGTGCTGTTATGGCGGCGCACCAGATTTTCGTAGAGAAGCTCATACGAAAGTCTCAAAACTATCTGAATAAGCGGCTAAGCCTTCAGGCATACGTCCGCTGCGGTAACTCTCCGCCGCGCGGCGCTCGTCTTTCAGCAGGCGGCGGTTGGCAGAGGCTACGGAATGCAGTTCAGTCGTGCAGCACAACATTGACCAGAGAATTCTTAATCACCATTCCACCGCAGTTATAGTCGATGTAGCCGAGATCGCGGAAGCGATTGAGAAAGAAGCTGACGCGGGATCTGGTGGTTCCGATCATCTCCGCGAGGGTCTCCTGGCTGATCTTAGGGATAACTGGAACGGGCTTGGTCTCCTGGCCGAAGTTAGCCATCATCATGAGCAGACGGGCCAGGCGCTTTTCGCTGGAATTGAAGAGATGATCGACCAAATCGGCCTGAATGCGGCTGTTGCGCGAGAGCAGGTAGGCGAGGAATTGCTCGGCAAACTCCGGTTCACGATGAAGCAGATCCTGCATGGTCCTTTTGTCGATGCGAACGATCATGCTGGATTCAATCGCGTATGCGGAGGAACTGCGCTGCGGTTCGCCGGTCAGGGAGGCTTCTCCGAAAAAGCTGGCGACGGGGAGGTGAGCAATAACAGCTTCCTTGCCGCTCATGGAGACGACGGTCAGCTTGACCTTGCCGCTCTGGATATAGAAGACTGCATTGGACGGATCGCCTTGCGAAAAGATGGATTCTCCGGTCTTGTATTCGCGCCGTGATTTTCCGGCCATGCACCTGTTCAGCGGACTCTGAAGATCGAATGCTGTTCCCTGTTTTGGCATAGCTTCCGTCTGCTTCGAAACCAGCTTCAAGCCAGGTTGCGCAGCCGAAGGCATAGGATAAGCGCGGCCCGGTGGAATTCTGGGAGCCATATTGGTCATAGGAGCGTAGCTAGTAGCCATGGTCGAAACCTTTCAGTCTCACAGAGCGCGCAATGAAATGAATTACGGTCATTCTTTGCAACGCCGATATATCCAAGATACGAATTATGAAAAAGCATGAATATCGGCGAAAACTGGGATTGCTGTAGGCTTTTACACGCGGGATTTGTAGGGTTTTTCCTTGCGCAATTATTGCTTTTTTCATAAGTAATCTCCCCAGGCGATGACTTCGCCTGGGGAGATGGAGGCAAGTTATAATTGATTCTTGCGCTCTCCCGGACATGGAGCTTCTCATGCAAGCTTGTCTCCGGATTAAATCGCTGCGCGGCTAATTCAAAATCGGATTTCGCGCGAGCTTTGCGACATTCTCCAGTATTTTCCTGATCGCCGGAACCAGTTCTTCCGAAGCGCTGTTCTTGTTGATATAAGCCGTTGCGCCCGCCTGCAGGCAGCGCAGCGCGTACTGGCTCTCGGGCTGGACGCTCACCATGATAACGGGAAGATGCGGGTAACTCATCCTTACATCTTTCAACACTTCAAATCCGCTGCGCCCCGGCATATTGATGTCGAGCAACATCAAGTCTGGGCGCGATAGGAGCAACTGGGCAAAGACCTCGTCCCCATTGCAGGCTTCGAAGAACTCAGATCCAGGAAATGAATCGATCAGAAGTTCTCTCAGGCCGCGCCGCACATTGGGATGATCGTCGGTTATCAGGATGTTCATTGTTGTGCTCGCTCGCCGGTCCGTTTCTTCGGCATAAATTGAATATACCGGGTGCGAAAGGCTATTCCCATCAGCGTAAGCCGTGATTATTGTAGGATTTGTTCCGATCTTTCCGTAGGGGTATTCCTACACTGTGCAGGCCTGTCGAATCGATTGGTAGAACCTGCGGCTTTGCCGGTGAGGCAGAGCGCCGTCCCTACGGGAGGAACGGTGCTGGTTACTCCGTTATTCCCCCCCATTTGGAATTGCTCCCATGAAAGCGCGGAAGGCTCACGCGCCTGGAGCCGCGCGCAGCGCTCTTCCGTTACAATCAACCCATGAGAGTTACGGTCGGAGTCTCCGGCGGAATTGCCGCGTACAAGGCGGCTGAATTGGTCCGCGCGCTGCAACGGCAAGCCATCGAAGTCCATGTCGTGATGACCGAGGCGGCCTGCAAGTTCGTGCAGCCGCTCACTTTTGCCTCGCTCAGCGGCCACAAGGTCATCACCAGCCTGTGGGATGAAGCCGGAACCGCCGACGGTGCCTACGATTCCTCCATCGAGCACATCAGCGAAGCGCAATGGGCCGACGCCGTGGTCATCGCTCCGGCCACGGCCAACATTCTGGCCAAATACGCTCACGGCATCGCCGACGATTTCCTGACCACCATGCTTCTGGCCACCACCGCGCCGGTCCTGGTGGCTCCCGCGATGAACACCAATATGTGGGAGCATCCGGCGACGCAGGCGAACCTGGAAACCCTCCGCCAGCGCGGCGTGCGGGTGGTCGAGCCGGGGACGGGCGAGCTGGCCTGCGGCATGGTCGGCGCGGGGCGCATGGCCGAGCCGGACGCCATCGCCGAGGCCGTCCTCTGCGCCATGGGCCGCTGCAACGATCTGGCTGGCGAAGTGGTTTTGGTCACCGCCGGCGGCACGCGCGAGGCGCTCGACCCGGTCCGCTTCATCGGCAATCGCTCCAGCGGCAAGATGGGCTACGCTCTGGCCGACGCCGCTCAGAGCCGCGGGGCTAAAGTCATCCTCATCAGCGGACCATCGGCGCTGCATCCGCCTGCCCGCTGCGAAGTCGTCCGCGTGACCACCGCCAGCGAGATGCGCGAGGCCGTCCTGGGGCGCATGAATGAGGCCACGCTGCTCATCAAGGCCGCCGCCGTCGCCGACTACCGCCCGGTGAGCGTCTCCGAGCAGAAGCTCAAGCGCTCGGGGCCGCTCACCGTCGAACTCGCGCCTACCGAAGACATCCTGGCCGAAGTCGTCCGCCGCCGCCGCCCCGGCCAGCTCATCGTCGGCTTTGCCGCCGAGACGGAAAACCGCCTCGAAAACGGCCGCGCCAAGCTGCTGCGCAAGGGCGCGGACGCCATTGTCATCAATGATGTAAGCGGCGAGGGAGCGGGCTTCGACGTGGACACCAACGCCGCCACATTCCTCACCCTCTCGACCTCCATCGAGCTGCCGCAGATGCCCAAGCGCAAGCTGGCCGACCGCATCCTTGACGAGATCCTTACCCTGCGCCGCCCCAGTTCGATGCTGCTGGAACTAGACGAGCAGCCGGACGCGAAGTCGCGTCAGGACAGCGTGCTGCGCGAGAGCATTCCTGTATCCGTGGCTCGGCGGCAGTTGATTGTGGAGTAGGAAAGCTGTAAGACGGCTGGTTGACAAAGGAATGTGGAGTTTAGAAGTGCCGCTCGATCTCGATCCCGCAACCCGCGAAGCTCTGCTGACCCGTGTCCGCTTCTGCCGCGACCTGGGCCTCACGGAGCTTTATCGCCGTTCCGTGGACCCGGCGATTCTGGCTCAACTTACCACCGACTCCCAAGAAGCTCCCGGCCAATCTCAGAATGCGGGTGTCTCGGGTCTGGGGTCTGAGACGCGGGAATCCATTGACCAGAAACAACTTCTGGGTACACCATCCTTTCAGCAGCCTTTGGGCGAAAGGGTGGGAGACCACGAACCCGCCGCCGCTCTTCAACTGATTCGCGACGAAATCGGCGAGTGTACCCGCTGCCCGCTCCACCAGGGCCGCAACAAAATCGTCTTCGGCGACGGCGATCCAGCCGCCCGCCTGATGTTTGTCGGCGAAGGCCCCGGCGCGGACGAGGATGCGCAGGGGCTTCCCTTCGTCGGCAAGGCCGGGCAGCTTCTGAACAACATGATCGCGGCGATGGGGTTGAAGCGCGAAGAGGTCTATATCGCTAACGTGGTCAAGTGCCGCCCGCCAGGCAATCGCGTCCCTGAGCAGATCGAGGGTGACACCTGCGCGCCTTTCCTCTTCCGTCAGATTGATGTGGTGCGCCCACAGGTGCTGGTGGCGTTGGGAGCCACGGCGGCCACATGGCTCTTGGGCGCGCGTCAGCCGCTGGCCGGTCTGCGTGGCCGGGTGCATTCCGTCCGCGGCACGCAGCTCATCGTCACTTATCACCCGGCTTACCTGCTGCGCGACCCGCGCCAGAAGAAGGAAGCCTGGGCCGACCTGCAGATAGCCATGAAGGAGTTGGGGCTGAAGCTGCCCTCCAAGGGCTGATTGGGCCGATCACTTATGTGCGGCTTGCACGCCATCCCCTGGTGGTTCGGTCAGCACTCCGTCGTAGAGCGAGGCCGCCAGCAGCCGCTCGCCCGACGCGCGCACGTGGGCGATTCGATAGCCGGTCTGAGCCCACTTCCACGCCAGCGTCTTGGGATCGATCACGTAGATCTGGTCGCTGGCGCGGGAGCTGACCAGCACCTTTCCCAGACGCGCATCGTAGTACAGCTCGTCCACATCATTGAGCGGAAAGCGATGAACCCACATCCAAGTCTTTCCCAGGTCGTGGGAGAAGTACACGCCTTCACGCGCGCCCAGCCAGAGGGTTCCATCGGCGGAGAAAGCCACGCTGTGAATGCGAGTCAGCACGGCCGGAATGCCGATCAACTGCCAGTTCCGCCCAGCATCCGTGGAGAGAGCCACCTCTTCCTGCCGCACCGCCGCCAGCACCGCTCCGTGCGCGGCAACCGAACGATAATCAAAGGAGCCCATCACCGGACCGCCCTGCCAGCTCGCGCCCTGATCCTTGCTGGTGAAGAGGCCCGTGGTGGTTGAGGCCAGCCATGCGTCGCCGGATAAATCGAGCGCATAGACGCGGCCGGAGATCTCAGGCGTCGGAGCGGCGGGCTTTTCCTCCGGCGGTTGCTTGCCGTGGATCGCCTTGGCAGGACGGCTTGGTCTCGCAGTTGGAGGTGGATCAATGGGTTGCGGCGTTTCAGAAGCCGCCTTCAATGGCGCGTTCTGAATCTTGCTGCGCGGACTCCATGAAAAACCAGAATCGCCGGTCTCCAGCGCAAAGATGCCGTGGTTGGTCCCCGCCAGAATCGTTCCATCGGGCGACTCGGCCAGAGCGAAGAGATCGCGCCCATCGAGGCCACTGCTGATCTGCTCCCAGCGCGCGCCGCCGTCGCGGGAGATATAAGCGCCGCCGTAGCCTTTGTCGTTTACCAACCCGGCAAAGAGCCTCCGCGGGTTGCCGCTGTCCACCAGCAGCGCCTCGACCCGGCGTGCGGAAAAGCCCTCATTGGACTGCGTAAAGGTGGCTCCTCCGTCCTGGCTGAGCAGAACGCCGCCGCGGTCGGTGGCCAGCAGCACACGATTCGAGTCACGCGGATCGATGAATATATCGTTCACGATGACCTCTGGCCCGGTCATGCGCTGAAAACTCGTGCCTCCGTCGAGGGACTTGAAAAGCCCTTCGGTGGTTCCCGCATAAGCGACGTTGAATTGCAGCCCGTCCTTCTTCAGCACGCGGGTTCGCCGCGCCGACGAGGGAATCCCTTGGATGACGTTGAACGATCCGCCCGCGTCCAGACTCTTGTAAATGCCGCTGCACGCGCTGGCGAAGACCGTCTGCGGACTCGCCGGATCGATGATGATCGAGAAGACATCCGAGTCGTCGATGATGCCGTCCTTGATGTTCTGCCAGTTCTTGCCGCCGTCGATGGTCTTCCATGGCAGGTGCCAGGTGCCGGCATAGATCACTTCGGGGTCCAGGGGATCGATGGCCAGCGACTCCACCTCATGAATCTCCTGGCTGCCGGGTGGGCTGATCTGCGACCAGGTGACTCCGGCGTCATTGCTCCGGTAGACCCCGTCCAGCGTTCCGGCAAAAAGCACCTCGGGATTCGATGGAGATTGCGCAAAGGCGCGGATCGACTGGCCGTGCAATCCCGCCACCTCACTCCAGTCTTTGCCCGCGTTGTGGCTGACCCACAGGCCGCCGTCCGCATGGTCCAGCCTCCAGGCCGCAACAAAGATGGTCGCCGGATTCACCGGGTCCACAACGATGTGATCGAGGATCAGGTCATCGAAAGTGTCCAGCTTCGCCAGCCGATGCCAGTTCGCCCCGCCATCTGGGGATTCGTAGAGCCAGCTATTGGTCGAGCCAAGATATAGATGCTGTGGCTGGCCGGGAATAGACGCAAAGGCGCGCGCGTCTCCGCCTGCCGGGCCAATCGCGCTCCAATGCGCCTGTGCCTTCATGCCGGGAACTGCGAATAAAAATAGAACCAGCAGCGAAATCCGCACAATCCATCCGGGCCGGAAGAATGAATCCAGGAAAACTCGCGGACGATTCATGCTGGCAATAAACTCCCTATGCTCATATCAAGAGTATACAAAGTATGGTCCAGCGCCAATTTCAGGCACACTATACGCAGACGCTCGATTGGCCTATGCTCCCGGAGAATTCTCCAGCAAAACGGCGCTATCGGCGCTTGAAAACTTTGAAATTTATCCATTGACCGGCGCTCTGGGGCCGGTGGAATCGAGGGTTGCATCCGCCGAAGCAGCAGAGCTGCTTCGGCGGATGAAGAATTACTTCTTCTTGGTTGTGGCTTTGCTGCGTGGCTTCGAGTTCTTTTCTTCGAGAAGTGTCACGGAATCAGCAGCGTTGAACGGGTACAGGCGAACGGATTGCTCTTTATTCTCGCCCTGAATGTTCAATGTGACGTCGACGCGGCGGTTCTGAGCCAGCACAATGACGCTCAGGTTATGAACAACCTTCGCTTTCGCCTCTGCGCTGAGTTCAGGGTTCTGCTCGACCAGATCCTTCACTTGAGCAGCGGTGAGATTCTGGTCCTTGCCTAGGCCGCGTGTTTCAATGCTGGCTTCGGGAACACCCTTTTCAATCAGGAACGCCTTTGCGCGCGCGACGCGGCGTTCGGAAAGCGCCTGGTTGTACTCGACTGATCCGCGCACATCCGCATGGCCGCTCAGAATCAGGTGGGCATCCGGCTTGATGGCAAGATACTGCTGGAAATCCGTCGCCAGGGTGGTCAGAGTTCCCGCTTGGCTGGGCAGAAGGCCGCCTTCGGGCTTCTCAGCCCTGGGCTGAGCGGTCGGAAAGAAGACACTATGCAGAGCCAGGCGAGCCTCCAGTCTTATCTGCTCCGGGGAAGCCGCCGCGACTGCCGGGGTGGGAGCAGGCGGGGCGGCGATGCTTACGCTGGTGGTCGCCGTTGCCGTTTGCCCCTTGTCGTCGCTCACATTGCAGGTAATCTGCACTGTACCGGCAGACGCACCCGCCGCATTGAACGTCGCCGTTGCGCCGCTGCCGCTGACGGAGCCGGAGCTTGCCGAGTAGCTGTAGGTCAGCGGACGATTTTGCGGGCTGACGCCGCCTGCCGTCACCGTGCTGGTCCCACCTACATCGATGGTGCTGGGACTGGCTGAGCAGCTGATCGACGGCGGCTCAAACGCCTTCACGGTGAAGCTGGCGGATGCGCTGGCGGTCTGCCATGGCTTCAGGCCTTCCCTGCCGGGTCTGCCTTCCTTGACCGTGGCCGAAATCGTATAGGTGCCGGGCGCAAGATCAGCTGTGGCGATCGCGGCGGATGGTCCACTGCCAGTCAATCCCTTGCCAGACCAGGCGTAAACCACATTCAACCTCGGATTGAGATTGCCAGCCGTTGCCGTTGCGGTAGCCGGATCGCCGGGGAAGACTGAAACCGGGCTAACCGAAACCGACAGAGTCACCGGCGTCGGCGGAGTAAAATCGCCTGCATGAAAGACAATTCCGGCGCTCAAACGCAATGCGTTGATGTCTACGGTGCCACCATAATCCGCGGCAAAATCGGGTTTCATATATTCGTAGTCGGCCTGGACGATACGAAAGGCCCAATGATGATTGATTTCGTAATCAAGCCCGCCGCCAAGGGTCAAATCCAAGCCCCATGTGTTGGGGTTGTGGAACGGACCCTCAACCAACGCGCCGCCAGCAAGCGCATGGGCAAACGGCGTGAATTTGTTGGAAGGATGGCGCAAGATAAGGCCGAAGGCCCCGGTGGTAAATCCGTCGTCATCGCCGCCACTGCCGTACGTGCCTCCACTGTACTCATGGTAGCCCAACTCCGCCTGAACGCCGATGTAAGGATTGAAGAAGCGTGCTACGCTTGCCACCAGGCCCACATCCTGTTCATCGTAAGAATGCGTATACGGTTTGGCGACGATGGGAGGCAAAATTGTTGCTTTCCCGCTAGGCGAGAGATAGCTGTAGCCCGCGAAAATGTCCCATTTTGACGCGGGAGCATCACTCACAGCAGCCTTCGAGGCTGGTTTGGCCGCATCCTGGGCACCGAGGGCAAGGGGAATCAATACAAGAAATGCCAAGGCGAGAAACTGGCTCACAGACTTGAAAACACGAGAAATCATACGTTTTTCCTCCAAAATCAATTTGAGTTGGTGACACCCCCACGACTCTCATGGGAGCTGTCTAAGTTGATGTTGACCAAAAAATTCGCGGTAACCTGGTATTTGTTCAGTACGGAATTGCAGATGCCGCGTCACGCTCAAAGAGCGAACCTGAGCTTCTGCTATTGCGCAACTGTGAAGGTGGTAGGGAATGCATCATGCTTACGATCATATAAAGCACTAATCGCCAGCGTAGCTCACAATTGCACACATTTTCAGTTTCGAATCAGTTCGATACCACATTTCCAGGCCAGGATCAAGAATCAAGACCCGATAGCCGACGCCCTGGGAATCGCCAATCCACCGAGGAAGTCCCGAGGATGACGGAAGACGAGGTAGACATGAACCCCTCTGAAGCAGGCCGAAGGGTCCGCTTCAGAGGGGTGGACAAACTATTTGGATTCGGCTTTCTTGTGCGTGTGCTTCTTGGCAACCGGCAGGGGCTTGCGCGCCTGAGCGGTCACTGCGCTTTCATCCACGGGGGTGGCGCTGATCGAGAATGTGGCGCCTGCGGGAACCAGATAAACTTCCACGCTCTGGCCATCGGTTGCGCCGGTAAATACACTGATGCGGGAAGCGTCGATGCCCTTCTCCTTCACCAGGTAGTCTTTGGTATTGACGGCGCGCTGGGCAGCAACATCCTCAACCTTGAGGTGCTTGTTCTTCTTGGCTTTCGCTGCTTCCTTTTCGGCCTTGGCCTTTTCCTTGGCGTCCGAATTGCCCACCAGATATACCTTGCTATCTGAATCCTTCTGCAAGGCAAGAGCAATTTCGTCCAGACCAGCCTTGGCTTCGTTGTTCACGCGCGTCGGGCGCTCCTTGTCCTTGTCAAAGAGGACAGGGCTAAGTTCCTTGATGGTCGGAACCGGCGGCACATAGGGCGCCGTAATGGTCAAGCCATGGGCGGAGGTGGCAGCGGTTGCGCTTTGCCCCTTGTCGTCCGTAACAGTGGCGGTAAAGCTGACCGGGCCGGTGGGCGCGCCTACGGAAGAGTAGGTAGCTGTGCTGCCGTTTGCCGAAACCGTGCCGGCCGACGCCGTGTAGCTATAGGTCAGCGGGCGGTTCTGCGGGCTAACGCCGACAGCGGTCAATGTTGCGCTCTCACCCGGCTTGATGACCGCAGGGCTAACCGAGAGGGTTATCGTCGGCGGCTCAAACGCCTTCACCGTAAAGCTGGCCGAGGCCTCGGCGGTCTGCCCAGGGTTCAAACCTTCCTTGCCCGGCTTGCCTTCCTTGGCCGACGCCTTCACCGTGTAGGGACCCGGCACCAGAGTTGCCGTGTCAACCTTGACCGATGTTCCGTTGCCCGTTACTCCGGTCCCAGACCAGTTGTATACTACATGGCTTTTGGTGTTGGGATCCACAGATCCGGCCGTCGCGGTCACCGTGACCGGCTCGCCAGGGAATATGGCGGGTGGATTGGCCTCCGCCGTCAGCGTCAAAGGCGGAGCCTTTTTGCATCCCATTGGAGCAAGAGCTAAGCACGCCGAAGCTAAAACTGAAACAACAAACTTCATTTTCTGCGAGTACATGTGAGTCTCCTTCACAACCAATCTGAAAACTGGTGAAATGGCTTGCGCATACGCGCCATCTCACTGCCCATACCAACCGTACACTGCTGAAACGATGAAGCGAAAGAACCGGATACGGAACAATAGTACCATAATGAAAACAGATCGCGTAAAATTTATCGAGGGGTTGCTCTCCTTTTCCTTCGCACAGTCTCGCCTGCACATTCCTGCGCCAGGATTACCTTCGTAATCATAAAAAGTCACGTATCCTAATACCACTCCCTACGCAAGATTCAGCGTCTTCACCAGGCTGCGTGGCTCCCGCTGAATCTTCTCCTGCAAAAGCGTAAGCGCGTAGATAAGCTGCTCCGGACGCGGCGGACAGCCCGGAACGTACACATCCACGGGAACCACCTGGTTGACGCCCTGCACCACCGCATAATTGTTGAAAACCCCGCCCGATGTCGCACAGGCACCCATCGAGATCACCCACTTCGGCTCCGGCATCTGGTCATAGAGCCGCCGCAGCACCGGCGCCATCTTCTGCGAAACCCGCCCGGCCACTATCATCAGGTCGCTCTGCCGCGGCGAAGGCCGGAAGACCTCGGCGCCGAAGCGCGCAATGTCAAAGCGCGACGCTCCCGTCGACATCATCTCGATGGCGCAGCAGGCTAGCCCGAAGGTCATCGGCCAGATCGAGCTCTTCCGTATCCAGTTCACGGCATAATCCAGCGAGGTCAGCAGAATGCCCTCCGGCTCTTCAAAGCCGTAGTCCGCCTCCTGGACCTTCACGCGATTCTGCGCGCTGCTCTCCATCGCGCCGAAAAGATACCGGTCCCGCTCCACCGCAACTGCCATACGAATAATATACAGCGACTTCCCCGCCAGGAAAATGTTCAATCTTGCTCATTGTTGAACGTGCCGTTATTGATGCACGATCCAGGTTGCAGCTATCCAACCCACGCTTGGGCTTCTATTTAACCCAAAAACAATGAAGATGCCATGGAGATTTGTCGATTGCCATAAAGATTATGTAAAATTCTTCCAACAATCCTTCAGCCGAAAAAGGGCTTTCCGCCACGGCTGTCTTTGTTAAACCTGCATTTCTGTCTGTTCATCAAATTCATTCTGGAGTGGAATCTTATGTGTCGTCGCGCCATCACGCTGCTGATTCTCTTTGTCGGCTTGGGAGTTTCCGCCCGCGCCCTGGTCGTTGCTCCTCGCATTGGCCCTTCGCCTCCCGCCACTCAGGAAGAGGTTGCCAAGCTCACCCAGGCCGTCCATGACGCCCAGACCTCCGGCGACAATGCCTGGGTTCTGGTCTCCGCCGCCCTGGTCCTGATGATGACCGCTCCCGGTCTGGTCCTTTTCTATGGCGGCCTGGTGCGCCGCAAGAATATCCTCGGCACCATGATGCAGAGCTTCGCCATGATGGGCCTGATCACCGTTCTCTGGGCCGTGGTCGGCTACTCGCTGGCCTTCGGCGCGGGCAACG
>Ga0224559_1001742_pt1 | contig 11670 bp, 7 predicted proteins | sample 714S33034metaG_FD_180676 | JGI IMG/M metagenome (GOLD analysis project Ga0224559, IMG submission 180676) | Peat soil microbial communities from Stordalen Mire, Sweden - 717 S3 30-34 | ecosystem: Environmental > Terrestrial > Soil > Wetlands > Peat | place: Sweden: Norrbotten County, Stordalen... | reverse complement strand
AGGTTGATCTGGCCGCCGGAGAACCACTTGGACCACGGGCAGTTCCAGTCGAGCACCTGGTCCCAAGGCTTGAACCAGTGCAGTTGAGAGGCGATCCCGCCCCAGAACTTTTCGGGGTCGGTCTCGGCTTCTTTAAAAAGACGCTCATATTCTTCCATGCTCTGAATGTGGGCATGCGAGCGAAACTCATCGGAGCATTCAAAAACGCGATTCTCGTGGAGTGTGGAGTCTATATTCGGTTGAGACGTGGTTGACATCTGAAATCCTTTCCAAAAGTTCTAATGAAGTAATCGCTCCCTTACGGTCGCGGCTCCGATTCGATCACGCCCAACCCCCAATCGGAGCCGCGACCGTGAGGGAGCGGTCTGACGATCAACTTTTAAGCTATTAACTCCTAAGCGGTGCCGCCGGCCGCTTGGCCAGCATTTCGCATATCAGGGCTACCGCGGCCAGCACCGCCGCCGTGTAAAACGCCGCCTGATAGTTGTGATACTTGTCGAACAACACTCCGCCGATGCGCGGGCCGATGATGCCGGCCACGCCCCAGGCGGTGAACAGCATGCCGTAATTGATGCCGGCGTTCTTGGTGCCCCAGAAGTCCGATGTGGCGGCTCCGTTCACGGAGAGTTGCGTACCGTAGCACCAGTAGACCACAAATACCGCCAGGTACAGCATGGCGACGTCGCCTCCGGCGGCGTAGAGCGCCGGCATGGCGACTATGCAGATGCCGATCATGGTGCGCAGCACGTTGATGCGGCCTAGTTTGTCCGACATCCAGCCCGATAGGATGCGCCCCGAAGCGTTGCCGCAGGCGCCTATGACCAGCGTCATGGTGGAGAGCGCCGCGGCCGCGATGCCCACGCTCTTGGCAAATGGCACAAGTTGGCTGATCACCATCAGACCGGCGGAGCATCCCAGCGCGTAAGCCACCCACATCAGATAGAACGTCGGGGTGCGCAGCACCTCTCCGGGACTGAACTCGTAGGTGGTGGCGGCCGCCTTGGACGCGGCGGTTTGAACCCATCCCGCTGGCTTGTAGCCTGCCGGCGGATTCTTCAGCAGGAAGGCGCCCACCAGCGTCATCACCAAAAAGATGCCGCCCAGAATCTGGAAGGTGGTCGGAAGACCATAGGCGGGAATCAGTTTCAACTGCGAGAGCGGCCCGAAGATGGCCGATCCCGCCCCATAGCCACCTACCGCCAGACCCACAGCCAGGCCCCGCTTGTCGGGAAACCACTTGGCCATCACCGGTATCGGCGTGGCGTAGCCGAACCCGTTACCTAAACCCCCAATCACTCCAAAGCAGATGTACAGATAAGTGAGGCTGGTGGTGTAGGAGCAGAGGAAGAATCCCAGGCTCACCAGGATTCCGCCTACGAGGGAACAGTAGAACGGGCCGAACTTGTCCTGAATGCGTCCAGCTACCACGAAGCTGAGGGCGAACACCACGACGGCGATGGTGAATACCATGGAAGTCTGCGCCCGCTTCCACCCAAACTGCTTTTCCAGCGGGGCTACGAACACGCTCCACGCGTAAAGAGTTCCCAAGGCGAGGTTCATCGAGAGCCCGCCCACTACCCGCCACCAACGGCTGATGCCGGGTTGTTGCATCATTTGCGATTCCATTTTACTTTGGCTGGTTGCCATAATTGCATCTCCTGCTGTTTGCCTTGCCGGTTTCGGTTGCGTGCCCCTCATCAGTAATAGAAGAGCTGAAGCTGCACGGTGAATTCGTTGGTGGGCTTGACGGTGGAGCCGTTCTGCGGCATGGCGCGGAGATACTGGGCCGTCCACTTCAGGTTCTGTCCCCGAATGTAGTAGTTGGCTCCCATACCGAACCGCTTAATATCCTTGGTGGCGTTGGTCGCCAGCACAAAGCCTTGCGACTCGTATTTCAGGAACGGCTGGACCTTGGCTTGATGCACGTAATACGCCCCCTCTAACAGGTAATCGTTCTGATCCGGGATGGCGGTGAATTTGGTCTTGCCGTCATAGTGGTAGGCCTGGAATTGGCCCGCCACCTCGTCACCGTTATTGACCGGAATGTTGGCGGCGATATCCGCCGAAAGTCCGCGATAGGAACTCTGCTTGTCAAAGCCTGCATTCACCGCCAGAATCTTCTGCTTGCCCAATGACGTTCCGGTGAATAGGTACCCCTTTTCACGGTCCAGGAAGTCGTATTGCACGTAGCCGGCAGTGCGCAGGGAATTGTGCGCGTTGGCATCGCGTTCGCCGGAGAAGACACCGACCCGGTACAGCAGCCGGTCGTCGGCGAAGAATCCGTTGGCCTGAAAACCCATATCGCGCAGCGCCGACGATTGCGGGGCGGCGTTGTTCACAGTGCTCATTGCGCTTACGTCCAGCGTGATGTAGCTTGCCGTGGACTGTAATGCGTTGCGGCTGAACGGTACGAATAGCAAACCGCCGCTCACCTGGAACTCCTTCGTGGGCTTCCACCGTATCATCGCATCTTGGAGAATGAATCCGGAAGCCAGGTTCTTAGGTGTGATACCAAGCTTGGGATCGTCAGTTTCGAAGAAGAAGTCGATGTTCTTACCGATGTCGCCACCGATAATGATGCGCGCCCGCCGCAGGTAGAAGTTCTGCTGATAGCCTTGGGTGCCCGAGGAATCCTGGGTCCAATCGGCCCACAGTTGACCCTGAATACCAAATTTGAAGGTTACGTCGTCGCTAGCTTTTAGAACAACTTGTGCCGAGGACGGAACCGAAACGATACCAAGCATCAGGACGCACCCGATGCCGAATTGCATTCCACGAGCGAAGCGCAGCTTGGACACTGGACCACTCCTTGTCATTGATTTTGGGTTGGGGATGGAATCGAAACCACAAAGATGGGAGCAATGCGGCGAACCATCCGCCACCAAGACTTTGCCGACAACCTAGTCGCCACGTCTAAGCTCCCTCCTGTTGTTGGGGACACGTATATCCAAACCCTTCAATCTGCTGTCGCAGAATCGGAAAGTATTTGGATTTGTAGTGAAGTATCACACAGAAGTTCGCTGCGATTCAAGAGGTAAAAATGTTGTATTTATACACAAACCATAGGAAACTAAGGAGATCTGTAGATATTTCTGTCTATGTAATCGGTTTCAATACTATAGCAATGGGAGAATTGTGTCGTTAGACACATTTTTGGGTCAGACGGCGCTGGATTCTGTCGTCCATGCGGGTCTTATGCCGCAGTCCACCGCTCTCTCCAAAATGAATACCGAATACATCCAGCCTTCAACAGACTAATTAACGATCTAAATATATATAAATAAATAGCTTAACGAGTCTTCCACAGTTGCACTTCTGCAGGGCATTAGGAGATTTGTGAGAATCTAGTGACATCACTCGTTTTCCTCCGTTTTGCACGTCGTTATCCGCGCCACCCACACTCGGAACCGGCTGTTCTCGTGCGCAGTTAGCCCGCTTTCCACACTTTCCACAGCCCCTATGACTACGGTTCTTATGCTGAATATGCATACCTTATAAAAAACACTAGCAGTCGCACTCCGTGGCCGTCGCAAACCCGGGACTGACACCGAGTTTCCGGCGCAGTTTGCCGGAAACTGGCTGTCTGTCCCAGGGTTTGCCCCACGGGAAACGCTACGCCTGGCCGCGGATCCTCCATGCGCCGCCTACCGCAAATCGGTTAGCTTGGAGAGTTACCCCGGAAAAATGCTCCTTTACGCGCTGACGATTTCGCTGTCTGCCTTCCTTCTGTTCGAAGTGCAGCCGGTGATCGCCAAAATGATTCTGCCATGGTTCGGTGGCTCCTCCGGTGTCTGGAGCACCTGCATGCTGTTTTTTCAACTGGTGCTCGTTTTCGGCTATGCCTATGCTCACTGGCTCAATAAACTTGCGCCGCGCAAACAGGCCGTCGCACACATCTCGCTACTCGCTATTAGCCTGGCGGTGTTGCCCATCATTCCGAACCCCGCTTGGAAGCATTCCGGCATCGGACAGCCTTCATTGACCATACTCGCGCTGCTCGCCGCGACCGTCGGCCTGCCGTATTTCGTACTCTCCTCCACCAGTCCGCTGTTACAGGCATGGTATGCACGTACTCGTCGCGGAGGACTACCCTATCGCCTCTTTGCGCTGTCCAATCTGTGCTCCATGCTGGCCCTTCTCAGCTATCCCTTTCTGATCGAGCCGAACCTGTCCTCGCGAATGCAAGGGCTGTTCTGGTCCGCTGGGTTCGTTGGCTTCACCCTGCTCTGCGCGATCACCGCCTGGCGCACCTCGGCGGAAACCACGCTAATCTCGAGCGAAACCACAACTGAAAAAGTCGGCGTCGATCCAGCACCCTCCTGGAGCACCTGCCTGCTCTGGCTCGGACTTGCCGCCGCGGCTTCCGTACTTCTGCTGGCAGTCACTACCCACCTCACGCAAGATGTTGCAGCCATTCCTTTCCTGTGGATTCTGCCCCTATCGGCCTATTTGCTCAGTTTCATCATTTGCTTCGAATCGCCGCGTCTTTACCGCCGTCGTATCTTCATTCCCTTGCTGGTGGTGGCACTGGCTTTTATGGCGTACCGTCTATGGCCTGACCAAGGGAAAATGGGCATGCGCTTCGTAATCGGCCTGTTTACCTTGGCGCTCTTCGTCTGTTGCATGGTGTGTCATGGGGAACTCGTCCGGCTGAAACCGCAACCCCGGTACCTGACCGGTTTCTACGTGATTGTTTCGCTCGGCGGCACCGTCGGCGGACTGTTCGTCGGGTTGCTGGCGCCCTACGTCTTCCGCGCGTATTACGAGTTCCCCATCGGATTGGCGCTCTGTGCACTCATCGCAGCCATCGTGTTCGCACGCGCGCTGTTAGTCGCACCAGGCACGCCGAGACACTGGATATGGGCCGGCGCCGCCACTATGGTGGCTCTTCTGGCCGTTTACTTCTACTTCCTCGGCAGCATCATGTTCCAGATGACGGACGGATACAGAGTGGTCGCTCGCAACTTCTACGGCCAGTTGCGTGTATACGACGAGGGCGACCCGCGGATCGACGACGATGCCTCCCGTAAGCTGGTTCACGGCGTCATCAACCACGGCCAGCAGATGCTGCGCGAAGAGTACCGGCGCCTGCCCGTCACCTACTTCTGCCCGGAGAGCGGCATTGGCCGCGCTATGAAAGCGCTGGAAGGGCATCCCCGCCGCATCGGGATCCTCGGCCTGGGATGTGGCACACTCGCCGCCTATGGCCGCCCCGCCGACACGCTGCGCATCTACGAGATCAACCCGCTGGTGCTCGAAATCGCCAGGCGCGAATTCACTTACCTGAAAGATACGCCCGCCAAGGTTGAAGTAGCTCTAGGGGATGCCCGCCTGGTGCTGGAAAGCGAGCCCGCGGACCGCGGTCAATTGTTCGACATCCTGGTGATGGATGCTTTCTCGGGAGATTCCGTGCCTGTTCATCTGATCGCCAAGGAAGCCTTCGCCATCTATTTCCAGCACCTGAAACCTACCGGGATTCTGGCGGTCAACATCTCCAACACCTATCTCGCGCTGGATCCCGTGATGGAACGCGCGGCCAATGCTTACGACAAGGTGGCACTCCTATACCACTGGAATCCCAAGGAGGACGACCCGATGTGCTTCTCATGCTCGTGGACCCTGATCATGGATCGCGAGACGCTCGCAGCGCATCCTGAACTGCGGACAAACGCAGAATTGCTACACCAAAAGCGCCCGTTCCGCGTCTGGACGGACGACTTTTCCAATATGTTCAGCATCCTGAAGTAGGACAGGCCGGGGTACCCTCTGGGTCCGCCTGTCCGCTTGAGTTTGGCCATTTCCAGGTGAATGCGCCGCATAGGTGGGGCATGCTTGCCAGGCGAGCGTAGCTCGCCCGCCCCACCAAACGCCCGCTATGGCGTCTTCTCTTGCGGCGCGGCGAAGTAGAGCGCTACAGCGCGGTCGATGTTGACACGCGTCATCCTCACCGGCCGGCCTTCATATTCGCTGATCGCCTTCACCAGGCGATAGACGTCCATCGGATAGCAGGCGCGCAGCACCCTGGCGACATACTGTTCACAGCGCTCGACCAGGTACTCGGCACACCCGGGTTCGGTGGGCACCTGGTGCGCCTGCATCACCCGGCGGAAGATCTCGGTGAAGACTTCGGGAGTGACATTATCCACCATCACCTTGGTCTGAATGCGCCGCAGGAATGCCTCATCCGCCAAATCGTGGGGATCCAAGTTGCTGGAAAACACCACCATCATCTCAAAGGGCACTTGGAACTTCATCCCGGAGGAAAGTGTGAGATAGTCCACGCGCCGGTCCAGCGGGACAATCCAACGGTTCAGCAGATCGCGCGGCGCCAGCATCTGCCGGCCAAAATCGTCGATCACCAGGATGCCGTTGTTGGCCTTCATCTGGCAGGGAGAGATGAAGACCTTGGTGGATTCGTCCAGCCTGAGCTCCAGCATCGCCGCCGACAACTCGCCGCCCACCGTGATGCAGGGCCGCTCGCAGACCGCCCAGCGCGGATCCAGCAGGTCGTCGTGAAACGGCAGTGCTTTGTGGACCACGGGATCGAATAGAGTGATGATGTGTCCGTCCACTTCCACCGCGTAGGGCACCACAATGGAGTCGTGATAGATGCGTAGGATGCGCTCGGCGATGCTGGTCTTGCCGTTGCCCGTGCCGCCGTAAAGGAACAGGGACTGGTGACCGATCAGCGCGGGACCCAACTGATCCAGCAGGCCATCGGGCAGTACCAGGTCGTCGAAGGCCTGGCGCAGGCTTTCGCGGCTCAAACGCACGCGCGCCGCCTGCGCCTTCACTACTTTCTGGTATTGCTGGATGGAAACCGGCGCCGGGCCCACGTACTGGCAGACCTCGTTGCGGCCCGCAGCCTGCAACCGCCCACCCGCCGTCAGCGAGAACGAATAGTCGTTGCCCGTCATCCCCTTCACTTCCAGCAACTGCTGGTTGCGGAACTGGTGGAAGAGTATTTCCAATACGGGGAACGACAGCTTCAGGGTTTCGTTCAGAAGTGCCAGGGTTCCCGAGCCGTGGAGCCACAGGTAACGCAGAACCAGATCGGCCACCACGGAACGTGGTAGGCCCAAGTCGTCCAGGCGATCCGGTATGGTTGGCCAGCAATCTTGCCGGAGGGTTTTGGGGGCTGCATACGCGGCGCTCATCTACTCCGCAATATACACGACCCCTGGGGAAGGGTACCAGTACTCAATTGGATAACGTACTCCCCCCCGCCTTTTCGGGGGCTCCGACCGCCAGGAGGTGTGAAAGAATTGGTTGGCAGGCGAAACACTGGCTTGCATTGGTGGGGCATGCTTTAGCTTGCCACGCCCGCTTGCGGGCGTATTCTTTCTCAGCTTTTCACGGTCGCCGGCTCCGATCCGAGCCCCCGAATACGAGACCGTACCGGAGAAGCGGTGTACCAAGCTGCCACCAACCGGCAGTCGGTCCGCTACCCTTCGGTCTTGCCGGCCACGATGATGGAGAAGGTCAAATCCCCGGCCTTGACGGTCAACGTCCAATCGTGCTCGCCTTCCTTGACGACGGATGGGGCGGTGGCGCCCGCCGGCGGGGTTTCCAGCGACAAGACCGCGGGATGCGGGGAGCCGGAGGCTTTGCGGCTCATCTTGACGAGGTCGTCGAAGGCCGGTTTCGCGGCTGGGTCCGCGTCGGCCGCGAGCGGTGTCAACAGGGCGAAATCGCGTTGCGGAGCCACCCCGGAATGGGCCCCGTCCACCGGGAACACACTATAGCGCAGGGTGTAAACGCCGGCCGGAATGACCTGGCCGCGGCGATCCGCGCCCGGACCGGGAAAACGGAGCACGCCGAGCAGCGTCCCCTGGGCGATGCCGAAGGAAATCGCGTCGTCGTCCGGCTTGGCGCCCACCACCAGCGATTTCGCCAGCCAGACTTCGCACCAGGCACCCGAAGCCCCAACCACGCGGACACCCTGGGCCTGGATCACTTTCGAATAGGCATCGGGCAAGCCCGGCGTAGCCGCGGTGACCGGCTCCACTTTGTAGTCTTGAGCCAACACCGGGAACGCAACCAGCGCCCAAATCAAAGGTAGAAGAATGAGGCGTTTCATGGCGATTGGGAGGGAACCGATACGGAAATATGGAGCGGGAGACCGGATTCGAACCGGCGACATCGACCTTGGCAAGGTCGCACTCTACCAGCTGAGTTACTCCCGCTCAGCGCGAAACTCTATTTTTACCCGGAAACATATCACATGTCAAACGTTACGGGAAAGTCACACAATCGAAAGCATTTATAAACTTGAAAAGAAGCCGATTTGCTGTGCTATTCTACTTCTCGGTTAAGGGCGCGGAAGCTGCGAAGGCGGTGCGGCGTAACGGGCGGTGCATTGGCGGCTGTTTCCGCGGACAGCATCTGCGGAGTTATCGCTACTGTGGAAAACCCTGTGGGAATGTTGTGCCCTTGGTGTCTAAGAACTGATGAACTACTGGGATCAACTACGTAACTATCTGCAACAAAAGGTCACTGCCGAAGGATTCGACAACTGGCTCAAAGGCACGACGTTCGTCGGCCTGGAAAGCGACACTTTGTATGTTTCGGTACCCGATCGGGAGACCCGGGCGTGGCTGGAAACGGAGTATGCGGGTCTGATCCTCACCGGGATCGCGGAACTGGCGCTCCCTTTTCGTCGGGTTTGCTATGAGACGGTGGCGCCGCGGGCCTCGCAGGCCATGACGCCTCCGGCGGTGAACGGCGGACCGAGCGAGGCCGATGTTTCTTCCTCGGCTCTCAACCCGAAATTCACCTTCGATTCGTTTGTCGTCGGGGCCTGCAACCAGTTCGCTCACGCGGCGGCGAAATCCGTGGCGACGAACCCGTCGCGCAGTTACAATCCGCTCTTTCTGTACGGCGGCGTGGGCATGGGTAAGACCCATTTGATGCACGCCATCGGCCGCGAGTTGATCGACCGTCACGGCGCCATGCGCATCATTTACACCTCCAGTGAGCGCTTCATGAACGACATGATTTCCTGCATCCGAACGGAACGCATGCCGCAGTTTCACCAGCGTTATCGCGAGGCGGACGTGCTGCTGGTGGACGATATCCAGTTGCTGGGCAACAAGGAGCGCACCCAGGAGGAGTTCTTTCACACCTTCAACGAGCTGCACGATCATCAGAAACAGATCGTGATTTCCAGCGATTCGCCACCCAAGGACATCCCGGGACTGCTGGAGCGGCTGCGCTCGCGGTTCGAATGGGGACTCCTGGCCGATATACAGCCGCCAGACCTGGAAACCAAGATGGCCATCCTGGACAAGAAGGCGGAGGCGGAAGGCATCAAACTGCCGGACGACGTCCGCTCCTTCATGGCGTCCAAGACCAAGTCGAATGTGCGCGAACTGGAGGGGGCGCTGGTCAAACTGCTCGCCTATTCTTCGCTCACCGGAACGCCCATCAACTTGCAAATGTCGCAGCAGGTACTAAAGCACCTGGTGCACGTGCAGGATCGCCGGGTAACCATCGATGCCATCCAGAAAGCGGTGGCCGAAAGGTTTCAGATCAAGCAGTCGCAACTCAAGGAAAAGAGCAACACGAAGAAGGTCGTGTATCCTCGCCAGGTGGCCATGTACCTGGTGAAGGAATTGACCCACGCATCGCTGCCCGAGATCGGGCGGGCATTCGGGGGCAAGCATCACACCACGGTGATTCACTCCATCGGTAAAATCGAGAAACTGCGTCACACCGAAGCCGAATTGAACAGGTTACTCCACAGTCTAATGGACGCATTACAGTGAGTTTATTCGGTTTTGCACAGTTGCAGTTTTTTACCGCACAGGAAAACTGTGTAAATCGTGTGACATGCGTCCGCCGGGAGCGTCTCCAGTGGCTCGCAACCGCCCCGCAGGTATGGCGGAAAGTAGTTGAGTTTAGTATAATTTAGGTAGTCCTCAACAGTTTGAGAGTGCTTAACCGTTTTTGGGGGAACCGGCGGCGGTACGCCGCAAACCCGGGACTGACACCAAATTTCCGGCGCAGTTTGCCGGAAATTGGCTGTCTGTCCCAGGGTTTGCCATACGGGACGGGCTGTCGATTCGTCGTGCCCCCCAAACGGTTAAGCACCCACAGTTTTGCACAGGCCCTGGGAATGCGGATGTTACGATGCATCTTGAGATAGCCGTGGAAGTATAGGAGCAGTCGGCATGGAATTCACCGTAAACAAGAGCGATCTGGTACGTGAGTTGAGCCTGTCTCAAGGCGTGGTGGAGAAGAAAACCACCATACCTATTCTTTCGAACGTGCTTCTGGAAGCGGCGGACGACCGGTTGACGTTGACCGCCACGGACCTGGAATTGGGCATCCGCTGCTCCTGCCCTGCCCGGGTGAAGAAGGAAGGCTCGGGCACGGTCCCGGCGCGCAAACTGCTGGACTACATGCGCCTGTTGCCGGATGGCGACGTGAACATGAAGTTCCTGGAAAACCACTGGGCCAGCATCACCAGCGGGCGTTCGCGGACCCGCATCGCGGGCATGTCGCGGGAGAGTTTTCCGGAACTGCCGGAGATGCCCGAGCCCATCGCCGAGGTGCCGGTCAAGACGCTGGCCTCCATGATCGCGCGCACCTCGTTCGCCATCTCCAACGAGGAATCGCGTTTCACCCTGAATGGCGCCCTCCTGTTGATTCGTCCCGAAGGCCTGACCATGGTGGCCACCGACGGGCATCGCCTGGCGTACGTGCAGGCGTCGCCGGCGGAGAGCGGCACGGCGGACAAGCCGTTTCGCGCGCTGATTCCCAAGAAGGCCATGAACGAGCTCACCAAGCTGAGCGACGATGCCGAAGAGGGTGCCAGGGCGATCGTGGCGGGCGACGACAATCACCTGTTCTTCCAGGTGGGACACCGCCTCCTCATCACCCGCAAACTTACCGGCAACTTCCCGGATTACGAGCGCGTGCTGCCCAAGGATCACCAGTTCATCGCCAAGCTGGAAAAGGCGGAAATCCGCTCGGCCATCGAACGCGTGGCGCAGTTCGCCGACGAGCGTTCGCGCGCCATCCGCGTTCAGTTCGCCAGTGGCGAGGTGCGCGTGTTTTCCTCCAGCGTGGAAACCGGTGAGAGTGAAGAGAGCGTGTCCAGCGAGTACAACGGGCCGGATATCGAGATTGGATTCAACGCCCAGTACCTGCTCGATTTCCTGCGCGCCATTTCGCAGGACCAGGTGGCCTTCGAGCTCAAGGATCAGAAGAGCGCCGGCGAGATGCGGCCGGCCGGCGACGGTATCGTGGATCAGTACCGCTATGTCGTGATGCCGATGAGAATCTGAAATCTTTCAATACCAGTAAGGAAATATGCCAAACGAAGTCAACCCCGGCGGCGGGGATGTTTACGATTCCAGTAGTATCAAGGTGCTCGAAGGGCTGGAGGCGGTGCGCCTGCGTCCGGCCATGTACATCGGCTCGACCGGCGAAATGGGCCTTCACCACCTGGTCTATGAGGTGGTTGACAACTCGGTGGATGAAGCCCTCGGCGGCTACGCCACGCACATCGAGGTGATCATCCATGACGATAACTCGGTCACGGTGACGGACGACGGCCGCGGAATCCCTACGGGCATCATGGAATCGGAGGGTTGTTCGGCCGCGCAAGTGGTCATGACCAAGCTGCATGCCGGCGGTAAGTTCGATTCCAAGAGTTACAAGGTT
>Ga0224559_1001741_pt1 | contig 11673 bp, 7 predicted proteins | sample 714S33034metaG_FD_180676 | JGI IMG/M metagenome (GOLD analysis project Ga0224559, IMG submission 180676) | Peat soil microbial communities from Stordalen Mire, Sweden - 717 S3 30-34 | ecosystem: Environmental > Terrestrial > Soil > Wetlands > Peat | place: Sweden: Norrbotten County, Stordalen... | reverse complement strand
AGTCCTACTTACAAGACGAATATTCCCAAGACCTGCGGAACCTGCCACGCGGGTATCACGGCCAACTATTTAGGCGGCGTGCACGGAAAGGCAGTGGCGTCCGGAGATTTGAAAGCGCCGGTCTGTTCTGACTGCCACACGGCCCACGCCATTCTGCAGCCGACGGCGGCCGCCTTCCGCATGCAATCCACGCCCATCTGCGGCTCGTGCCACAAGGACAAGCTGTCCACCTACCGGGATACTTTCCATTCGCAGCTTGGCTCGCTGGGCGGCTACGTGGAGACAGCGCGCTGCTGGGACTGCCACGGAGCGCACGATGTGCTGCCTGCATCTGATCCGCAGTCTCCGATTGCTCCGGCAAACCTGGTGGCCACCTGTGGCAAGTGTCATGCGGGCGCCAACGCCAGTTTCGTGCAGTATCAACCTCACGCCAACGCGCACAATCGCAAGCTGAATCCGGCCCTCTACTTTACCCGCTTGTTCATGAACCTGTTGCTGGCCGGCGTTCTGACATTCTTCATGATTCACACCATACTGTGGCTGATCCGCGCGCGATACAACCAGATCAAAACACGGTCGGCTAAGGGAGGAAAGAATGGCTGATTTGGAGCAAGCGGCAGATAATAACACTGCGCAAGGCCATGCGGCAGAGCGGTATTTCATGCGCTTCACGCGAGAGCAGAGATACCTTCATGCTGTCCTGTTCACCACGTTTCTTGGACTGGCGGCCACGGGCCTTCCCATGCGCTTCAGCGAGAGCTTCTGGGCCAGAAAATTTGCCAGCGGGGTAGGCGGATTCGGCACTATCATTTTCTTCCATAAGCTCTTCGCCGTCGTACTGACGCTGGCGTTTCTTATCCACGTAAAGGACGTTTTCACCCGCGCGCTGGTCCATCGGGAAAAGGGCATCTTCTGGGGAAAGACCTCTATGGTGGCCAACTGGAAAGATGTCAAGGACCTCTTCGGACACATGCGCTGGTTCCTGGGGTTGGGACAGAAACCTCGATTCGAGCGCTATGCCTATTGGGAGAAGTTTGATTATTGGGCAGTTTTCTGGGGCATGATCGTCATCGGCTTTTCAGGTTATGCCATGTGGTTCGCGCCTTTCTTTGCCAGGTTCCTGCCCGGCTGGGCGCTGAACGCCGTGCTGGTGATCCACAGCGAGGAAGGTCTGCTCGCCATTCTGTTCATCTTTTCCATCCACTTCGTCAACACCCATCTGCGTCCAGACAGTTTCCCTATGGATATGGTGATCTTTACCGGCGTGGAGAGCGAGGAAGAGTTCAAAACCAAGCGCCCGGACGAGTATCAACGGGTTGCGGCCGAGGGAAAATTGAATTCAAGGCTGGCGGTACAGCCTCCGGTCTGGCTGCTCAATTTCTCCAAAGTGGTAGGTTTTACAGCCATCTTCATTGGCCTGCTGCTTTTGGTGCTTACACTTAGCGCTTATTTCGGCTCATAAGCGCGCGAGCCGGTAATCCAAAACTTGCTCCTCAATAGGCCCAGCACATGGTTTAATGAGAAGGGTACGGGCTTAAGTTCGTACCCTTTTCAGCAGGAATTTGGGATAATCTGGCCAAACGTCTCCACGTCTGTTTGGCCTTGTGACTCTAATCACTGCGGGTTTTCCCGCCGAGGCGTCTCCTCATAGCCGTGACCACTAACAGAAGCATCCTCGCTCATTCCCTCGCTCTATTCTTGCTTTTTTGCGTCTGTGCGGCTCGCGCCGAGCAAAAGCCCAAAGACAAAGACTGCCTTGCCTGCCACTCCGATTCCACGTTGACAACGGAGGTAAACGGCAAACAGGTCAGCCTGTTCGTCGATGAAAGCAAGATGAAACATTCCATACACGGCGATCTTTTCGCCTGCGTGGATTGTCACAAGGATGTGAAAGGCCTGGTTCACGAGACCACGCCCAAAAAGGTCACCTGTGCGGAGTGCCATGCCGAGGCGCAGCAGGCTTACACGCATAGCCTCCATGCCAAGGCCTACAAGGCCGGCGGGCCGGGAGCAAACTGCCAGGACTGCCACGGTGGCGCGCATGAAATTCTGGCTGCCGCTGATGCAAAATCATCGGTCAATCACGCTAACATTCCAGCCACATGCGGGCGATGCCATGGGCAGAAGTTTTTGATGGAGTCAAACGGCCAAAGCGCCCAGCCCTTTATCTCCTATCAGGAAAGCGTGCATGGACGCGCCGTCGAGAAGGGGTCAACGCAAGCTGCTGTCTGCACGGATTGCCACGGTACCCACCAGATTCTCCCCGCAAACGATACCAAGTCGCCGATCTACAAATTTAATGTTCCGGCCACCTGCGGCAAGTGCCATACGGCTGTAGAAAACACTTTTATGCAGAGCATTCACGGGCAGGGAATCGCTCGGGGGAACGGGTTGGCTCCGGTCTGCACGGACTGCCACGGAATCCATTCCATTAAATCTCCTGTAAATAGTAATTCGGCTGTTTCGGGACAAAATGTTTCCCGGGATGTCTGTGCCCGCTGCCACGAAGGCGTGCGGCTCTCGCAGGAGTTTGGAGTGCCCGGAGGCCGGGTTACAACCTACTTCGATAGTTACCACGGACTGGCTGCGGAGGGCGGCTCGGTGGTTGCGGCCAACTGTTCCAGTTGCCACGGCGTGCATAACATCTTGCCGTCCAGCGATCCCCACTCCACGGTCAATCGCGCGAACCTGGATGCTACCTGCGGTCAGTGCCATAAGGGGGTTACCCAGAAGTTCACCCTCACCCCGGTGCATTCTGGCGATGGAGCTCATCCCAAGGACATTGGCACAATCGCGGTGCGCTGGATCAGGCTGATTTATATCGTTTTGATTCTTCTCGTGATAGGCGCCATGTTCCTGCACAACGCAATCATCTGGCAAAGCAAGGCCAGGACGTTGCGAGCAATGCAGAATCCAAAGATGACGCGCATGAGCGTCAACCAGCGCTGGCAACACCTGATCCTGCTTTCCAGCTTCATTATTTTGGTGATCACTGGCTTTGCCCTCAAGTTCCCGAATTCATGGCTGGCTGATGTATTGGCTATGAGCGAAAAGCTGCGCAGTATAACGCATCGTGTTGCGGGAGTTGTCCTGATTGCTGCCGGCCTCTATCACATCTTCTACCTGGCGATGACCAGGGAAGGGCGGCGGTTGATCTGCGACTTTGCTCCGCGCCCCAAGGATGTCTTTGATGCCTGGGCGACGATGCGCTATTACATGGGTCTGGGCGGCGAAAAGCCCAAGTTCGCCCGTTTCAACTATGCGGAAAAGGCCGAGTATTGGGCGTTGGTTTGGGGCACAGCGCTGATGGCAATAACGGGTGTGATGATGTGGGCCAACGTTTCCACCGGCAACCTGCTGGCGCGCTGGTGGGTTGACGTGGCTACCGCCATACACTTTTACGAGGCCATTCTAGCCACGCTGGCGATCATCGTTTGGCACTTCTACCAGGTCTTTCTCGACCCCGATGTTTATCCGATGAACTGGGCATGGTGGGACGGCAAGATGCCGGTTGAGCACTATCGCCACGAGCACGAATTGGATACGGAAGCAATAGCCAAAGCCGATGCGGAAGGCGCAACGGCATCCGAAACCAAGCCGCCAAACGAGTAAGTCTGCCGGCAAACCCGGATTAGATACTTTTAGGAGCGGTGGCGCTGCGATACCGGCGTCAACCGCTCCGTTTGGTCGGGTAGCAGCGTTATTCCCAAAATATTTTGTAACTATCGCAACATTTGGACTTATGCTGTGTTTGCGCCCATATGGCATTTCATAAGCCGGATCTTTGCACGATTATCTTGACAGTCCCATAACTGTGATGTACTTTTTGGGCTTGCAGGGTAAGCTCCCCCAATCACCATGAGAGGTAATAGGCTATGACTCGAGCGCGGCGTTTCTGCGCATCTGTAGTCGCCATTTCGGCGGCGTTATATTGTCTTGATATTGCTGCCCAGACCGGCGATCCGGCGCAAATCCAGGCTAAGCTGGCCTCACAGATCAAACTGACCAAATCAACCGCCGACCGCTCAGACATTGTCACCGCAGGTGATGTTGTGGTTTTGCAGAAAGATGGGCTGATGATGTGCAGTTCAGCCTCTGCTTATGCATTCTCAAACACCTATAGCAATGGGGTTCTGGCCGTAAGCCAGAAAAACCGCGCCAAGGATGCCGCTAAGTCGGCTACTAAGAACGCCGTTTTCGGCCATTTTGGCCTGGGTGGTGGCAGCGTGACGGATGCGGCCAGCAATGGCTGCACCTCGCGTAAGTTTGTTGCTGGTGAGAAATTCTGGGTTACCGGGATTGCAGCGCAAAAGGACGGAATTCTGATTACCACATTAAGCGATCCCTTCGATGACGTCCGCTACTATGGCGAGATTAAATTCCCATTCACGAAGGGATCCGTTCCGCGGGTGGACGATTTTGTGAAGACGGTTTCTGAACTCATCGCGGTTCAGTCTGGCGACGATCAAGGCAACCAAGGGGATCAGGGTGGTCAACCCGCCCAGGAAGCCGCGCCGGATGCTGCCCAGGCTCCTACGCCAGATATAGCGCCTCCGCCTCCGCCGGCAGACGCCCCCCCGCCAACTATTTCTATTGGCCAAACCATTGATGAGGTGACCGCCGGGTTCGGGCAACCACAGAAGGTAGTCAAACAGGGCGCTAAGGTTATCTACTACTACAAAGATATGAAAGTTACCTTCAAGAACGGTAAAGTCAGCGATGTTGAGTAACGCCTTTACGATGCCTGGTTAGCCAATTCGGGATGTGTATGGAGCGATGAACAAGAAAGTGTACCGAAATGAGGATTCAATGACGACACAACTTCTCCGCAGAGCCATTCGATTTGGCTTTGTTGCAATAGTTCTTGCCATGTTTGTAGGGCTTGTCAGTATGGCGAGCGCAGCTGGCGGCACAAAACAGAATGTTCAGAAGCCTGGGGGAGGTTCTAGCGGCGGGGCAACGCACGGATCCGTCGGCAATACTTCACATGGTGCCTCTGGCGGTGCTTCCTCTCACGGATTGACCGGCGGCGGGGGATCACATGGACTGACCGGTGGCGGAACAACGCATGGATCGGGAATCAGTGGAGCTGGCAGCCATGGGCCAACCACTGGTGGAATAGGCAGCCACGGACCAACGACCGGCGGGGCCACCAACATGAACAATGGCGGCGGTGGAACCACAACGCATGGGCCAACGACTGGTGGCGGCACGCACTCCGATGATTGGGAGCATACAGGGGGCAAGACTGGCAGGGCCACCAACATGAACACTGGCGGCGGTGGAACTACTACACATGGACCAACCACCGGCGGCTTGGGCAGCCATGGACCAACGACCGGCGGCGGCACGCACTCTGATGATTGGGAGCACACGGGGGGCAAGACTGGCGGAGCCACAACGCACGCAAACGATGGCGGAATTACGCACGGAGCTGCAATCCGCGGCACACATGCCAACGATGGCGGAATCACGCACAACAATGCGAACTTTGGCGCCAGCCACTCGGCCTTCGGAAGTGGTCACGCGCCCAAGGGCAGCAACGAGCGACTAACCCGCAGCGGCGACGCGGTTCGCACCCGCCCCGGTGGCAGGGTAAGCGACGTGCATGACGCACGGCGAGGAATGGATGTCCATCACGGGCTGAACGGTAACCGGAGAGTCTCTATGGAGCGCCCCGGCCATGGACGCCTGGTCTCCGAGCGGGGCCGCCGCGGATATGCGCAGCGCGGGTATAACTACCACGGTCACGAGTATGGCCGTCGCGCTTATTACTACCATGGCCATGAATACAATCGCTATTACCGTGGCTATGGCTACCACGGGACGTATTTGAACGTTTACGCTCCGGGCTACTATTATTCCCCCGGATTTTACGGCTGGGCTTATCACCCATGGCGTTCCCCCATCACCTTCGGGTGGGGTTGGGGAGGCGCTCCGTGGTATGGGTTCTACGGTGGCTACTTTTCGCCCTACCCATCCTATTCCAGCGCGGCTTTCTGGCTGACGGACTACGTCATCTCGCAGGATTTACAGGCAGCGTATGCGGCGCATAAAGAGGCTGGCGAAAACGACGGCACTCCCGTTGCCGCAGGCGGTCCGCCAGCGCTTACACCCGAGGTGAAGCAACTCGTCGCCGACGAAGTGAAGAACCAGTTGGCGCTGGAAAACTCCGAGGCGCAACAAAATGCGCAGCATCAGGATGTGGACCCTGCTTCCAGCAGTATTGCGCGCCTGTTGTCCGACGGCCATCCGCATGTATTTGTGGCTGGAGCTGCGCTGGACCTGACCGACGCCTCTGGGAAGGAATGTTCGATCAGTGACGGCGATGTGCTGCAGCTTCAGACATCCCCGTCTGCTGACGCAACCACCGCAGACCTGGTTGTTCTGGCCAGCAAGGGTGGAAATGAGTGCGAAAAATCCACAACGGTGTCAGTGCAGTTGACCGACCTGCAGGAGATGCAGAACCAGTTGCGGGAGACCGTCGACCAGGGCCTCCAGGAGCTACAGGCCAAGCAGGGCAAAGACGGATTGCCGCCTGCGCCTCCTTCGGCTCAGGCTCCGCCTACTCAAACCGAATATGCCCAGGCTGCTCCCCCGGCCGATCCGCAGGACGCGGCCGACATTCAGCAGCAAGGCCAGCAGGCTGATCAGGCGGAGAAGGAAGTGACCGCCGAAGCGGCAACGGATAGCAGCGCGCCGGTTGCCGCAGCTCCAGATGCTTCCGCTTCGTCGACAGCAGCGCCGGCGGCATCAACCGCATCCGTTGAAATCGGTCAGACTACCGACCAGGTGCAGGCGGCAATGGGCCCGCCGACCCGCGTGGCCAATCTCGGCGCAAAGGTCATCTACTACTACAACGGCATGAAGGTCATCTTCAAAGACGGAAAAGTGACCGACGTTCAGTAATCAGTTCAGCGCGGGAGAGGATCAGCGATTCTCTCCTGCGCTTCAACCGCCAGGGCCAGGAAAAGCCCGTCATGAGACAACTGGGTTGTTGTCTCATGACGGGCTTTTCTTTCTGAATTTCTTTGTGGCAGGAATCTATGCGTAGTCGATAGGGTGCCTGGTCAGCCATTGCTCATCGCGTACTCTGCCGATGTTTTTCATGGCGCCGCCCGCGACGCTGGCGCCGAGATGGCGGCTCTTCCATGCCATACCTGTGGCAAGACCTACCACGCAACCCATCAAACCGAATGCCCATGTGACAGAGGGGGATTTCTTCCGGCAGATCGGATAACCAACCAGCATGCCGACGCAGGCGCCCAAAGCAGCTGGTACCAGCGCGCTTTTTACCGACTCGCCAAGAAATGGAGCAAGAGGTTCTCCATTGAGAAATTCTTCCTGGCCGGAACGTGCTCCCTCGATTCCCGAGCCCACCAGCCGCCGGCCATAATCGACATTGGATTTCACCCACTCGCCCAGTTCCATGGAACCTCCTATACTACCTTGAATTCTTTTCCCAGTTTATCAGATCATCTAACGCAGACAGAAGGCTGTATCTCCAGTCACAGCATCATGAGAACACAATAGAACGCGACCATTGCCCGGTCCAAATAGGAACACTGTCAAAGCCTGACCACACGCGTTATCATCATCCCACTTGTTTCTTTTATCAGGGTGTGGAAGTAAATGCGGATCGCATACGTGCTCACTTCGCTGGGCGTCGGCGGAGCGGAACGGCAGGCAGTGGCGCTGGCGGAGCGCATGGAGGCGCGCGGCCATACTGTCTCGCTCGTCATCCTACGCAGACGCCGACCCGAAGAGTGGCTCACCGCGCTCGACCTTATTCGACTCGATATACACAGAACCCCGGCCAGTCTATTAGCCGGTCTCGCCAAGGCCCGCCGCTTCCTGCGCGACTTTCGACCGGATATAATTCATAGCCACACCTTCCCAGCTAACATGGCAGCCCGTCTCCTCAAGCTTTCGTTTCCCGCGGTTGCTATTCTCTCCACGGTTCACAACGTCTACGAAGGCTCCTGGCTGCGTATGCTGGCCTATCGGCTCACAGACTCCCTCTGCCGCCACACCACGGCAGTCTGCCAGGCCGCCGCCGCTCGCTATGTGCGTCTCAAAGCCGTTCCGTCCCGCAAATCTTCAGTTCTTGCCAATGGCATCGATACTGTGGAGTTCGCGCCCAGCCCTGAGCGCCGCGCCCGCCTCCGTGCGCAAATGAGAGTTGAGCATGAGTTTGTCTGGCTCGCGGGGGGACGCATCGTACCCGCCAAGGACTATCCCAATCTTCTATGCGCCTTTGCACAGGTACACGCTGCCTCTCCAATGGCGCAACTCTGGATCGCAGGAGAGTCGCCAAGCGCTTGTTTAGCAGCCATTCAAGGCAAGGCTGCTGAGCTGGGAGCTTCCGTTCGCTGGCTGGGTTTGCGCCGCGACATCCCCGCGCTGCTCGACGCCGTCGACGGCTTTGTACTGGCCTCTGCCTGGGAGGGAATGCCACTGGCCGTTGGTGAAGCGATGGCCATGGAGAAGCCGGTTGTCGCCACTGACGTAGGCGGCGTTCGCGAGCTGGTAGGGCCCGCCGGCGTAATTGTTTCTGCCCGGTCTCCGAATTCTCTTGCACAATCGATGCTCGCCTTGATGCAAGCCACACCCGAAGCCCGCCACGTCCTCGGCCGTGCAGCGCGCGAACGTATCTTGCGCCATTTCAATATCGACGCCAAAGCCAGTGAGTGGGAGTTGCTTTACCGTACGCTGGTACACAATCAATAACCGTCGCCGTTCCGTGTTACTCTAATCGGCGGTTTATAAATTGCCTCTCCTGGCCGGTCAATCGGTTCAGTGAAAGGCCTGGAGGAGATCGGATGCAAGCTGCAACTGCCAGTCGTATGGTGTGTTGCGTCCTGTTGGGCGCGGTTATTGGCATGGGAGACTATATGGCGCAAGCGCAAGCTAAGGCGGCTCAGGGCCTGGCGCAGAATGTGGTGCTGGTTCTCGATCATGGCTGGCAATTCCGTCAAGTCACAGTTGGCGCCGGGCAGGGCGAGAACGGCTGGCTTCCCGCCACGGTTCCCGGTGACGTGCATCTGGATTTGCTCGCCAACAAGAAGATTTCCGACCCATTCTTTCGCGATAACGAGGCTGGATTACAGTGGATTGAGAAAGAGAGCTGGGAGTATCAACTGTACTTCGACGTCACCGCAACCCTGCTTGCCCGTTCCCATGTGGACCTGGTCTTCGACGGACTCGATGGAGCAGCCCAGGTCTATCTGAATGGCGCCCTGGTGCTCACTACAGGCAACAGTTTTCGCGTCTGGAGGGTGCCTGCCAAAAGCCATCTGCACGCCGGCAAGAATCTGCTGCGCGTCGTCTTCCCATCGCCCATAAAAGCCGCCGCCGAGGCCGCCGCCGGCGACCCCTGGCAGCCAAAGACCAAAACCGAGGCTAAGACCTACCTCCGCAAGCCCGCATACGAGTACGGCTGGGATTGGGGTCCGCGCTTTGTCACCAGCGGCATCTGGAAACCGACGAGCATCGAGGCCTGGGACAAGATGCACATCGCCGATTTCGCCCTCCGCCAGCGCGACGTGAACAGGGAAGTAGCCCACATCGACGCTGAAGTTGAAATCGAATCCGCCAGCGCAGGCCCAGCCAGGGTAAGCGTGCAGTACTCCGATAACGGAGTGCCGGTTCAGAAGGTTGCAACGCTCAGCGTCCATGCCGGGCGCAACATCATTGATCTGCCCATCGAAATTCGCCAGCCGAAGCTCTGGTTTCCAGTCGGCTACGGCGACCAGCCGCTTTATGAGTTCACCGCACAGGTGGGTGCCGGCAGCCAACCCTCCGATGTGCGCAAAGCCAAAGCCGGCCTGCGTTCCATTGTGCTCCATCGCGAGCCGGACAAGTGGGGTCGCAGCTTTGAATTCATCGTCAACGGCATTCCCGTCTTTGCCAAGGGCGCGGACGTGATTCCCTTCGACAGCTTCCCCAATCGCGTAACTACATCCGGCTATCGCCGCATCCTCGAGTCTGCCCGCGACGCCAACATGAACATGATTCGCCACTGGGGCGGCGGCTACTACGAGAGCGACGAGTTCTACGCGATCTGCGACGAGTTGGGCATCATGGTCTGGCAAGACTTTATGTTCGGCAACGATTGGCAGCCGGGAACTTACACCTTCAAGCAGAACATCGAGGCTGAAGCCGAAGACCAGGTGCGCAGGCTGCGCAACCACCCCAGCATTGTCATCTGGTCCGGCAACAACGAGACTGAAGAAGCCTTGAATTGGGGCGACCGGGCAACATTGCCTTTGGATGTGAAGTTTCAGATGTGGCAGGATTACCTTACCGAGTTCAGCGGCATCCTGCCCCGCGTGGTGGCGCGGCTAAACGCAGAAACGCCATACTGGCCCAGTTCGCCCAGCGCCGACTACGAACCCCTCAACGACCACTATCAGTCTGGCGATCAGCACGACTGGAGCGTCTGGCACGGCCGCGTTCCCTTTAGCGACTACGAAAAGCATCACTGGCGCTTTGTCACCGAGTACGGCTTCCAGTCCTTCCCTGAGATGCGCACCGTCGAGAGCTTCACCCAGCCTGAGGACCGCACCAGCATCTTTACCAAGGTGATGCTCGCCCATCAAAAAAACAACGAAGGCAATTCGATTATCCACGATTACCTGCTCAAGGATTATTCCGAGCCGAAGGACTTCGCCAGCTTCCTCTACGTCAGCCAGGTGCTACAGGCCGAGGGCATAAAGATCGGTGCCGAACACTTCCGCCGCTTACGGCCGGAGACGATGGGCTCCATCTTCTGGCAGTTGAACGACTGCTGGCCGGTTGCCTCCTGGTCGTCAATCGATTACTACGGCCGTTGGAAGGCGTTGCAATACTATGCGCGGCGCTTCTATGCGCCTATCCTGGTTTCGCCGCATGTCGAAGATGGCGCGCTGAAGGTCTACATCGTCAGCGACAAAGTAAAGGCCGAGCCCGCCACCCTGCGCGTGCGCCTGATGGACTTTGACGGCAAGGTGCTGCTGGAAGAGTCGCACGATGTGACTGTTGCGCCGCTGACCAGCAAGGTCTATCTCGACTGGTCTCTCAAGAAACTTGCCGATGCGGGCGCGGCAGATACCTCGCGTATATTTGTCGTTGCTGAGCTGACGGCGAGCGGCACGCAGATTTCACGCAACATTGTTTACCTTGCGCCAACCAAGGGAGTGCACTTGAAGCCGGCTCAACTAAAAGTCGATACCACCGGCGCAGGCGGGAGTTACAAGATTCGAGTTACCTCCCCGGTGCTGGCGCGCAGTGTCTATCTCTCTTTCGGCGAACTTGACGTGCAGATTTCTGATAATTACTTTGATCTGCTGCCCGGAGAAACAGTCGAAATTGCCGCACACAGCACGGCCTCACTCGACACTCTCAAGGCGCAAATGAAGGTCATCTCGCTCACCGACGCCTTCGCCACTGGGAATCAATCCGCTTCGGTGAAAGCGGCAATGTAGTATACGCATTCTCGCGCACAAAACCGAGGGCTGGAGCAATGCGCTCCGGCCCTCAGCTTTTGCGGTTCTGCTTTGCTCAGAACGAGAACACAACCTGTGCGAAGACACGCCGCGCCGCCGAGCCTTGAGAGAAGATTCCACCTGCCAAATTAGTTGATTTCCCAAAATTCGGCGAGGTTATGGTCCCATTCGGCGATCCCTTGTCGAT
>Ga0224559_1001740_pt1 | contig 11680 bp, 9 predicted proteins | sample 714S33034metaG_FD_180676 | JGI IMG/M metagenome (GOLD analysis project Ga0224559, IMG submission 180676) | Peat soil microbial communities from Stordalen Mire, Sweden - 717 S3 30-34 | ecosystem: Environmental > Terrestrial > Soil > Wetlands > Peat | place: Sweden: Norrbotten County, Stordalen... | reverse complement strand
ATTAAAAGCGTCTCCTAAAGCTGCTGATACTGTATTTGTGTTATTGGCATCAATTTCTAGGCTGCTATTTCCGAATACATTGTAGTATCCTGTCGTATCAGAGGGGGCAGTTCCAAGAGCTGCTACATATACGCTGTAATTGAAATTGTCAGCGTAATTGTTGGTTAAGTTTACGCCAGTTCCGGCTCTCCACAAAGTTGCATTTGTGTAATTTGATAACTGATCAACCGTTGGTGAAGTGTTTTCTGTATAGGTTTTTGAGAACTGTGCATATTCATAGCCCACTTGCAAACCTATGAAAAGGAGCAAAATAATCAATGCACCCAGATATTTTGGATTCTCAACTATCTGTTTGAATGCCTTGACAGGTGCATAAACTACTTTTGCAATATCCTCTAGAATCAATCTCTCTACTTCCGTGGCTATCTGAGAAATCAGGGTTATTTATTAAAGTATTTGTTACATACCTAGTTTAAGTCGACGATAAGTAGTATAATCCACGTATTCTATGAACGGGTTTTCAGTTTGGAATTTAACAGTTATTTTTTGTCGTTTCCGCTTATCAAGGAGTTGGCTTGTAGTTCTGAGCAAATATGTATCGCTTCCTGCGCCTGAACCGTAACTGGCTACTAAGATGCGTTCTTCAGGTTTTGCAACGTCTAATACTGCGGCTAAGCCAGTAAGCGAGCACCCTGAATAAGTGTTGCCGATTTTGTTAATTTGCATTGATGGTAAATATTGCTCTTCCTTAAATCCGAGTTCTTTTGCAATTTTCACTGGGAAGGTTGGGTTTGGCTGGTGTGCTACAAAATAGTCTATGTCACTTGGTTTGAGATTTAGGCGTTCCATGATTTTACTAGTTGACTTGCGAACGTGTTTGAAATAAGCTGGATCACCAGTGAATCGGCCACCATGCATAGGGAAAGGTTCACCGTCTCTGCGCCAAAAATCTGTCGTATCAGAAGTGCATGAATACCAACTTTCAACTTCAGCGATAACGTCATTTTTGCCAAAGATGTAGGCCGCGCCGCCATAACCAACAAAAGCGTCTAGTTCACCACCGGGGCAACCTCGGGGGGCAGCTTGTGAATTATCTGCTCCAATAACCATTGCGTATTTTATGCCTGATCGAGGATAACTGACAAGAGCTGAAGCATCTTTAAACATGCTTGCAGCTGCTTTACAAGCAAACTCGGTGTCTACTGCATCTACGCCTTGAATGTCACCGTCTTCTTCTCCGAGCTTCAGAACTTGAGCAACCTTTGACGAGATTGGCTTAACGGCATATGGGTTAGATTCAGAACCAACGTAGACCTTCCCAACCAACTTGCTGTCAACGCCTGAGTGAATTAAGGATAATTTTCCAGCTTCAACCGCTGCTGTTACTGCATCTTCGTCAATAAATGGAACTGCACGTTCCAATTTGCTGTCTTTTATTCGAAACTTTGAAGTATAAACGCCATAGCCAACGACCCCGGGTATCTCGTATTCTTTGTTTGGCATAACTATATTGTAATCCTGATGTGGGTAGTACTCGTCAGCTAAAGTGAAAGCTAAAGAAATTGTAGGAATCATTTCGCTTTTGCCCACTGAGTAGCGCCTTCTAAAACGGGGAACAACTTCTCTTCCTTCAAGGCTTGAAAGATCAACATCTTGGCCATCACAAATCAGTTGATCGGTTAATCTTGCGGGAACACGGACTTTCCCATCATGAAAAGAAACAATCCCATAAATGAAACTTGAAAGTTTCGTGAATTTGTTTGTGGGTTCATTTATGAAAGTGCATAATTCAAGTTTACCTTTATCATAAAATAAATCAATACTATCCATTTTTCCGAAACTTTTTCGACCGCAGTGTGTGCAGTAATCTCTTACTTCAAAGTATTCTTTGCCGCAGCTTTGACATCGACTTGCTTTTAATCTATCACCTAAATAAGAAACTCGTCGCTCTATAGGTTCACTACTCAAGTTTCTTCTCCCCTAGAACACTAACGTAAGCTTTAGTTCCAAAGCCCTCATACTCTAACACGCAACCACTCTTCGGCGAACCGCTATCGAACTTAACTTGACGCTCACCAGCCTCACCTCTTAGCTGACGGTAAATTTCAAAAATCTGTGCCCCACCTGTCGCGCCTAAGGGATTTCCATCGGCTTTTAATCCACCGTTGGTGTTAACGAAAAGTTTCTTGCCATCAGCTTCGTAGTAGTTTTGGTTATTTTGGCAACCTTCATTTATGCTCTTCCAAGCCGTCCCTGGTTTGCAAAAGCCTAAGTCTTCAAGAGAAATAAGCTCCATCACGGTCGATTGGTCATATACTTCGATAACCTGTATGTCAGCTAAAGCCGTTTTAGCTAGTTGAGAAGCATTTTTCATGGCAAGCTGTGCAGCAATGAAGTGAGACAAGTCCTCTCTTGAAGGATAATTCAGGTAATCAGTGGCTGAGGTGCAACCTAAAACGTAAATTGGCTTATTATTTAGTTTTTTGGCAACTGTCTCGCTTGTAAGAATTAAAGCGGATGCCCCATCGGAAATTGGAGCAAAATCGTATAGTCCTAACGGTTTATGCTCAGTTTTTCTTGCATTTAAGACTTGATCAATAGTAATTTTTCTATGATATTGTGCATATTTATTTTTGATTGCATTCGCATGATTTTTGACAGAAATCTGAGCCAAGGCTAGGTTAAGTTTATCAAGATTTTCCCCAGTTATATTGTGCTTTCTAATGTAAGCTCTAAGCATAAGCTCATGGTTTGATTCTGGAGTGCCACCAGCATAGTAACTCCATGGATCATCCAGAAGCATGAGGTCGTCGCGTATTTTGTCCCAGCGGTCAGTCATTTTTTCTATACCGCCGACTAGCACTTTATTGTAAACTCCAGCTTGAATTGCATGGCAAGCAGTTAACAATGCAGCACTAAAAGATCGGGTTACCTCCATAGGTACGTGAAGTTGAGTCAGTTCTGAGAGGAAACCTTCCTCTAGACCTAGTTTATTTGTGATTGGGAGAAAACAATCGGACATGTAACAAGCTTCTAAGTCTTTGCGCTCCATATTACATTCATTAGAAGCGGCAAGCCATGCTTCCTCAATCAGCTTTTCGGGTTCTTTGCCGTAATGTTCTCCAAACTTGGTTCTGCCAACGGCAACTATCGCTGGACAATTCTGCAAGCTCTGCTCTCCATTTATAATAGCAGTTATCCTTTTCTGAAAAGACTATTAAGGGTTTGCCATGTTTCCCATGAATAATCCGGCAAAGAAACTCAAGAATGGTTCATCACGTTTGCTTAAAGGAATGGTTGATCTCGTTTACAGTTAATTGATGCTTCAGATTCTTAATCAGTTTCTGCAAATTTTTGCTTAACTCAACTGGGTAAACAGGTGCATCAATTAACGCTTTGTAGCCGTCCGGAAGCTTAGACAAGTTCTTAACAACGTTCGCTCGAATTGCATTAAGCGAGGGTAAAGGATAGATTAGTTTGCCTTTTTCCATAACTTTAACAAGCAACGGCTCACCCTGAACTTTTTCATCAGCCAAAGCAATCACATCTTTTTCAAAAAAGCCGATTCTATTCTTGACACGATAAACCTGTTTTCTGGCGGGCAAAGTAATTTTATCTTTGCTTAACTTCATTATTGGCAAAAAGCTGCCATCTGCGGCCATAGTTTCACAGAGTTTGTAAATCACATCTAAATATGGTCTATCTGCTGAAGTTCCCATTTTTGTTCCTACCCCGAATGAATCAATTTGCGCGCCATTTATGAGAAGCTCGTGTATTTTGAATTCATCCAGGTCGCCGCTTGCAAAAATTTTCACATAACTCAAACCTTGCTCGTCTAGGATTTTTCTGACTTTTATGCTATCTTGCGCTAAATCGCCGCTATCCAATCGCACGCCTCCAAGCCTAAACCCCTGAGCTTCAAGTTCTTTAGCTACAACTGTCGCTTTTTCTGCACCTGAAATGTCATCGTATGTATCTATAAGAAGGGTGGATTTGTTTGGGAAGGTTTTAGAGAAAGCTCTGAACGCTTCAATCTCTTTGGGGTACGACATGATAAAAGAATGCGCCATGGTTCCGAAAACTGGAATATCAAAGGTTTGTCCTGCTAGAACGTTGCTGGTGCCTTGGCATCCTGCTATGTAGCTACTTCGAGCCACCTTCATTCCAGCATCGATGCCATGTTCTCTTCGTAAACCGAACTCAATTACTGATTTTCCCTTCGCGGCGTGTACAACCCGTGAGGCTTTAGTCGCAATCATAGTTTGCAGGTTAACAGTGTTTAAAAGAAAAGTCTCAACTAGCTGAGCCTCAATTATCGGCGCTGTTACCCGGATTAACGGTTCATTTGGAAAAGCAACTGTACCTTCAGGAACAGCCCAGACTTCACCTGTAAACCTAAAACTTCTCAAATAATCAAGAAAATCTCTTTTAAACCCCTGTTTTTTAAGATAACCAAGCTGCTCCTCAGTAAATTTGACGCTCTCCAAATACTGCAATGCTTCTTCTAATCCAGCAAATAGGAAATACGAGCGGTTTTCAGGCAGCCGCCTAATAAACAAGTCAAAAGTTGCAGCCTCAAAATTTTTGTTATCAAAATAGCTTGCACACATAGTTAACTCGTAAAAATCAGTGAATAAACTCATGTTTCCTTCCTTAAGGTAACCAAGAAAACTTTTCATGGGCTATAAGTAAAAGCACAGGTGATTTAATACTTTCTAACTCAAATTATTTGTAGTTATGTAATCGATCTATAGAAGATGAAAAAGGAGACGTTAATTCCTTAAGTCGCAACACTAACTTGTTACAAATCCTTTACGAATTAAGTGTAGCAAGTCCGCCAATACAATTGTTGATGGGGGAAATGCCAAAAAAAGTTAGTCAAGAAACTTTGACTACGACTCGTCAATAATTCTTGACGAAAATGCTTTTACATAACAAATACAGGACAAGTATTTGCGAATCAGCTGCAGAAAAGAAGCCATAGAGAGCCCATGACATAAGCATTTGCATTTGGGTTCTTCTCCTAAGGTGCAACAGTGGTGGTACCTCAAAGTCACCCCTTTCCCCTTTCGTCCAGACCGAGAGGTATCACCACTGAATGCTCTCAAAAATTAGTTTTTCATTCACAAGCAAGTCCACAACAAGTAAACTACACCCAAAAATCCTCCTCCTTAATGCGAAGAGTTTTAGTCTATCATAACATCATAAATTGCATTAAGGGAAATTTGTGCCGTTAATAACAAGCTTTGATCCATGGCGTTCTGGCCTTTGCACATGCCCACCGAAGCTTACGTTTAACCCTTACACCGGATGCGATCACCAATGCATTTACTGTTATGCCACCAGCTACATTCCAAACTTTAAAGATCTAAGGCCCAAAAAGGATCTGTTAACAGATTTAAAACGAGAAGCAGCAAAACTTCATGGTGAAACCATTTCAGTGGCCAATTCTTCCGATCCGTATCCACGTGCCGAAGCATCTGAAGGCTTAACGCGCCGTTGCCTTGAAATTCTCTCAGAAAACAACTGCAAAATCCAAATAATCACTAAAAGCAACATTGTGACGAGAGACGACGACTTACTTTCTAAGATTCCTTCTACTGTGGCGCTAACCATAACCACAGATGATGAAAACTTGGCAAGACTTATCGAGCCATACGCGCCTTCGCCGTCTCAACGTTTGAGAGCAGCTCAGGACTTAATGAAAGCAGGAATACCTGTTTCGGTGCGAATAGACCCCATTATACCCTTGGTCAATGATCACCCCCAAAAACTCATTTCGGACTTAGCAAACATAGGCGTAAAACACGTTACTTGCTCAACTTACAAGGCTAAAGCTGACAATTGGATGCGACTCACACAAGCTATGCCAAAAGTAGCCGAGAAACTGAAACCGCTTTATGTCCAGCAAGGCGAAAAAATCGGCGGAAGCACTCTTATGCCAAAAGATCTAAGATATAAGCTTCTAAAGGACATACGGGATTTGGCTTTAGCTAATGGGATGAAGTTTGGTGTGTGTAGAGAAGGCTTGGCTCAGTTAAACACGGCGGCTTGTGATGGATCTTGGCTTATGCCGAAAACAAGTGGAGCAAAAAGCTGATGCAGAACCGCGTAGTGATGCTGGCGGACTTTGACTACTTCTTTGCCCAATGTGAAGAATTACGTAATCCATCTATAAAGGAGAACCCCGTCGTCGTCGGAGTTTACTCAGGGCGCACTGAGGAAAGTGGAGCAGTAAGCACAAGCAACTACATTGCAAGAAAATACGGCGTAAAATCAGGCATGCCCCTATTCCTCGCTAAACGCAAATTGGAAGGCACTGAAGCAGTTTTCTTGCCAGTTGACCACGAATACTACGATCAAATCAGCAACCGCATAATGCAGATTTTCCGCGGCTACACAAACAGCCTTGAGCAAGTCAGCGTAGATGAAGCCTACTTTGATGTAACAAAGCAGGTTGAAGGCAGCTTTGAAAAAGCCGAATTGTACGCCAAAAAAATCAAGTCAGATGTAAAGAATCAAGTTGGTATATCCTTCACCATCGGCGTTGGACCAAACAAGCTAATCGCAAAAATTGCGTGTGACAGCCAAAAACCAGATGGCTTAACAATAATTACCCCTGACGAAGTCGGATGCTTCTTATCGCCATTGCCTGTTGATAGGCTGCTGGGCGTTGGAAAAAAGATAAGCGCCAAAATGGATTCTTTAGGCATTAAAACCATCGGCGATTTAGCAGAATTTGATATACAAAAATTAATCGGAATTTTCGGCAAAACCCTCGGGTTGTACTTTTGTAACGCGGCTAAAGGTGTCGACAATGAGCCAGTACAGGAATCAGGTGAAGCACAATCCATAGGTAGAATCGGAACTTTAAAGCAAGATTCCCATGACTTGTCGTTTATTTTGCAGAAAACCGATGAATTAATCTCTGACATCGCAACAGAGGTGTCGGAGAAGAACCTGAGTTTTAAACTGATAGGCATTTATGCCGTTATGACTGATTTAAGCAGCAAAAGCAGGTCAATAACACTTGAGCAGCCAGTAAAAGACCAAGAAGCAATTAAGAAAAATGTTAAAACGCTCTTGGAAAAATTCCTGTATGAAAGCCCTCTTGAACTTCGGAGGGTTGGTGTAAAAGTTTCAGGCTTTACCAAAGAAGAACCTCAGCAAAAACAATTGACGAGTTTTTTCCAAACGAGCTAATAGTTAAGTAAAGTTTTTTTCCATGCATGCACATTTCTATTGTGGGTTAATTTTTGTCTCTTGAACAGAAGAAAAAGAAGTTGCCGCCTAGCCAGCAAGCTACTGACCGTATTTTACGTTGGGGCATAGACCATCCGGGGATAACGTCTACTAATCCACAGCTTATCCTCGAAACTTATACGCTTACAATTGACGGCGAAGTTGAAAATCCTGTGAAGCTAAATTGGAATGACTTCATGAAGCTTCCTAAAGTTGTTTCAACTAGCGATTTTCACTGCGTTGAAGGCTGGAGCGTTTTAGATTGCAAGTGGGAAGGAGTGCACATCCGCGAAATCGAAAGGCTGGTTAAGCCCAAAGATGTTTCTAAGGCAGTTACTTTTGAGTGCGCTGACTCGTACACCACTTCGCTATTCCGAGAAGAACTCTGCGGTGATGACGTTCTTTTGGCATACAAGCTTAATGGAGAATTATTGGAGGAAGGGTTAGGTTTTCCAGTGCGTCTAGTGGTTCCAAACAAGTATGCCTACAAGAGTGCGCTGTGGGTAGTCCATTTGCGGTTTACTCGGGGGAAAGAGTTGGGCTTCTGGGAACGACGAGGGTACAGTGACAGCGCGGATGTGTGGCGAAACGACCGCTTCCGTCGTTGATTGAAATTACTGTTTGAAGATATTCAATCTACATCGATAATATTTATTTACAATAAATAAATCTTATCAAAAAGGTGTTTTTACAAGAAGGATAACATTTATAAGCATACTCTAATACTTTGTGGACTCTTCAAGAGGTTGAAAAATATGATAAAGAAAAATGAAACAAGGCACCTTTCAAACTGTGAGATGACCGCCGAAAGCGCAGTTATCTCAACTGATGAAAGTGCATCAAACGTGCCTGTTCAAAAACGAAAAGAAGACGCAGAACAGACTCTTTACTTATTCAGAGTATAATATAGCAGAATAAGCATTTTTAATTCTTACATTTTTAAATTGCACTAAGACGACTTTATGGATCTAAGAGCTTAAAGTGGAAAGTTTTATACTCATAGCTGTTCACAGATGGATAACATAAAGCTTGCAAAAGACAATCAGCTCCAATGCTATGAGTATATATGTTTGGAAAGGATGACGTAAAAAAATTACTGAGCGAAAATTACCCGATTCTAGCCATCTTAATCGGAATTACGTTTGTTTCTTTATCAATCGGTCCTTTTCATAATGGAGATACGGACTGGGAATTTGAAGCTGCAAAAGGCGTTTTGCGTTGGGGTTTACCATATGTTATTAGTTTTGGTAATATAATTAACCAGCCGCCATTGGGCTTCTATATTGAAGCGTTATTTTTCAAAGGTTTCGGTGCATCAATAATCAATGGCACATTTTTAGTAACAATACTTGGGCTTGGAAGCACAGTTGTTATCTATAAAATTGGCAAAGAATTATACGGAAAAGCAACGGGGCTATTTGCCGCTGTGCTTTTTGCGTTAAGTCCATGGGAGCTTGTACTGTCAAGAAGCTTTTTTATAGATGTCCAATGTTTATTCTTTAGCCTTCTTTGCTTATACGTTGGAATTTTAGCCATCCGCAAGGGGTCAGTTAAGCTTTCATTTATTTCAGGAGTTTTTTTCGCCGCTGCTTTGCTAACGAAGTATTTTGCCGCCTTTATGCTTATTCCGCTGCTTATTTTCTGGCTCTATTCAAAACCTAAAAAAGCTAAAGTCTTTCTTAGCCAGATCATCACTTTCGCGTTACCTCCAGTATTGTTCTCTTTGCTCTGGTATCAAGTTGTCTTAGGAAAAAACTTGCTTTACATGTTTGGCCACAGCGATTTCCGCGACCTTAACTACAATGGCGTCAATGTGTCCTACTCATTTGTCAGCGTCTTTTTATGGAATTATGGCTTAGGGGTCCTCTTTGTAGTTGCAACAGCTTTCTCGTTGATTTTGCTTTTTGTATTCAGAAAGGAAATGCCAAAAGCATTTCGATTTGATATTATTTGTTTGGCAACCATTCTGCCCATTTTAATCATTGACACGATATTAGGAGCAGGGCTGAATCTTAAAGCACCTTATAATAACGCGATCAAGTACGATTATTTTGCCCTACCTTTCTTTTGCTTGATTGCAGCGTCGCTAGCAGGAAAGTGCCTTTTACTATTGAACTTAACAAAACTCAAACCTAAACTCAACAAAAATTTGATCATCGCCATAGTTATTGCGGGAGGTCTTCTGTTAGCAGCAACCATTTACGGCAACTTTGTTTCGGCTCATCATCTGTCGACGTCTGACTTTTTACTCTTTAGAGTAAGATTAGATCAGCTCATCGGCTACTTCCTTCTCAATTATGCACCAATTAACCAAGACAGCCTTCTTTTAAGCGTGCAGTATCTGGGATTCGCAGTTTTGCTATCTGGACTCCTATGGGCAAGCAGACACAAACTTCGCAGTTTCTTTGCATCGCTAAAACCAGCACAATCTTTGAATGAGACAAAAAACGCTAAATCATCGCCATAATAGAAAGACAAACTTTAATACTTCATAGCCAAATTCCAATCGCAAACGAAGGCTAAAACTGTGGACTTTACAGAAGCAAAACTCGGAAGAATCTTTATTCTGCGACTTCACCAAGATGATCGTCTACATGAAGTTATAGAAAAATTTGCTTCACAAAAACAAGTTTCTAGTGCGTTATGCTTCTTTTTAGGCGGCGCAGAAGATAAGAGCAAGGTTGTCGTGGGACCAAAAGATGGCAAAGCTCTTCCTCCTGAACCGATGGTAACACTTCTCAGAGGAGTTCATGAAGCCTGTGGTGTAGGAACGATATTTACTGATGAGCAGGGAAAGCCCAAACTTCACATGCATGCGAGCTTTGGAAGAAATGATAATGCTGTTACAGGCTGTGTGCGTTTGGGTGTTGATATTTGGCAGATAGGTGAAGTAGTGATTCTTGAATTAGCCAACTCGTCTGCTAAAAGAGAGAAAGATAAGGATACGGGTTTTGAATTTTTAGAAGTACGTTAAGGTAAAGTTTCGGTTTGATTGAAGCGTACTAAAAAGATTCTGTATCCCTTGTTGTTTGAGAAGTCTCCGAAGAAAGGCTGATCCGTCGGGACGCCGAATCTGTGAGTGTTGAAAATCATGGTTTCAACTTGCGTGTAATCCAATGTACTGTTGAAGAACGTGGTGTGGATCCCGTAGTCAAATAGTATAATGTATTTGACGTTGTGTTGTTGACATAGATCCGTGAATTCCGTGATGTTAAAGTTCACAGTGTATGCGTCAATAGGCAATTCAGGATACTGCCAAATCTGGTCCTTGGACATGTTAGCCGGTAAATAGAACCAAAACATGTCTTGATTTAGAACGTTTGAAGCGCAAACAATCACGGCTGATTGATTTTGATCTAAGTTTTCAGTTAAATAATTGGTTGCCTCATCGATTGGAACATGGAATTGGCCTTGGAAGCTTAGTTGATAAGCATTGTAGCTACTGTAAACAAGTGTTATCGCGATAAGGACAATGAAGAAACCACCTGCAAGTTTCTTCAGCCGGTCTCGGCTGATTTCTACGGGTTTTGGTTTCCAAGTTTGGATTCTGCCATATAAGAACGTGAGAAAGCTTGCTGCTGAAATTGCCAAGATTGGAAAAAGAGTGTCTACATATCGCCATTGTCTGTTTCCAACAAAAAAGGTGAAGACAACGTAAATTACTATAAACCATGTGAGCAGGTAAAGGTCTTGTTTTTTTCTTCGATATGCAAACAATGCTAGCCCACATAGTCCTAAAGTGAAAATAGGTAATGCAATTGGATGAGTGGGTGCTTGGTTAAGTGGCCAGGTCATTTCAATTAAATAATAGACGGGGGTAAAGAAGCGGGTGCTATAGACTGATCTTGCTTGCCCGCCATCCTGCACTGCAGAAAGTGAGGCGTCAAATTTTGCTGTACCAGTCATTTGGTAGAGAACAAGAAACCAAGGTGTAACCACTAAAACCACGATTACCAAAATAACAAGAAACTTTGTTAACGTAATTTTGAGTCTTTGTCTACAAAGAAAAAGAATACTAAGCATCATCGCTATAGCAGCAATTACAAGCTGGTACTTCGCCAGAATACCTATTCCCAGGGCTAAGCCGCTTATGATAAGCGCTTTGTTGCCGCCTTTGGTTATTAACCAAAAAAAAGCGAAGAAAAGTAAAGTAAAAAAGAAAATTAACATCGTTTCTAGCATGCTTAGCCTTGCAACCCAAAAGAACCCAGGCATAGTGCCCAAAAGAACGCTGGCTACTAATGCGTTTTTAACTCCATAAGTTCGTTTGGTAAACTCAAACAAAACGATGATAGCCAACAAGGCAAACGTTAAGGCTACTAACCGCCCCGCAATCACGCTAACCCCGAAAATTTGGAAATACCCGACCGAAACAATATCGTAAAACGGAGGGTAGAACCCGTAAGTTGAGATATAATTGTATGTTTGCCCACGGCTA
>Ga0224559_1001737_pt1 | contig 11711 bp, 11 predicted proteins | sample 714S33034metaG_FD_180676 | JGI IMG/M metagenome (GOLD analysis project Ga0224559, IMG submission 180676) | Peat soil microbial communities from Stordalen Mire, Sweden - 717 S3 30-34 | ecosystem: Environmental > Terrestrial > Soil > Wetlands > Peat | place: Sweden: Norrbotten County, Stordalen... | reverse complement strand
GTAGCTGTGGCGCGGAAATTTTCTGATTTGGCTTTCTGTGCAATTACTTGTTGTTTCCAGTCCTCAAGCTTTTCCTTTGCGTCCGCCTCGGTTCCGGCCAGTTGGCCAGTGCGAGTTTCCTCGAGATGCTGGTAGGCGCTGCTCGGCGCTCCGTAGGCTTGGCCTTCGGGCATCATCTGGGGATTGACAGCACCAATGACAGCGCCGGGGATTCCGCCGATAGAGAATCCCGTCAGTCCGCCGCGAACTCCACGCCAGATGCGATCTTTTTTGGACGGGGTGGGATTGACGGGAACCTGATCAACCTGGCCTGTTCTTGGATTGTAGATCGGCTCGGTTGTTTGGCGGAGACGCTGGCCGGTCTGCGGATCAAAGACGGGGCCTTGTGTCCGTAGCGCCGCGGCGCGCTTATCGAGTGCTTCAATCTCCGGGCTGGTTGTCGGAATTGCCTTTGCGGCTTCAGTGGCCGCGCCAGCGTTCGATTCCTGTCCTTGTAGGCCGCGAGTGGCAAAGTCGTTCCAGTTGTTACCGGCCGGGGGCGCTGGCGCGGGTGTTGTGGTTGTAGATTCCGCGCCGCCGCCTAGCTTCGCGGCTTCTACCGTGCTGGCCGATGGAGACCTGGTTTCCGCCGGCATCGATACCGGGCCGGAAGTCTGCGGCGGGTCGGAAGGTCTTACAGCGCCCTTCTCGGGGTTGTTCAGGCTTTCGAGAATAGACGGGTTGGCGCGCACCACGTCAGGATCAAGGCCGAGCGCGGACAGAGGACTGGCCGCGCTCGGGAATTGTCTCAATTCGTCTTGGTCGGTAAGACCAGCATCCCATTTGTCGGCCATTAGCTGACCTCCGCAAGAAGTTCACCGTACTCAACCTCTTCGGTATCATCGACGTGACGCTCGGCCTCTCCAACTCCAAGAGCCCAGATACCGTCAGCGCAGTAGGTGTGAGAGCCGTTCGTGATGACATTGAAGACCCTCGCCTTACCGGCTGGTTGCACGCTGACAATTCTCGAAGAACTCTGACCAACCGTCAGAACAATCTTTCCAAGTGAGTGCGAGGCGTCGGTGAATCCTCCGAATGGTAAAGCATAGGCATGGTCGCGTGAGTTGCGCCCGACATGCCCGTTGCCTGTTTCCACTCTGAGAATTGGAACGATGACGCTTTCGATTCTGGTAATGGTCTCCGGTTCACCGTCGATTCCCCTAATCCTTTCACCTACCTTGAGGGTTTCAACTGTTCGGTCAGAACGGCCGTTATCCATCAGGAAGAGAGATCCTTCCGCTGGGCAACTCAGATAAGCATCGAGGGCTTTGCTTGCATCAGCCTGTAGGGTTTCTCCCTCAGTTGGCATCTCACCAGCCTTCTCCATCATTCCCAGGTTGGCCGTGGCGTTTGAAGCCTGTCCCTGCGCCATTGACGCTTCACTCGATCCAAGACTGGTTTGCTTGCTTGCGACGTCTCCAACCCCAGCGAGGCCAGCTTCTTTGTAGCTCGTGTCACCCGCGGCGCGTGAAACTGTGTTCGCGGCCTCTTCGGACGCTAAACTACGCTCATTCTGGTTCTGCATGTTTTCTGTGGCCGCGATCGAACCGCCGGCGTTCTGACCAGTGCGCACTGCCGCGCTCTGCATTGCCTGGCCTGCCGATTCGGCGTTACCTGCTGCCGTGTCGCTGGATTCCTGGTTCTGTGCCGTCTGTACCGCGCCGCCTTGGCCGTATGGGTTGGAAGCGTTGAATCCTCCTACAGCGCTGGAATAGTTGCTGATGTCGTTTTGGGAGGCAGCGTTTGAGGCCTCAGCGGTCTGGTAGTTCTTCTGGGCTTCCTGGTTGTAGGCCTCGTTTTCCTTCTGCCCCGTCCTGAATGTCGTTCCCTCTTGAGCTCTCCCCATCTTTCAGCCTCCTCGCTTCGTACCACTTCCGCAGCTCATCATTCTCTACGGGGTCAAGCATCCGATAGAAGTGCTCAAGCAATCCCTCGGTGGACTTCATTCCAAGAATCGAGTCTATCCCATGCGCCAGACTTGAAACACGCTCAACAGGCACCAGAATATGTTCATCCCGGTATCCCTTCTGACGCAAAAGATACCACACTGCGGCCTGTTCGTGCATACTGCAAACTGAAGCTTCAGCGCTTGTTCCGAACACTGTGTGCTCAAGCGTGCGCTCCCAGACGTGGGCCTGAACAACTTGACCTGTATCGACGTCCTCAGCCACCAGTGCCAGCGGGATGTTCGGCATCCGATTGCCGCGTGCGTCAAAGACTTGCGCTACCCCATAGCTAGTCCCGTCACGATCATTCTGCTCTCGAAGCAGGTCGAGCACCGCTGGCACATCGGCCGGAGTCATTTCTCTGAGCTTCGTCCTCACGCCTTCGGTCCCGTTCCGATGCGCACGCCGGGGTGCTGCGCCCGGTATTGCATCAGATTCTGGTGGTGCTCACTCAGGGCCGCCAGCATGTTGGCCTTCACAGCCTTGAAGTCTTTGTGGTCAGTTTTTGCGCTTGCTGTCGCCATCTTCACGGGGTCGGATTTGATCATGTTGATCAGATGGTGTTCGACGGGAACCTTCTTGCCGGGTTCCTTCTCAACCAACACGTCTGGGTTGTGGTAGATGACGTAGTGCCGCGCCTGCGCCAGGTCAATCCACTCGTCCTTGATTTGCCATGCCATTATTTTTTCCTTGCGGTGCCGATCAGAACAATCCAAAAACCTACCACCAGAAATGGAAGCATGAACAACGTCACTTTGAGCTGTTCGACGAAACTTAGGGGCTCAAGCAGAATATGGTGAAGATATTGCATCATACCGCCGTCATCCTTCCTCCATTGCCGCCGGTTGACGTGCCGCCGCCGGTGGCGCCACTCCCCACCGTAACCTTGCCAACGGGTTCGAGTTTGTCGGCTAGCACGCCGGCCAGTGTCGACTTCGTCTGGTACTGTCCGCCGTCCCAGCCGACATATTGGTCTGTGCCAGCGTCCGCATTGATGATCGTGGCTGAGGGACGAACGGTTTGCACGGAACCCTTAACAGCAGTATAAGACGACAGCAGCCCGGCAGAGCCGCTGATCGTGATTTCCTCGCCGGTTCCAGTCGAGGGTGACTTGACCTCGGCGTAGTTCGTCTGGTTGAAGGTCGCGCCCGGCTCGATCGCCGATGAACTCATCAGGCCCGCGCTGATTGGCTGGGTGGAGGCAAGTTGGGGTTTTGACCATGTTTTTTTGTCGTAGCTCGACTCCAGCTTGAAACACTGGTTTGCGCCGGGAGCCGGGATGTTCACCGAGGTGCTGGTCGTCGGCTCCATCGTGGTCACGTCTTTGGTGAAGCTGACCTGGGGAGCATAGCTGACCCGGTGCCAGATTGGCGCGGACTTGGCGCTGGCTGGGTTCGAGATGGCCACAGTGTAGGTTCCATTCGCCCCGGTGACGCTGTGGGTTACCCCCTCGGGCGCGGCACTCGATCCCGTCTTCGCGCCGCCAATCTGCAGTAGGTTACCGCCGGGGGCCTGTGCGGTCAGGTTGTCCACCACGGTGTGCATCAGATTGCGGAAGTCGCCCTGCGCGGCGGCGGGCAGGTTCTTCGTAACACTCTCCACCAGCGCCTTCGGGGTTGATTGTATCGTTTTGCTCATCGGTCTCCTGAGTCCCTTCCCATCGTGAATGGAATCACGTAAGGGGTGACGCACTTCAAACTGCACCAGCTTCCAGGCTTCCAGTCTGTGCGGAAGCGCATGCGCCAGAATTCGTTCACAATACCGGCTTCGCACTTGCGTGTGATTCCTGCCGCCTGTTGCGGGCTGAGCGCAATGGGAGTCATTGCCAACTCGACCATCTCCTGCTGGGCTTCGACCGGGCCGCCTTCGTCACTCTCCATGTTCCGGCTGGCGATGAAGCTCGTCAGAAGTGTTCCCAGGCCGCAGGCGTTGAGGTTGAATCCCTCCGGCTTGCAGACGGCTTGCATGAGACCACAGCTCATCGTCTCGTACTCATCACGGATGCCCGAGCCGTTGTCGCTGTAGATTCCCGGCGTGCGTGCCTGAATGGTTCCGTCCGGACCGCTGGACCCAAAAAGCAGTTGCGTCAAAGCAAAGCTGGAATCCTGAAGCGTGTTCCAGCTTGGTCCATCCATGTAGACATTTCCATCGGGCGGTAGAGTGCGCTTCATCCTGACGCAGACATAGGCCGCCAGATCGTTTTCTGACCAGCGCCGGGCCGCGTCCATCGAGATTTCTTTACCAGCGAACGTCGAGAAGTGTATTGGCCCCTGCCAGCCTTCGATGTAGCTCAAGACGATATTCACGTTCGGAACCGTGCTGGCACCGATAGGGGCGAGTACTTGAATAGTGTGAGTGTCCTCGTCGATCGTAACGTCGATCGTTTCACAGGCGGCCCAGTTGATGCTGGCCCACTCTCGCGGGATTTCCTTCTGCATCATGTCCGGGTCGCTGTCGCTGTACTTATAGAGGCCACTGCGATGCGCAAAGGCGATCATCTTTCCGTTGGCATCCCAGGCGCGGAATCCACATGGCCCCATGCCGTCCCAACGGCTATCCGCTTTCCACGTCTCAGGGTTGCCCGTGTTCGGACTTAAAGCAAAGCCGCTTTCCTCCATCAATACAAAAGGGATTCCCTTATATTTGTCAGTGACGCCAAAGCACTTCTCGCCATTGGTCGTGATCGGAACCGGGCTATCGTCGCCATAGAAACTCTCGTAATCTCCCTCAAGAGAAATCCAGGTTCCACTGGTCAAGCCAGGCACGCCTGTGATTGCCAGCCGGTCGACGCTTTTTAGGTAATCGATCCTGACTCCAATTGGCGGTTTGGCAACCGTCATCCGGTCATCAACGTTGTTTTGGGCAATTAGGTAAGTGTCGGTGAAGTTGAAGACTCCCTGATTTGTTGTGTTGTCCAGAAAGACCGTTGCGGATTGCTCCACCAGATCGACGAGTGTGCGATTCGGGTAAACGTCATTCTGGGTCGGAACCTGAATATCAACCAGGCCTATCCAGTTGTAGGGTCCAGCTTGGCTTCCATCAGCAACGCAGAAAGCAACGTAACGACCAATAATGTTGGGCATACCGAGCGGAATATTGAAGGCGCCAATTTCCCATCCATCCTCATCGATGTCCGTTTTGACGGCACTTGACTTTGTGAAGCCGGAATAGGTCTCCATCTGGTTGATCCAGCCAAAGGTCGCGTAGCGGTAACCCTGAGTGCCATTCGGTCCACCTGTCAGCGTGTCCATGGCAATTGAGCCACCCGCTCCTGTGCTGTTTACCAATGGAGGGTTAGACCCTGTGGCCGTCTGGAGGATAAAAATTTGTTCCTTTGGCTGATAATAGCCAACCAGCGAATAGGCGGACTTATCGGGAGCCGGATCTCCATTTTCTACATCCGCCTCATAAATCCCGACGCTTGAAATCGAATAGAGCTTGATGTTTTCTGGACCAAGTGGAACTGCGACCGTGACCTCAACCGAATCATCGGCGTTGGTGTTGATGATGCTGTTTCCTGGGCCAAGGGGTGTTTCTCCGGAGGCGTTTGTGTAGGTCATTGCAACATACACATCGCGACCCGCGGTAAAATTCCCGGTGGGAAGAGTGGCCGTATTCTCTGCTGGTGGATGAACACCACCCGCACCCGCAGTTATGATTGGCGTGGATCCTAAAGCGTAATTTCCGTAGAGCTTATACGGACTGCTTGATCCCGATGTGGGGGTGGGGGCGTCCGACCCTTCGCTCACGTCTTTCTCATAGACGTTGATGCTGGTCACCGTAGCGCCATAGCTGGACGCCAGTGAGATTTTCACTCCCTGATTCGCGATAGTGGTTGTAATGCTGGCAACGCCTCCCGGTGTTGTCTCGCCGCTGGAGTTAATCAGCGTCAGTTCAATATAGATGGTTCTATTGGCGTCAAACGTTCCTCCACCATCCACCAGCGATAGGCCGGGAGATCCAGGAGGGTTCACGAGGCTGCCGGCTGGCACGCGCTGAATATCCGGCATGTCTGTCGGCGTGGGAAGCTGGCCGGGGGTGACGCGTGCCGTACAGACGTTTGGCGGGGTTGGGCCGACTCCATCCTCGGTGACGCTTACCAGCGTTCCAAGCGCCACGGACGCGCCGTAAAGAGCGTATGTAGACCGCGCCGGCGCTGCTGCCCCGTGATTCACAATCGCGACATACACCTTTGCTTGCGTAGGGATGTAAATATAGCTGAGGTTTTGAATCCAGTCGGCCAGGCCGGTTAGATCGGGAATCTGTACGTTGACGCTTGAACCATCGTCGGTCGTCTCAATGAAGGATGCGACGGAGGCTAGAGTTTCGCCCGCCGTGTTAATCAGCGTGGTGACGACATATACATCTTGACCAGCGGCAATTACACCACCAGACCCAAGAGTGAGAGTCGGGGCGGCAAGCGGAGGAAGACGGTTGGCAATCACCATCGTCTTCTCTTTCCACGTTACCGGCGTGTAGCCCGCGGCAATCTGCGCGGCCGATAGAACCTCAGTTACCTCCGCACCTTCTGCCGCAGTTCTGGTTGCCGTGACCTGAGCATCCGGGTCCGTCGTCGGCCATGTAGGCTCTTCGGGGCCTGTGTATCCGGCGTTCATCGCTTGATAAGTGTGGCCGTTGCCGGTGGTTGGTGTGGAGGGGGTGCAGATTTCGTTGGCCAGAATCTGCGTATTGATGTCCCAGTGCCAGCCGACAGGCTTCATCCCAAACGGGTTCAGCGTCTTGGCTTTAGGGCTCATTGTGCTCATCATACTGAGCGGCTTTTTTAGATCGCTGTACGCCGAGAAGACTTTATTTCCTGCGCTGACTTGAATCGCGTGACTCAACTGTGGCTCAGTGAAGTTGGTCTGTGGAAACTTCACCATGCGCCCTGTGCCAACCGGACTCTCATACTGCGAACCCTCGGTGGGCTGAAAGGCTAGCGGCATCTGAAAGTCAGGGTCGGATGAGGTTTCTGGCGAATAGATAAAGCTCAGCGCCCCAGTAACTGGAGCGGTCGCGTCAAGGCACTGCATTGCAGTGTTGTAGCCGCAGCGCTTGGTGGCGCAGGTTGGGCCGCCAGAGTCACGAGTAAAGTCGTAGTTTCGGCACAGAGAAGCCAATCCCATAGGAAGGTTGGTCGGATCGTCCTGATCAACCTTCCCGAGGAAGCGGTTCTGCGGTACAGGTTTTCCAAACCACTGCATCAGTCCATCTCCGAGCTACTGCAGCGGTAGAAACACTTCCAATGTGGCGCTGCCATTCAACATGGCGGCGGGGTAGGCTTGATTGGTATTCAACTCCGCCCCACCGGGTGCAAAGACGCGCACGCCAAGGTTGGCCAGAGTCGGCGCGGCGTTCGGCGTCAACTGAATATACCAACCGCCGAGGTTTTCATTAAACACGCCGATGTTGTTGGGCGGCTCGCCGATGATTGTGTTGTAGGCAAGCAGGGGGTCTTTAATCCCGGTCGGATTCTGCTCGCTCTCATAGGGGGCCAGATTCAGCAGGTCTCCCACTCCGTTAGCACCATAAAACAGTGTGAAGGCAAGCTTCAGAAGAATACCCTTTGTGTTGTTGTATTCGACTTCACCCGCATAACTCGCTTGAATCATAATCGCTTCCTCTCTCAGTTCAGATTGTTACATCCATCCCCAGGCCGTACCGCCATGGCCGCCCATCTTCGCCAGACGGCGCGGAACCTTTTGCGTCTGCCGGATCACGTCAGCAACGATGTTGTCCACTCCCGCCACGCCCTGGTCGCCGTATCCTTGCAGAATGGCTGGATTGGATCGTTCAACTCCCATCAGCGCGCAGGCGGCAAAGGCCAGCGTGTCGGTCATGTCGCCATAAAGAGTCAGCTCGTCCGTGTCGCTCACCAGCCGCGGCACGTTGAAGCGCCCATAGACCTGGATGTCGATCTTCCCGGCCACGGGGGTAATCCAAAGCTTGTTCCCAATCCACGCGAAGGTTACCCAGGTTGCCCAGGTCCCGGTCGTGATGCCTGGAGGGTTGATATGGGGGAGGGTTTCACGCGGGCCGTGGGCCGGGGTGTAGTACTGCGGAAGATGGCCAGCGGACTTCACCCACATGCGTAACGGATCAAAGAGCCCCGCGAGTGGACCGCGCGGTACTGGCGGGTTTGCTTGTGGGGCTCCGTTGGTCTGGTAGGGATAGAGGCTCGAGGTTCCGACGGGGATATTCAAGACCTCAACGATGCCTTCAAAATTCTTTCCACTTCCGTTTTTCACCTGTTTTGCGATAGCAGAATACGCCTGGTTGATGAACGGCACAGCATAGGATCTGCTGCACCAGTAGCCCGTCCGGTCGCCAAGCATCGACTGGCAGCGGGCTATAACCTCACCAAGCGTATTCGGAAGTGGATCAGTGGTTGGCATCTTACTCCCCTATGGCGGCATTGTTGATGGTTCGCACTGCTTCCAAATCAACACCAGCAGCCGTTGGAACACAAGCAGAAAGTTCCACTTTGGCCACTGCAAACTTACGTGGCCTATTCCCACCCAAATGCATGGCTTTTATCAGCCACGCCGCCCTGTTTACACTCTCTCTGTCTGAGTGGGCACCATCAATCAACTTTGGATTCCCGTATTGATCAAGCTCAGCTAGCCACCATTGAGTTTCCATCAAACACCTCCATCTATTCCTTCGGCTTCTTTGGCTTTCTGGGTTCGTCGCTCAGGTCGCCCGGAAGATCAAGAAAAGCAATCTTCGCCTTGCGCCGCTGCGCCTCGGCAACAACTGCATCCCATTCCTCGCCCTCATACATGGCCAGCCGGTCAGGGCTGACAGTCTTGCCCGCCAAGAAGGCCTTGAGCGCATCAAACGGGCTATTACAGTTGGCGCAGAAGTACTGTTCCGGACTCGTCTGCCGGGTGCCGCAATCTGGGCAAACCACCTGTGGAGTCGTTGGGGTGATGTGCATCCTCTCCACCGCCCACGGGAGCGCCTTTTCGATGTAGCCCATATGTAGCGCGTAGTTGTGCCAGATGCGGTGGTCCATACTGAGCTGGTTGCGGATCAGTTCGCTCTGGCTGACTGAAAAACCATGGCCCTCGTTGATCTTCGTGTTGGCATAATTCTGTTGCTTCACGACGGCGCTCTCGACGCAATCCACCAGCTTCATCTGCTCTACGGTGTAAACCACGTCGCCGAAGCCATCAAGGGTGATTTCCTTCTTAGGAACCCAAATGCACCCCTCGCTTCGTTCCAGGCGCTTGGGGTCCAGCATGTGAATATCTCCCTCAAAGGCAATCACGCCACCAACTGGAAGGTTGGTAGAATCGGCTGAGAGAAAATTGTAATGCTCGACAAACAAATGCGCCAGGCCAGAAGGGGGAATATATCGGTACTCGACCGCCGGCATGTCCACGCCGCTCTGCTTGTCGTTGTGCGTGCCGGTGTGGGCCGGGTAAACGTGTGGTGTCTTGATGGTCATGTAGCTGCCAACAAACTGACGGCCACGGAAGCGGAGATTGATTCTCTCTCCCCTGCCAGCTTCGGGAATCGTCCAGCGGTTGCAATCACCGTTGACGATGAGCTGCAAGCCGATGGGGTTCAGGTTGACGACCGTGAATGGAGAGCAGGGGCCTTCCCAGCGGTCGCCGCGCTTGAAGGTCAACTTCTGCAGCTCCTCAACCTTTTTACGGCAACTGATTTGACGGCGGCGCGCGGAAGGTGAAGACGCATACTTCGTGCGCATCTCGTTGGCGCTGGTTCCATCGAGCAACTTCAACTGGTTGCGCAGATCCTTGATGATGCTTTCTTTTCGGCGCAGGTCTTCAAGAGTCAGCGCCGTGCCAAACGGTTCCTCACCCTCGCGCAACGGAACGTTGGCTGGCTGAGATGCTACTTCGAATTCAAGTTCTTCAGACACTTCGGGTGGTTCGGGCATTGCGGTCACTCCTGATTCGTGGTTTTGGGGTTTATCCCCATTTTTCGCTTGCACCCAGATTGACTCCGTCAGCCGTACTTCGGCTGATCGCGTTGCGGACCTTCTGGGCGGACTCACTCACACTTCGTAAAACGCTTGCATAACCCAGCCGGTGTTCCGCCGCAATCTCCTCGGCGTACTGGTCGGCCAGTTGCTGGCGCTCGGTTTCTTCAAGCGCTTGCTGCGCGCGCATGTAGTTTTCCCAATTGACGGGGTTGCGCCGCTGCTGGATGTTATAGCAGCGGATGGCGGCCTTCAGATCGCCGGCCTCCTCGATTGATTTGAAGGGTCCGCACGGCATCATCATGTAATCGCCGCGCTGTGGCCAGGCCGCCAGTAGGCGCGTCCGGCCATCCTTCGCCCGTTGGCCTTCCCAGTTCTGCCGCGTGCCCCAGCTCGACGCCGGAAACCACCGCTGCAAAATCCATCCCTTCACTGTGTAGCGCGGAATCCAGAACTCGCCCTCTTCGATGCGATCTGGAACAATGTCTGTCGGCTTGGCGTCTTCCGGCATATTCTCGACCACGCCTGGGGCGACGTGGTTCATCGTGCCAAAACAGCGAACGCGGCAGTTCTGCGCCAGCACCAGTCGCCAGATGGGCTGACCGTCCGGGCTCAGGCCGCCGTACTCGCGCAGCGCGGCCTGTACCTCGTCGGGAGTGTCTTTCTCTGGGCGGTCCTCGTAGTACATCAGGCGTCCTCTTTCAGTACGTTGGCAATCTCACGCGCCAGAATCTGCATGTCCCTGAAATCCAGCTTCGATTGCCCATCACGCAGTTGTTGCACGATCTGCAACTCCTTCGATTCACCCGTGCGCGACTTGTAGAGGATGGTCGTCGTGTGGGTTGTAACGGGCTTTTCTTCTTCGTCTTCCATGGTTTCTCGATTGAAGGTTTCGCGCCGGGCATGGACGCCCGGCGCGGATTCACCACCTTGCACCACTGTGGTGCAGATTAGATTGCGGCCTGCATCGCCGGGGTGGTCGACAGCTCATCAATCCGGCCATGTGCCCAGGGCAGATTGGTGTAGCCGTTGTAGGCGTCCTGATAGAGCATGTCGCGCTCGCTGGTCGCCTGTCCGCCAGCGTACCGCGGCCACCAGTAGCCCATCAGAGTGCCGGGCAGAAACTTCTGGCTGCCGGGATACCGCACCTTGCGCAGGTGAGTCTGGCTCACGTCGTAGAGTGTGTCGATCGCGGCCATGGTGTCGGTTTGAACTTCCTGGTCACCGATGAACCAAGGCTGTTTGCGATTCGGCGCCATATCGAAGTTGGCCAGCTTGCCGTCAGTCGACATCAAGGTCGTCTTGGCAAATCCCAACTGCTGCGCCGTGCTCTGCTGCACGTTGTGGGTGTAGTAGAAGCGTTTATCGCCGTCGGCGTCGGGCAGCAACTGCTTCTGGCGAACATGCAGAGCCGTGATCATGCCCAGGGTTAGCGTGGTGTGGTTCGCATTCACGCCGGCTGTCTGGATCTGTGGCAGGGAGCGTGACAACCCGTCCTGGTCGCCAATCGAGCTGGTCGAAATCAGATACGGCATCCCTTGTGGGCCGAGCGGCGCGCCGCTGGTCGCGTTCAGAAGCAATAGACTCGAGCCGCCCGTGAGGCCAACAGGAACCACGTCGAGCTGAACGGTGTCGATTCCACCAGCAGTGGAGTTGGACTTGTTCAGTACGGTCGGTGTGCCAATCTGGTTGTACTGGCCGCTGTTGTCGGTAGCCATGTACATATTGTTCATGTCCAGCAGACGGTTGCCAAACGGCACATTGGCCAGCGGAAC
>Ga0224559_1001736_pt1 | contig 11724 bp, 8 predicted proteins | sample 714S33034metaG_FD_180676 | JGI IMG/M metagenome (GOLD analysis project Ga0224559, IMG submission 180676) | Peat soil microbial communities from Stordalen Mire, Sweden - 717 S3 30-34 | ecosystem: Environmental > Terrestrial > Soil > Wetlands > Peat | place: Sweden: Norrbotten County, Stordalen... | reverse complement strand
CGCAACTCGACCAAGCGCGGGGCCATCATCGCCAGATACGCCATCATGTCGGAGCCGCCGAGGAAGGTGCGGAAGCTGCGCAGCGCATCGGCAACGCGGCCACCCTTCTCGATGATCTCTTCCAATGTGCGCTCGGCCTCGATATTCCACTCCCAGGTATCCTCAAAGGCGTGAATCTGGGAGCTGGATTGCGAGCCATCCTTCTCGGCGAAGAGGACGTTGTAATCCTGGCGGGAGTTGAAGGGCGGGTCCAAGTAGACAAGGTCCACCGATTCGTCCTTGATGTACATCTTGAGAACGTCAAGATTGTCGCCGTAGTAGAGCTTGTTTTTCTCGGAGGCCATAGGATTGAATAGAGGTTAACACAGTTGGATGCCTGAGGAAATGGGCGAAATTCCCCGCGTTGTTTCTTCCTGGCAGTGCGTTCAATTATCGTAAGTGTGTCTACGCAAAGCTGATTTAGAAGGATTCCATTGATGAAAAACTCCCCGTTTTGCTTCTCCGGCTTGGCTGGCGCCGTACAGGTGTCTCTGTTGGCGTTGATGGCGGCGCAGGTTCATGGGCAGGCTCCCACGTGGCCATTGGATGGCCCCTCCTTCAGCGCTTCTACCGAAGAGATTCAGAAGGCGGCGGCCAAGGTGCCGGCGGAGCAGTTTGCCGAGGCCACGGTTCTCTTTGAGCGCGACGCCTACACTATCGACGCGCATGGCCGCGTCACCTATCGCCATTCGATGATCTGGCGGATTGAGACCAAGGCCGGCGTGGATGACTGGACGGAGAGTTCATCGCGCTGGGAGCCGTGGTATCAGAAGCGGCCGGAGATTCATGCGCACGTGATCGCGCCGGACGGCAGGGTGGTGCAACTGGACCAGAAGACAATCACCGACGGTCCGGCCAACGAAGACGAGGAAGAGACCTACACCGACGCGCGCGTCCGCAAGGCGCCGCTGCCGGGGCTGACCGTTGGCGCCATCGTCGAGGAGGAGACGGTTTTGGAAGACAAGTCGCCTTTCTTCTCGGGCGGCGGAGTCTATCGTGATTATTTGTCGCGCAATGTGCCCCTGGTTCACAGCGAACTGGTGGTGGACGCGGCCAAGGAACTGAAGTTGCAATACCGCACGCATCTGCTTCCCAATGTTGTGATGACCGACGAAGAGCAGGGCGGCGTGCGCCACTTGAAGTTTGTGCAGAGCTATCAGCCGGCGCGCGAGAGCTCGGACATCAAGCTCTCCACGCACATCTATTCCGCGCCGATGGTAGAGTTCTCCACCGGAGATTCGTGGGCGGCGGTGGCCAGCGCTTATCGCCAGCTTGCCGAGCCGCAGATTGATCCGGAGAAGGTGAAGGCGCTGCTGCCGTCCGAGGCTTCCGCGAGCCGCCTGGAGCGGATTCAGCGCATTGTCTCGCGCCTGCACAAGGAGGTTCGCTATACGGGGCTGGAGTTCGGCGAGGCCGCTCTTCAGCCGCAGACGGCCACTGAGGTTCTGAAGCGCCACTACGGCGATTGCAAGGACAAGGCAGCGATGCTGGTGGCCATGCTGCGCGCCGATGGGATTGCCGCCAACATGGCGCTGCTGGACACCGGCCCGGGCGTGGATGTGATGCCGGAACTGCCGGGGATGAATCAGTTCGATCACGCAATTGTTTATCTGCCCGCCGACGGCAAGGGCAACGAGGCGTTGTGGATTGACGGCACGGCTGAGTACGCGCAGGTGGGCGTGCTGCCTGCCATGGATCGGGGGCGTCTGGCGCTGATTATTGCCGACGGAACCAAAGAGCTGACGCTGACCCCTGCGCCGACCCCCGAAGACGACCATCTGACCGAACTGCGCAACGTGGCGTTGGCAGATTACGGTCCCGCGCACATTACCGAGACCTCGCTGACCCACGGTGAAGTGGATGAGGAGTACCGCTCGGATTACGGCACGGCCGAGACGCGCGAGAAGAAGACCAATCTGGAGACCTACGCCAAGAATCAGTACCTGGCCAAGGCGCTGAGCAGCGTGGAGCACGGCGACGGCCACGATTTCAGCAAGCCCTTCATGCTCAAGCTGGATATGGCCGAGGCGCGGCGCGGCAATACGCTGCTGGACGATGCGGCGGTTTCGATCCCCTTCACGGGAGTCTTCTATCGCCTGCCGGAGTGGTTCCGCACCGATCCCAATCCGAATAACGACAAGCTGACCCCGCAGCAGGAAGAGGACCACAAGAAGGCCGTGGCCGTGCGGGTGAGCGAGTACGATGTGCATCCGTTCATCACCGAGTGGCGCTACACGATCACGCCGCCGGAGGGCTTCACCCTGCGCGCGCCGCCGGAAGACAAGAGCATTGATATGGGTCCGGCCAAATTCACGCAGCACTATGAAGTGGATTCCAAGGGCGTTCTGAGCGGCGTGCTGCGCTTTGATACGGTCAAGGCGAAGTACACCGTGGACGAGGCTCTGGCGCTGCGCGAGGCTGTGCTGGCGGCCTACAAGCAGGACATGATCACGGTGCTCTTCGATCAGACAGGCGCCAAGTTGCTGGCCGCGGGAAAGATACGCGAAGCGCTGGCCGCCGACCGCGCGCTGATCGAAAGGCATCCCAAGGATGCGCTGCATCACGCGCAGTTTGCCTCCGCGTATTTGGAAGCGGGAATGGGAGACCGCGCCCTTGCCGAGGCGCAGACGGCCACCCAGCTTGATCCGAAGTCCAAGGCGGCCTTCCGCATGCTCGGCTGGGCCTGCCAGTTCAACGCCATCGGCATTCAGCGAGGTCAGGGCTTCGATTGGAATTGCGCCTCCGCCGCCTACAAAAAGGCGCTGGAACTGGACCCGGACGACACCAATACGATGCTGAATATCGCCATTCTGGATGAGTACGGCCCGGCCGGAGAGCGCTATGCAAGCGACGCGCCCATGGCCGAGGCGATTCGCCAATACCGCGCCGTGAAGGAAAAGGACAAGGCCACCGCTGACGAGTACGAAGACAATCTGCTCTTCGATCTGCTCTACAGCGGCCAGTACAAGGAACTGCAAGCGGATCTGGAGAAGATTTCCTCGTCAGCGGCGCGCAACGCGATGGGCATCACCGCCGCGGTGGCGCAGTTGGGCGGCGCGGCGGGGATCAAGGCGGGAATTGGCCGCGCCGATCACCTCTCATCGGGAGCCGAGGCGCGCAGCAACGCGCTGGTCGCCGCCGGCAATCAGTTGGTGCATCTGCGGCTGTATCCGGAGGCCGCGGAGATTCTGGCGGCGGGCGCCGAGGGGCAGAGCAATGCTGCCGGCGTTACGCAGCAGATTGAATTGTTCAAGCAGTTGACCCCATGGAAGAATGAGTATCTTCCGGCCACCGATCCGCGCGGCGTGGTGCAGCGCATGTTTATTGCCTTCATGACCGGCGGGATCAACGAGAAGAGCGCCGGGGAGCTGCTCTCTCGCCACGCCTACAACTCGGATCTGGAATGGTCGAGGAACCTGGAAAAGGCCACCCAAAGCCAGGGAATGCTTCGGATTAACGCTGAAAAGTCTGGAACGCCGTCCAATGTTCTGCTGGACGTGATCGCAGGGCATTTGAAATTCACCGTCACGGGTGAAGATCGCATCGGCTACCGGGTCACGGTGCAAAGCCTGGGGTCAAAGCCTGATTCTTACTTTGTAAGCAAAGAAGACAATACTTACAAAGTCGTTACTGACGGCAAGACGTTTTCCGAAGTGGGCAACGCGGCGCTCTATCTGCTGCGCTCCGGCAAGGAGGCCGAGGCGCGTTCGCTGCTGGATTGGATGCGCGATCTGGTGCATCGCGGCGGCGGCGACGATCCGCTCTCCGGGCCGCTCTTTCCGCGCTTCTGGACCGTGGGCGACACCGGCGGAGCGGACGCGATTCGCATCGCCGCGGCTTCGCTGCTGGCCTCCACGCCGGCCATCCAGTCGCTTTTACCCGCGGTTCATGCGGCGTGGGAGAAGGCCGCCGACCCGCAGCGCACCGATCTGGGGCTGCTGCTGGCCTGGGGGTACGTCGAAACAGAGAACGGCCCCGCGCTGAAAGCCGTCAGCTCGGAGATTCTGCAAAAATATCCCGACTCATACGAGGCGATTGAGCTTGCCTGGAGAGCCGATGCGCTGCTCAAGGATTGGAAGTCCATGCATCAACTGCTGGACGAGCACATTGCCAAACATCCGGACGATGAAGTCCTGCTGCGCCAGAAGGCTTTTGCAGCCGAAGAGCAGGGCGACTTTGTTCTGGCGCGCGCCACCGAGCAGTTGGTGATCGACAAAGGCAAATCCAACGCCAACGACTACAACATGTACGCCTGGACCGCGCTCTTCGACGGCATGGTGGACGCGGATGTGGTGAAGAATGCGCAGCAGTCCGTGATGGCCACCAATAACTCCAGCTTTGCGGAGCTGCACACCCTGGCCTGCATCTACGCCTTTCAGGGCAAGACCAGCGAGGCCCGCGAACTGCTGCTGAAGGCCATGGCCGCCGAGAATCTCTCCGAGCCGAATTCGGCCATCTGGTACGCATTCGGCTCCATCTATGAGCAGTACGGGATCAACGACGCGGCGATTGACGCCTATCGTAAGGTGGAGAAGCCGGAAGGCCCCATCGGTCCTACCGACACCTACGTTCTGGCGCAGGCGCGGCTGAAGGCGCTGGGCGCATCTTTGCGCAATTAAAGCATTTCTCCTATTGCTGTCGAGGTGACTTGAATCCCACCCTAGCCGCAAAAACAAGAACGCGGCGAGGGTGGGGCACCCAGGACTCTATACTTTTGGGAGAAATACTCTCACGGTGGAATGTGCAATTGTGACCGTTTGAGTGCGCCGTAAATTCATATCATGGGCTTACGGCGGCCATGGAAAGTGAGCGCGAACCCAATGCATCCATCGCGACCAAAGCGCCCCCATCGCAACATTCTTTGCGCGGCACCGGACGCTTCAACCTCACACTGGGAGCCATCACAACCGCGGTCGGCCTCGGCGCGGCTTTGAGCCAGGCGATCGCCGGCAGTATCGTTCACCATGCGGGCTTTCGCGCTGGCTTTCTCTTTCTTGCAAGCATGGCGCTGGCGGCGTTTGCGATTTTGTATTTGTTCATGCCTGAAACACGCAACCTGCGATTGGAAGATGCATGACGGGGATGACGCGAATCATCATCACACTGGCGGTTTTTGCCGCCATGCTCGCGCTGGTAGTGGTGCGTCCGCGCCGCTGGAATGAGGCATGGTGGACGATGCTCGGAGCAGCATTGATGCTCGCTCTCGGCCTGGTCACGCCGCGCGATGCGCTGGGCGCCATCCTGGCCGGCAAGAATGCGCTTCTCTTTCTTCTCTCGCTTCTGGCGCTGTCGATGCTCGTCGGCAAGAGCGGCTTCTTCGAGTGGGCCGCGATTCGCTGCGCGCGCATTGCGCGGGGAGATGCACGCTCGCTTTATCGAAATGCCTTTGTGGCCGGTGCGATCATCACCGCGATCCTGTCGCTGGACACTACGGCGGTGATGCTTACGCCGGTGCTGCTGGCCTTGGTCAGAAGGCTCAAGGTTCCAGCGGCCCCGTATGTGGTGCTGTGCGCGTTTGTCGCCAACGTGGGTTCGATGGCGCTGCCCATCAGCAATCTCACCAACCTGCTCTTCGCCGATGCCTTCCACCAGACCTTCGCGGCCTTCGCGGCGCGGATGATCGTGCCCCAACTGGTTGCGCTCATCACGACCTACGCGATACTGCGCTGGCACTTTCGCAACGAACTGCCGCAGCGCTTCGATGGCGAGTCTCTTCCAGAACCGGCGAGTGTGGTTCCGCATCCAGCATACTTTCTGATTTGCATCGCTGTGCTTGCCGTCGTGCTCATCGGGTATTTCCTTGCGCCGCTCATGGGCCTTGAACCTTACGTATTCGCCTTCGCGGGCAGCGCTGTGCTCGTGATTGCCGGCGCCGCGGCCGGGCGCGTACACCTCCAAGCTCTGCGCGAACTCTCATGGCATATATTTCCATTCGTCATCGGACTCTTTATCGCGGTACAGGGGCTTGAGAATCTGGGCATCATCGGCTTCGAGTCCGGCTGGCTCGCGAGCATGAGGCCTGGGTCAGCCGGGAAGCTCCTCGCTGCCGCGGGCGCAACGGCTTTGGCATCGAATCTCATGAACAATCTTCCTGCTGCATTGATTGCGCGCAGTGTGCTCTTGCGCTCGCATGCGCACATGGGTACGATATTGGCGGCGCTCATTGGCGCGGATGCCGGTCCGATGATCACGCCCTTCGGCTCGCTGGCTACAATGCTTGTTCTGGCGTTTGCGCGGCGGGATGGGGAAGATGTGCATACTGGACGGCTGGTCATGCTGGGGCTTTGGGCAGCGCCGGTGATCGTTCTCCTGACGACGCTCGCCCTGGTCCTTGGCTTCACGCTTCTTCAGTGACGGCAGGCCAAAGAGCCGCCAAAGAAAAGTCCGCTGAATTATTACTATCGAGTTACAGACTGATCAAAGTATTTGCAGGTTCTTTGCATTGCTTTGACCCTCCGTTTACAGTCTCCGGCGGATACTGTTTACGTGAACGATCCAAGCCGCCTTACTCTTCCGCTTAAGTTATCTACAGCTTCCACAACCTTGGTGGAGCTTGCCTATCCGACTTATCAGCCCCTTGCGCCGCGCAAGCCGCGCATTCACGCCGAAGTTGGCCGTTACCGCCTCCGCCTCGCCGAGAGCGCGGAGGACCGCGACGCCGCTTGCCGCCTGCGCTTCAAGGTCTTCAACATCGAGATGAATGAAGGGCTGGCCAGCTCTTATCAGACCGGCCTGGATTCCGACCAGTTTGATCTCTTCTGCGCGCATCTGCTGGTGGAGGACAAGGCGGAATCCAATCCCGCGCGCCGCATCGTGGGCACGTACCGGATGCAGTCCGGCGCAACGGCCTCCCGTCATTTCGGCTACTACTCCGAGCAGGAGTTCAACTTCGCCTCCTACGAGCCGCTGCGCGAGGGCATTCTGGAACTGGGCCGGGCTTCCATCGATCGCGAGCATCGCACGCCCGAAGTGCTGACCTTGTTGTGGAGGGGTATCGCACAGTATGCTAACGACATGGGGCTGCGTTACTTGATCGGTTGCTCGTCGTTGACTTCCAAAGACCCGGCGGAGGGTTGGCAGGTTTATCGCCAGCTTGAGCACTATCGGGTCTCGCCGGAGTTCATGACCGAACCCACCGCCGCGTATGCCTGTCCCATCGAGCAAGGGAACGTGTACGCACAGACGCCCGTTCCATCGGAAGAGATGCCCCAGGCTCCAGCAACCGAAGCCAAGGTGCCCAAGCTGCTGAAGACCTATCTGGCCATCGGCGCGCGCATCTGCGCTCCGCCGGCATGGGACCGCGAATTCGGCACCATCGATTTTCTGACTCTGCTTGATCTGAAATTCATCTCGTCCGCGGCGCGCAATCGCTTCCTGGCCCCGCTGACAACGTGAGCTTTCTGGCGATCCGGCGCGCTGTGGCGCTGATCTTCGCACTGGGTTTGAGCATCGTCCGCTTCTGGCTCCTCCGCTTGCGCGGGCCGCTTACGCTGGAAAAGCGCGCCCTGTGGGTGAGTCAGACCTGCCGCGGAATCCTCTCCATTGTTGGCATTAGCCTCCAAATGGAAGGCACGCCGCCCACGCATGGCCTGGTCGTCTCCAACCACCTCAGTTACCTGGACATTCTGATTATTTCGGCGGAGATGCCTTGCTTCTTTGTCGCCAAGATGGAGATCGGCAGTTGGCCCTACTTCGGCAAGGCGGCGAAGATGGGCGGGACCATCTTCCTGGATCGCGCCAGTCTGGCCAGCGCGCAATCAGTCGCCGCGCAGATGACCGAGCGGCTCAAAGGACCGCTGCCCGTGCTGCTCTTTCCTGAAGGAACCAGCACCTACGGCAACGTGCTGCGCTTCCACTCCCGGCTGATCGACCCGGCCACCACGGCTGGCGTGCCCATCACTGCCGCGGCCGTGCGCTACATGATCGAGGACGGCACCCCGGAGGCGAAGCTCTGCTGGGGCGACGACACGCTCTTCATCACCCACCTGATGACTACGCTGAACACCCCCGGCTTCAGCGCCCGCGTCCGCTTCGGCGAGCCGCGCATCTACCCCGACCGCCGCACCGCCGCCGACGCGACCCACGCCGAAGTGATCGCCATGCGCAATCAGTTGCCGCTGCCCTGAAAACAGACAGGCCGGAACGTCCGCTAGAATCCCGCGAACCTGCAGACTATCACCAGGGCGGAGATGATCCCCCCAACTTTTAAGGGTGCGCCACCCGCCAACCACGCATTCAGACGAAGAGAAGGAGAACGCCCCCCCCGGGCCGGGGGCGAATTCAAACTCCCAGTGCAACAAAACCGGGAACTGTAGACCAGTATTGCACGAAATCGAATGCGCCTTCTGGCAGGAACAGTTCGGCAGGCGCTTTCCAGCCCAGCGTCTTCCTGGGACGGGTGTTCAGCAACCACGCTATGTCGTCCAGTTGCTCTTGGGAGTAGACCGACAAATCGGTCCCCTTGGGCAGGTACTGGCGCAGCAAGCCGTTGGTGTTTTCGTTGATGCCGCGCTCCCAAGGTGCATGCGGGTGGGCGAAGTACACATCGACCCCGGTCGAGGCCGTCAGCCGTTTGTGATGCCGCATCTCCGACCCCTGATCGTACGTCATCGAAAGCCGCATCTGCGCGTCGAATCGATTGAGAATTTTGGTGAAAGCCTCGGCCGCCACGTCGGCCTTGCTGCTCGTCAGCTTGACCAGGGCAACAAATAAGGTGGTGCGCTCGACCAGCGTACCCACCTGCGATTGGTTGCCCTTGCCGATAATCAGATCGCCTTCCCAGTGACCGGGAATGAGGCGCATGGCGATTTCGGCGGGGCGTAAGTCGATTAGAATCTTATCCGGAATCGACCCGTTGTTGATTTTGTTTTTTCCTTGTTGCGTTTTTCGGGCTTTGTGCCGGCGGCGCATCAGGGCCAAAAGGCTGGCGCGAAGCTGGCCTTTGGGCATGGCGTAGAGCGCGGTGTAAATGGTTTCGCGAGAGAGTTGAACAGGATCGGGCATACGTGCCAGTGTGCTCTGAATCTGCGCTGGACTCAAGCCGCGGCGAAGATGGCTGACGATTAAATCCCAAAGCGCGGTGCCCGGAGTGAGCTTGCTGGGCACGCGCGCCACCTTGGCCAGGCGGCTGGCGCGCTGGTCGGCGGGTTCGCAATGATAACCGCCGGTGGGCATTTTACGACCGGTGCGGGGCACAATCGTGGGAGGCCTCCAGCCGTTGCGATGAAGTTCTCGCAGGATCGTCGAACGAGAGCGGTTGAGAAAAACAGCGATGGTGCCGGGACGGGCTCCCAAAGCCAATTGCATCTCAATCACCGCCCGCTCCCGGATGTCCAAACGCTGGTATTTTTTGCCATGATGCAACTATCTCCTTTTTAGAGAAATGTTGCACTGGGAGTTTGAATCCGCCGTTGAATCACCGAAATTATCTGCAAACTCACTCCCACAAAATTTTGGAGATTTTGTTGCTTGAAGGCGGCGAGCGAAACCCGTCCGAATTGCGTCTACCCATTCAGCGGGACGCGGCGCGGCGGGCAAGACAAAAGGTGCCGGCAAGCGTTAGCCTATAGACGGGTTCCCACCAATTGTGCAAAGAGCGCACAATGGATGGGGTACGGTAAATTCAGTCGGGTTCCAGAACGGCGGCGCGGCCAGTGTGCGGCGCAAGGAGCGGTAATGAGAATTGGAAGCTGGGCAGGATTGATGGCGGCGGCAGCGCTTCTGGCAGGTTGCGGAGACTTTTGGCAGTCGCAGAATAACGGCACCGATAGTTTTTCGCTCTCCGACAGCGGCAGCATCTCCGTGGATCAGGGTTCGAGCGGCACCAACACCATTACTGTCACGCCGGGGAGTTCGTTTACCGATACGGTCTCGCTGACCTGCGCCGTAACCAGCAGGCCGTCGGGCGCGGCCAGTTCCACGGACCCCACATGCAGCTTCTCCGATTCCTCGCTCACCTTCAGCAGCAGCAGTTCGTCGCAAACCTCCACGCTGACCGCCTCCGCAAGCTCCTCCACGCCCGTCGGAGCGTATCAAATAAAGGTGACCGGCACCTCCGGCAGCTTGGCCGAGTACACCACTTTTTGCGTCGCCGTGGGCACCTCCACCAGCAGTTGCACTTCGTCCACCACCAGCGGCAACTTCTATATCCTGAACGGCACCACGCTGACAGGCTATACGGCCAGTTCCAGCGGTATGACACCCATCTCCGGCACCTCGACCACCGGATTTGTCAACGCGACGGCGATGGCCATCAGTTCAGACGGCAACTACCTCTTTGTGACCTCAGATGCCGGGATCACACCATTTACCATCTCAAGCACCGGCGCGCTGACGAAGGGCACCGTTTTTGACGCTGGCGGCGCAACCATCGGCTCCCTGGCCGTGGATCCGGCGGGCAATTGGCTGCTGGCTGCCGCAACAGACGGGAATCTCTATGCGTACCCGCTCACATCGGGTACTTATACATCAGGCACTATATATTCGCAACCGCTCAATCTCGGAAGCGGTGCGCTTTATCCGACCGGAATAGCCATCTCGCCGAGCGGCTATACGAATGACGATATTGTGGCCGTCGCCATGGGTTCCACCGGCACCGGACTCTTTACGTTTACAACGGGCGCAAACTCAGGACCGCTCAGCGGGGAGGGTTCGATACTTAAACCCATCACTGGCGGCAGCGCCACTGCTGTAGCCATCGATCCTCAGAACCGGCTTCTGTATGTTGGAGAAACGGATACCACTTCCACCACTGGATCGTTGCGTGTTTATACCATCACCGGCACGGGCGTGAATCCGTTGAACGTCTATAACCCGACGGGAACCGGGCCGCATACCATTCTTCCCACCAAGGACGGCAGCTATGTCTATGCGGCAAGCTGGGATTCGGACAAAATCACCGGCTATTCGGTGACCACCTCCGCGCTGACGGCGCTGAGTTCCACGATCGCCACGGGCACGCAGCCGAATGGCTTGGTGGAAGACAATACGGGCAGCTTCGTGCTGGGAATAAGTTATGGAGGCACTCCAACTTTCGACGCCTACTCTCTTTCAGCCGGAACGCTGACGAAGTCCACGTCGAACTCGACGGTAGGCAGTCCGGTAGCGATTGTCGCCGCGCCGTAGCTGTGGGGATCGGGAGAGAGCTACCGCGGGCCTGGGTTCATCGAATCCAGGCCCGCGGAGTCTTGGAAGCACAGGTGCTTTCTCCAGCGCCGTCCCTCCGGGACTCCGAGTAGATTGTTGATCCTAAAAACGGCAGTTGAAGTGTGGACAGAATGGCCAACTGTTTCAAATTGAGAGAGATTGCAAACATTGAGAAGATCACCGATCTGGTGAAGCGCGGAGCAGTACAAAAATCCACCGAGACCCCCTTGGCTGCTGCCGAATACACGTAATGAACAAAATCGTAAAATGGAGCGTAAGCAAAATAAATACAGCAAGTTAGCTTTTGCTTCGCGGAAATAGCGTTTTGGCGGCAGTTCATTTCAGCCGTAACTTGACGGGGCGGGCCGGACTGCTTCTAACTGCCGCCTATGGTTTCCTGGCCGCGGAGAGGAGCCGTTTTTCCCCCTCTGTGCAAGCCGATCATCTTGGATTATCACCCCCCGCGCTCCCAGAATGATTCCAGGTACGAGGCGCGCATTCGCCCGGAGCGGCATAACCCATATTCCATTGCCACGCTGC
>Ga0224559_1001735_pt1 | contig 11728 bp, 10 predicted proteins | sample 714S33034metaG_FD_180676 | JGI IMG/M metagenome (GOLD analysis project Ga0224559, IMG submission 180676) | Peat soil microbial communities from Stordalen Mire, Sweden - 717 S3 30-34 | ecosystem: Environmental > Terrestrial > Soil > Wetlands > Peat | place: Sweden: Norrbotten County, Stordalen... | reverse complement strand
TATCGGATCGGCCTCTTCAGCCGATCCGATACATAGGGCTCGCTGTTCCTACTGGAGTCCCCACTGGGATCGAAGGTCGCTTAGACCGCTGGGGGGATCGGAGAGCGACGGTTTCGAACTCTCAGTTCCGCCAAACATCGATGCATCCTGTTCACTCATCAGCGCAATGAAGATGGCCAATATTTCTGCACGATCTTCGTAACTGATAGGGACTTCCGCGTTTGGAAAGGAGTTCATGCCGCAACCACCTGCACTTTCTATCGGCATGAACACTGAAATTGTCAAGAAAGTTGCGTTTCTTCCTCCGCGGAATCATCGAGGATCTCCGATTACGCCGGATCTCGGTCGGCGCTGCGGGTGAAATCTCCGCTCTTGCCTCCCGATTTAGCTTCGAGCCGGATGGCGCGGATGACGATGGACTTGTCGAGGGCCTTGGTCATGTCGTAGACGGTGAGGGCTGCGACGGAGGCTGCGGTCAGCGCCTCCATCTCAACGCCTGTGGGGCCAACGGTGGCGGCGGTCGCTGTGATGCGGACGCCCCCATCCACAATCTCCGCCTGCACGTCGATGTGAGAGAGCGAGAGAGGATGGCACATGGGAATCAAGTCGGCGGTGCGCTTGGCTGCTTGGATGCCGGCGAAGCGCGCCACTTCGAGCGGGTTTCCCTTGGGGTTGGCGGGCAGGGCGGCCAGCACGGCCTGAGAGAGTTCGACGAAGGCCGAGGCGGTGGCGGTGCGTCGGGTAGGTTGCTTGGCGCTGACATCCACCATGGAGGCCTGGCCGGATGCATCGAAGTGGGAAAGCTCGGACACTGGATCTCCTCATGAACAACACGGATTTGGGGTTGAGGTATCCCACCCTAGCCGCAAAAACAAGTACGCGGCGAGGATGGGGCACCCAGCTTAGGGAAGCAAAATGCGAACAATGGCGCCGGCATCCAGCCGGTGGGCTTCTTCGGGGATAACCAGAAAGCAGTTGGAGCGGGCAAGGGCAGCCAGATCGCCCGAACCCTGCCATGGGACCAGCGCGACCTCAGGAAGATGGCCGGCGGGTGGGTTGAAATTGCAGAATGCGGGAAGGAAGCGCGTGAGGCCGGGTTTTCCGTGCTTATCGCTTTCCTTTGCCAGGCGCGCGAGAGCAAAGCGTGGGCCTGGATGAAGGCGCCCGGCCAGCGCAGTCAGCACCGGAGCGGCGAAGAGCAGGAATGTGACGGCGGAAGAGACGGGATTGCCGGGAAGCCCGAAGAGCGGCAGGGAACGAGCCGTGCCGCCCGGTATTTCGCCGAAGACCAGCGGCTTGCCGGGCTGGATGCGTACGCCGGTGAAGTGGAATTTGGCGCCTGCACGGGCCAGCGCCGGTTCGACCAGGTCGAATTTGCCCGCCGAGACGCCGCCGGAGATGAGCAGCATGTCAGCTTGAGCGGCTGCCGCAAGAGATTTGTCGAGGGCGCCTGCGCTATCGGCAGCGGTGGGCAGTACCCAGGGCTCACCGCACGCGGCGGTAACCATGGCTGCCAGCATGGGCGCGTTGGAGTTGCGGATCTGACCAGCGGCGGGGGAGGACGCCACCGGAACCAGCTCATCGCCCGTGGTGAGAATCGCAACGCGGGGCCGTGTGAAGACGTCGATCGCCGAACATCCACATGCGGCGGCCAAGGCAAGCTGCGCGAAGGCCATGGCGGTTCCGGCGGGAAGCAGTTCGTCGCCCTGGCGGGCCTGGGCACCCTGCGCGACGATGTTTTCGTCCGATGAGACTCGTTGAAGGGGCAATAGCCTGACCCGGTCACCGGCTGTCTCGACGTGCTCGATCATGATGACGGCATCGGCGCCCTCGGGAACCGTTGCCCCCGTCATGATCTCCCACGCGGCGCCGGCGGGCAATGGTCCGGCTGGCGCCTGCCCGGCGCGTGTGGAGCCAACGACGCGCAAGAACTTGTGAGTGGAAGCATCGGTGGCGCGGACGGCAAAACCGTCCCTGGTGGAGCGGGCAAAGGGCGGCTGATCGCGATCGGCTCGGATCTGCTGGGCAAGGACACGGGTGGATGCTGCCCCGAGGGCAACGCGCTCGGTGGGTGGAACCCGTTTCGCCAGCTGCGTGGCAAACGCGGAAACCAGCGCGGCGGCTTGCTCGTAACTGGGTGAGTCGGAACTCATGGAATCGATTGTAGAGCGTGGTACGCATTGGGCGCGGAGCTTGCACCATGAGCTATCGGGAGGCAGGTCCCCTTCCAGGAAGAAACCAGAGTGTAAGTTCAACAAAAAAGGACGACAAGAGGTCCAGGCCTAAAGGCCCTCGTAGTTGGCCGCCTCTTAAAAGGGGCCTAAAGGCCCCTACTCCCTCCGCCCGTTTCATTCTCCGTTGGCCGGCAACGTCGGTGGGGGACTCATAGGCAAGGTCACAATTGAGATTTGGGCTTTCCCACCCTTGCCGCGATGGAGCTGCGTCAAGGATGGGGCACCCAGCATTGTGGGATTCCTGGCGCATGGTCCTTGTTTATCAGGGATTTACTGCCACAAATGCAAAGGGCATCCGACAGGTCGGATGCCCTTCCGAAGCAAAGCAAGGAGCTGCGCTACTTCTTCTTGGTGGGCTTTGCGGCCTTGTAGCCGTTGTCGATGACCTGATTGAATCCGGCGAGAATGCCTTTTACGTCAGCGGCATAGGGGCCGTCCGGCGCCAGTTGCAGGTACTTCTGGTAGGCCTCCATGCATCCCGGCGGCGGTGTCAGTTTGTGTGTTGTTTCGTCCATGACGGTCTTGCCCACCAGGCCGTTCCCTTTGAGGTAGTAAAGAAGGGCCTGGTTGGGGTCGAGAGCGATGGCCTTGTCGGCGGCAGCCACCTGGGCGTCCGCCTGGTTGGTCTGGAAGAAGATGACGGCTTCATTTTTCAGGTAAAAAGCAGCCTGCGTGGGATTCACTTTTGCGGCCGCATCGTAGGCATCGTTCGCCTCCTGGACCTTGCCGGTGCGGGCGTAAACTTCGCCCAGACCGCTCTCGGCCAGACCCTGGATCGCGGGACTCGGCTTTTTTGAAGCGGCCTCGAGATCGAGGGTCTTCTTGAAGGTCGTAGCCGCATCGTCGTATTTCTTCAAGCCGGTCTGAGCTTGACCGAGCTGAGCCCACAGCACGGATGCATCGGGCTTGGCCGCGGAGTCTTTGAGCATGAGGGTCTCAATCTCGGTGTACTTGGCGGTCTTGATCTCCGCTTCCTTGGCATCGATATCGGCCTTGGTTGCCTTGGCCCCCAAGGTAGACGCGGCCGTTGCATGCGCGCTGTCGGCGTCTTTGATGTCCTGGGTCACGACGCGCAGGTCGGCGTTGAGGTTCTTGATCACCTCATTGGCCTTCATTGCTTCCTGATTGTGCTTCCTGAGATCTTCAAGCTGCTTCTTCTGCTCGGGAGGCAAAGCGTCGATATACTCCTTGCGGGACATATCGATATCCTGAAGGGCATCCTGGCCGGCGGTGATGGTGACCTTGTCAACCTTGTCGGCGAGCTTGTCCGGTGTCATGCCCGGAGTGCGATAGACCAGGGTGTAGAAGCCAGGGCTGGTTTCAATGCTGTAGTCGCCGTTGGCATTGACCTCGGCCGAAGCTTTCTCGCTTGATTTCGCGCTCAATCCGGGACCGGAAGCCAGCCCGACACTTAACAGGCTGACGGTGCCGCCGGACTGAGAAGCGCCGGTCGGATTGGTCACGTGGCCATGGATTTTGCCGGTGGGCCCAGCGGGCGCCTGCGCGAGCACGGGCAACAGAGCGAGTGCGATCAGGCCCAGCAGAAGTGAGATGGTGCGTTTCATGTTCTTCTCCTTGGGAGCGGCGGGAACAAAGCTGCCCGCGCGCTCAAAAAAGTCATATTTTCCGGCCCACGCAAGGCATAGTCCTATTGGCATCTTTCCCGTGCATGTGCGCATTCAAACCATTCTGGAATCCCAGCGATGCCGCCAAATTCCCAGCGATCCCGGCAGCGCGTTCGATCCATCCCCAGGCCGCATCTGCCGCGAAACCCCTGTCGCGGACGATTGCGATCAGCAGGACCCAAGGTAAATCCAATCGACTACCGAATACAAGAGCGCATGGCAGTATATGCAACAATCGGCTCGGTTCGCATACGGATTGCCACGAATCGGCTGTATGTTTGAGCCTCGCCGCAGTTGCAAAGCCAGCAGTCAGAGATCCCCGCCGGCGGTGACCACCACCTAACCCCTCCATGGTAGTGCTATTCGAGGGCAGGCGCATGTGGCATGGATCACAATCTAGAATAAAATTATGTCGACCGTTATTCGTGCAGCGACTCCGGCGGATGTTCCTCGGATTCTGGCGTTTATTCGTGCCCTGGCGGCCTATGAGCGCGAACCGGACGCAGTCAGCGCCACCGAAGCGGACTTGCTGCGCGACGGATTCGGCTTGAATCCATTCTATTTCTGCCTGATCGCCGAGTTTGACGGGCATTCGGCAGGTTTCGCGCTCTACTTCTTCAACTACTCGACATGGATGGGGCGGCCAGGACTGTACCTGGAAGACCTGTTCGTGCAGCCTGAATTTCGCGGGTTGGGCATCGGCAAGGCTCTGCTGAAACAAGTGGCGGCTATCGCTGTCGAGAAAAACTGTCCCCGGCTGCAATGGGAGGTTCTGGACTGGAACACGCCGGCCATCGATTTTTATCGCGCCATGGGAGCTGAATTCATGGATGAATGGCGGAATGTGCGCGTGACCGGAGAGGCGCTCGACCGGTTGGCTGGGATGAAAGACGGACCCGAGGAGGCTGCACATTGAGAATCCGCGTGATTGGCGGAGGACTGGCCGGCCCTGAAGCCGCGCTGACCGCCGCGCGCCTGGGTTGCGCTGTCGACCTCTACGAGATGCGGGCTGTGGTTGAAGGAAAGCCGCGGTTGACACCGGCTCACCAGACCACTGAATTTGGCGAGCTGGTGTGCTCCAACTCATTGAAGAGCGAGTCGCCCAACACGGCGCCGTGGCTGCTGAAGCAGGAGATGCGGCGGGCCGGCTCGGCGCTGCTGCACATTGCGGATGAGACGGCGGTTCCAGCAGGGCACGCGCTGGCTGTGGATCGCGTGGAGTTTTCGCGGCGGATTACCGAAGCCATTGCAGCCGAGCCGTTGATTCGCGTGATCCGGGAAGAGGTAACGCAGCTCGACGAAACCGATGCCGGCACACTGAATATCCTGGCGACGGGGCCGCTGACATCGGACGCGCTGAGCCGGGAGATCGAGCGCATCACGGGCTCAGGGCACCTGGCCTTCTACGACTCGATTTCGCCCATCGTCGATGCTGAGACCATCGATATGGATCGGGTGTACATGGCGGCGCGCTGGGACAAGGGGACAGCCGACTATATCAACTGCCCAATGAACCGCGAGGAGTTCGATCGCTTTCTCGACGCGCTGCTGGAGGCCGAGGCCGCCGAAGCCAAAGAGTGGGAGAAGCTGGACTATTTCGAAGGCTGCCTGCCGATTGAAGTGCTGGCGCGGCGCGGACGGGATACGTTGCGTTTTGGCCCCATGAAGCCGGTGGGGTTGCGCGATCCCCGCACCGGGCGGACGCCATGGGCCGTGGTGCAACTGCGAAAAGAAAATGTGCGCGCGGATAGCTATAACCTGGTCGGGTTTCAGAATCACCTGAAGTTTGGCGAGCAGGCGCGGGTGCTGCGGCTGATTCCAGGACTCGAAAATGCGCGCTTCCTGCGCTACGGGCAGATTCATCGCAACACGTATATTCAGGCGCCCCTGCTGCTGGATGAAACGCTTCGCCTGAAATCTGAGGGTGCCCCATCCTTTCCACGCACTTTAGTGGAAAGGGTGGGAGTACAAAACATCATGTTCGCCGGACAGCTTTCCGGAGTCGAAGGGTACACCGAATCGATCGCCACGGGGTTACTGGTTGGGATTTATGCGGCGGCATTGGTGCGCGGGGAAGAACCAGTGCCTGCTCCGCGTGCAAGCGCCTTGGGTTCGCTGGTGCACTACATTACGCACGCCGATCCGAAAGACTTTCAGCCGGCCAACATCACCTTCGACCTGCTGGAGCCACTCGAAGAGGAACTGCGCAAGAAAGTCCGCGATAAGAAAGAGCGGCACCGGATGGTGTGCGAGCGGTCGCTGGCTGCATTCGACGCGTGGTGGAGTGCGAGGCCGCATACGGCGGCGGAACTTCGCAATCACATTTGAAAGTGCTTGGCGTTGGGATCTGGAAGGAATCTGTTTGCGAGCCACGGAAAAGGTGGAAAAGGAGACCATTGGCGGCTCGACCTGTGGCAGGGGCTAAAGCCCTATCTTTTTTGTGAGCATTTTGCGGCACGACTAAAGTCATGCCCTGTTACAAAGCTCGCTTCGATGGAGTTTTTGCGGCGGCCTGAGACGTCCGCTTGCCATGAAAGTCCAAAAGTGCGAGACCGCACGCAGCCGCGGAACTTCGCACATGAGATTTGCGTAATTCTGTGCTACGCTGTGCCTTCCTCGGAAAGGTCGCTTATGCGCGCCATCTCTGCTGTCGATGCTGTTTCGCTTGCTATTCAACGCACCCGGGAGTTTCTCTTCAAGCCATTCACATGGGGAACCTATCTGAAGCTTGGCCTGGTCGCGATCGTCACGGAGGGCCTGGGCGGCAATCTTCGCTCCTCATCGAACAACAGCCATCCGTCGGGACATGGACCCATCAGTGGGCCCACGATCAATTCGCTGTCCGACATCCCGCCGCTATGGATCGCAATGGCCGTGGCGGCGGCGCTTCTTCTGATTGTGGTGTCGCTGGCGGTTTTCTACCTGGTGACACGGCTGCGGTTCGCGTTCTTTCACTGCCTCATTCACAACACGAAAGAGATCCGCCCGGGCTGGTGGCTGCTTCGAGACCAGGCGACGCGCTTTTTCTGGCTGAATATCGTGGTGGGATTCTTCTATCTGCTGGTGGTGGTGTTGGCCGCGATGCCCTTCGTCAATGGGTTCTGGCGTTTGTTTCATGAGATGCAGCCGGGCGGCTCACCCGATATCGGATTGTTGCTGTCACTTGTGTTGCCTCTGATTCCCGTCCTCTTTGTGCTGGTGCTGGCGGGAGTTCTGCTCGACGTGGTGCTGCGCGATGGGATACTGCCGCATTACGCGCTGGAGGACGCAACGGCCGGCGAAGCGTGGAGCAGGGTATGGGCCAGCATTACGGCCGAGAAGAGGCAGTTTCTTGCCTACGCGTTGTTGCGCGTGATTCTGCCGACCATCGCGATTGCCGGTTTGTTCATGGTGCTGCTGATTCCTGGGCTCGCGCTGGCCGGTGTGCTTGCGGCGGTCGAATTCGGGCTTCACTCGGCCTTCGCCGATGCGGCGGGCGCATCGAGAATTGTCGGCATTCTTCTCGAGGCTTTCTTCGGTGTGCTCGCATTCGGTTTCATGCTGCTGGCCAGCATCTGCCTGGGTGGGCCGGTGAGCACGGGGATTCGGGAATATGCGCTGGTCTTTTACGGCGGCCGCTATCCGGCGCTGGGAGAGGTTCTCTACCCGCAGGTATCGCGCACGGAATGAGGGGGCACCCAGTGTGAGTTTTGACGGGCCGGGTCGGTAGCGCAGTATCATCCCAGTCAGGCCGTGGGAGGCCCGGAGCGATTCCCGATGAAAGTTCTCTCAGCCTCGGATGCAATATGGCCCGCCCTGCTGCGGACATATGCCTATCTCTTCCAGACCTTCAAATGGGAGAGATTTCTGAAGCTGACGATGGTGGCGACGATCGGCGAAGGTTTTCTGGTCAGCTTCAAGTTCTGGGTGCCGAATACGTTCCCGTTCGATGTGAATACGGCTGGACTGAAGGCGTTTCTACTCACTCCGGAGTTTCTGCCTGTGACTCTGCTCGGGGCCACTGCAATATTTCTGAGCGGGATCTATTGCTACCTCTTGGTGATACGGCTGCGCTTCGCCTTCATCCATTCGCTCATTCACCAGACCACGGAATTCCGCAGTGCCTCGAACCTCTATTCCGCTGAGTCGGATCGCTTTTTCACGGCCTGCATGCTGGTCTGGCTCGGCTTTCTGGTGGCATTGGCGCTGCTGATTGTGCTGGTTGCTCTCGCGGTCTATACGGTGGTGGGCACGCGAACCCCGGAGGGCAAGCTCGATCCCGGAAATTTCCTGATCATGTTCTTTCCCTGTATCGGCATTGCGTTTACGCTCATCCTCGCCGTCTGCGCGGCCAAGGTGGTGCTCAGCGACTTTGTCCTGCCGCACATGGCCATTGAAGGCGCGTCTTTCCGGAAGGCCTGGACGGCTGTTCGCGCGCGCTTTGCCGCCAACAAAGAGACGTTCATCTCGTACTTCATCTTGCGCATGACCATGCTGCTGATCGCGAGCATGATTCTGGGCTTTCTCGCCTGGGTTGCCGGAGTCATCGTCTTTGCCGTTCTGGGCATGTCCGCGGCGGGATTCAACGCCATGCTGGATGGAACCAGCGACTTCCGCGCGACGCTGCTGATCGTGGCGCGGATGGTCTTCATCTTGCTTGGGCTGGGCGCGGGATCGGTGATTGCGGCGAGCTTCGGCGGACCGATCTGCGTCTTCCTGCGGAGCTATGCGTTGTTCTATTACGGCGGGCATTACAAGCCGCTCGGGAATCTGCTGGAACCCGGAGTACCGGTCTCAACTGCGAATGAACGGGTCGCGGAGGCTTGCTGACGGGCGAAGCATCGCGGGTGTTCGCGGGACCCGATTTAGATTCTTACGCCTCAAATCGTGAACAGAACTACTTCAACAATTCCGAGGCGCTCTTTACATGCCGGGAGCCTCTCGGCAGACAGGAAGAGCAATTTGCCCAAGACGCTAAGGGTGATCCGTCAGCCGTGGGATTTCAAGGGCGGAGCCCTTGGTTAGATTTGAGGTTTCCCGCCCTTGCGCAGAAAAAAGGTGCAAGGATGCGGCACCCAGGAAGAAGCAGGTCCCTCGACTCCGCTGAAGTACGCTTTGCTCAGGATGACAGGGCATTGTTTGATAGGAGCTTTGCACTCAGGACACTGGCCGCAAGAGCGAGTACGCGGCGGGGTTGGGGAACGGGCAATTGTGGTTCATCCGGCACTCTGGAAACATTTGCGGGGGGTGCGGTGTCGAAAGAGAGGGAGGGCGCGGATGGTTAACCCGGCACAAATCCTCTCGAATCCGATTGCGGCCATGGCTTTGCGCGTTGCGCTGGGCACGTACGTGGTCTACATGGCGCGGAAGTTTTATGCCGATCCGACCGGCTATTTCCGGAAATCGGCGCGCGGTCTGCCCGATGTTCCGTGGCTGGCGCCGATCATCCGCGGCCTGGCCTGCTTCTGCCTGTGGGGCGGATGTTTCATTGTGGCAACCGCCGTCTCGGTGCAGGTGTTTGACCTGCACGGCGATCTGCTGGCCGTTGCGCTGATCACCCTGGCGGCCGTCGCTGCGTGGTGTCTGCTTCCGAAGCAGCGACCGGGCGCTGAGGATAAGTCCAGCTTCCAGGAGTGATCCAGGAACCTTTCCCGCTCCGTCAGTGTCCAAGAAGAGGTAGGGTACAGGGCAAACGACAGGTCGATCGTCGCTGGGTTGAAACCGTGTAACCTGAAGACCGGAGTCTATCGATGCATCGGATGTCCATCCTGGTTTGTTCAGTCGCGCTGCTCGGCGCCGCGGCGTACGCCGGTTCGCAGGCCGCGCCGCCCAAAGTTGCAGCCTCGACCGAGAAAGTCACCAAACTTGTGCTTCCCCCGGTTCCTGTTGCGCTGTTGCCCGATTCATTTGCCGGGTGGGTGACGTCCGACGCTCCCAAAAGGCTGGCCGAGGCCGCGCAGGCTGACGCGGCCAATGCGGAAGTCCTCAAGGAATACGATTTTACCGAGGGCATGGTGGCCAACTACAAGCGGAGCGGCGAAACGCTCAGCCTGCGGGCACTGCGCTTTCACGACGCCAGCGGCGCATATGGCGCCTATTCGTTCTACCGCCAGTCTGGGTGGCCGAAGGAGAACATCGGCACCGGTGCTACCTCGAATCACAATCGTGTGCTTTTCTGGCTGGGAAATACGGTGGTGGACGCGAATTTCTCGCGTATCGGTCCCATGTCCGGCTCGGAACTGCGTGAACTGGCCAACCATATCCCGGTTCCGGATGGGTCAAAGGCTCTGGCCCCTCCCATTCTGAACAATCTGCCCAAGGACTCGATGGATGGGCAGAGCACACACTACGCAGTGGGCCCGGTTGGCTATGTGGGATCGGGGGGCGTGCTGCCGCCCGACCTGGTGGGCTTCGGCCGCGGTGCGGAGGCGGTGACGGCAACCTACTCACTGCGTTCCGGCCCAGCCACTCTGACCATCGTCGACTACCCGACGCCGCAGATGGCTGCCGCCCAGGAGACAAAGATCCGCGCCTACATCAAGGCGGGAAGTCAAGCTCAGCCGGCCTGGCCCAAGCCGCTTCAAGACTCCGACCAGGCATCGCTCGAGGTACGGCGCAGCGGCCCGATCGTAGCGCTGATGAGCGGCGATGCCACGCCGGATGAGAGCCACAAGCTGCTGGCTATGGTCCATTACGAGTCCGATATCACGTCGATCCCTCAGCCCACGGAGTCAGAGGTGGCAAAGACCAGCAAGCTGCTTCTGGGGATCGCGGCGCTGGTCATTATCGGAGCCAGCGCGGCCATTCTGCTTGGTTTCTTCCTGGGCGGAGGACGGGCGCTCTACCGGTTGGCGCGCGGCAAGCCGATCTCTTCTGTGTACGACGAAGAATTTATCCATCTCGATCTGCGGGAAGAATGGGTAGAATCTGTTCCGGGGGTTGACAGGCCGCATCCGAAGGGTTAATAGGGGACGTCAAACCTGTGGAAAACTAGGCGAAAACCCTAAGAAAACCGGCGAATAGACAGGGAATCGAGGGTATCAAAAGGCGAACAGGCGTCGAAGACGAGTTATGCACCGGCAAGATCAAATGATTTGCAAATCGTTGAATTCAGGCCATTTATTTCCTGCCAGATTTATCCTTGACACTCCCTTCCCACGCCCCTAGTATGCAGCCAGAAAGTTCTGATGGTTTTGCCTCCGTTGGAACTATTCTCCCTGAGGGAAGAGCTGCCCTGTTGCCGGGCGGCTCTTCCCGTTTTTGCCGGTTCCTTGCCTCCGCCTATTCCGGTTTCCCCTCCGCATCGAGAGCAGGCTCCGTCCACTGAGCGCCGCAGGCTTCGCAGAGCCAGGAGTTTGCCGGCTCGGCACTCTCGAGCACAGGATCTTCGGCGCCGCAATTCGGGCATTGGGGGGCTTCGAACTCCGGTACATCGGCGCGAAACAGATCGACGATCTCCTGCGGAATTGGCATCGCGGCAATTTGACGCGCCTCCTCAATCTGGTCGGCCGCAACGACGACTCGAGGACTACTGATGCCGAAGGAGTAACGCGAACCAGGCTGCTCAACCCAACTCTCGATCCCCGCGCGGCGCAGCATTTCGCGAATCTGCCAGGCCTGCTCCTTATCGTCGCATTCGCAGAGAAGCGTCTTCCAGGTGAACTCGACGGAAGGGCCGTCTTCGTCATTGTTGTCGGTGGCGTCCAGGTCGGCGGGGTCGGCCCATTGGCGAGCGTTGGGAACTCCACGATTTGGCGGAAGCTCCTTCTTCGCACAGGGATCGTCGAGCCCGCGACTCAGCAACTCAGTGCGCAGAACCTGCTGCGCGGTCTCCGTCAGATCGCCATAATTGTCGGCCAGTTGCTCGAGTTCGCTGTCGAGCATTCCGCG
>Ga0224559_1001733_pt1 | contig 11744 bp, 10 predicted proteins | sample 714S33034metaG_FD_180676 | JGI IMG/M metagenome (GOLD analysis project Ga0224559, IMG submission 180676) | Peat soil microbial communities from Stordalen Mire, Sweden - 717 S3 30-34 | ecosystem: Environmental > Terrestrial > Soil > Wetlands > Peat | place: Sweden: Norrbotten County, Stordalen... | reverse complement strand
GTGCAAGATAGAAAAGAAACTTCAAACAAATCTATCTTGCACGGCCGATAGTCCCCCTGAGCAATAAGGATATTGGCTACCTTCCCGGTGATATCAAATCAAAGCTCAATCCTTATATGGAACCCCTTTGGGACAACCTGAAATTTATTCAGAATCAATACAATGAAAAGGATAAGGAATATAAGGTTATAGCCGATTCAGTTGAAAATGAAAAGCTGATGATTACCCCGCTTGCCTATATCCGGGGACGAAGCATTTCCAATGTGTGTTTCATTGTAGATGAAGCTCAGAACCTTACTCCCCATGAAGTAAAAACCATTATTACACGAGCCGGCGAAAACACGAAGATCATTTTTACCGGTGATATTTTCCAGATCGATACTCCTTATCTCGATTCTCAGAGTAACGGACTCTCCACCCTGATCGACAGGATCAAGAAACATCCGCTTTATGCACATGTAAGATTGGAAAAAGGAGAACGATCGGAACTGGCCAACCTCGCAAATGAATTACTTTGATCACACCAGTGATTGAATGTTATTTTTCATTTGCAATTACTGCCATCAGGGTCTTTCCTACAGCACCGAGTGTCGTTTTATCTATTGAATTCATATCATCTTTCGTGGTATGCCAATAAGGATAAAATCCAGAGTTCCCTGTTGCATCCTTGACCAGGTGAATGATATCGATGGTCGGTATGTTCATGATCTTATTGATGAAAGTATGATCATCCGTTATGTATCCCCCTGTATCAAATGGAAAATAAGCCGAATATCCAAGTTCACCCGCTATATCCCATACCTTCCGTACAATAGCGGGCGCATATTCAAGTGAAAACCCCTCCTGGAGGAAGGTGGCATTTGAAGCCCCTACCATATCGAGAAGTATCCCGTATTTAGCAAAGTAATTGGCTTTGTGAGGATGATTTGCCCAATATTGGGATCCAAGACCCCACCAATCCTCGGAATTCTTATCCCTCGGCATGTCTTCCGGAGCCCCGTAATCTTCTGCGTCCAGTAAAATGAGATCAACACCAATCGATGGCTTTGTAGTACTTAACTGGCGCGCAATTTCAAGAAGGATCCCCACTCCGCTGGCGCCATCATTAGCTCCAAGAATCGGTGTCCTGTGCTTTTTAACATCTGGATCATTATCTGCAAAAGGTCGTGAATCCCAATGGGAACAAATAAATATCCGGTCATTTGTAGTCGGATTAAAGGATGCAATGATATTTTTGAAATCAAGTATCTTCCCATTGAAGGCTTTGACCTGTCCCTTTTGAACGATCACATCAGGACAGTATTCCTTTAGCTTATTGATTAGAAAACCAGCACATTTTTCGTGGGCGGCAGTATTGTTCACCCGGGGCCCAAAATCAACCTGTTCTTTCACATATCTGTATGCTGAATCAGAATCAAATGGCGGAACTTTCAACTGTTCCACCTGCTTCGCTGTTTCATTATTCCCGGCAGATTGATTATGGCTGGTGTTGTTGCAGGACCAGGATATCAGGATAATCAGTAAAATGATAACGGGTAATTTGGATATTTTCATGTTTACTCGAAATAAGATTTATAGGCGCTGGGTTTAGACTATTTATAAAACATCCTCTTTTTGGAAATAAAATGCATGATCAGGCTGAGGATGAAAATAATTCCACCTAATATAGTGGCAATCCTGGCCAGGTAATCTCCATGCTGGACGTAATATGTAAGCCTGTCATTAGCATTGAGTACTCCTTTAATCGCGGCAGGCTCCCAATATTCAGTCACCTGGTGCGGGTCTCCACGCTGATCGATGAAAGCAGAAATTCCGGTGTTGGCAGAGCGGGCAATACTGCGTCTTGTTTCGATAGCCCTTAGTGAGGCAAATGAAAAATGCTGACGGTGACCTGCAGTATTTCCCCACCACCCATCATTAGTGATTATCATCATTACCTCTGCTCCATTCTTCACGAATTCAGAAAAGAACTCCCCGAATATTGACTCATAGCAAATGGCAGGTGACACTTTAACAGCACCGACTGTGGTAAATACCCTGCGGATTTTATCAATACCCAAACTCCCAACGGTTCCTCCCATATTGATCGCAAGTTTCTCCAGTAGTTTAAAATGCTTATAGGTGGGAAGGATTTCGACCCCAGGCGTAAGTTTCGATTTATGATATAATTGAATACTGTCTCTTGAATTCAGGAGCATGGCAGTATTGTATTCATCATAATAAATATCTGCATCCGTATATTTTCGTGCGGTATTACTAACCTCTTCTCCGGGAGCAAATTCATGGCGGGTTGAAGCTCCTACAAGTAAATTCAGCTTTGGATATTTCTTTAGGACATCCTCCAGGAGACCAATGCTCTTGAAAGTTATAATGTCATTTTCCCACATATATTCCTGGATTGCCGATTCAGGAGCGACAAGAAAGTTAGTATTGCTGTCAAGGTAAGGATCAGCCAGTTTCATAATTCTTCCCACAACCTCTGTGGGGGGAACTGAATATTGTTCCTTATAGGGATCAAGATTAGGCTGGACGACTACAATAGTTACCGGATTACTTTTCTCTTTGTAGGATTGATAGATAGAACTTGAAAGGATCAAAGGAACAATAATCCAGGTCAGCCATAAAGGAATTAATAATATTTGCCTAATTCTCTGCTTGTTATATTCAGCCCGTTTGAATGATCCCGGGTAGATGATAAGGAATAAGATGATATTGGCAACTAAAATCCATAAGGTTCCTCCGAAAGTACCTGTATATTCATACCATTCAACCCACTTGTAATAAGATGAAAATCCATTCCCGAGGTTCAGCCACGGCCAGTTGAGGTCCCAGTTGAGATGAAGGTATTCAAAAGCCATCCAGTAAAAGATCAGCGCTGAGTATGCAGCGATGTCGTTTTTAAGTTTTCTCCGGGTAAAATGAAAAAATTGGAAAATGATCGTCATGAAAAGGGAATTCACCCCGATGGCGACAATCGCACCGGCTCCGGTTGAATTGTATATCCACCAGGTGGTCAGCCCGTTCCAGATGACAAAAGCAGGATAGGAGTAAAAAAGCAGGCTGAATTTTATGAATTTCAGGGGATGCCTGTAAATGTAATCTTCAATGATCAGTAAGGGAACGAACCCGGCAAATAGTAACCCGGGAAATCCCCGCGCAGGCCAGGCTGCTGCCATGAGCAATCCTGAAAGAACCGATAACAGGAGCAGGTGATACTTTTTCATCCGGCAATAATAATGATTTCAGCGGTTAGGAAGCAAAGATAGAGAATAATTCATGATTAATTTCCCATTCTATGGTCAGAGACAGCATACTTTTATGCGGTCAAAGATGGGTAACGCTGTTGCCTTAGCTTTAACACTTCACTGTAGATCAGGCTTTTCAACACATCAATGTTCTTTTTTTCAGTTGCAGAAATAAAAATTGAAGGCATATTATTCCTGGCCATCCAGGTGTTCTCAAGATCGTTAAGTGTCAGGTTTTCTTTCCGGACTGGCGAAAGATCATCTTCTTCTTTAGCAACGTGGGTATACTTGTCGATCTTATTGAAAAGCATGATAATAGGTTTATCAGAGGCGCCAATGTCTGTCAGCGTCTGATTCACTACATCTATCTGTTCTTCAAAGGCTGGATGTGAAATATCCACGATGTGGATGAGGATATCGGCTTCTCGTACTTCATCCAATGTAGACTTGAATGATTCAATCAGGGTGTGAGGCAATTTTCTGATGAACCCCACCGTATCCGATAATAAAAATGGCAGGGCATCGATAACAACTTTGCGAACAGTCGTATCCAGTGTTGCAAATAATTTGTTTTCAGCAAACACATCGGATTTGCTGAGCAGATTCATAACCGTTGATTTACCGACATTGGTATAACCAACAAGGGCCACCCGGACAAGATCCCTGCGGTTCTTTCGCTGTGTAGCCTTCTGTTTATCTATTTCCTCGAGCTTTTTCTTTAATAATGAGATCCGGTAACGAAGGATCCGGCGGTCAGTCTCAATTTCCTGCTCTCCTGGCCCTCTGAGACCAATGCCGCCCCGCTGCTTTTCCAGGTGCGTCCACATCCGGGTTAGTCGCGGAAGCAGGTACTCACATTGTGCCAGTTCGACCTGGGTACGTGAATGAGCTGTCCTGGCCCGTTTGGCGAAGATATCAAGGATCAGGTTATTACGATCGAGGATCCTGCACTTGAGCTCTTTCTCAATATTACGTATCTGGCTGGTTGATAGCTCATCATCAAAGACAGCAATATCCACGTCATGATCTGAAATATACGTCTGTATCTCTTTCAGCTTTCCCCTGCCGACATAAGTCCTGGGATCTGGATAATCCAGCTTCTGAATGAATTTTTTAACCGGGATGCCTCCTGCAGTATCCACCAGAAATGCGAGCTCTTCCAGGTACTCTTCCACAGTCGAGAAATCCTGCTGATGATGGGTGACACCGACCAGAATTACAGTTTCTTGAATAGGAGAGGTGTCTGGCATGAGAAATTTGGATATGATCTTTGATTGGGAAATCTTCCTCGGAGCAGGAGGTTAAAAGCTCTTAAACCCAATGATCTCCCTGACTTCACGAATAGTCTTCCGTGCACTTGAACGGGCTTTTTCAGCACCCAGTTCAACAACCTTTTTAAGGTAACTTTCATTGCTATGCAATTCTTTTATCTTTTCACGGAAAGGATCTGTGAAAAGGATCAGATCTTCAGCAAGTTGCTTTTTCATATCTCCGTAACGTATCTGACAAGTATCATAGAGGTTGCTGAAATGCATATAGGTATCGTGAGAAGAAACTGTTTTCATCAGGCTGAAGAGGTTCTCTATTGCCTGAGGTTTGGGCTGGTTAATTTCCGTGGGACCAGCATCGGTAACAGCCCGCATCACTTTTTTCCGGATTACTTCTGGCGGGTCAGCAAGAAAAATTGCGCTATTTTCATTTTCCGATTTGGACATTTTCAGGCTTCCATCCAATCCCGGGATCTTAACAAGTTCTTCCTCAAATGTATAAGCAACCGGTTCAGGGAAACAGTCAACATGATAAAGCCGGTTGAACCTGTTGGCAAATGTGCGTGTCATTTCCAGGTGCTGTTCCTGGTCTTTACCCACCGGCACTTTGTTTGCCTTGTGAATAATAATGTCGGCTGCCATCAGCGTCGGGTAGGTGAGAAGTCCGGCATTGACATTCTGAGGCTGCTGGCGTATCTTTTCTTTAAAGGAAGTACATCTTTCCAACTCCCCCACATAGGCATTCATATTGAGGAGAAGGTAGAGTTCTGCCGTTTCCGGTAGATCACTCTGAATATATAGTGTAGCTTTTTCAGGATCAAGTCCGCACGCGAGAAACTCAACAAGCACATTCTTTACATTGCCATGAAGGTCTGCAGGGGTAGGATGCGTGGTAAGTGAATGATAATCGGCGATGAAGAAAAAACACTGGTTCTCTTCCTGCATACGGATAAAACTTTTTAATGCCCCGAAATAGTTCCCGAGATGAAGATTCCCCGTTGGCCTTATCCCACTTACAACTACAGTCATTTTGAATTACGATTTATGTTTTAAGAAATACGAAATGTCCATACCTACTTAGCAATAATTATGTAAAGGCATTTTCGCTATTTCGCCATTTACATCTTTATCTCGTCTCCTACTTTGTTAAAGAAGTGATATTCTAAAAAATGGTAAGAAGGCATCGGTTGAAGTTTTATCTTCCCTTTATATCGGAAGAACCATTTCCATTTCCTGCTGAATAATCCTTTTGTAAAGTAGGCATATATATAGGGATGAACGCAAAGTAAAAGGTATTTTTCGTTCTGTTCCCGGTTAAGGTAGCTGATGTTGTTCTCAATATCATCAGTGATAAGGATACTGGGTCTTATCTCCCCTGTGCCATCGCAGGTAGGACATTTTTCCAGGATCTGCACATTCATCTCAGGACGAACTCTTTGCCGGGTTATCTGAACCAGACCAAATTTGCTTGGCGGAAGAATAGAGTGTTTGGCACGGTCTCTCTTCATCTCATCCTTCAGGCGATCGAAAAGTTTTCGTCTGTTAACACCTTGGTTCATGTCAATAAAATCGATCACGATGATGCCTCCCATATCACGTAACCTTAATTGCCTCGCAACCTCTGTAGCTGCTTCAAGGTTCACCTCCAACGCATTGGCTTCCTGGTTTTGCTCGGAGTTTACCCGGTGCCCGCTGTTGATATCGATAACATGAAGTGCCTCAGTATGCTCGATGATCAGGTAGGTGCCGCTCTTGATTGTTATCGTCTTACCAAATGAAGCTTTGATCTGCTTGTCGATACCGTAATGCTCAAAGATGGGGGTTTTACCTGAATGATGTTTAACGATGTTGATTTTATCAGGCGAGATTTTCAGGATATAACTCCGGATCTCCTCGTATATAGCAGGATCGTTGACAATAATGTTATTAAAATCTTCACTCAGAACATCCCTGAGTATGGCTGATGTGCGGTCAATCTCACCAATGATCTTCTGAGGTGCTTTGGCATTGGCTAGCTTTTGCGAGGTTATCTCCCACTTTTTATAAAGATTCCGGAGATCACTGTCCAGGTCTGCAACTAGTTTCCCTTCAGCAACTGTGCGGATAATGATCCCGCAATTTTTTGGCTTAATGCTCGCGATGAGACGTTTTAACCGGTTCCGCTCATCAGAACTTTTTATCTTCTGTGAAACTGAAATCTTATCTGAAAAGGGGATCAGCACAATGTATCTCCCTGCAAAGGAGAGCTCCGATGTAACACGTGGCCCCTTCGTTGAGATCGGTTCTTTTGCAACCTGAACAAGGATCTGCTGGTTGGGCTTTAATACATTATTTATGCGCCCCGATTTCTGGATATCATCGTCCATCTTGTGCTCTCCGATGGAAAGCCCGGGGGTATTGGTAAAGGCTGCCTTAGTGTATTTTATAAGAGAATTGATCTGGGGACCCAGATCAAGGTAATGCAGAAATGCATCTTTCCCGTAGCCAACATCAACAAATGCGGCATTCAACCCGGGCATGATCTTCTTGACCCTTCCAAGGTAAATATCGCCTACAGCAAATTCGCTGTTCGATTTCTCCTTGTTTAATTCAACGAGTTGTTTTTCCTCAAGAAGCGCGATCTCAACCTCATTGGAGGTCGAATTGATGATTAATTCCTTATTCACACTTTATATTTTTAAATTCCTGTTCACGGGTGGATAGCCAGTGATGTCAATGACCTAAGGAATTGTAGCAGGCAGTGGGCGAGGAAAGAACAATTAACCGTAGCCTTCTGCTAATGAAAAACAACAGAAGGCTATGGTCTTTTGTTTATTTTTTCTTATGTCTGTTCTTACGCAAGCGTTTTTTCCGCTTGTGGGTAGCCATCTTGTGTCTCTTTCTTTTTTTACCGCTTGGCATAATCGTTTTTATTAATAAAATTACTTTGTTTTAACATTTGACTTCACCTTGTTAACGAAGGTCTTGGCAGGCTTGAATGCCGGGATGTTGTGAGCGGGAATAATAATCGTTGTGTTCCGGGAAATGTTCCTGCCTGTTTTCTCTGCCCTTTTCTTAATGATAAAACTTCCGAATCCTCTTAAATAAACGTTTTGTCCATGGATCATTGAGCTCTTCAGTGTTTCCATAAAAGCTTCAACAGTTGCCTGAACGGCTACTTTTTCGATTCCTGTTTTATTAGCAATGTCTGCTACAATTTCTGCTTTTGTCATGTTTGATCTTTATTAGTTATTCTGTTAATTATGATGTTTTTATTGGTCAAAACGGGGGTGCAAATATAGAATAATTTTGATTTACAAGGAAATAAATTCTTAAATTCCTTAAAGTTAAGTACCTCCCGGAATGAGAAAACTGAGGGAATAGGTCATTTCAGGTCACTGAAATTATTTTATGTGTACTTTCGATTCTTAATTCAAAAATGCCGATTAAACAATTTATTCTGACTTTTTACACGCCATGAATTTTACCAGGATATTGGAGCAGTGGTACAGTAAGAACAAAAGGGATCTTCCCTGGCGGAGAACCAGAAACCCTTATCATATCTGGGTGTCAGAAATTATCCTTCAGCAAACACGTATAAGCCAAGGCCTTGATTACTATTTTCGCTTCCTTCAAAAGTTTCCTGATATTCGATCATTAGCAGAAGCGGGCGAAGAAGAAGTTCTTAAGATCTGGCAGGGATTGGGATATTATTCCCGCGCACGGAACATGCATGTTGCGGCAAAAGAGATCATGAACCTGCATAAAGGAATTTTCCCTGAAACCTATGAAGAGATCAGGAAGTTAAAAGGCATTGGCGATTATACAGCCGCCGCTATCGCATCAATTGCGTATGGAATCCTGGCCCCGGTGGTGGATGGGAATGTCCTTCGCCTTTTTACCCGCTTCTTTGGAATTAAAGAATCTGTCGACACAGGAAAGGGAAAACTGGCTGTTTTGGAAAAAGCAAAACAGGTTATAAATCCCAGGCATCCGGGCGATTTCAACCAGGCTATCATGGAATTTGGCGCATTACAATGCAAACCGGTTCCGGATTGCAGGATATGCCCGCTAAAATCAGAATGTGTGGCCTTTCAGCAAAAGATAGTCAATGATCTTCCGGTGCGGTCAAAGAAACAAAGCCAACGGACACGCTATTTCCATTATCTGATAATCACTGCCGGAAGAGGTAAAAAGCATACAGTTTTTTTAAAGAAAAGAACCGGTAACGATATCTGGAAAAATCTGTTTGATTTTCCATTAATTGAAAAAGAAAAAGTAGTAAGCCTTAAAACGCTCCTCAAATCAAAAGAATGGCAAGACCTTTTCCCCGCCCGGAATATTAAATTGCTCAGAGTCTCTGAAGCCAGGCGCCACATTCTGACACACCAGGTGATCATTGCAAAGTTTTATCACATAGAAGCCCCGGAAAATATTGATCTCTCTTTTCTGAAGATCAACCTGGGCGATATATCAAAATATCCGCTTCCGAGATTAATAGACAAATATATTCTGGAGCAATCTCTGTAATAAGTCACTCGTATATAATTAATTAATTGATAATTAACACATAAGAGCAAAAGTTGATTTTTTATACTTTTTTAATCGCTTGATTATAAGTATTCTAATCATCATTTCTATAAGTTTTCTATAGACTTTCTATAGACTTCCTATAGACTTTCTATAGACTTTGTTCGTCCTTCCTTCGCTCTTCGTTCGCTTTACCTTCGCTTAAGGTATATCTTTATAATAAAAAAAACCGGGATACGGCAGAGTGATTTGCTATTTATTAATTTTCTATTATCAGATAAAAATTTTATTTTTGCCACATAATTAAAGTTGAATTGCAAAATGGACGACGGACCGGCGAAACGAAACATGATCAATAACCAGCTACCCGCTGGGATATTCAACATGCCTTAACCGCAAGTTGTCGCCTTCCGGGTAACAAAACGAAGGAAGGAGGCATTCATGACATTACAAACCACTTTCTACTTAAGCCAGATTCTCGGGAAACGCTTTTATTCTCCTGAAGGAAAGATCCTTGGAGTGATTAAAGATTTCCTGATCGAAACTACTTTACAGTCAGGCCCTGAACCCGAACCCCTGCGTCCAAGGGTCATAGCAGTTAAAGCAAGGGTAGGCACCGACACTATAATTTATGATTTTGCTACTTTCGAGGTTAAGAGATTTAAAAGAAATCTGAAAGTCACCTGTTATGAGCTGCATGAATCTGCTGAAGAAAGCCCTGTCAACTGCCTCTGGCTGAATGAGAATATTCTGGATAAGCAGATCGTTGATATTAATGGCCAAAAACTGGTACGTGTCAATGATGTCAGAATGGTTCAGATCCCATCAGGCACATATGCAATCGCCGTCGATGTTGGCATAGAAGGGCTTCTACGTCGCATCGGTATCGGCAGATTCCTTGAAACTGCGCTGGATCCGATTAATGTCAGCATCCCGGGAAAGATGATCCTGTGGGATGATATTGAAACGGTCGACTTTTCAAATTCCAGTATTAAACTTTCTAAATCATCTTCCAAGCTGCATACTCTGCATCCCTCAGACCTAGCTGATATCATCGAAGATCTTGACAAAGCAACCCGTACTTCTGTCTTTGCATCATTGGATGAGGAACAGGCTGCCGATGTGCTTGAGGAACTCGAGCCCAAAGCCCAGATAGAGATTGCAGAAAGCCTTCCTGTCGAAAAGATGGCCGACCTTCTCGAGAAAATGCCTGCCGATGAAGCCGCTGACCTCCTCGATGTCCTCGAAGAAGAGAAGGCTATCAAAATCCTCGATGAGATGGAGAAAGAATCATCTGAGGAAGTCAGGGAATTACTCGAATATCCGGATAAAGTGGTTGGCTCAATTATGAATACAGACTTCCTCACCTTTAAAGAGGAAATGACAGTCGAAGAAACAATCAATGAAATTCGGAAGGTACAACCCGAACCATCAAACATATATTCGATTTTCGTAACGGATAAAAAAAATAAGCTGGTTTCCGCCATCTCATTAATGGAGCTGATTATTGCAGAACCGTCTTTAAAACTAAAGGAATTATCGAAACACAAGCCCAGGACAGTTTTTGACCAGGATAAAGTTGATTCCCTGGCAGAAATGGTATCGAAATACAACCTGCTTGCAGTCCCTGTAATTAATCATGATATGGAAATGGAGGGAGTGGTGGTTGTTGAGGATATTGTAGAAGACCTGTTAAACCGGAGAAAAACACGCTAATCTCAGGAGGACTCGTCATGACTTTTGCGATGAAAAGAAAATCGATATGGCGCAACATAGCTTTGTTCGCAGCAATCCTCGGTCCGGGCATCATAACGGGTAGTGTTGATAATGATGCCGGTGGAATTACAACTTACTCTGTTGCCGGTGCTTTATACGGCTATAACCTTATCTGGACACTGATCCCTTCATTCCTTGTTCTTGTTATTATTCAGGAAATGAATGCGCGCATGGGTATCGTTACCGGGAAAGGTCTGGCCGACCTGATCAGAGAAAATGCAGGGGTCAAGATCACATTTTTTATTTTCATTGGATTATTAATTGCTGATATCGGGAATACTACAACGGAATTTGCCGGAGTAGCAGGTAGTCTCGAGATCTTTAACGTCAGCAAATATATCTCCGTCCCCATCGTGGCAATTATAGTTTGGATCATGGTAGTCAAGGGGAATTATAAGATTGCTGAACGTATATTCCTGATTTTCAGTGTGGCTCTTCTTATGTATGTGATCTCAGCCCTGATGGGCAAACCGCATTGGAAAGAAATTGGCCATTCAATCATCCATCCGGAAATGAAAGTGGATACCAAGGGCATTGCAATGATTATCGGGATTATAGGTACGACCATCGCTCCCTGGATGCAATTTTATATGCAGTCGAGTGTGATAGAGAAGGGGTTAAAAATAAAACAGTATAAATTTATTCTTCTGGATATCATCGTGGGATGCCTGGCAACTGTAGTTGTGGCCTTTTTTATCATGGTTGCCTGCGCCTCGACCCTGAATGTGAATAATATTGTTATTAATGAAGCCAAGGATGCGGCCATGGCCCTGAAACCTTTGGCCGGAGCAATATCATCCCAGGTATTTGCATTCGGTTTGTTTATTGCATCGATCTTCTCAGCAACGATTTTGCCAATAGCCACAGCCTTTTATGTTTGCGAAGCATTTGGATTCGAAGCCGGTATTGATAAAAAATGGAAAGAAGCCCCGCAATTTTATTAATA
>Ga0224559_1001732_pt1 | contig 11746 bp, 8 predicted proteins | sample 714S33034metaG_FD_180676 | JGI IMG/M metagenome (GOLD analysis project Ga0224559, IMG submission 180676) | Peat soil microbial communities from Stordalen Mire, Sweden - 717 S3 30-34 | ecosystem: Environmental > Terrestrial > Soil > Wetlands > Peat | place: Sweden: Norrbotten County, Stordalen... | reverse complement strand
TGTTTGCTGGTAACGAATGCGCTCGCCTTTCATACACAAGGAGAATACTCCAACCGGGCGCGGTTTGGGCTGCTTCCCTCCCCGGTCCCCAAAAGCGAGGGACCGGGGGCACCCTCAGCGTGGTTTGGAAATCTCACCGGGACCGGGGCCACCCGCCAACACTGCCTGGTGTGGCTGCATTGACGGCGAGTACAACTCTTTCCACGTAGCGGCGCAAAACGGGCCATTGCGCGTTGCCAAGGGCAACGATTGAGATTTTTCTGCCCGTCAGGTTTTGCTGGTAGCGCATATTTTTGTCGGCGGTCACCAACAGATCGAAACCTGCCTCCTCTGCCGCATTGAGCAAAGTGCCGTTCACAAGCCGGTCCCATCCGCGTTCATAGGCTTCCACAACGACGTGGCCTTTGAGGGCGTAGCGAAGCGGGGCCGGGGTGCTTTGGTCAAACAGTATGAGCATGGATCGCCTCGGCGAATGGCTGCGAAGGCATGGGCGCATCAAGGCTCCGCGCCGTAAATTCGATTACGGCAACGATTTGTTCCTGTGACAGATGGAACCAGTCCATAATCTCGCTGATCGAAGCGCCAGCTTCGAGATTTTCAAAGACGATGGAAACCGGCATGCGGGTATCCTTGAAGAGCCATGCGCCGCTGACCTTGCCGGGGATGCTTTCGACGGCGGAGCATTGCGACCAATCGAGAGTTGCTGCTGCCATGTTCTTACCCTCCTTCCATCCTTCCATGAATTGAGGATAGGAGACTACGCGGGCGAAAGCAATAGGGGCGGATGCTTATTAAGTTTACAATCGTTCTAGTGGTCTTCCCCATGCCCAAGCCCGAAACCATTGCCGTAGCTATGTCCGGAGGGGTGGACTCCTCGACCGTCGCGGCGATGCTCGCCCATGAGGGCGACACAGTCGTCGGCCTGACCCTCCAGCTTTGGGATCAGACGCGGCTCGCGGGTAAGCACGGCATTCCCGATGCGCCGAAAGCTGGCCGCTGCTGCTCGCTGGACGATGTCTACGATGCCCGCCGCGTCGCCGAGCATCTGGGCATACCCTACTACGTCGTCAACCAGCAGGAGCGCTTTGAAGAGGCCGTCGTCCGGCCCTTTGTCGCCGAGTATCTGGCCGGACGCACGCCCATCCCCTGCTCGCTCTGCAACAACCACCTCAAGTTCGACCAGCTCCTCAAAACCGCGCAGTCGATTGGCGCAAGCCGCATCGCCACCGGCCATTATGCGGTGAACGAGTTCGACCCCGCGCGCGATTCTGGCCGGGGGCGCTGGATTCTCAAGCGCCCCGCCGACCTGGCCAAGGATCAGACCTACTTCCTCTTCGGCCTGACGCAGGAGCAGCTTGCAGCCACGCTCTTTCCACTGGGCCGCATGACCAAGCCGGAGGTGCGCGAAGTGGCCCGCCAGCACGGGCTGGCTCTGGCCGAAAAGCCCGACTCGCAGGAGATCTGCTTCATCCCCGGCGGCGACTACAAGCAGTTCCTGACGGCCTACCTCGAAGAGCAGGGCCGGCAATTGCCGGAAACAGCGGGCGAGCTGATGAACTCAAGCGGCGAATTGCTGGGCCACCACGAGGGCATTGCAAACTTTACCGTCGGCCAGCGCAAGGGCCTCGGCGTCAGCTCGCCTACGCCGCTTTATGTGCTGCAGATCGACCCGGCCACGCATCGCGTCACCGTCGGCGCGGACGAGGAGCTGGCCACGCAAACTCTGCGCGCCCGCAACCTGAACTGGATTTCGATCCGAGAGCTGACCGCGCCCATGCGCGTGCGGACCAAGATTCGCCACCGGCACGAACCGGCCTGGGCGACGCTCGAATCGGCTGGCAGCGAGGAAGTTCTGGCCACCTTCGACGAGCCGCAGCGTGCCGTAACGCCCGGCCAGTCGGCGGTCTTTTACGACGGCGACGAAGTGGTCGGCGGGGGATGGATTGTGTAGGGGATTCCTCCTGGTATGAAAAATGCGTGGACCGGGAGGTCCACGCGACAGCCGGTCTGGAGACCGGCGCTACAATTTTTGCTGGATTCCCGGGTGTTCCCGAGTCTTTGGCCTGTATTCACGGAAAAGCTGCCCCCCCCCCATCCCTATTTTGGACGCAAATTCATTGTTTTCTTTAGATTACAGACAGGATATCGCTGTAAAATCTTCAAAACAAAGGAGTTATTTGCAAAATCGTCCAGGATAAGGAGTTATTAGATGTTTCTGCCTCTTCTGGCGACATTTTGGCTGACAGGCGGCACCGGAACGATTACAGACTTTGGCCAAAACACAAGGGAACTGGTTTACCCTTTAGCAGGTTAGCTTCCGCATCGCGGAAATTGCAGGTTAGCGAGTTGGCGGTAATTCAGGCCAGTTGAACCTTACAGCGACGAGTTGGGCCGCTTCCGGCGTTCATCCTGTTTTTCGGCAGGGTTTGCGTTTTTTTCATCATAGAACGCCGGAAATGCATTTCGGGAAGCCATTCTTGCCGGAAATGCCCAAATAGAGTGGCTTGCCTCGGCATTCTCAACATTTTTACATTGATATCCGCGACATTTTGGCCTATGCTAAGGATGCAGACGAATTTGTCCGCCTGAGTTGCCGTGGGTACGCCGGCTGGCGGAGAGATGAGTGGGCTTACAGCCCACTTTTTATTTGCGGAAAATTTCATGGTTTTTTGGGGCATTTTCCTTGGTTTTGGCAGGAAATGAGGCTCCGGCGGGCCATTTTTGCTCGTCCGGGGGCGCAAGGGGACGATGGCAGTCAAGCTGGAAGAAATCCGAAAAGCGGCGGCGCGGGTGTCTGCCTCGCATGGGCTGGACTTGGTAGAGATCGATTTCGTTGGCCCTGCGAAGGAGCGCACGTTGCGCGTTTATCTGGAAAAGAACGCCGAGGGGCGGGCCAGGCTGAAGGCGGCTCTGGAGGCTGGGAGCGAAGACGGCGAGTTGCCTGAGCGGCTGATTCCCGAAGGCCTGATTCAAGAGACGCGGGAGGGCAGGCTCCGGGCGGAGCAGCTCTCCGGGATTACGCACGAGGATTGCGCGGCCTTTAGCCGGGATTTTGGTGTGCTGCTGGACGTGGAAGATTTGGTTCCGGGCGCGGAGTACACGCTGGAGGCCAGTTCTCCGGGGCTGGACAGAAAGCTGACTCGGCCGGAGGATTTTCAACGCTTTGCGGGGAGTTTGGTGAAGGTGCAGACCTTTGAGCCGATCCGCAACAACCGGCACTGGCAGGGTAGGCTGGTGAGTTCTGATTCCCAGGTCTCAAAATCGAGACCTGGGGCACCCGCTGATTCCCAGGTTCCAAAAGCGGGACCGGGGGCACCCAGCGGTTTTGGTGGAACGATTACGCTGGACCTGAATGCGGTCAAGCAGAACAGCAAGAGCCGGAAGGCTGGCGTGAGTACGGTGGAGATTGCGCTGGAAAATGTTGAGAAGGCGCAATTGGTGCCGGAGATTTAAGGGTTCGTGGTTTCCCACCCTAGCCGCAAAAACAAGTACGCGGCGAGGGAGGGGCACCCGAAGTTTTTTGGCTGAGCGAGCGAAGAGCAACCACAGGTCCTTCGACTGCGCAAGTTGCAAAGAACGCAACTTGCTCCGCTCAGGATGACAGAGTTTTTGGATTTGTAAGATGACAGAGTTTCTGGATTTGTAAGATGACAGAGTTTCTGGATTTGTAAGATGACAGAGTTTTTGGATTTGTAAGATGACAGAGTTTCTGGATTTGTAAGATGACAGAGTTTTTGGATTTGTAAGATGACAGAACTTTTGGTGATTCGGTAATCAGGTAACTTCAACAAAACCGGCGTAAGCCGCAAACAATTTTCGCCGTACGCGCAGTACCGCCGTACGCGAAGTACAGAGAGCAAGCACAGTATGGCCAGCGTTTTGTATCAGACTATCGAGCTTTTGAGCCAGGAGAAGAGCATTGACCCCGCCATCGTTGTGAGCGCGGTCGAGGAGGCCATCGCCCTGGCCACGCGCAAGTTCTACAAGACCCAGGAGAATATGCGCGGCGAACTGAACAAAGAGAGCGGCGCGATTCTGGCCTACATTTACAAGACCGTGGTGGCCGACGACGACCCGCTGGAAGATCCGCTGAACCAGATCACGCTGACGGCGGCCAAGGAGCTGGCGCCGGACGTGGAAGTGGGCAGCGAAATCCGCACCTACAAGGACACCACGCCGCTGGGGCGCATTGCCGCGCAACTAGCCAAGCAGGTGATCTTCCAGAAGGTGCGCGAGGCGGAGCGCGATACGGTCTTCCAGGAGTACGCCCACCGCGAAAAGGAAGTGCTGAACGCGACGGTGAAGCGCATCGAGGGCCAGGACATTATTTATGACCTGGGCAAGGCCGAGGCGCGCTGTCCCAAGCGGGAGCAATCGCGGCTGGAGCAGTTCACAATTGGCGAGCGGGTGCGCGTGGTGCTGCTGAAGGTGGATCGCGCCGCCAAGGGGCCGCAGGTGATTGTCTCGCGGGCCGCGCCGGAGCTGGTGCAGAACCTCTTCCAGTCCGAAGTGCCGGAGATTTACGACAACACGGTGGTCATCAAGGCGATTGCGCGCGAGGCCGGCGAGCGGACCAAGATTGCCGTCCAGAGCCGCGACAAGGACGTGGACCCGGTGGGCGCCTGCGTGGGCATGAAGGGGATGCGCGTGCAGTCGATCATCCGCGAGCTGCGCGGGGAAAAGATCGACATTATCGAGTTCAGCGAAGAGATTACCACCTTTGCCGAGAAGGCATTGCAGCCGGCCAAGGTGAGCCGCGTCTCCATCGCCGACCTGGGCGAAAAGCAGCTTGAAGTGATCGTGGACGACACGCAACTGTCGCTGGCCATCGGCAAGAAGGGGCAGAATGTTCGGCTGGCGGCCAAGCTGCTGGGCTGGAAGATCGACATCAAGAGCGAAGAGGAGAAGCGTCAGGAGGTCGAGCAGCAGATGCAGGCCTTCTCCGGCGGTCCTTCGACGCCGATTGAGCACGTAAGCGAGCTGGGCGACGGCATTACTCAGAAGCTGGTGGCCGCTGGCATCACCACCGTCGAGGCGCTCGCCGATATGACTCCCGAACAGCTTGAGGAGATCCCCGGCATCGGCGAAAAGACGCTGGAGAAGATCAGCGTTGCCGTGCGCCATTACTTCGGCCAATTTGAAGAGGGCGAAGAAGGGCACGTGCCTGAGGCCGCGGCGGCTGAAGGCGCTGAAGTCAAGGTAAGCGAAGAAGAACGAGAGGTCGTTCTGGCCACGGACGAAGCGGAAGCGGAAAATGACGCCTCCGTCCTGACCGAGGCGCGTCAGACCAGCGCCGTGGAAGAGTCGGATGGTGAACTGGGACCATCGGCTGATGAGCTGGAGGAAGACGCTCAAGACGCGGAGCAGTCGCTACTGGACAAGATTGAAAGCGCAAACCCGGACGAAGAAGCTGCCAATGAGGACGACGCGTAAGATGCGCCGCCCGATTGCAGCTCCTTCAGGTGATCACAGGATGTTGAACCACTGCCAATGCCAAGAGGTAGCTATGAGCGACTAAGGGCTTTGGGAAGCACAATTTGAAAAGAGGCGGATGAGTAAGGTTCGGATCAACGATCTCGCGCGCGAGATGGAAGTCAAAAGCCGGCAGATTCTGGATGTATTGACGGAACTCGGCATGGGCGCCGGCAAAACGCATTCCAGTTCGCTGGAGGAGTATGAGGCCGACAAGGTTCGCGCGCATATAGAGCACGGATCGCGGCCCGCGGGGCAATCGAGTTCGCAGGCCGCGCGCGCCCCGCAGGGCCTTGCGCCCAAGATTGATCTCTCGCACATCTCCAAACCCGGAGACGTGCTGAAGGCTATCCTGGCCAAGAAGCAGGAACAGGAAGCAGCAGCGCGGCAGAGCCGTTTGCCGCAGCGTCCCGTGGCTGCGCCGCCTGCTGCGGTTCAGCCGCCGCCCAGGGTTTTTGTTGCGCAGCCGCCGGTTGCGCCCGCCCGCCCGGAGCCGCGCAGAATTGTTCCTTTGCCCCGCTCCGCTCCGCCCATCATCGCTCCTCCGCCTGCCGCTCCGGCGATTGCCTCTCGTCCGCCTGTGGGTGCCGTAGTGGCCAAGGCTCCAGCTGGCGCTTCAGCCGCGCCGCGCCCGGCAGTCGCTGTTGCGCCGCCCGCGGTCGCCGTAGTAGTCAAGCCGCCCGCCGCGCCCGCTGTCCGCGAGGCTCAACCGCCAGTTGCAGAGCCGGTCGTTGCCGTCAAGCCGCCCGTCGCACCGGAAGCTGTTGCGCCCGCCGCACCCCCGGCGCAGATTGAAGCGCCGGTTGCGCCCGAAACGGCCATCGTAGCTACGCCAACTCCGGAGCCGGTCGTTGTTGCTCCTCCGCTCGTTGTGGAAGCGGCGGTTGCGCCGGAACCGCCGCCGCCCGCCGCCGTTGTCGCCCAGTCCAAGCCGGAAGCTCCCGCCGCGCAGCCTCAGCCTGCGCACCGCACCAAGGGCCACACGCACACTCCGTCACCCACACCGGCGCTGCCCGCCCGGCGCATGATTGTGCCGCAGACCGGGCCTCGTCCGGTTTACAAAGCGCCTATCGTGGTTCCCACGGTTCCCGCGCCTAACACCGGCATCGCTGCCCGCGGCATCGAGCGCGGCCGGCCGATCTTCGACCGCAACCGTCCGGCCAGCGGCCCCGGCTCTTATCCGCAACGCACCCCCGGAGGCGCACCCGGGGCTCCCGGCCAGTTCCCCGGCGGTCCGCGGCCCAAGCATCCCACCCGCACCACTCCCGGCGGTTTTGCCCCGGCTGGCGGCGGCTATGGTGGCGCAGCTAGCCCAGGAGGCCCTGGCGCACGTCCCGGCTTTGGCGCTCGTCCGGGCGGCTTTGGCGCTCGTCCCGGCGGCCCAGCCCGTCCCGGCAGCGCACCACCAACCGGCGAAGCGCCCCGTCCGCAGCGCGCCCCCTCCCGTGGCCGCGGCGGTCGTCCGCAGTATCCCAAGACGAAGGAAGGCCCGATGAAGGGCTTTGTGCCGCCGCCACGTTATGGCGGGGTGCAATACGGCGGAGCGCCGCTGCCCATCACCCGCGATATTACTGTCACCGAAGGCATCAGCGTCAAGGATCTGGCCGAAAAGCTCGAAGTCCGCGCCAAGGATCTGATCGCCACGCTGCTGATGAGCGGCATCTTTGTCACCGTTAACCAATCCCTCGACGCCGAGATGGTCAAGGATGTCGCCGCCAAGTTCGGCGCGGCCGCCACGGTCATCAGCTACGAGGAGGAGATCGCCAACCAGGCCATCGAAGAGGTTCTGGAAGCCGACAACACCGAGGAGCTGGAAGTTCCGCGCTCGCCGGTGGTTACCGTCATGGGCCACGTCGATCACGGCAAGACCTCGCTGCTGGACGCTATCCGCGAGACCGACGTCGCGGCCGGCGAGGCCGGCGGCATTACGCAGCATATCGGCGCTTACAAGGTGAAGTTTGCCAAGGAAGGCTCACCGGCAAACGGCCGCGAGATCGTCTTCCTGGATACGCCGGGCCATGAAGCCTTCACCCGCATGAGAGCCCGCGGCGCCAAGGTCACTGACATTGTGGTGATCGTGGTGGCCGCCGACGACGGCGTGATGCCTCAGACCCTGGAGGCCATCGATCACGCCAAGGCCGCCGGTGTGCCGATCATCGTTGCCATCAACAAGATCGACAAGCCCAACGCCGATCCAGACCGGGTGCAGAAGCAGCTTGCCGATCGCGGCCTGGTTCCCGACGATTGGGGCGGCGATACACCCTACGTCAAGGTTTCGGCCAAGAAGCGCATCAATCTCGATGGCCTGCTGGAGATGATCTGCCTGGTTTCGGACGTCAAGGCTCCCAAGGCGACTCCCGGCCGCAAGGCTGTCGGATCGGTTCTGGAGGCCAAGCTCGATCGCGGGCGCGGCGCGGTGGCTACCGTGCTGGTCCAGGATGGAACCCTGCACATCAACGACTCCTACATTGTCGGCAACACCTTCGGCAAGGTCCGCGCCATGTTTGATGACCGCGGACGGGCCATCGAAGAAGCCGGCCCCTCCACGCCAGTCGAAGTCCTCGGCCTGGAGGCGATGCCGGACTCCGGCGACACCTTCCTGGTGGTAGCCGACCGCGACAAGGCCAAGGGCATCGCCCAGTACCGCAAGATGAAGGAGCGCGACGCTCAGCTCGCCAAGAGCAGCCGCGTTTCTCTGGAAGGTCTGGCCGAGCAGATTCGCACCGCAGGCATCAAGGATCTGCCGCTCATCATCAAGGGCGACGTCACCGGCTCAGTCGAAGTGCTGTGTGACTCGCTCGTCCTCATGTCCACCGAGAAGGTGCGCGTCAAGGTGATCCACTCGGGCGTCGGTTCCATTACCGAAAGCGACGTTCTTCTGGCTACCGCCTCGAACGCCCTTATTATCGGCTTCAACGTCCGCCCGGAGCGCAAGGCCGCCGAACTGGCACAGCAGGAGAACGTGCAAATCCGCCTGCATTCGATCATCTATGAGTTGCAGGACGAGATGCGACTGGCGATGCTCGGCCTGCTCGACCCGACCTTCAAGGAGAACTACCTGGGCCGCGCGGAGGTCATCAACGTCTTCCGCATTCCCAAGGTGGGCACCATCGCCGGTTGCCGCGTGCAAGACGGTTCCATCCGGCGCGACTCCGAGGTCAAGGTCATGCGCGGCGACGAACAGGTCTTCAAGGGCAAGATCGGCTCCCTCAAGCGCTTCAAGGACGATGCCCGCGAAGTCACCAACGGCATGGAATGCGGCATCGGCCTGGGCGGCTTCAACGACCTCAAGGAAGGCGATCTGATCGAAGCCTTCTCCACCGAGAAGCTGGCCGCTGATCTGGGTGCGCTGACCTCCGCCAAGGCGTAACTCTCAACCTGAACCAAGAAAGACCGGCCCGCTCCTCACAATGAGAAGCGGGCCGGTCTTTTATTCTGAGAGAGGTAATTTTCTATCGGAACCATTGATCTGAACAAATGCCAGGCATCGTCGCTAAGTTTGGCAAACCAAGCCGCTCCGATCCGCCTCCTGGGGCGGAGAGGACGGCGCTTCCTGATCGAGAGCGGCTGCCCTGTTTCGTAAGCGTTCAACATTGTCGGGGCAGCGGAGCAGAAAAATCAGCCTGTCGCTGGAGGCATTCGGAACAACCATGCCCGACTCCCAACGCTGAAGAGAGGCCGGTCCGAAACCGGTCAATTGGCAAAACTCCGCGCGGCTCAGACCTGTGCCTTCGCGAGTCCAGCGAACCTCGTCGGGGGGCTGCACGCCGAGGCACCGACAAACCGCTTCATGTCGCGCAGCTTCACCTCTCTTGTCGAAAGACTCGTAACCGCAATCCTCACAGACCATGACAGGCATTGAGGCGGTGAGCATCACCTGCTCACCCGGAGGCCGATAGGCGAAACTCTGTTCCTTCATCCGCTCAATCAGCCTTGCACTGCCACACTCAATGCAAAGTTCTTTTGAATCATGCGCTCTGCTTGTGTTCTGAGCCATCTCCTACTCCGCTCACGACACGAATTCATATCATATGATACTGCACTTGGGCTTCATTAAAGCCAAAGAGATCATCTGAACAAAGGATAATTGCAAAAACGGCTGTTTCATCCTCCGCGGGTCAGCAAAGCCAGTGAACGACTGTCGCCATCGAACACCGAGCGCGGCAAATAAATGTATTTTTATGAGATTATTGCGATGATTCGATATACTATTGTCTGTTGCGCCCTCATTTTTGAATCTGACGGAGTCAAGAGCGATGCATTGTGCAATCTGTCAAAGCCATAGAATGCGCCGGATCGGCCGGCTGGGATTTTTTCGCAGAGTACTCGCCCCGCTCTTCGGTTACTATCCGTGGCGTTGTTCCGCCTGCAGGGCAGAGTTCCTGCTCCGCAATCGCGGCATAAAGAGGTCCACGAGCGACGCGGAACAGCCACGCGAGCAGTTCTCAAACCGCTTTTAGGCGAGGCTCTCCACATCCCATGCGATGAATTGGGTCTGCGTCCTTGATCTTCCGGGCTGTAGAATTTTCGTGCTGAGGCGATCTCGCTCGGCGCGGGGCGGATCTTCATTCCCGGTATGTGATTGATCTTCCGTTGTGCATCTTCCGCTCTAACCGATATTGTCCAGAACAACTTGCGCTCGCTTCTTGCATACGGCTTTGATGCGATTGTTCAGCTTTCAAACTGCGCCAGTTGCTCCGGCGTGGGCTTGGACGTGAAGAGGCTGACCACGATCATGGCAGTCACAGCCGCGAAGAGCGCCGGGAAGATGGCGTCGCGGTCGGCTAGGATTCGCGGGAAGAGCGATTTCACGCCCTGCAAATCCCAGACCAGAGTGACCGCCGTGCCGCTGGCGATGGCCGCCACCGCGCCCCAGGCAGTAACGCGCTTGGAGTAAAAAGCCGCCAGAACCACGGGCGTGAGCGCGGCGGAGTAGATGGTGTAGGCCCAGAGCATTTTCTTGAGGATGCTATCGTCGCCAATCGCCTGATAGAGCGCCCAGCCGCCGAGCAGGACGACGACCAGCCGCGAGACAATCAGCACACGCTTGTTCGAGGCTCCGGGCGTAATATAGCGCACAAAAACGTCCTCGATCAGGTTGGTGGACGAAGAGAAGAGATAGTTTGAGGCCGTCGAGATGACCTTGGCGAAGACCGCGCCCAGCAGAACCGCGCCCATCACCGCGGGCAGCCCGTGGCGGGCCGTATAGGGGATGATCTCGCGGGGATGCAGCGCGACCTCGCCGGTGGGATAGAGCGCGCGGCCGAAGACGGCGATGGCCACAATCAGCGTTTCCAAGAGGAGCGTGCCGAGAATCCAGCCAATCACCGAAACCCGGGCGTCCCGCTCGCTGCGCGCCGAGAAGAACTTCTGGTACATCACCTGGTTGCCCAGCATCAGCAGCAGCACAGGCACTAGAAACTCCATGCCGCGGATGACGCCCACGCCCACGGATTGCTGGACGCCATGCGCGTCAAGCCGGTAGTTGCCCAGCACCTGAAAGTATTCCGGCGGCAGCGCATGATGCAGCCCCGTCCAGCCGCCGGCCTGCAAGAAAAGGTAAGGCGCGGCCAGAATACAGATCACGGTGACCAGCGAGCCGATGGCCACGTCCATGTAAGCCACCGACGACATTCCGGCCAGCGCGGTGGTGAGGATGACAAAAGCGGCGATGATGAATGTGCCCTGCTCCGAGCTGACCGTACCGGGAAAGATCAGGTGCAGCACGTCGCCGCCGCCCTTGAACTGATAGCTGGTGATTCCCACGTAAGCGAAGAGAATCGCGATGGTGCCCAGCACGCGCGCCGTCTGGTTGTAGCGGGCTTCCAGCAGATCCGGCAGGGTGAATTGGGCGAATTTGCGGGCGCGCGGAGCGATGAAGTAGATCAGCAGCAACCCCAGCCAGCCGCCGGCCGGTTGCCAGAGCGCGGCAAAGCCGTTTTTGTAAGCGTTCTCCGCCCCGGCAAAGAGCGAGCCGGCGCCGATCCACGAGGTGAGCAGCGTGAGCACCAGCACGAAGGCGGGCAGCGAGCGTCCGGCGACCAGGTAATCGGCCTTGGTCTTCACCCGCGAGGTGCGATAAAGCGCCACCGACAGCAATACCACGACGATGACAGCCAAGACAGCGACATACAGATGAGACACGGGCGAGACTCCTCGAACCAAATGAATAGGTTCTAAGAGCCTGTTTACGATCTTCTGAGTAGGAGGACCAGGAAGGCGAGGTGAACGAACTGCAAGCTGGTATTGAGTTTGCGTTCGCAGTTCTTCCACA